>Ga0302227_10000290_pt1 | contig 49235 bp, 64 predicted proteins | sample II_Palsa_N1_1_FD_193525 | JGI IMG/M metagenome (GOLD analysis project Ga0302227, IMG submission 193525) | Peat permafrost microbial communities from Stordalen Mire near Abisko, Sweden - II_Palsa_N1_1 | ecosystem: Environmental > Terrestrial > Soil > Palsa > Peat permafrost | place: Sweden... | reverse complement strand
AGTCGGGCCAGGCGCAGTCGGGCCAGGTCAACGGAGGCAGCACAGAGGGAAACAGCAAGGTAAACCAAAAACCAAAACCAAAAAAAAAAAAGACTCATCAAGGATTAACTCGTTTTCTTTTCTCGCAACGCGTCGTGCAGGCAGAAAAGCCAAGCAGCAGCAGCAGCAGCAGCAGCCGGCGGTAGCTGGTGCCCTTCTCTTTCTCATACTCAAATCCCCCTCCCCCTCTCTTAGACGAAGCCGCAGCCGCAGCCGGGAAAGACACGGAAGCAGCAGACGTGGACACAGCCGCGAACGCCGTGAACGTTCCCGTGAGCGTGGCAGTGACCGCGACAGGGACCGTCATGAGCGACGACGCTCGCCATCGCCGCATCGGTCGCGCAGACCGTCTCCTCCGCGTGGTGGTGGCGGTGGTGGCCGCCGCAAGTCACCCTCGCCACTGCCCGATGACCCGGAGCGTGAGCGTGTATGTCCTCCCCTCATTTTTAAGTTTGCCAGAGAGGAAACTAAAGTGTCCTTTCAGCGCACGCTGTTCTGTATGCAACTGGCTGCCCGTTTGACCCACCGTGAGCTCACCGACTTTTTCAAGAACAAGGGATGCCAGGTTGTGGAGGCACTTATCTTGACCGATCGTATCAGCGGTCGCTCCAAAGGCGTAAGTTTTTTTTTTTGTTTTTAATATTTATCGTTGACTTATGAACCGCAAAAATACAGTGCGCGTACGTCGAATTTGTGTCGGACAATGACGTCGCAAAGGCACTCGGTCTCACTGGCGAAAAGCTTCTGGGTATGAAGTAGAATAGTTGTTTTGGTCGGCTCACGGGCGTTCGTTCCCTTTTAGGCATCCCTATTTCAATTCAGATGACACAGGCCGAGAAGAACCGCATCGCCGCCCAGAACGCTGCTCTGTACTGGAATGAAAAGAAATTTTTTGGAGAACTAATTTGCTCGTGTGTGCCTCTTATAGGGCTGCTGCGGCAAAGGCACGCAACGACGGACCCACTCGACTGTATGTTGGCAACCTCGATTCAAACTTGACGGACGACGATGTCAAGCTGGTAAGCTGGTTTGTTCAACCTTTTTTTATTTATTAAAATATTTCCGCGTTTCCTCTTAGATCTTTGAGCCTTTTGGTCCTTTGGCTCAGGTCTACATTGAGCGCGAACTGGATGGACGCTCCAAGGGCTTTGGTACGATGGGCATCTCTTGTTGCATTTCCTTCTAAAATAAAAAAACTTGTGCAGCGTACGTTCAGTACCGCCGCGCAGAGGACACTCGGCTGGCGCTCGAGCAGATGAACAACTTTGACTTGGGCGGCGGTCGCCTGCTGCGTGTCGGCATTGCAAACCAGGAGAACACGTTTGTCGCTCCGGCCTCCAACTTTGCGTCGTTCATCCCTTCGACAGTGCGTGAAAAAGAGAAAAAACAATGAACACAAAATTTTATTATTATTTAACCTCACCTCGCATTATGAACAGCTGTCGGCGCAAAAGGCGTCTCTTTTGGATGACTCGGACACCCGCGGTGTGAGCCTGGGCGGGATGGCGCGCGTGGAACTCATGCAAAAGCTTAACCGTGGCGGCGAGATCGCAATGCCCGGCAGCGTACCTGTTAACTCGATGTCGCCCGGTTCGCTCCACGGTGCGACGGCCTCGGCTGTCGGTGGTGCAATGAACCCATCCAAGTGCATTTTGCTCAAAAACATGTTTGATCCTAGCGCTGAAAGTGGCTTTCAGTGGGAAGAGGACATCAAACAAGACGTCACGGAGGAGTGCTCCAAGTATGGCCGCGTGATCCACGCCTTTGTCGACCGCCACAGCGATGTACGTTTGGCATTTGCAGGGCAATGGCTAAAGCAATGTTTTTTTTTTTGTTTTGTTTTTTTTCGTTCTTCTTGTGACAGGGCCATGTCTACCTCAAGTTTGACAGCATCATCTCTGCCACAGCAGCCGCCAACGCTCTCAATGGTCGCTGGTTCTCTGGCAAGCAGATCGTTGCCGAGTTCATGGCCGAGAACGCCTACACCGCTCGCTTCCCTGATTCCATCCGTCCAGTTTCCTGAACGCCTCCCAGCCAGCCAAGAGAAAAAACATAGATTTCCACAGGGTCGCTTGTTTCGTTAAGCCTCTGCAGCACGATTTGTACGCAGTAGTTGAATGGAAAACAATATGGCGAGGGATTGAGCTGTTCTTTTAATGGCACCAAGGGCAGCTGCCACTATCTTCCTTGGTCCCCTCGCGCTCAGCAATGAGGGGCGCTTTGATTTGGCCTCCTCCAGATTTATAATTTCCTGGTACAAAATGAGTTGTGCAAGTGAACCGTCACTCGGCATCAATCACAATCATGGCGCGCACGAAAACAAGCCGAACGCGCGCACACTCGACTGTGGAGGAGCAGCCGTAGTCACATCAATTTCGGTTACACGGTTTGAGTTTTTCAATCTGCTTGCACACAAACTCGGCGGTCTCGTCCTCGGCAAGGCTCCAGACGAGTTCCAGCTGGACCGAGCTGCCCGTGCCCGCTGAGATTGTGAGAACGACAGAGTGGCTTGAGATCGTCAGTGCTGCTGCGTTGAGCTTGAACGGGATCTGTCGACCTTGGCCCCTGTTTACGGTTTGCCAATATTATTATCATGGATTACGTCAAATATGTCCGTACTGCCTCAGGATCGTGTGGGTTTTTTCGGCGGCCAATCGGAGCCAGCTGCGGACGTCGGCGACCATGGCGGACGATGGCAGCTGAAGGGACGAGGAGGTCACTTGCCAGGTCTGTCGAAACTGGACCGTGTGCTGGTTCATGTCAATGGCCGACGAGGCCTCGTCCACGTCCAACAGTTGGATCCTGTCGGTCTGCCAAAAAAAGAGAAAGCTTTTAACCCTTCATTTCATTTTACTGACAAGCGGGTTACGTTGTCGGCATCCATGACGAGCATCCCGTCCACAAGGACATTGCTGTTTGCAGACACCGAGAGCAGTCGGGATCGCTTGCTGTGCTTTTGGCTTGTAGTCTTTTCGGATTTGACATTTCCATCCGCGTCCATGGCTTCGGCGCTAGATGCTCCTATTGAAGAAGCCGACGACGAGGAAGAGGACGCCTTCTCCTCCTCCTCCAATGCACGCTTTGCTTTCTCGCTGTTGCCGCCGTACGTGTCGTCATCTTCCTCGTCCTCATCGTCGTCCTCGCTGAAAAAGTCGTTCCTGTCCTCGTCGTCGTCCGACAGCATGGCCGCAGAAGAGGAGTCGGGCGCAAGCGACATCGGCCGTTTCCGAAGGCGGTCAGATATTTGGACCCCGATCGAGATCGCCGGCTGCAGAGTCACGGTCATGCCGTTGGGCGGGTCGTAGCAATTCACGCCAAATTCTTTCACGATCTTGTCCTTGAGGAAGCCCCTACGATGGAAGAAAAATTTTGAATACTACATACGAAAAGAAAACAAGTCTCTGACATTTTGCCCTTTTCGCCGTGGACCAAAATGACATTGCGGGGTTCGCACATCCGAATGAGCTGCATGATTCCCTTTGCATCTGCATGGGCCGAGAACGAGAGGTGCTGTACTTGCATGCGCACTTCGACCGTGGTCTTCTTGTCGATCTCGATCTATTTTTTTTATATTGAAAAAAAAATTGCATGGGCATTTTCAGAAATATACCTGCTTTTGACCAGCCAGGACCTTTGCTCCGACGGTTCCAGCAACGCAGTAACCAGGCATGATGACCATGTTGTCCTCCGAGGGTGCCCACTTTTTGAAGACCTCGAGCGATGTCCCAGCGTGCAGCATCCCGGGTGTGGCAAAGAGGACCATCGGCCCCGGCGCGTCTGCGTACGAGCGATCAAAAGACCCGATGTGTTTAAAGTCAAACATGTTTCTGGCGGGTGGTATTAGAAAGGAAGGACGGCACATCATTGTCTCGGTTTTACCTTTGCACAAACGTCTTTTTGATCTTCTCGTTTGTCCAGTTGATGAACAGCTTGTAGTACTGGTTGGCCTTCTCGGTCATGCCTGCGGAAAAGTATATGGGCACCTTCAAGTTGACGCGGTCCCAGTACGAGTCCAGGAGGATGCATAGCTCCTGTGCACGTCCAAGGGCAAAGACCGGGATGAGGACCTTGCCCCCCTTTGCCACACAATCGTGCACCTTCTTGAGAAAGTCGCGCTCGCGTGCCCGCTTGGAGTCTCGGATGGTGGTGGCGTAGGTGGACTCTGTAATGAGCACATCCGGACGGACCTTTTCGATCCACGCGGCGCCGAGGTGGCGATCGGGGGTCATGTTGTAGTCGCCCGTGTACACGGCCGACTCGCTGCCCACTCGCACGTGGAACATGGCCGCCCCCAGGACGTGTCCCGCGTAGTAGGCCGTGAGCTCGAGGTCGTCGTCCACCTGGATCGTCTGGTGGATGTTGACGGCGATAACTGGCGCTCACATAGTTCAGGACACAAGGCATGGCTTGGGACCATACCCTTTTTCATGCAGTCTTTGATCATCTTGGACGTGAAAAAGTTGGTTTCGCCCTTTCTGTCGACGGTGATCTTGCGGTAGTCCTCCAGCAGGATGGGTGCAATGGCCTTGGTGGGGTGCTAGTCGACGTGTGTTGAGCCGAATTGCATGCGTGACCATACAGAAACATTACCGTCATGTAGATGGGGCCGTGATAGCCGCACATCTCGCTAAAGTAGGGCAGGGCACCGCAGTGGTCCAGATGGCTAGCAGTGCGCCGCATAATTAGAACAAGAAGAAGAAAGAACCATACAAGTGCGTAATGACAACGGCATCGATCAACTCGGTGAACCGGTTGTCCTTGGAGATGTAGTTGAAGTCGGGAAAGCGGCGCTCGTCGTTGTAGCCCATGTGCATCCCACAGTCAAACATCACGTTCTTGCCGCCAACGCTCACAAGCACGCAGCTGCGGCCCACGTCCTGGCCTGCACCCAGCGGTACGACTTGCACAACCATTGCTTTTTCAAAATAACAATACACTTTTTTTTTTACAAGCGGCAAAAACAAAAAGGAGCATGCTCTCTCCTCTCTCCATCTATCCGTCGGGTAGAGCACTTAACGGACCCATCGGTGGAAGCAGTCCTTGTTGGAGCACACAAAGAACAGCTTCATGTTGGCCTCGGGGTTCTCGCTCGCCTGGAAGAAGATGGCCTCGTCATTGCCGCACCTGTATAAGAACACGTTCAGCACTCTGGCAGGTTCTGGCTTTCAGGGTACGTACTTTTCGCAGCGTTGGTTGGCTCGTGGCAACGTCGGATCGGCGGCGATGTCGTGCAGACCCTTTTGTTGCTCTCTGTTTTTAAACCAGTGAGCCACCGGCCCGGCAGGCCCAGAAAAACAACAGCGACAACGACAACGTACTCAACGGTGGAGGTGTACTTTGTCTGCGACACGCGGTGGTCGACCCTGCGTGCCTCATCGACCGTGTCTTGTTGCACCTCTTCCTTGTGCCCGCACCTTCGGCACTTGTACACCAGCTTCCGGTTCTCCTCTACAGGGTAGAGCAGGTTGTCACTGGGCGTGGGACGTGTATGAGTAACAGGCAGAGGGACAAAAGGCGGGTTCGTACCAGTCGTTGCAGATTCGCATTGCTCGGACTTGGGCCGAACCTTGGGGGGTGTACTGTCTAAAATGGGTTGGATTCTAATGCCGCTTCAAAAAAGCGTACGATAGGAGGATTCCATTCCTATACTCGTGTACTTTGGAGGAAGAGGATGAGAACAAAGTCAACGATAAAAAAAAAGAAGAATTATTGCAGAGAAAAAAAAAAAAAGAATAAAATTCTACTCGGCTTTGTGGGACTCGCGCTGGTAGAACTCGTTCTAAGAAAATAGTGTATCGTCATGTCAATATACGAAAAGCATGAGACCAAAAAAAAAAGAGAACGTACGATGATCTTGGCGGGAATACGCTTGAGAAGATCCGAGGGGAAAATGCGCATGAGTTGCCATCCGATGTCGAGGGATTCTTGAATTGTTCGCGCCTCGTAGTAGCCCTGCGAGACAAAGTTCTTCTCAAACTTCTCGAGGAACTCGAGGTAGAGCTTGTCATCCGAGCTGAGGGCCTCCTCACCGACGACAGCCTTCATGCCCTGGACGTCCTTGCCGATGGCATAGTTGGCATACTATATTTCATGATTTTTCTCATGTTAGGGTGGGCGAAAAAGGCGAATATCGCAGTGCTCACCATCTGGTTGGAAACATCACCGTGGTCCTTGCGGGTCATGCCTTCACCGATCGCAGACTTCATGAGACGCGACAGCGAGGGGAGCACGTTGATCGGGGGGTAGATCTGACGGTTGTGGAGCTGGCGATCGACGTAGATCTGACCCTCAGTGATGTAGCCAGTAAGATCGGGGATGGGGTGAGTAATGTCTAAATTAGAAAACAAACAAGAAAGAGAGCAGTCGGGTTATGTTTATTATCAAAACAAAGTAAATAAATATATGTGTTACCGTCGTTGGGCATCGTGAGAATGGGGATCTGCGTGATCGAGCCAGTGCGGCCTTCAACACGACCGGCACGCTCATAGATGGTCGACAAATCAGTGTACATGTAACCAGGGTAACCACGGCGACCGGGAACCTCCTCACGGGCAGCAGAGACCTCACGGAGAGCATCGGCGTACGACGACATGTCGGTCAGAATGACCAGCACGTGCTTATTGAGCTGGTAGGCATAGAACTCGGCAACGGTAAGGGCAAGACGGGGAGTGATGATACGCTCAATCCTATTTTATTTTATTTTTTCAATGTGAGCAAGACAGAATAATGGAGATGTTGACTTCGTCTCCTTACGTGGGGTCGTTGGCGAGGTTGAGGAAGAGGGTGACACGCTCCATCGAGCCGTTCTCCTCAAAGTCCTGCTTGAAGAAGCGGGCAGTCTCCATGTTAACACCCATAGCGGCGAAAACAATGGCAAAGGGCTCCTCCTTTCCAGCCTCCTTCTTGACGAGACCAGCCTGACGACAGATCTGAGCGGCGATCTGCATATAAAAAAATATAATATAATAAGAAGTCTGTCAAGCTCACGAGTCTGTCAATTACCTCGTTGTGGGGAAGACCGGCAGCCGAGAAGATGGGGATCTTCTGGCCACGGGCAATCGAGTTCATGGCATCGATGGTCGAGATACCAGTCTGGATCATCTCCTCGGGGTAGATGCGGGAGAAGGGGTTGATGGGCTGGCCTGTATTCGCATTAGACTTTAGACAAAAAAAAAAACTGGTGACGGCAACTATTTTTACCCTGAATGTCGAGGAAATCCTCGGCAAGGACCTTGGGGCCCTTGTCGATCGGCTTGCCAGAGCCGTTGAACACACGGCCGAGCATGTCCTCCGAGACGGGGATCTTGAGGGTGTCGCCAGAGAACTCAACGCGGGTCTTCTTGGCATCGATACCCGAGGTACCCTCAAAGACCTACAAAAGCCCCCTTGTGAACACACGCACAAACAAGGGGGCGTTACCTGAACGACGGCACGGCGGCCACCGACCTCAAGGACCTGACCCGAGCGCTTGGTGCCGTCGGGGAGGGTGAGGTTGACGATCTCGGCAAACTTGGGGAACTGCGCGAGTGTTTTTTGTTGGGCTCCCGATAAGTCCAATTTCCTTTTTTTTTTTTTTGCAAAGGGCTCGTACCTTGACGTTGTCGAGGATGACAAGGGGACCGTTCACACCCGAGACCGTTCGGTAGTCTGTTTGTTTGCCACCATGAGTACACGCCCACCCTTGAGGGCTAAACCAGCGTGCGTACCAAGACGAGGCTGCAGCGAGTAGTTGCGCGTGACAGCGGCAGCGTGGGCAGCGGCGGCCTGCTGCTTGTTGAGAGTCGTCGTGGGGACGCCCTCGTCCTCAAAGCTGATGAGCGACTTCTCGGTCTTGTGCGCCATTGTGAAATAAGAGGGCCTGCACAACGAGAGGGGGGTGGGTTCAGTCTTTTTTCCTCCTGTCGCGATGGGACCACACACTAAAAAAAATAACAAGATCCCTCCTGTGCGCGCAAAGGACACAGCATGATAATATCAAGGACCAACAAGGGAACAAGCACGAGAGGCCCCTCCACCGAACGCCCGTGCAATGGCACTATCGTTCCTTGTCGACCGAAAAAACAGGTCTTTCTTTTTTCTCGCTTTGCGAGCACCTGGTCAGAGTCCTAGCCAAAAGTATCTGTCGCGCCGCTACTAATGTTTGTCTGAATTTCCACAGGACGCGGCAGTGCATGAAAGATGGCCGTGCTCGTTTGTCGTGTTGCTCGTGCGGAATGACTTACCTCACCGTTAACAGGCAGGCTTATCACAACGAATGGCAGCCGCCGAGTCGTCGAGAAGAAGGGCAACAAGTGCCGCCGCAGCTGTCGTCGTCGCTTTGCTCGCGCTTGCCGTGCTGACCGACGCCTCTGCTCTGTTGCGTATGTTCGTTTACAAGACATCACTCTCGGTGGAGGCAGTTCTTGGGGTGCGGGTGGGGGGTGGGGTTCTTGGGTGGGTGGCGCTGTCTGTGTTGTGGTCTTGGGTGCATGCGTTTCGTGGTGGTGATTGAACAACCGGAATATGTTTGTTTTGCTCGACTGATCACCTCGTGCGTCCAACGAAAACAGAGAAAATGCAAGTGCACGGACGCTACGACTACAAGCGCTCGTTCAAGAAGCCTTACTTTGTGCCGACCGCGGACGGTGGTTCCAATTCCATCCCTCACTTTGCCGTGGTTGGAGGTAACCGGCAGTTCGAGGGATACTAATTTTTTTTAACCTAATTTTTTTTTGTTACTTTTTTTACCAAATCTAGACGCTATCCTCTCGCCTGATTACATCCGTCTGGCGGCGAGTGTCCGCAGCCAGAGGGGCGCCGTGTGGTCCACGTTGCCTACCGATTACAAGCACTGGTCGGTGGAGATCAAATTTTTGATTTCCGGCAGGTAAGCTCGATGCACGCTTGGATCGATAAATCGATTTGGTATTTTCTTTATTTAAAACAGGGGACGCCTGGGTGGCGACGGCATCGCCTTCTGGTACACCAAGGAATCGCAGCAAATTGGCCACGTCTACGGTAACCGCGATCAGTGGGACGGCCTTGGCATTGCGCTGGACACGTACGACAATGACGGCCAGCACAACAACCCCATCGTCATTGCCATGCTCAACGACGGCACCTCCAACTATGACCACAACAAGGACGGCTCGGGCCAGGAGGTGGCCAGCTGCCAGCGCCACTTCCGCAATCCCTCTGGTCCCACGGCCATGCGCATCGATTACATAGACGACACTCTCACCGTGAGCATGGATACCGCAGAGTCAGGCAAGGCCTATGTGCAGTGCTTCCAGATCCAGGATATCGATCTGCCCCAGGGCTACTTCTTTGGTATCTCTGCTGCCACGGGCGGTCTTGCCGGTATGTCCGTAACTAGATGTGGATCTTTTTAACGGAATGTGATTTGCCTCCCTTCATTGTAGATGACCACGATGTGTTCTCATTCGAGGTTAAGCAGCTCTTTGGTGGCCAGGACAAGAACGCCCCTGCTCCCGAGGAGGCGCATCTGTCGCACGAGCAGCAGCAGCAACTGGATAACGTGCAGCAAAAGGTTCAGGAGATGCGTGAACAGCAAGAAAAGGAGCAGTCTGGTGGCAGCGCGAAAGATGAGAACCGTGGCTATTCGATCGAGATGGTGAGTTTTTTTTTTTTTTCTTTCAAATTTATAGACATAGTTGCATTTTTTTTTATTTTTTTTTTGTTAGGAAGCGGTGTTGGCCAAACTGGACGCAATGGTTGCCATGCAGATGGAGCTCTCCAAGCAACTCGACGTTTCCGGAAGTCGCCCTGTTAACATTGTCGGTGGCTCTGCCTCGACAATCAACCAGGCAAACGTTCAGCGTCTCATGGAGGACTCACAGCGCACCAGCCACCTTGTCAAGGAGATTGAAACCACTGTGAAGAAGCTCAACCAAAACTCTGGTGGCGACGGAAACAACAACAATGCCTTTGCTACCCTGGAGCGCCGTCTTTCCAACGTCGATGTATTCCTTTCGCCTCTATTTCTTTTTTTTTAAAAAAAATTTTTTTTTTACAACACTAGACCGTCCTTCAAGGCCAATCAAACACCCTCAACAAGTTGTCGCAGGATATAAACCAGCTCAACCACCTACTGCAGGCTGGCGGCGGCGGCTCGGTGGGCGGCTCGGTTTCGACGACCACGCTCTACATTATCTTGGGTATCGTCGCTCTCCTGGGAGTAGGCTTCGGCATCTACACGTTCCTCAAAGGCTCCTCCAAGAACGACTTCAAAAAGTTTGCGTAGAAGTTTTTTTTTCATACTTTTTTTTTTTTCCCAAATGGTTCACTGATCAAAAAGACATTCATTCCAAGAAGAAGAAAAAGAAGAATCTGCAATGATATTTCAGGCTTGAGAGCGCTTCAAGGGCGAACGGCGAGCCACTCGCTGATGCCAGGAAACTTGCTGACACGGTCCAACAACTGGGCGATGGTAGGGCAGTGCTGGAGCACTTCGGGGTACGTCTCCTTGAAGATTTCGATGATGTGGAAGGCGTAAATGTCTGCGAGGGTAATGTCTTTGCCAACAAAGAAGCCCGTGCCGTTGTTGTTCTTGATCAGGAGCGCCTCCAGGTACCTTGCAATTGAGACCGTGAAAAACAGATTGAATGTTTTGTCATTAATCCTACTTGAGCCAGAGGGGGAGCACGTCCTTTGCAAACGTGGCCTTGGCCTCGTCTTGGTGCGAGCCAGCGGGCATCATACGAATCTGATAAAACTTTGATCGCACATCGTTGAAGCCCTTGCACGGAGAAAGAGAGAGAGAGAGAGTTTAGAAACAACGAGACGAAAAAAGTCGGTACCTCCATGACTTGGTCGATTTGCGCCGCATCCCATGTCGTCTTGCCGTAAAAGCCTGCAAGTGGATTGTGGTTAACGCAGCACAAACGCATTCGCACGAACCGAATTGGCGAGCGAGGAAGCGGTTGATGGCATTGCTCTGGACGACGAGCAAGCCGTCAAAGTCGAGCAGTGGTACCTGGTTGAACGCCAGCTGACCCGTCTTCTTGAGCTCCTCCACACCCTCCTTTTTCAGGCGCACGTCCTCGTACTTGACATGCGCAGCCGCGAGGAGCAGCCGCGACACTTCGGCGAGACCTCTATGTATTCAACCAAAGATCAGGTCTCTTTTGACCGTCTGTCCGTCAGCAAGAGCGTTGTACCTGCCGTCAAAGTAGACCAGCTTAATCTTGTGCTCGACCTTGGCACACTGGCACTGGCCCACGGGGCATCCACACGACTCGCCGCAGCTGCACATGGCAGTGCTGACAGTGCTAGTCATCGCGTCCGAACTTTGAACTAATAAATTAACCGTTTTTTGCACAATCAGCAGCCAGCACTGCGGCCAAAAGCAGCAGCACGACTCATCAGGACGAAGTTCCAAACAAAAAGGACACGGAAGGTACTTGTAGCATCAAATTTGCAGGCTACAAAACTTGTAGCTAATTGTGCTAATGCAAGCGGGCAAACTCGTCGATCGTGCGCGTCAGGTCTTCCACAGTAACGTCAACAAGCTGCTGGCCGCCCTGGTCGCCGCGGATGACGGCCTCCTTCTTGGCCTGGTCCAACTCCAAAAACAGCTCGATCAGGTCGCCGTCGAGGTAGTTGAACGACTCGGGCGAGCGCTGCTCGCTTCTGAAGTTGCGCCAGCTCGTGTGGTCAAAACCGCCGACACCTTTAATGATGCGAACGAGGTTGTCCTGCACGCGCTTCATAAAGTTGAACTTGGTCTGCAGAGGAGGGGGTGGCTGAGCATGGGGTAAAAAAAGGGAACTCTTCTTACCTGCGGGATCGAGGCAATGACACCCAGGGCTCCAGAGACGGTGCAGAAGACAAATGTGGGTACAGATGCGAGGTCGTGGTCCGGCGAACGCATGACGAGAGACCCTAAAAATTTCTTTACACATACTTTTTTTTTTTCCCAAGTCAATGTGAATACCTGGACGGATCTGGTTGATCATGTCGCCATAGTGGAACAGACCAGCGACTTCCAGTTTCTTGGCGTCGTCTGGATTGACAGCATCAGTGGTCTTCTTGAAGGTGGTCCAGTTGTAGTCGTTGTCACTGATGAGCAGACTGCAGAAAATTTTCATTTTAAAAAAAAAAAACTAATAACGGAGAAAAAAAAAACTTACACGTCGTCATCTACAATAGCTACAGATGTGACCCACGCTGCGCTGTTATCTTTGGCGACCTAGAAAAAGCAAAAAAAAATTACTATTAAAATACTTGCGCGAATAAAAACCTCTTCTAGCGAGTGGGCGTTTTCGGCAGTGTTGTAACGCAGAAGACTGGCCGATTTCATCAAGTCACCGACAACGACGAAATCTGCCAAGGATTTTTTTGGCTTAAACCCTCACTTGGAACGAAAAAGAGAACGATTTACCTCCACGAGTCTTGACATAGAGGGCGGCTAAGAACGACTGCACGTTGGTCTCTGAAGTCAACTTGAACGAGTCTGAACTTCCCGCTTCTTGCCAAGCAAACACATGCACAGAATTGTTGATCGATGCCACCAGTTTACCGTGCAGCTTGTCCATCGACAAAACCGCTCCGCGCACCTCCAAGACCGACACCTGGCGAAGCCGGCGCGTCTCTGTCACCTCAAAGACACGGATGTAGCCCTTGTGGGGCAACTCCTGCTCAGGTGCATTGATCCCCGTGCCTAGTATTCGGTCAGGTACACTTACAACATTAAAAAGGACAATACCGAGGACAAAGTACTCTGTTGCTGAGCCTTCAAAAGCCAGCGATATCAGCGACCATGCTTCCTCATTGACATCGAGGACGACATCGTCCAACGCTGAATCGCGAACGGTTATTATGACAACAGAAAATAGCGCTCGTACACTCATGAGTCTGGGCATCGATGAGACGGAGATGGCCCGTTTCCACCTCTGGCGTCATGCTGGTTTGATCATTCTGAAAAAAAAAAAAAATGAGGGGGTTAAATGCGTGGACAGAATCATAACAATAATACGGCAATCGTCGAAACGGCCAAAGTCAGGCTGGACGGTTGGTAGCTTATCCTACGAGGCTCCTCCCTGAGTGGGATCGATTGGATATGAAGTTTTTGGACATCGTCAATTGTGCCTGCGTAGAAAAACAATTATCGACTGCGATAGCTATCCACGAGTGTACCAATCGTGAGGCCAGAATCGCTGGCAATGGCAATGTGGTTCGGGAAAGCCTCCGAGTTGAAGGGCGACATAAAGTTGACGACGTCCTTGATGTTGATGTTGGAGAACAAGAGCTTTCCGTTGGACTCGTGGATGATCGTAGGTCGGTCCGAGGACGCAAAGACATGGTTGGATTTTTGCGTCGAAAACGAGTCGAGGGAGATTGGCTGGGTACCCACAGCAACCTTTTGGCGATCAGAGAGTGCACACGTGCTCGCGTTGACGTTGAACGAGTAAAGCTGGCCATCACCGAGGCCCACAAGGAGGTACGAGGACTTGGCAAACGTCGGCAGCGATACTGAACGCGCAATGTAGTCTGGTAATAAGAAATAGAGAAGATGACGTCGATAAGTAAGCAACCATAGCAGGTTTTACCTCCATCCAAATGCTCAACCGCCACCTCGGTAAAGTCAGCGACACGGAGGAGACGCACAGACATGTCGGACCAAAGGCCGATGGCACAGACCTCGGCCAGACCTGTTGCAGCGTTCACGAGGCCTGCGGTTATGCACGAGATCTCCGATGGCAGCTTTGTAGTCCTTCGCTCGACAAGGTGCTTGCCCTCGACTTCCAAGTAGACAACGTATCCGCCTGTGGTCGTGACCAAAACTTGGCTTGGCGTTGTCGTGGCAATCGAAATGCTCAGGCCCGCCGGCGGCTTCCATTGCGTCGAGAGCGACTGGGTGACGGCATCAACGACAGTGACAGTCGACGCGGTGACTTGCACCTATTTTCACAATTACTATTTCTGTTATTTTTAAAAGGAAAAAACATTTTCTACCATGAGGTCATTCACGAGATTGGCAGAGTACAGGGTCTGCTCGTCCGTGACAAAGTGAGGAATCTCACTCACGACTGGGTCGTCGCCGTCAAAGACGAGGAAGCGGGTCTGACCGATGAACGAGACGGCCAGGATGGCATCGAACGCGGCGCCTGACGCTGTCTTTAATGACCAGAGGCCTTTGATGCTTGGCAGCTCGATGGAGGCCGCTTCGTTGATTCCGACTCCACTGCGAATGATGCGGAGGGAGCCGTCCTTGCCGCATCCCGAGCATGTCACGACCTGGCCTTGGCGCTCGAGGTCGATCACGCAAAAGTCGACAATCGGGCCAATGTTGGTGTACGCCTCCATGACCGCAATTTCAGACCCGTTCTCGTCAGGCTCGTCGCGCAAGTGAATCAGCTGCGAGTCGCCGAGGCGAGAACCGACATATACGACGCCGTTGTCCAGATACGCGAGCGCAGAAGGTCGGGAGATCTACGTGTTTAATTCTCAGTGTCACTTTCTTCTCTCTTCAGTTTTACCTCTCCGACTTTACGAAAGTGCATATTGTTTACAACACCGACTTGTGATCGCACAAACGACAGCACGTACAAAAAGCCCTTGCCGTCTCCAAGGAGAATCCGCTGCCCATCCGTGTCCACCAGTCCATACGTGTCAATCTATCGTCCCAGAAAGAAAAAAGTGTGATTCTTTAAAACAAAACAAGAAAATACCAATAAATAAAATCACATACGTCGTTTGAGGGAGCACTGATGGAGACAGTTGCAGCTGTGCTGCGGTACATGATCGTCTCTGAACCGACGGCAAGTACACCACCGGCAGGCTTTGGGATTGCGATGAGCTTTTTAGCGGTCGTGTTGGGCTGCGACCACGGTCCATTGTCGAGGCGTCCGTCTTGCACGTTCACCTCGTACGTCTTGAGGTGTGAGACTTGCTTACCGTCCTGCAAACATCAAAATGAAGGCGCGGACGCCCCCTATGAAAAACGTACAGTGTACAAGACTGCGATCGTTGGCTTCGTGCAGTTGTGCAAAAACGTGATGTCGATCACACTGAGCTCCTCGAGGCTTTGCAAGATATATTTTGAGCAAACGAAAAATCATTGCTCATACCGGATGTTGACGGCTTCCTGCAACTTTCCAGCCTTGTCCATGGGCACGACCTTGAGCATGCCCACATACTGGTGCACAAGGAACATGCGACCTTCGGGATCGATCGAGCTGATTGGTCCCAGCGGCACGAGCTTGCCCACATCGTTGCGAAGCTGCATTGGTCAGAGAGTGTCTGTCAGCACAACCGCACTCGGAAAAAAAAAAAAAAAAGAAAAAAAAGAGGAAGAGACGGACCGTTCCGGCAGCCTCAGTCATGATGTGGTGCGTGACAGGGTTGTACGACAACACAGAGAACAGTTGACGCTCGGTGAAGATGAGTAGCCAGTCCTTCTCTTGGCCCTGGACGAGTGAGGGAGGGAGGGTCAAATCACAAGCAGTCCGCCGGTTTCGTTACCTGTGCACGGAACACATGCATGGCAGACAGGCGCGCGTACAGGGGGACCTCGTGCACCAAGCGCAGGCCCTCGGCGGTGACAACGTAGACCTCGACGCAGTTGAACTTTGCGACGAGGAGATTCAGGTCATCCTTGCCTGTGAACGCTCCTGTTGCGGCAAACTAATTTTTATTCATGTACGTATGGTCTGTTAGTAGCGGATACGGCCGGCGCTTTCTTCTGCATTCGTACGTTTGTGGCCGTGGGCTTTTGCGCGCTCACAACGTAGTTGTAGATTGACATGGGTCGCGCTTTGTGGAAAATGGCGCGCGCTGGTTTTCTGACAGGCGGCTTTCTGGATGGACATCGCGTTGCAGCTGTGGCAGCAGCTCCTGCTGGATGTGTCCGCCGTGGCCAAGGTATATGACTGGGTGCACTTGCCGCCACTAGAACGGCTTGCTTTCAATCGCAGGATGAGCAGCAACCAAAGCCCACCAAAGCAGGACCTACTCAAGAGGCCACATCGACAGCCGCCACTGCAGCAACAAACAAAGAGTTTCTGGTCGCACACGATCTGTTGCTTGCAGCAACAAGTGCAAAGAGCGCGGCAGTGGTCACGGCTGAGATTGCACCGAGCAGCAAGCAGGTACCTCCTGATGGATTGTTTTGTCTGACTGACACGGAAAGCCAGGTGGCGGCGGAGCAGCTGTCCGAGCGATTGAGCAGTGCGCTGGAGGAGGTGCGGAAAGTAAAGGTACACATCGCCCTTTTACCCTAGTTATTTAAACTAAATCAAGGGGAGGATAGTGGCAATTGGCGCAGCAACAGGACGAGTGCACGCAAAAGGTGCCCCAGCCAATTAATTTCGACAAACAAACCAACCTCTTTTTCTTTTCTTAGGGCGAGGAGGTCGAGCGGCTGCGTAGCCTCGTGCAACAGTTGACCTCGCGAGTGGGCGAATTCCAGCAGGTGCATCGATTGCTGCTTTCTCAAGTTGCCGAGGCAAAGAGCGATTCCGAGTTGTGCTCGCGAACCGGTATGTTTTTCGTCCAGCTTGGCGTTTGTTAGTAATTAATTGATGTGCGCTTGATAGCCACCGATCTGGCACAGTCGCAAGTGGTTGTGAACCGCGAGCTTGCTCGCAAGACAGCCACGGTGTCGTCAATGAAGGCTTCACTGCAGCACGCCAATCAGGGCTGGGAGGACGCACGGGCAGAGCAACGTCGGCTCACCATGGTGATCGCGGACCACGTAAAGTGGCTATCGAGTTCTCGCAACGCGCTTGATGAGGTAATGGAGATTGACTGAGTTAATAAAGACTTTCTTTCTATACAAAGGCTCAAAAATCGATCCGTTTCCACAAGGATGAGATTGCCGAAAAAAACCGCCACATCGAGATGCTCACGACCGAGCACGCCAAGACTCTCGGTCTGCTCGCTCGCGCCATCGCAGTCCAGCAGCAGCCACACGACAAAATGCCCGAGAAGAAGACACCGGCACCGGTCGCGGAGATGGAGGTCGTTGTTGAGGCAAAACAGGCCGAGGTTGACCCGACGTCAGTTCAAGTTACGACAGAAGTTGTGGCCCCATTCATGGTCGAGACGCTCGCTGTTGTTCCTGCCCCGGCCGCGTTTGAGGCGCCGCCCACAACTGAGTTTGTCGAGACGATCGAGGCTCCGGCTCCCCCCACTCCTCAAGCGCCATTAACAGCCGAGGCGCCGCAGTCGCTTCCGCCTCTCCCGCCATCTTCACCTGCCGAGGAGAACACACAAAACAAAGTAAGGACTTGCTACGAAAATAATTTTTTTATTTTATTTTTGCTTTGCAGATGGCGTTTGTCTTCCATCCTCTGCCTGCATTTTCGCCTCTGGTGCAGTCTCCAGGCCGCGACATCTCGAATCTCCAAGACAGCTCCATCTCCATCATTGGCAGTGACGCCAAACGTGCCCGGCATTTATGAGTTTCAGTTTGTATTTATTGTGTTTTTTTTTTTCCTTGACGTGATTTGAACAAAACAGCAACGCGAATTTGATGTGAGGATTTTTTATATGATATTCATTGGGCTGCTTGAAGAAACCCGTGCAATCTGTGGAGAAGAATGTTTGCGTGGCTGGTCTCAATGTTGTTGTGCCCAGCTGTCTGAATGTACAGAGGCTCGGACGGGATCTTGCAGAGACTGTGCAGTTGCCTGCCGTGTGCCACGGGGATGACTTCGTCCACTTCGCCATGGATGATGAGGATTGGCGCATTGATCTTTCCAATCTACAGAGTTTTTCAGTCAGGCTGAGAGAAGGAAACGAAAAAGCGCACAGGGCACCTTTTTTTGGTTGATAAAGATATCACCGAGCATGCCATCAAACACCGATAGGTCGACGACCACACGTGCAGCCGACGTGAACGTGGATTGCAAGATCACCTTTTGCACTGATTTGACGTTGAAATAGATATAAAAGGGATAAAACAAAAGCACCTCCGGGGTTGCGCACAGCCGCGTGCACGGTAGCTCCGCCGCCGAGACTGCGGCCATACAGGACAATGTTCTCTATGGGGATCCGGTGCGTCGTTTGCACCCATCGCATTGCAGCATCGACGCTCTTGTAGTTTGCGCTCTCGGAGCACGTTGAATTTTCTCCACTTGGCCCGTACCCTGCATCGTTTTCCGTTTGCCTCTCATCAGCAAGAGACACGTCACAAACTTCCGCGCGTACCGACATAGTCGTAGCCGCACACGTTTATCTGGTAGAACGTACATTGAGGGCACAACGTGGTGACCCAACCAAAAATACCTTGAGGGTCGTCGCCAGGACCACAAACCAGTCGTATAGTTGTCCGATGTCCTCTGCGTTGCCGTGGCTGTACAGTATGGTCTGGACGAGCGTGGTTCCCTCCCTGTTGCGGTGTACGTGGCATTGTTTCTTTTTGAGGGGTCTTTATTTTTTTTTTTTTTTGGCACGTACACACTCAGCCCGGGCGCCCGCACAAAACACATTGCAATCCGCTCGCTGTTGGGCTTGCTCGTCAACGGCACCCACGAAAAACGCGGGTCGCTGGCCTCGTACGTCGCCGGCCGCGGCGGCTGGAACGCGAGCGACTCGATGTACGACTTGAACATGGTACGTACTGATGGTACGTACTGCGTACAGTATTTCAAAAAAACTGTCATCGGAACGAATGAGTCTTTCGCAAAAGTTCGCGTCTATTGCCAAGGAGCGACGCGACAGGTATGCTCGATGGCATCCCTCCCTTGTAACACTCTTGTTTTTGCCCATTGACAGAGGGCTCGAGCCATCGCTGCCGCCGGCTGTGACATCGGCGGGCGCTGTGCCGGCAGCCAATCCTGTGCCGGCAGCCAATCCTGTGCCGGCAGCCAATCCTGTGCCGGCAGCCAATCCTGTGCCGGCAGCCAATCCTGTGCCGGCAGCCAATCCTGTGCCGGCAGCAAATCCTGTGCCGGCAGCAAATCCTGTGCCGGCAGCAAATTTTGTGCCGGCAGCCAATCCTGTGCCGGCAGCCAATCCTGTGCCGGCGCACACGAATGGATTCGCCGCCCCTGCTACAATCCCGGTCGTCCGCCTGTCTCTTTTCCAGCTCGCTGACGAGCCCCCGCGGCCGGCAGCAGTCGCTCCTGCACCAATTGCTGCCGCGGCGAGTCCCGATGGAAACGAGCTCTTCTACGAGCTTTTGTATGAGACGACCAGTGATACACAGCCGTACAAGAGCATTGTATGCCTGGGACTTCTTGCTCGGTCTGGACTGAAAATCGCGCTCTATCCCGTAGAAATTTGACCTCCTGAAGTCGCTCACCCCTGACGGAATTGCGTGTCCAAAGTTTCTCGTGGACCACCTTTACGACCACGACAAGGTCTACCGATTCCGCGTGGTGAAGAGAAAAGTCGGCTCAAAGGGCCAAGCGGGAGAGGCAGAGCATGAGATCGCTGTGCTCACGTTCCGTTTGTCCGCCTGGTACAACCACTTTCGCAACTCTCTCCTGATCACGTCCACGTTCACGCTGGCATCTTATCGGCGCGTATGTTGACTTCTCTTGTTTTCCAAAGGTAAAAAAAAATACTGAAACTTGTTTGTTTGTTTGTTTGTTTCCAGCAAGGTTGGGGCAGGATGCTCTACACGTGGATCGTTGCCATCTGCAAGCAAAAGAAAATCGAGACCATCCAATCGAGCGTGCACTCCCGAAACGCTGCCGCCAAGGCGTTTCACAGGAGCCTCGGCTTTAAAGTCATCCGCACCGACAAGGGCTATCTCGACGAGATCTACTACATAAATCCAGAGCCTCCCGCATCTCAATAGAATCATTACGTACATACTGCCATATAAAGAGCCGCCTCGTTTCAAGAAAACCAGAGTTCATTCACTGATCAGTTCATTTGACAAAAAAAACTCGAAATTTTTTTACATGTTGCTCGAGGTCAAGGTTGGTGTCGTTGGCGGCTTTGCGCCTGCAGTGCTCAAAAAGCACGTCGTGGTGTCTGTCAGCGACGCCGATGGTTCGGCCCAGGTCACGTACAAGCAGCTCACGCCCGGCAAGCGCATCATGAACCCGAGCGAGAGTGACTACCAAACCTATGTGGGACAGCTGACCCCGTCTGATGTGGCATCACTGAGCGCGTAAGCAGTCCAGTGAACGGCAGGTACTCAGCGACATTTGAAATACGGTATGTAGGGTCGTTGAGCAGATTTGGACACTGCCGGTCGAGTCGCCCGCTGGAGCCGAGGACATTTATCGCCAAGGTTTGTTTATGTGATTTTTACCTGGACGATGCATGTGAACGATGCTTTTCGACAACAAAAAGACACCTTGGTCCACATCAAAAAGGCCGATGGCAAGGAGTGGGTCAACTACTCTCCCGAAGGATGTGCCCACGGCATCTCGACAGCCGAGGCCAATGCGGATCAACGCAAGTTGTTCAAGCAAATCGCCGAGGTAAGCCCAGCAATCCCAGTTGAACCTCGTAACATTTTCTCTGTACGTGCATGTGCGTATTAGGCTATCCTCCGTGTGGGTACGAATCTGTCGTCTGCTGCGTCGTCGTAATTGTGCGCAGCGGAAAAAAAGCATGTGCGCGCAATTTAATTTTTTAAGCTCTCCCGTGGATTTTTTTAAATGAGAAAGTTGACTTTATTTGACACGCGAGAGGCGAGAGATCGCCCCTCCCAAATACAACGCGGTGGGGAGGGTTCATCTAAATCTAGCTGCAAAAAAAGAAAAAAAAAAGAAAAGAAGGTTTAGAACAGCTTGGCTTGGGGGTGGTCAAAGCCATCGCGCTCAGACTTCTCTTGCAGAACCCGCTGCCAGTGCTCTTGAAGGTAGGGCTTGTCCTTTTCAAATATCTCGTTTAAGAAAGAACGAGCGACAAAAGAAAAAAAAAGAGGCTTACTTGAGCGTCCGTTGTTTGTTGATCCTTGGGGAGGACGTTCTTAAGGATTGAGAGCTGGATGGCGTACTTGTGGCGGAAATGGCGGTCGTACACATGGTTTGACGGGAGACGACGGAGGGCCTCCTGCATTTCAGGGTTCTCCTCCATGATGATGTCGTCGTAGACCATGCCTTTTTTGTAAAGAACCAAAAAAAAAAACGTAAATACAAATGAAACATGGGGCAAAAGGCAGAGCAGGAATAGAAGGGGGAGCGTGGTAAGAGGTCAGACATTTGTATAATTGTGGTGACAAAGGTTTGTCTCATTGGACGACCAAAAAAGGTCGAGCCTCTGAAGTAGCAAATATAAAATGTGTTGTTCATCATATGTTTTCAAGGAGTCCCCAGAGTCAGGAAGAAGAAGAAGGAGAAGGAGAGAGCGACCGACACAAGGAAGCACTCCTCATTGTCGGCTGGTTTTATTCAGACCGGAAAAAGAGGAACACGGGAAAGGGGAAAAAAAAAAAAAGAGTGCTTGCCTCACCCCAACCCACTAAAAATTACCGTATTGGCGGTAGGTCGACGCGTTGATGAACCATTTGCTGAGGGGAACAAAGAGGCTCTTGAGGCCCTTGCTCTTGAGAATGTACTGGGCAACTGAGAGTTCCATCCGTTTGTGTGTCGGTCTCTTTCGTGTAACACACCCAGGTACTGAAAAATGTGGCCGCGTCCCATGTGCGCCTGAAAAAAATAGTGTGGGATTTCGGGGAAGGGGCCAAGGGCTTGGGCGGGCGCAGGTTGGAGGCCCAAGGTGGCCTCCACGGTGCCGTGCGCGGGCTATGCGGGGTAGTCTGTGTGCATGGAGTGAGCAAGAGGCCCAAATCTAGCTGCTGCTCGTGAGGGTCGGGTCTGCTGTTCGTGTGGGAGTGGGGTGTGGCGAGCCGGGTGGAGAGGCCACGTCGCGAGGGGTTGCGTGTGGTGGTGAGGGACCCACTCAACTCGTGTCCTCCCCCCTTCACTGCCTTAGCGCTCGTGGAGCCTGTGTTCTCTACTCGAACAGCAATTTTCCTTCCATGACGTTTGTACTGACGGACCACTTTTGCAGGTTAGCGGACTTGTGTGGCTCGTCGTCTCTTTTTCAAAAGCTCACAGAGAAAAGGACGTGGGAAGGAATAGTCATTTCTTCTTGCTGCCTCTTTTTTCTTTCGAGCCGACAAAAAGGAGAAGTAGAGTCTAACAGTCCCTTTCAACTTTTTCGCGAGCCCTTTTTTTTTTTCTTTTCTTTCTTTCCTTTTTTTTTTCTTTTTTTTTTCTCCCCCATCTCGTTCTCCTGTTTTCCCCCACCCCCCTCCAAATCCCTTTGATTCGGCGCGACAGGCATCGGTGTGTGGAGAGGACTTTTCATCAAGAAGCAAAAACCAAAAACGTATATATATATATATATATATATTAGTGACGTTGTTTATGGCAAACCCTAACAAGCAACCATTAGCTCTTGAACGATGTCGTCTAAGGACACCACACCCTCGGCTCCGCGTAGCCTGCTTTCTGCCGAGCTGTCGAAAGCAGCCGCAGCATCTGCTGCACCCCCGGCCCAAAAGACTCGTATGTTTCGCCGGCCCCTTTTTATCCATCTTTTTTAAGTTGTTTTCTTTTTTTTTTTTAGCCGTGCAATCAGCCTGGAGCAAGGGCCCACCCTCTCTCGCCGGCGTTTCCTCGTCGATTCCTGTATCTTTTCCTTTCAACGCTTCGCGCAGAAATAATGATGGTGTTTCAGGTTGCGATTCCTGCCCTGGCGGCCGCGTCGTCCTCTGCCTCGGCGCCCTCCAAGGCTCAAGCCATCCCAGTGTCATCTTCAACTGGCGGCAACAAAGGAGCCAGCAACAACAGCAACAATAATGCCAACAAAAAGAAGGGTACGCGATTCTCTTTGACGAGATAAACAAGTTGACACATAATCAATGCCACTAGGTGGAGTCAACAGCAACAACAACTCGAACGGCAAATGGGTGAACTTTGAAGAGTACGTGCAGGATGGTACCTCGGTCAGCCCAAACAAGACTGGTGGCTCGTCACCCTACCAGACTGGCGGTGCCTGGGGAAGCCTCCAGAATGCTGCTCCTGCTTTCGGCGGTGGCTATGGCAACAGCAACGGCATGTCCATTCCTGGATCGCACCAAGCAGCAGCGTCCGCAGCGGCTCCGTCGTTCATTGGCGGTTTTGGCCACTCGGATTCCCGCAACGCCAAGCAACACAACCAGCAGGGGCATCAACCACAGCAGCACCAACAGCACCAGCAGCAGCCGAACCGCCGCTCGCAACCACTCTCTCGTCCTGTCTTTGACAGCGACTCGAACGGCTTCCAGTCGCGCCCGCCCCCAGGACCCGCTAGCTCCACCGCGCGCAACCAGCCTGGCTTTGCGCGACCGCAGCGAGTGAACCAGAACTACCAGGGCGAGTTTGGTATTGCAGAGTCCTTTCATGAAAAAATGGGTATTAAAAAAATATTTTAAAAGCGCCGTATGGACCCTCCCCTGTCGCCATGAACGGCGAGGACCTCCTCCTGTACATCCGTGGTCAAATGTAAAGAAGAAAAATATTTTATTTTTTTTTATCTTTTCCGAATTTTAAAAAAAAAATTTTTACCTTGTCTAGTGAATACTACTTTAGCGTCGAGAACCTCGTCCGCGATGTCTACATCCGCAAGCAAATGGACGCCCAGGGCTTTGTCCACCTGGCTATTTTGGCCAACTTTAACCGTGTCCGTGCCCTCACTACCGACCTTGAACAGATCAAAGAGGTTTCTCTTTTCTTTTTTTTTCTTTTTTTCTCCTCCTTCTTACTGTTTGTTGTCCCAACATGACGTTCTAGGCCATCAAAGACAGCAAGGAGGTGGAGCTTCAGGGTGACCGCATCCGCAAGGCCTCTGACTGGAAGAAATGGCTCATGCCTGCAGTAAGAGCCGTCAATTGACCTTAGATTCATTTCCTTTTTCCCAGCCTATGCAGTCGACACCCACCACTGCAGCTTCGGCAGCAGTTGCCGGTGCCGCGGCTGCCGCTGCCAACGTGGCCGCCAAGGCGTCTGACCACACCTCGTCCAAGGCCACGACTGAGATTGAGAATAAGCTTGGTTTGAAGGCCGGTGTCGGTCTCGACGCCTCTGTTCCCTCTTCTGCCTTTGGCAACCGCCGTGGCAGCACAAGCAGCTCGTCCAATAAGCAGGGCACCAACAAGGGCGGAAAGAAGTCCTCTGCCCCACAGGCCTCGTCCAGCAACAACGCGGACGATGACCTCGGCTTCCAGTTTGACGAGGAGATTGCCAAGGGCGTCACCACCAACGTTGGCGAGGACGCAAACGAGGTCGATGATGACTTTGTCGCCAAGCTCCTCATCGTCACCCAGAAGAACTCCCGCAGCACCTCCTCAACGACCGAGCGCCCCGCGGGCTCCAAGCCTGTCCTTCCAGGTAAAAGAATAAGTCTTGAGCAAGGCACCTGATTCTTTTTTTTTTTTTTTTTTTTTTAGGGTAGATGAAATTGGAACCCTGATCAACGAGGGTCTTCTCGAGTTTGAGCAGCGCCTTCACAAGCGTTTCCAAAAGACCGCGAACGGCTCTTCGTCGGCACCTACTGATTCGTCAACGCCGCTGTCGACCAGTGTGAGGTATTTTTTTCCGACAACCATTTTTCCCTACTAAAACCCTGCACTGTAAACAGCGACCAACTGGAACAGCTCAAGGTCCAGGCTGCCAACACAGGCCGCAAGGATGCGTCGTCGGCGTCGAACTCGCCTAGTGCCTCGCCGCAAGTGGGTCCCAACCTGGCAACTGGTTCGGTCCCTCCGTTCTCTCTCTCGGGCTCGGGCCCGAACTCGGGTCCCGGCTCGGTCAGCGGTAGCTTCAAGCCCCTCTCGGCTGCGGCGATCGCTGCGCTGGCCGACGTGAATGCCCAGGCCAAGGAGGAAAACCTGACCAAGCGTTTCTTCCCGGTCACCAAAAACAAGGCCTCCAACGCTAGCTCCGACTCGGGTCTCGACATTCCGCGCAAGCAGAAGACAGCATATGGCCAGAACCCCCCTCAGGAGAGCCATGTTGGCTGGCTGCTCGGGTACGAAACCTAGAATGTTTAAAGCAGTTCTTTTTTTATTATTATTAATAAAATAAAATACTTTTTTTTCCCCCCTAGCTCCAAAGCTTATACCGAGGGAAGCTCATACGATCCTGCTGCGAGCCCCGCCTCGTCGTCGTGGAAGGGCCCTTCGTCTGTTTCGTCTGTTGACTCGACCCCGTCTTCGTCGTTCAGTGCGCTGCAGCACCCGTCGAGCGCGATCCTCAAGGAGAACGACTTTGTCCAGCACAAGTACTACAAGTACCGGGCCAACGCCCTCAAGGAGCGCAAGCGCCTTGGTTTTGGCATGTCTCGCGAGATGAACACGCTCTTCCGTTTCTGGTCCATCTTCCTGCGCGAGCATTTTAACCGCAAGATCTACCTCGAGTTTAAAAAGCTCGCCACCGAGGACGCAGCGGTGGGTCACCGGTAATATACTTGTTTTTCTTCTCCCCGTCTTATTTTCTTCTCCTTTTAGCTATGGTCTCGAGTGTCTCTTCCGTTTCTACTCGTACGGTTTGGAAATCAAGTTCCGCCCCGACATTTTCCGCGACTTCCAGGAGATGACCTTCAGCGACTACACCGAGGGCCATCTTTACGGCCTCGAGAAGGTAATTTCTAAATCATTTTTTTTTTATCACCAAACAAAAATGCTTTCTGTGCAGTTCTGGGCGTTCCTGTACTACCGCCCCGAGAAGGAAAAGAACCGCGTGGATGTGATCACGGATCTCAAGAAGGCCTTGCTCAAGTTCAAGGGTCTTGACGATTTCAAGGTGGTCTGGAGCACCAAGCTGCACCAGCAGCAGCTGCAGGAGCTCCAAAAGCAGAAGGAACAGGAGCAGATCGAGGCCAAGGAGGCGGCCGTTGCAGCCAACACCGCCGTCGCGACTGTAATCGACTTTCTTATTTATTGCGAACACTCATTTATTTTTGCTGTAGATTGAGGAAATCAAGTCGAGTCTTGCTCCGCTCAAGTCTGGTCAGGCCACCGAGTAAAGAAAGCAGTTCAGTTGTGTCGTGTCCTCTTCTCTTTCAAGTTGTACCTCCCCTTCCCATCCATCCTTACTTTGTACTGTCAAAAGCTTTTTTTTTTTGGCCAAGGCCACGTGGCCGCCACGTGGCTCAATTTTTTCAAGTTCCGACGAGTTCGCTGGATGACCTGCTCGAGCGGCTTCTTGTGCACTCGTGCCTTGGGCTTGCACGCCGTCTCGGTTTGGTACGTGACCTTCTTCTCCCCTCTCTGCCGTTTGTTCTCCTCGTCTCTTTCTCTTTCTCTCTTTTTTCGTGATGAACCGCTTGAAAAATTCTTAGGACACCCTTGATCCTTTGGGGTTGCCTCTGTCGCACTGTATTCAAATTCGCGCTCTGGTGGCCCCCTAGGAACTGAGAAAGAACAAGCAAAAACCTGAGCCTCTCTTAAGAACTCTGTCTGTCTCCTCCTTACCAATGTATTTTGAGCTTTCTAATACAAAAGTCCATTGCAGGCCTCAGCAAGGTGACAAGCCCGGGTTAAAGTTTCTCCCTCAAAGTAAGCAGGTATGCCGGCCGATCTTACTTCTCTCCTTTCTCCTCTCCGAATGTGGGCGCTATTTGTTGGAAGGATGTGAACCCAAAGAAGATAGGGACAACTGATTTTTACAGTGACGAACTCTTCAATCGGACAGAAAAAAAAATAGTAGAACTGTTCACTGACCCAACTTGCTGCCACCTCTTTTCTCGACTGAGCAACTCTCTCTTTTCCTTGGTTTCAAGTTTGTTTTTTTCTCAAAGATGTATTAATAGCCACGGCTTGGCGCATGACCAATATCGCGAGGAATGTCTCCAGGATCTCGTGCCAAGAGGGGCAATTATCCGTTTATTATAGCTGATGGCAGAGAGTCTCGTCTTCGATTGTGTCGTGTCATGTTTCAGTCAGCGGCGTCGGACTGCCGTCGTGAAAACTGGAAAAAAAAAACTGGAAAAAAAAAACTGGAAAAAAAAAAACTAAAAGGGGGTCAGCAGTTTTCTTTTTGATTTTGTTTCAAACTTATTTAACCGCAGCCGAAAGTATTTTTCCTTTGAATGAACTCAACTGCCTGCCGTTCTCTCCCTCTCTACCCCCCCGCCACTCTGCTTTCTCTCGTGCCTTCGCGGCGCGCTCTGCCTGCAGTGCTATATTTAGCTTGCAAGACCCCGCAAAGGAAAACAAAAGAGCGGAATCCTAACGAACCAAAACTTTTTCCCTTTTGTTGTTTTCAGACTCCCGAGCTTGTGCCCCCATGACTTTCGTGCTGGACACCAAGCGCAAGTGCGGTGTGGCGTTGATCGCCATAGGCATTGTCCTGGTGGTCATTGGCATTGTCATCTACGAGGTTAGACCTATTTTTTTTTTTTTTTCCTTCTTCCCACCCTTTTGCTAATGGCGAGTTGTTTCCTTAGATCATCCCCGAGCTGGTCAACGCAAAGATCCAGCAGGAGCGCGAGGCCTTCGCCCCCTCGCAAGACCTGTACGAGTACGACACATTTGTACGTTTCATACTGCGTTTTTTCTTCTTTCTCACCTTACCCCACAAAATAGGCCGCCCCCTCAGCGACGACCATTAACCGCGCCTACTACCTTTTCAATATCACCAACTGCAACGAGTTCCAGAACGGCCTCCAGGCTCCCAGTAAGCCTACTTTTTCTCTCCTCCCTCTTTTTTTTTTTTTTTTTTGGCATTTACCAATCCCAAACGTATGCTAGTCTTTGAGAGCGTCGGCCCGTACCAGTATTCCACTGTCACCTACAAGATCAACATCACCTTCAACGAGGATATCTCGCTGGTGTCGTACAAGGTAGTCTTTTATTTTTATTTTTTGGCCTTTCTTAATTTGTACTTGTTTATAGGAGTGGCTCAACTACACCTGGAATGAGGAGGCCTCGAGGCCCTGGTCCGACTCATTCTGCGCGTTCAACGTTGGCTACCTCGGGCTCCTCGCCAAGCTGGACAACACCGAAAACGGCCTTCTGCTCGCCCTCGCGGGTGGCATCGGCACAAAGGTGCGAAATATAAAATTCGACAAATGGGAATAAAATTTTTAACGATGTAAATTAGATCTCGCAAGGCCTCCAGCCCCTCCTCGGCTCTGTTATCGAAAGCAAACTGAGCGAGACCGCGTGTACAAGGGTCGTCGCCGTTGCTTTGGACGATGCCATCGAAGGTGTCTTCGCCAGTTTTGCCCAGCAACTCTCGGTCGCTTCCACCGTCAACGCTACAAACAGCGCGTCGTTCTCGGCCCAGTTCAATGCGGGTGCACTCGCGTCGCTCCCCTCGCTAGCCGCTGGCAATCTTCTCGGGCGCAATGGCTCCGCATCGCCACTGTCCCTGCTGCCCCTGATTTTCCTCGACTACTTGCCTGCCGAGATTATTTTCAAGCAGGCTGGTTCATCAATTTACAATGAGCTCAACAACGGCAACACCACCGCCGAGGCCGCCGACTTCACCCTCTTGACTGTTAACGACTACCGCCTGCTGCTCTGCTCCATCAACGGACTAAACGAGAGTCCTGCTCTCTGTGAACTGCGTTCAAATTCTATTACACCTTCGAGCGCGTTGGGCAGCATCCTCGCGTCAGATGGCGCCGTCGATATCATTTACGATGTCCTCTCTGAGGTGTTGGATACCATGTATACAACTTACGGAGAATTGTCTGGCCAGGAACTGTCGGAGCCTGCCCACCTCGGCACTCTGCAGTTCACAAGCATGCTCGTCCTCGGCTCGCCCTACTTCTCGACAACCCCGCCGATCTCGGGTGCCCCGGTAATCGTCAACCCCCTCGAGATTGGGTTCGCACTCGGCGCCAACAGTGTCAACATCAGCACCGCCACCGACATTCTCCAGGGTCTGCTCGTCTCGCTCCTCCTCGAAGGCAAGACCGGCACCGCCGCCTTGGCCGCCGTCAATCTGCCTCCTGCATACGCCCTGTACCTTGACCAGTGGCTGCTCACCGAGGTGTTCTTCCCCACTATCGTCGCGGGCACCGCATCGACGCTCCCGGCAAGCATCTTGTCGACATACGACTACCAAGTTGCCAACGTCGGCTATGGTCAGAGCAAGTTCCACGGCACCATCGAGGTCGTTTCGATCAGCGGCAACACGACGATCAACATCAACCTCGCGTACAACCTCACCGGCCTGCCTCTCGGCAGCTACAACTTGTCGCTCTTCAACTCGGTGCAAGCGACGGGCTACTGCACGGCGAGCAGCGCTGACACGTACGTCGCCCAACTGGGCACGGTCGATATCTCGAGCGCGGTGGGTACTATCGTGCTCAGTGGCCTCATCCCGTCCAACCCTTTGACCGCGGCCTATCCGCTCCTCGTGCTGTCACCCCCTGGCGTAGATCCAACAAGCCATTCGAGCGCCATCTACTCGGGATCCGCGCCCGGAACTCCCAGCAACAACAAAGGCTTCTGCGCACCTCTCCACTGGGGCGGTTACCAGAAGCTCTACGACGCGTTCTTCACCGTGCAGGCCTACTCGCCAGCAAACAACCCCACCGTGGTCAACTCGTTCGAGTTCCCCTCGCAGTCACCCAGTTTCCCAGGCATCTTTGCGTCGTGGCATGCCTTGTTTGGCTTCAGCATTTCGCCTGCCGGCTACCCGGCGCCCTTCCCAGTCCTGATCTACCATGCCTTGGTGATCCAGGTTTATGAAGCGCTCTACACGGCGGCTGGGCCCCTGAGCGCCTATTTGCCACCCACCACAGGCAACTATGGCGAGGTCTACGCGAACCTGCTCAACATGCAGATCGCCACTGGTGTCCCTCTCGATCTGACTGGTAGCCAGCTGAACCAACAGAACACCGCTCTGCAGGCGCTGCCCTTCACCCTCGAGGTCCCGATTCAGAGCCAGAACCACATCGCGAACGTGCCCAACGGCTTCCCCACCACCACAGCGCACTACGTCAGCTACACTGATGCCGCAGTGCTCGTCGGCGTTATGACCAACCCGGCCAACGCGACATTGTGGCGCGCCAACGGAACTGCCTACCTCACGTCGCAAGGCTTCACCAGCGCTCTCATCCCTATTGGCAACTATTACCTGCAGTACCCCGCCGGACTCTACCTCTTCCCCACGTTCGCCTGGATCACTCAGTTGATCCCTACACAGAGCCCAGTCGTCCCGATCATCAACCTCCCGACAGACTTCACGACCATCGTCATCAACGGGCAGACGCCGGCCCTCTACGTGCAGTCTGCGTACAACCTCTTGGAAAGTCTCCTGAACGTCTCGACCTGCACGCAGCTCCTCACCCTACCCCTTGACGACACGAGCCTGCTCCCCTTCAATGTGACCGCGGCCCAGCTGCAGACCGTCAACGTTTACTTTGAGAGTGTCCTCTTGTACTCGTACAACGCGATCCGTGCAAGCGTCGGCCTCCTTAGCGCCAGCAACGTCACCGATGGCTTTGACGACTTTTTCTACGTCCAGCTCGGCACCAACTTTTTGACCGGCGCGCTTGGTTCGCCGGAGACGGTCACGATCCGCGAGGCCGTCGAGCTCCTTGCCGGCAACACACCGGCAACGCAAGAGCTTCTCGCCATCCTCGGCGATTACGAGCTCGAGATCTGGGCCTCAGCCGAGAGCGGCGCTGTCGGTCTGCCGTGGTCACCATACAACAAGCTCATCGCATCCTACCCCTCGCCAATCCCCAACGTCTATCTCACCCCGTATCAGGCCAAGGACATCTGGGGTATCGTCAACCTTCCCATCAGGACCCAGGTCGGTCTCATCACAGAATACAGCTTCTATACCGCCTGCATGCTCAACACGGCGGCAGCCGTCGAGATCCTCACCAACCTCCAGTTTACGACAATCGCAGCCGACGAAGCCCTCATTCCATTCATCCCCTATTACGTCAGCCATGTCGGTGCTCTCCTGGCCACCAACCTCTTCAACAACCCCCTCGAAACCGGTGGCAAGTCGCTTTCCGAGACCTCTGGCCTCGTTGTCAAGCGCACTGCCCAGGAACTTATCGAGGGCTTCGAGGACCCTCTCTTTGTACTGATGCAGGCTGCTTCGCTCATTGGTTACAACATCCCCGTAAGTTATGATTTTAAATAATAATAATAACAATAATAAATTTTTTTTTCTTTCAGGTCACGTACGATAGTGCCGTCGCCTCCACGGTCAACTACTACACCTACTACACGACTGGCGAATATGTTGGTCTCCTGCAGTCATACAACGGCACCAATACGACCCTCTCGTGGGGCAATGACGAGGAGTCGATCAACCTCGCGTCGGATGGCACGAGTGTCCCGCCGCTGTACACCAGCGACACTGTCAACGTCTACATCCCCAACTTTGACCGCGTGTTTGAGCACATCAGCAACGGCTCGTCGTCCGTCCTCGGCATTCCCACCAACCGCTATGCGTTCAACTTTGACCAGCTCCTCCCCGCCGACTCCAAGGACGTTGCGATCGCTGGCATCCTGCCCCTCTCCTCGGTTGTTGGCTCTTCGTTCCAGGGTTCCACCATGTTCCTCACCCTGCCGATGTTCTGCGGCGTCGATCTTTCGTCGTTCGAGCCCACCAGCTACCTGATCAACGCCAGCGTTAACTGCTTCCCGACACTCTACACCTACGTCGACATCGAGCCCAATACCGGCCTCGTTTTCAACGCCCTCCAGCAGTTTGAGATCAATGCCGTCATCATCCCCGGCTCGTATCCCTTCTTCAACGCCAACCTGTCGTCCACCCTCATCAGCGCGAACAATCTCAACATTGCCTCCCCGCTCTTCTACCAGAGTGTCTTTGCCACCCTCGACAGTAACCAGGCCTCCACCTTTGACAACAGTGTCGAGGCTGCGTACGCCGCAGGCAAGGGTGTCCTCATCGCCCTCGTCATCGTCGGTGCCATCGCCATCGTCGTGGGTGTCGTCCTCCTCATCCTCAAGCCCAGCGATGAGGTCCTCACCAAGGGATCCAAGAAGGACGACTTTGAACTGGAGCAAAAGTATCTCGACGGCAAGTACTAAACATACGTACCTTTTTTTTCCTTTTTTTTTTTTTTCCCTTTGTCCTTCTCTCTTTTTCCCTTCTCAGATGCCCATTCTCTTTCTTCACGCATCTCCCAACTCGCAAAACCGCAAAACCCAATCCGAAGAAAAAATAAAATCCCCAAAGCTATACTGATGGTTACTCATCTTTGATTGTTCTTTGTACGCACTTCTTTACTTGTACTTTTTGATTGTTTGAAAGTTGTACCAAAAAAAAAAAAAAGAACTGGCTACGAGGGTGGCAGCAGAGCCTGCGGGTTTGGGATCGTGCGCTTGCGACGCAACTTGCGCCACTCGCGGGTCTCGTAGTTCATCTCGAACAATAGCTTTTCTATCACGGTCACGCCCGCAGAGTCGGTATATTGCTCCGTATGCAGGACGATCTGCCGTGTATTGGACTCGCCGACTGGCGTGACCTGCACGCCGCGCAGAAAATCAACAATGTGCTTGCGGTCCTCCAACGATATGCTGTTGGATTGCGCAAACACTTTGGCCTCTTGATCGTCCTCTGCCCCAGTGGCGACGGGAGGCACTGACAATGTTGCCACCGGTTGCGAGAGTGGCGGCTGTACTGGAGACGCCTGCGAGAGAGGCGCATTTGCGATCGGCACGGTCACAGTTGCCGGCAAGTCTGCAAGAAAATTTAATAATGGGTTTGCATTTAAGAACCGAAAAAAAACGAATCCAAAGAACCATACGTGTGTCGCTTCCGCGCACAAACATCGACGTGAGCGGCTGGTGTATTGCACGTTCATTTAGCACGTGCATCGAAAATTTAGTACATTACAGTGGCATTGGCGGCGGGAACGGGCGTCGTCGCTCGGTTTTGGTTTTGATAACTAAAGGCAACTGGGGGGATGTACGACGGCAGCAGACCTTGAGCGCCAATGCCGGCACTGAAATGGAAACAGGATGAATGGTCATTTTAATAATTATAAAAAGGCGTACGTGACAACGGCAGCAAGACCTGGGATGGGAGCAGGCGGGGGTAATGGGACAGATATTATGGACGCCAGTGAGACAGGGGCGGATGTGGGCTGCCTCCCCAGGACAGAACTGTACATTGAATTTGGGTTTTGGTCGAAAAGCTGCATTTCCGGGGCAGCCTCTGCTGATCATCCGAGGTTTACTCGGCACAAAGGACGGAACCAACGAAAAAAACAAACCTCGCTTAAGCTTGTCGGTCCCACTGGCCATGGTGGTGCGTTCTTGTTTCTTTGCAATCTTGGCGAGTTCCTTGGCGCGCTTCTTGCGCTCGCTGTCCTCCTCCTCTTGCTCTAGAGGGAGGGAGAGAGTGAACGGATTGCGCGGAAGCAGGGAAACGAGTACCTCGCTGTCGTTTCTTCTCTTCGGCCTGCCGTTGCTTGATCTGCTTGCTTTCGTCCACATCCATGATGATCATTCCGTCGCCCGCACCAGCTGAGGACGACGTCGATGCTGCGGCTGTGGCTGAGACGCTGCTCGTCGTGCGTGGAAGCGATGTTGACACGTACGAGGACGGACGGCGCGCAAGGAACACCGACGACGAGGATGAGGAGGCCGTTGCGGGGGAGGAAGAAGAAGAAGAGGAAGCCCCTCCTTTTGAAGACTGTTGCTGCTGATGCTGCTGCTGTTTTGCTTTGACCGATTGCGCTATGTTGTCCTTTTTTTAATAAAAAGGAAAGACAGCTGCCGTCCCCATTCTTTTGTGTACCATCGTGACCCCGCTGGACCACATCTGCGACGACCTGTGCACGCGATTCCGCAGTCACGCTTGCGCCTGGTTTGATCTTGAAGTGCACATTCTGGTCCATCTCCCTTGCGATCGCATCGGTGGCTTCCTTGTTCAAGTAGGCAAGCCCGCTGGGGATGTAGGCCGCGGGCGGCATGCTCTTTGCTGCAATTGCATCGTCGTGGGTGGCGTTGAAGATAGAGATTGGCACACAACAACCAGGCACGTACACTTGGACACGAGCTCCTGCAGTGCCGGCACAAACGAGTACGTCTGGTCGTCCAGTGCCTTGAGGTCCATTGCCTTTTGCTGCAGCACGGGTGTCAGTAGCCGAGCCTGGATGCGCACCCACTCGTCGTCGTCCTCAAGCGCCCTGTTTGGGGTTCGTTGTGGGTGATCAGAGAGTCACAAAAACGCACTGTGTCAGCAGCTGCTGCAGCTCTGGCTCCAGACGCTGCACCATGTCCTTGGACCGCAGATAGAGCATGGACGTGAGCAGCTTGAGCTTGACAGGCGGCTATACACAAGGGGGCAAACTGAGCGACGACCCGTCCAAATCCACCCGTCTCCCGAATACGCACCTCGAGCAGCGGGAACGAACCCACGATCTCCTTGAGCGTGTCCTTGTTGGACAGCTGGCTCGGCACGTTGCTCAGTGCCCACGGGTCCTCCGTCTACCGCACACACACACGGTGTTAGGTGGCCGGCCGGTCAGGCTGACGTACCAATCGTTGAGCAAACGTCAAGAATGACATCGAGCCTTTTTTTTTTCAAATGACAATTTTTTTTTCTTTTCTTTCCAGCGCTTCATCTAAAAGTCCTCATCGTCCTCAAGGACAGTCTCACGCTTGACGTTGGCCGAAGCGACCTCGTCCTCGGGCACGACCTCGTCGACCTCAAAGGCGTTGTTGGGGATCTGGTACAGACGCATCTGGGCACGGTTGGGGTCCTTGAGCAGAAGGTACTTGCCCTCGGGAAGCTTGAGGCAGACGTCGGTCAGTGCCTTGACGATACCCCTTTTTTTTTGGTTGTTGTTGTTATTGCTATCATCCAATTTCACACCCAGTACCAGGCATTGTCAATGTTGAGGTTGATCTGGCTGGAAAACTCGGACGGCTTGTACGAGCGCACACCCAGGATGACATGCTTGGAGGGGTCCCTGGGCAAGATACGCGAGACGTAGCCAAGCTTGAGGGTGTCCACGCCGGCGAGGATTGCCTGCGACGTCCACCGTGCCAGTTTGCTGTTGTTGTTCTTGATCTCGTTGGCGAGCACGGCACCCGACTGGGCATCGAGCTTTTGGCGCCAGTCCACACCGGTAATCTGGAGAGAAAAGTGAGCAACCGTAAACAGTGCAAGAAACAAAAGAAAAAACAAAAGAAAAAACAAACCTTGGAGTCGTACTCGTTGAGCGACTTGATCGAAAGATACTGGTCGTTCTGGTTGTTGGAACCCTTAAGTACACCGTCAATTTCGCAGCGGCAGATCAGGTTGACACCCTCGCCCATGTTCCACTTTCGGTATCGGTAGCCGACCGAGGCCACGTCGTCACCAGGCTCGGCGAAAGGGTTGGGGAAGTCAAACGCGTACTTGTCGCCCGTCTTGAGCGAGAGCTGCGAAAAGTTGTGGTTGATGTAAGTCGCCTCGAGAGCCAGCGCGTCGGGCGCATTCACGCCGTCCTTGTCATCAAGCGAAAAATCGGTGGCGGTCTCGTTGACAGTCCAAAAGTCTTATTGTTTTTTTTGGGGTGGTGGTGGTGGTGGTGGTGGTGGGGTTGGTTCCTTTTAACGACAACAACAACAAAAAAAAATGTCATCAAAGCATACCGAGTGATGAGCGCTCACGCTTGTCGAAAAACAGGTTGTTGCCAGAACGCTTAACGATAATATCCCAGGGAAGGACCGAACGGCTGCAAGTCATGAGTAGTGCCAAGATAGAGTCGATCGCAAACACGTTGGCTTGGCCCTCCTCCGCAAACTAAGAGAGACATTATTTTTTGTCGGTGAAAAAAATTTTAAACCTTGATCATCTCAGGATCCTCGCTCGTGCTGACGTTGTGGAAGGTGCGATTGCTTTGTTTGAGAACCTGGTATTATTTTAGTTTTAGCATTGCTGCTGCTTTTGCAGCTGCACATTGTTACCTTTTCGCTCTTGACATTGATCTTGTCAAACGTCTTGTCAAAGGACTCGACCGTGCCGCAAAGTTTCCTATTTTTTTTTAATTAAAAAATTTTTTTTGAAAGAGGGAAAAAAAAAATTTTTTTTTTACAGGTCTTCGGGGTCCGATGGCTCGTAGTTGAGCTTGCTAAGACGAGAAAAGTCGATCTCCTCCTTGACGACCCAATCGCTCTTGACCTCGACCGAGGATTCGCGCAGCTTTTGAGGCTAGTGATTTTATGTCTTACTAAGTGACCATGATCCCGTGCTGACCCCCCGGTTGGTACCTTGTCGTTGTCACGCCACGACTTGTACGGCTTGCCACCGCGCCCCCGTCCTGCGCTCGCACCACCACGACCGCCACGAGCACCGCCGCGTCCACCGCGATTGAGGGTTTGATAGTTTCGTTGCTGAGCACCGCCACGACCCGCTCGCTGGACCGGATTGCGGGTGTTTTGCTACAGAACGAGCCGAGCCAGCGAGTGAGAAAGGGAAACGACGGTAAAAGAAGAAGAAAAAGTCGGTATACCCCTTGCTGACGAGCGCCTGTCTGTCGTGTCTTGGCCTTGTTGTCGACCAGGTGGAAGGCAGTGTCGTCCTCCTCCACAGCAGGCTCGAACGTGAACGCGACGTTCTGCACGCCCGTCTGGTACGAGCGCTCGCCTAAAAGAAGGAGAGGAGAGAAAAGGTAAGGCGGAGGGGGGATGAAGAATGCACCACGGTGTTACATACGGTCGAAAAAGGTGCGGCCACGCTGCTGCTGTCCCTGCTGCTGCGTAAAGTCGGCCACACGGCCCAGCTTGTTGTCCTTTTGGAAGGGCGCGTAGGGCAAGTCTTCCAGGTCCTTTGGCAGGGCAATCGGGCCTAGTGGTTTTTTTTTTTTCATACAAGACAGGCGTCAATACACAGCACGGCAAAGCTCGCAGCCGCACAAAGCGGCGGGAGGGGGAGCGTTCGTCCTTACCCCAGCCGTCTTGGTTGTCCTCCAGGTCCAAGTGGAAGCGAGGCAAGTCTCCGCTCATGGTTCTCAGCTGTGAAAATGGGACGCACATGGCTCTTGCGCCATATTACTTTTTGGCCAACTGACTGATTTGCGCACGCTGAACTTCATCACAAAGGATCAGTCCTCAAAGTCATCGTCGTCATAGTCGGGATGGTTGAGGATGAGGGGGCGCGAGATCCCGTGGTTAGACCCGTGGAGACCATCGCTGCCGCTTTTCCCGACCAGCAGAGACACGGAATCCTCGGTCGATCTAAAGTACCCTGTTTGCAGAATTTAATTATTTGCGGTACTACGCGAGCATACACGTCGTCCAGCAGAGGGCAGCGCCCCATCGCTCCATCCATACAGCCGCCATAAAGGGAATGAACGGAGAAGTCAGAAAATCGCCCTCCTCGCCGGCGCTGTGATTGTCGCGAGCCCATTGCATCCCCAGAAAGGCATAGTACGGCACCAGAGCCAGCCCAGCTACCACGTATACTACGCCAAAAGCTGCGATTTCCGTCAGGTGATCGTGGCAAGGGCGGTTGAAGAAGAAACAAGTGTTGCGGTACCGGCTCTTTCAAAATTAAAAATACGTCAGTAGATTGAAAGAAGACGGGGCGGGAATACCTCTGCGGCTACGACAAGTGCTGCGATTGCCACAAGCAAGCAAAACAGCGCGGCTGTGAGCTGGTCTTGTTGGTCGCGCTGTCGGATCCAGAGTTACAAAGACTAGGCCAAAGCGCACGTACCAACATCAAGAGGATGACACAGACGATAGCAGCAGAGGCGACGAGAACGTAGAAGACGAAAGACAGCTGGTATACCCATTTCGGTTGCCGATCAAACAGTACATAGGCCTTGCAAACGACGGCCGTGACAACTCCAAGAACAAACAAAAGGAACGACTATGGCGTTTTCAAGTAAAAAAAGATAAAACAAACAAACAAACGCAGATAGCAACCGAAGAAAGAGTACCATTATCAGCGCTACCGAGCTGCCCGACAGCGACAGCGCACTTGGCCCGACACGAACACATATAACCATGTTCCTGAAAAAAACAACAAACCGTTGAATAACTTCGCCAAGGGATTTGCATATACAAGCACGCGCCCTGCAGTCCGCCCAGGATTGCAAAGCATCCCAGGACAAACAGCGACTTGACGTGTGTCTGATGGTGTTCTCTGTTGTTGAGGGCACAGTCCCGTCTGTACAAGAGCTCTGTGGCCAGCAGCGCGCCCAGCACGCTGCCGATTATCCCCTGTCACAAAAGGGGCATCCCATCGCGTGTGTTAGTTCACTTGCGTGTGCTGTTTCGTGTGTGCCCACGGCATTACCCAGCAAGCGGCAATGCTGTTCCGTTCCGCCTGTCACATAACGGAGCCATTCATTCAGTCCAAACGATAACATGCATCGGAACTCCGTACCAGGAAAAAGTACATGGCACCACCCGCCATCCCCGTCGCCACCAGGCCAACAGCGGTCGCGCCCACGCCCCATCGCCTTGCGGCGCGCTCGATCTCGATCGGTGAGTCGGGCAACAGCTCCTGCATCACGCTATTTTTCAAACTAGGAGAGCGTCGGTTAGTAACCTCGCCAAATCCTAGTCGACTGCGCCAGTGATGAAGAACTGAAGAGAAAGAAAGAAAGAAGAAAGAAATCGGTTTTTTTTTTAGTAGCGACTTCGAAATGTGGTTACTGCGTGCGCCGACGTGGCTCGCGTGGACGGCGCTCGTGGGCGGCGGCGCTGTGGTGGGTGCCCAGTACGCGTTTGGCCAGCTGCTATCGCAGCAGGCGAAGAAGGCCGCCGAGGGGACACAGCGCGACCAGTACGGTGGTTGTAGTGCACCAAGGTCGTCAATAACCGTTTGTTCGTGTTTTGCAGGCTCAAGAGGCACTTCCTCAAGATGCAGGAGGACGCAATGGTCCTCTACGTCCAGCAGGAGCGTGACGTGAGCATTGAGCTGAACACGCTCGTGCGTGTGGCCGAGGTACTGCGCTGTCTCAAAACACTTTTTTGCTGTTGGCTCATGCGTGTCCACAGATCAAGAACAGACTCGATACACAGCGCGACATCTCAAAGGACGAAAAGCTGGCCCTGTGGAACGATCTCAAGCTGCAAGGTATGCACGGCAAGCCCCTTTCGAGCATTGCTGATGCCAGTGAGCACGTAGGATGGGTCTATGCAGCGGCGAGTGTCTACATCCAGGTGCTCCTGTTTGCGATGGTGCGCGTCCAGTTCAACGTGCTGGGGCGGTATAAGTTTCTAGAGATGAGTGTGCCAGAGGTACCGAGCCGCCTATGTCGTTGGTGTTCTAAGCAGCATGTCTCTTCGAGTGCAGAAGGAAGACGGGCAACCAGGCGAACTCGTCGCAGGGAAGACGGCCAAAGCATACTTGACGTACCAGCTGTACTTTTTGCGGTACGGCGTCAAAGCGCTTGTAGCACACCTGTCAGCGACGCTGAGGGCGCGCCTGGAGAATGTAGACATCAAAGCCAAGGTCACGCTTGCGCAAGTGGAAAACATCTTCAAGTTTGCCTTTGCCGACATCGGCGTCGCCAAGTAATTAAAAAAATATATATATATGTAAGTCGAGTGCTTACTGACCCCCTCTCCCTTTACAAGGCTGCACACTTACCTGATGCCCGAGAATGCGCTGGATCCGACGCTGCTGAGCGAGTTTGGCTTCCCTGCCGACGCCGCAAAGGATCCGCAACTGAAGGCTCTTCTGGACGAGACACACGACATCATCGAATGCGCAGACTTTAGCGAGGCCTGCAAGGTCTCACTGGACAGCCTCGCGTCTGAACTCTACCTTCAGATCGCGGGTGCATTTGACCAGCAGCCCGTTCCTGCGGCCTCCCCGTCCGCCTCGCCCGCCAGCGCGCAGGTGACCGAACTGGACCCCAACGCCACCGTACCCCTTCCTATTGCCATCGTCACCATCTGCCGTCTCTGCCCCAACCTGCTCGATCCTACCGAAAACACGGCCTACCTCGAGGTACGATAATAATAAAAATTATTTATTTATTTATTTTTGCTTTTTTGCTGCAAAGAAACTCGTCTCGTCCGAACCCTTTGAGTCGCTCTCCAGTGCCATCTACTCTTCTTATGAAACTTAGGTAGGGCGGCTATTTTTGTTTGACTTCAGAACCCTATTTTTTTGAACGCAAGCATGGCATTGAACAAACACGAGCAGTGGTAGCGTTGGCTGAGCCAGGCCTGAACGGGAAGGGGTTACTAAGTACGTGCTGCAGGGAGTACTACAACAACAAGGTCGAGAAGGTTTCGGCTGGCCACGGCATTGACAGCCTCAAGCAAGTTCTTCCCGTACGTCCCTTTGTTTTTTTTTTTTCCTTCCTCGAACTTTTTTTGCGCAAACACGAGAATATAAGAAGAAAGGACGGGAGGAGGAAGAGAGGGACACACATGGGAGGATAAGTGGAAATAGGAGGGGGCCGTTGGAAGATGGAAAGGAAAAGAGGGATCTCGCTTTTTTTGCACACGGATGAACTCAAATCGCTGATTCAACAGGACAACGACTGCGGTTTCGCCGTCTTCCGCATTGACGCCGAGAACGTCGGCAACGTCGGTGCCGGCATTGTGACCCAGGTATGGACTTGCGAGTGGCCTCCCTCTTATGTTGTACTATGGTCGAATAGGCAAACGTCATTCTGCAGTGGAAGGGCCCCTCCTCGGGCGCCATGCCCAAGAACAAGAACAACGGTGCCCTCCAAAGCGCCCTTGACAAGATCGTACGTTGAACTGCGTCGAGATTTTTTGTCCATTCAAAATACATAAAATTTTTTGCAGTCGCCCAACAAGGGCTTCATCGAGGTCCTGGGAAAGAAGAACCTCACCGTTGCCAACGTACGCATACTTCTTTTGCATCTCGTTCTTTTTAACTGACGCGCACGTCCCCGCACGTAACAGATTTACGATCGCTGGCGCCCCGGATCGGGCTCCAAGGTCATCGACGACTGAGCAAACATATACTGAATGAACACAAGCACCCAGCCTATTCAAATCGTTTCCCTTTTTTAAATAAAAAAATAAATAAGAAAGGACCATTCCGTAGGATCCTAGCAGTAGCTGATGCAGGGTGTCTGTGTGTTCTTCTGTCTCTTTGGTGGTGTTAAAGCAAAGAGCATTACAATTCACAATTCAATTTCCTAAAATCGAGGCGGATGGTACGACGCAAGCATGACGACGTTGACGAGGGAGAGGACGACGATGATGGGGGATCAAGCGCATCTGTCGACGATTCGAACGACGACTCGGATGACGACGACGGGCTGGCGATCGCGGATGGGGACGACAACGTCAATGGCAACCACCCGGCTGCGTCAGTCAGACTCATCCGAAAGAATGGCACGGCATCCAACGCCGGCGCTGCTTCCGACGCATCGGGCTCGTCGGCTAGTGCAGGCCCGTCCACAGCAGCCGCAGCGGCGACGCCAACAACTAGCGCGGCGAAAAAGGCCAAGACAGAGAACCAAGTGGCAAAACAAAAAGCCAAAACGGAAAAGTGGAAGGAACGGCTCGAGCGACAGAAGCGCAAAAAGGACAAGCGCGAGCGTAAGGAGAAGGCTCGAGCAGCTCGCAAGGCTGCTGCAGAGTCCGCTGCAAAGATGGTTCAAGTCGCGCCGCCTGGATCGCTCCTCGCGGCCGCCACAGCGGCACCCTCCTCCTTGTCGTCCACGTACTCGTCGCTCTCGTCATTGCTCGGTGTCGACACGGCCGGTGACACGTCGTTGTTCTACGGCGTGTCCTCATCTGCTACTGCTGCTGCTGCTGTGCTCGCTCTGCCTGCGGACCCGCCACCAGCGACGTCAGATGCCGCTGCACGTAATCACCACGCCAACAAGAAGCAAAAGGTCGAGAAGGAACGGCCGTCAGTGCTGTGCAAGTACTTTATGGATGGCCACTGTCGCAAGGTGTGTACACTCTTTGATCTAATATTCCTCAACGGAAAAAAATTTCTTTCTTTTTTAATGCAGGGAGCAGAGTGCACGTTTTCGCACGATGCCGTCCCAAACAAGAAGCCAGAGATATGCAAGTTTTTCCTCAGCGGATCGTGCGCCCGATTCAACGACTGCATCTACTCGCACGATCTCAAACAGATGCCCTGCCGCTTCTTTGCTGCCGGTTACTGCACCGCTGGCGACGATTGCCGCTTTTCACACGACCCCGAGCTCAAGGAGGCGCCGCTCATCTCGTCAGACGACCAACTCCTCCAGATGGTCCCCTTTTCGAGTCCTTCCCGTCCTGGTCTAGCATCTCAAACTGTACCAGTAGAACCATCGACGGGGCCGTTGATCTCGGCACCACCCTCCGCTGCAGCACCACTGGTTGTCACTGCACCAACAGCAACCCCCATGGCAACAGCACCCGGGACAACCGTAAAAACACCCATGCAGCCACTACGCCCTCTCCCTGTGTTGCCGTCGCTGCCAATGCTCCCAAAGCTGCCAACACTCCCGATGCTCCCAAAGCTGCCGATGTTGCCAACTCTACCATCTGCGGAAAAAAGGTAAAATTTCTTGGCTGTAAATGACATGTAGAGGAACTTGTAAACAAACAAACAAACAGAAAGAACAAACATAATACATTGGCCATGCGCTGAAAGTTTAGATTGACATGAGCAAAACCACAAGAATGACGATGACGGCAACCAGGCCTCCAATCAGCCAAAAGGACATTTTGTCTGAAGACAGAAGGCAGAACATTACATTTACGTCATCCACGTCACTTGATACCATTCGACTTTTTGTAGACATCGTTCATCTTGGCCATGGCCGTCTTCAGGCGCCCACCAAACCGATCGACACGATCGTCAACCTCGGCGAGTAGTCTGTAAAATCTTTTTTAATAATTATTTAGGAAAACGGCAGTACTTTTCTTGGTCGTCCAGTTCATCGCCGATCGCATGAGCTTGCTCCTTCAGGACACTGATTGTCCCGTGCACGTCTTCCAAGTGCTTATCCTGTCGCTTCATCTGTATTTGCACCGAATTCTGCTCGATGAACGCCTGGTTGTCCTGCTCCATTTGTTTGTCATAGCGGGCCTGGGCCGCCTCGCGCGTGTTGGACGTCGCCGAGCTTCTTAGGAGCGTCTAGGTATAAGAAACATAAATAAAAAAAAGTTGAAAGACTTTTTTTTTTTTTTTGGCTTTACATCGCGCTTATCACGGTCCAACTTGCCCTTGGTTGTTGAGCTGTTGACATCGTCCGTCACCTCCTTCAGCTTGGCACTGGCGAGGGCAATAAACTGTTTCCGCTTGTAGATTTCACCAGCGTCCAGCTTGAACTTGTGTGGGTTTGTCTCAACAATGGTGACGGTTTCCTGTTGAGCGACCGACATGAGAACCTCAATGCCGACCCACCCGCCGTACCTCGAGGTCGCCGAGGTCAAACTGCACCGTTTTGAGGAGCTCAGTCAGCTGCGAGTGCGTCCATTGGAACTCTTGGTTGCTGCTTGTGTTGGTCGTCGACAGCAGGTGCTTCCAGCTGTCGTACATGGTCAGCACCGTCGTCATGTTGGACTCGACGTCCCTAAGCAAGAGAAAAGAGAAAGGGAGTGGGGGGGTCAGAACAGCTGCCAAGCGAGGTCGTTGACCGCGTGTGCGACGCAAGGCGTGACGTTACTGTTTGACGGTGAAGAAGGGGTCCTCTGCGTTCATTCGCCAGTCGAAAAAAGAAGAAAAAGTGTTGCTCTTGGTCAGCACACAAGGCCGTGCACGTCCGTCGAAAGGCTGCGGGTTGAACTGGGTGGCCGGCCGGGGGCTGAGGTCACCACCACTGCCAAACAGAAAAAAACGGGTTTGTGATCAGGGACTGCACTCCATTTTTGCTGCCGCAACATGGCCCCCTACCCCAGGTTTTTCTGCGCACTGTTTACGGCTCTGCTGCTCTGGCGCCCAGCCGAGGCGTACTATGCGGCCACCAAGTAGGTTTTTTTTGCTGTTCCTATGTGCCATTTTGTCTCACCTGCCTTGTTCTGTGCAGCGTGACCGAGACGGCAGAGGGAGTCGTGGGAACGCTGGTGCTGCGCAGTGGCTTCTACCCCGAGTTTGGTGCGGACATTGCGACGCTCCAGCTGGAGGTGTTGTACGAGAGCGACAGCCATCTGCGCGTGCGCATCACGGATCCAAGCAACCAGCGCTGGGAGGTCCCAAAGGTCCTGCAGGAGTCGCGCCTGCAAAAGGAAAAGAAGGCACTCAACTACAAGTTTGAGTACACGGCCGACCCCTTTGACTTTCGCGTCGTGCGCTTGTCGGACCAAGAGGTCATCTTTGACACCAACATCTTTGAGCGCCTGATCGTACGACGCCTCTTTTTTTTTTTTTTCTCGGTGAAATAAATAAGTTTTTTTGACGGTGACTTTTTTGCAGTTCAAAGACCAGTACATTGAAATCAGCACCGTCCTGCCGCAAAACGCAAACATCTACGGCCTGGGCGAGCGCATTAGCAACTTCCGTCTGGACAACAACAACCGCATCTATTCCCTGTTTGCCGCTGGTAAATTGTGAATGTGCTGAGGCACGGGAAAGAAAAATAGGACTCATCTAATCTGTCTCCAGATAATCTGACCCCGCAAGATGGTTCCAATCTGTACAGCTCGAATCCGTTCTACCTCGAGACCCGTTCGGGCCGCCGGTCGCACGGTGTGTTTATGCTCAACAGTAACGGCATGGACGTCGACCTCCGCGCAGACTCGCTCTCGTTCAAGATGATTGGCGGAATCATCGACCTTTTTTTCTTTGTTGGTCCGGCGCCCGAGCAGGTCGTCCAGCAGCTTAGCACCGTCATCGGCCGTCCCTACTTCCAGCCCTACTGGGTTCTCGGCTTTCACCAGTGCAAATGGGGCTACGAAAACCTCACCGAGGTCAGGGACGTCGTCGCAAACTACAAAAACGCCAACATCCCCCTCGACACGATGTGGACCGACATTGTAAAAAAAAAAAAAATCATCGCATTTTTTTTCTCTAACCAGTTGAACAGGACTACATGGATCGCTACCGCGACTGGACGTTTGACGCTGACCGCTTCCCCCGCGATCAGGTGGTTGAGTTTGCCAACGAGCTGGTCGCCAATGGACAGCACTACATGCTCATCCTCGACCCGGCCATCTACGACCTCGACGGGACGTACGAGCCGTACACGAATGGTCTCGCGAAGAACATTTACATCATGAACGCCGAGGGCACGAGCCCTTACCGCGGTTCGGTCTGGCCCGGCAGCACCGTCTTCCCCGACTTTACGCACCCCAACACGAGTGAGTGGTGGTACGAGGAGAATGCCAAGTGGATGGACGGCCTGAACATTGGCGGCCTGTGGATCGACATGAACGAGCCGGCCAACTTTGAGTTCTCGTCCATGGAGAAGGCGACGCCCACCAGGTCAAGGAACGCCAACGCGCCCGACTACAACAACCCTCCCTACGCAATCGACAATCACGGCTTCCAGGCACCCCTCCGACGCAAGACGATCGAGATGGACTCTCTCCATTACGGCAACCAGGTCCACTACAACCAGCACAATCTCTACGGCCACTTTGAGTCGATTGCCACCCGCGAAGCCGCCGACAAGCTTTTCGGCAAGCGCAGCCTCGTGGTCTCACGCTCAACCTTCCCCGGCTCTGGTGCCTATGTGGCCACTTGGGGTGGCGACAATGTGTATGGCACAAGCAATGGTGAAAGTAAGGATTTAATTTTTTATTTTTAGATCGGCGTGGAGCGACTTGGCCTACTCGATCCCCGGCATCCTCTCGTTCAGTCTCGTTGCCCAAGCGCTTTCCGGCATGGACATTTGTGGCTTTTTCGATGATACGACCGAGGAGCTCTGTGCTCGTTGGATGAGCCTTGGAGCCTTCTATCCTTTTGCGCGCAATCACAACCAGTAACAAAGTTTCCTTTTTATTTTATTTTAATTTATACAACCGTGCAATTAGCGAGGGCCAAATGCCCCAGGAGCCCTACCGATTCCCGGTTGTTGCAGAGGCATCGCGCCGCGCACTGGCCACGCGTTATCGAATCCTGCCCTACTTTTACACGCTCTTCTACCACGCCAATCAGTACGGCAATACGGTCACGCGCCCAATGTTTTTCGAGTTTGACACCGAGAGCGACGCGGATCTGCTCTACTTTGACCGCCAGTTCCTTCTTGGCCCTGCCATCCTCGTCAGCCCTGTTCTCACTCAGGGTGCCACCACTCTCGAGGCATTCTTCCCCCGCTCAGCCCGCTGGTACAACATCACCGATGGCAAGGAGCAGCCGTCCGGATGGCAGACCCTCTCTGTCCCCGTCACCGACATTGCCGTTCACCTTCGTGGAGGTGAAAAGAAAAAAGAAAAAAAGTCATTCTTTAAATAAAATAAAAAAATAATTCCTCTTCTTCTGTCCAGGATACGTCCTCCCGACCCAGGACGCAGCCCTCACGACCACCGCTGCCCGTCTGACCCCGTTCACCATCATCTTTGCGCTCAACAGCGCACAGGCCGCCACGGGCGATCTCTTCCTGGACGACGGCGAGTCCTTTGACACTTTCCAGGACGGTCAGTACACCCTGATCGATTTCGTCGCCACTGCCGGTCGAGCCTCTGCCGACGTCGTCAACGGCGGCTACGCGCCCTCTGCCAGGCTCGCCTCCATCAAAATTTGGGGTGTCACCCTCGCCTCCATCTCCAGCGTCACCTTTAACGGTGCATCTGTCCCCTTCACCTTCCAGAGCGGCGTCCTCTCTGTCACCGGGCTCTCGCAAGCGATGACCTCTGGCTGGGACCTCCAGTACAGCTCGTGAAAACACAAAAAAAAACGCAGTAAAACATAAGTTAGGGTGGTACCCGTTAAAATGGAAGGCATTTTCAGTCTGCATCATCATGTCGTCCCTGTTGAACCGACCAAAGTCTGAGCTCAACGACGAGGAGCTGAAGCAGCTGGAGGAGATCGAGGTAACCGCGTTCTGTCTTCAGAGCTGCTCCATTGGAGCTAGAGTGGGGTTTTTTTTTTGGGGGGGGGGGGGGGGGGGGGGGCCCTCTATTCACGAACAATCGAACTGAACCTTTTCCCCTCTGCAGCTCACCACGGGCCCGCTCTCGGTGCTGACGCAGTCTGTCAAGAGCGGCTCACAGGTAGCAGGAGTTTTTTTTGGACAAGCTCAAACTGACTTGTGTGTGCTGTGTGGCAGGTCCTCATCAACTGCCGAAACAACCGAAAGCTGCTTGCGCGAGTAAAGGCGTTTGACCGCCACTGCAACATGGTCCTCGAGGACGTCAAGGAGATGTGGACCGAGACACAAAAGGTTTTCTACGCGCCTTTTTTGGGCCGAGTTGTTTAAAGTTGATATTTGCAGGGTGGAGGTGCTGCCAAGAAGCAAAAGCCAACCAACAAGGACCGATACATCTCCAAGATGTTCCTAAGGTACGCTTGCGGAAACAGAGGAGCACATGCGGCCCCGTTCATACTAATAATAACCGTTTTCTTTCCTATTTTAAAAAAAAATCTTTATTGCAGAGGCGACTCGGTCATCCTTGTCCTCCGCAATCCGCATTAGATCGCCTTTCTTTTTCTCCCCTTGTGTCACCTTTATGTTGTGTAAACGGATCCGATCGATCATCGCATGGAAAAAAAAATATTTTTTTTTATTTTTGCTGACCAGTTTGGTCCACATTTAAAAAAAAAACACTTCGGCGTCCGTCATTCATGGCAAAACTGGCGTCCGTCCCTGCGCCTCCTCCCTATGAGCAGTACTGGAAGTACACTCCCGAGCAGCAGCAGCAGTATCGAGCGTACTTTGAACAGCAGAATGCTCAACAGCAGCAGTTTGCGCAGTGGCAGTGGCAACAGCAGTGGCAACAGCAGCAGCAGCAGCGGCAGCAGCCATCGCGCTGGCGCGCTGCCGCCCCGTGGATTCTTCGTGTTGGGGCGACTATCCTGATCTTTTGCGTTTTCTTTCTGACCTGTGGTGCTGTCGTGATTATTTTTTGAATTTCTTTTTTCTTTTTTTTCTTTTTCTTTTTATAATTCTTTTTACATGTGTAAGTGAAAAACCAACACAACAAAAGAAGAAACGAAGGGAGAGGGTGAAAACAAAGAGAGTAAATAAGCGAAACAGGGCAAGTGATCTCGAGCTGAGGAATAGAGAAGCCAAAAAAAAAAAAAGAGGTTTTCTTTACAGGTTGGTGCTGAACTTTTCGTAATCGTCCGCGTTTCGCTTGAGAATATCTAGACAGGGACCTAGCAGTCGATCAAAGCCGCCCTTGTTGAGAACAAGCGTCTGGAGAAAAAAGTGAATGCATTTATTTTAATATTTTAAAATAATTGTAGTTGTACCTTCAGAGGACCCTTGGCAGTTACTGTCGCCGCACGAGGCTTGTCTGTGAGCAGTGCAAGTTCTGCAACAAAACGAAAAGATCAACTTCTTTGGTGGCCGAAAATCGCAAACAAGTACCTCCAAAGTAAGCACCCTTCTTGAGTGTAGTGATATGACGCGAACTGCCCTCGGCATCCGTCTGTGACACGTTTGCTTCTCCCGACTCTATGATGTAGAATGAATTGCCGATATCCCTATTTGCGTACGTTTTTCGTGAGCAGTTTACAGACGCTTTATAAAGACTCGCTTTTTACCCCTGTTGAATAACAACGGTCTTGTCCTCAAACGACACGGTCTCGAGGGCGTCCGCAACCTTGTGTCGCTCATATGTCTCGAGCGACTTGAGGAGCGAAACCTCCTCCAAAAAGTGCTCGTATAATCGTCTGCCAGGAAATTCTTCAAATTAAAACGCCAGGGATATTCGTCCGTACCGCTTCTTAAAGGTTGTGTCCATAAGCATTCGTCGGAACGAGTTTCGGTCGAGCGCCCACACGATGCTCTCAGAAGTAGCAATGATAGTCGCCGCGCTATTGGGTGAGATGTGAGCTCACAATAGGGGTGGGGGTGGGGAACAAGACAGCGTACCGTGGTGCATTGTACATCAAAGCCAGCTCTCCGAACGATGCCCCCGAAGTGTAGTCCACGACCTTGACGGGGGCGTTCCCGCCCTTGGCCACAAACACATCGAACGTGCCCGACTCGACGACGTAGAAAAAGTCGCCAGGCGCGCCCTATTTTGGTAGTTTGAAAAATATAAATGGAACATACATTGGGAAGAAGGGAAAAAGAAAAAAAAAAAAAAAAGACAAAGCAAATTGCTGTACCTGCTTGATGATCTCCTCGTCCTTCTTCACGTATTTTTCAAACATGGCGTCAATGACCTCCTTCAGCAGTTCCTCCTCCAAGCGCTTGAACAGGAAGTTGTTCCTGATGGACTTGAGAATGCGTGCGTGCTGTTCAGCCGACTTTGGGTACGACACCTGTTGAGAGGGGGAAAGGTCAGTAGGGGGGCATTCTTTTCTCCA
>Ga0302227_10000280_pt1 | contig 50276 bp, 43 predicted proteins | sample II_Palsa_N1_1_FD_193525 | JGI IMG/M metagenome (GOLD analysis project Ga0302227, IMG submission 193525) | Peat permafrost microbial communities from Stordalen Mire near Abisko, Sweden - II_Palsa_N1_1 | ecosystem: Environmental > Terrestrial > Soil > Palsa > Peat permafrost | place: Sweden... | reverse complement strand
CTGCGCCTGCGGCAAGAGGCCAGGTGGCCCGCTGGCGGTCCCGCTCGACCAGCGCCACGTCCTGCCGCTGGTATCCACCAACTTCGCAAGCGTCTGCTTGAAAAAACTGTCGAAGCGCCCACCATTGCCAAATAGCTCGGCGAAGTTCTGTATCGGTATATCTGCAGAACTTTCCGATGCGAAGGGATAACGGCCGTTGACGAAGCTGCCGCAGTCGCTACCGGCAGCCTGCTTGAACTGCATGCTCAGTGCACCACTGGCGCCGTTTGCCACAAGGGCCACACTCTTGCCGCTCAATGCCGCGATCCAGTCGGATATCGGCGGTGGCAACTGCGATGCCTCCTGACGTGCAGCAAGCAGATCTGGATTGCTTTGGGCGTTGGCATCGCTGAAGTTGCCCATGCTCAGCAAGGCTTTGCTGAGTTGACTCAACACGCCCAAAGTGTGATCGATCGGTGTGGCTCCGGCGCCGCCGGTCGTCAGTCGGTCCAACGCATCGAAATGCTGACTGATGGCCGTTCCTGGCGGCTGCGCTGACGCAGCGGCGCCATGGCTGCTGTCATTGCTTGCGGTTGACGCGTTGGCTTTGGCATTCGCGCTCGCATCGGCCAGTTCGCGAGCGAGTTGGCTACGACCGAGCACACGCTGCTTGGCGAGGTTCTTACCGACGCCAGCGGCGATGGCCACGTTGTCGGCTCCGCTGGTTGACGCCGTACTCGGCGCGGCCCGCAGCAAATCACTTGTGTTATCGCGTACCAGTTCAAGTAGGGCTTTCAATGGCGAACTGGGTCCGGAAAGTTTGGCCGCGATCACACTCGCGTCCTGAATTGTGACGATCGGCTGCAACTGGATATCGCCGAGCAAACCATCCCATGTCTTGATGTAATCCTGCTGATACAGATCGAGCACTTGCTCGCTCAAGCGCGAACGCTGTAGGGCATCGATCGGACGACTGCCGAAGACCCAATCATCCTTGACAAACTGATCGACCGCCTGATCGATTCCACCGTTGACCTCTGCCGCAAACACCGGCTGGGTATACAACGCCGGCATTGGCTGACTCATCGAGGCACCGCTTTTGCGACGGAACGCATTGCCGAGCAAACCCAAAATCTCATCCAGACGAACCGGCGTATCACCGGCACTGTTTTCAGCGAGCTTTAGATTGCCGTAGATCAAGGTCGACAGGTCGGCAGCGCGCAAGGTTGCACGGGCCTGCTCCACCAGACCCTGATCGAGTGACAGAGCACGCGGCTTTTGGGGATCATCGAGCAACGCTCGAAAGTGCTTGTCCAGCGCTTTCTGCACGGACGGATCCGCAGGGAAAACCCGCTGCCACTCGACACAAGCTAGTGCAGCAAGCTCCCGCGCATCGCGCTTGGACGGTTCGCCAAGCATCAAATAGCCCTTAAGGTAGTCGTATAGGACCTGCGGATCGCCGGCGCTGTTGCCGAGACCCTCACGAAAGCGCACGCCTACGCCAGGTAACAACGTACCGTTGAGTTCTCGAAGATAGGCACCGTGCACCTCGTTGGTCATTTCCCCGCCTTCATACAAGCCAAAGCGCATCGACCACGGCACATGGTCCTGATATTGTGTTGCTACCGCTTGGGAGCCGGAAAGAATTTCCAGCCTCTGCAGCACGCGGGCGAAGTAAATTGTGGGCGTGGCGGCGCCGGTTAAATCATCCCTTGCAGGAAAGTCCTTTAGAGCTTCCTGCACCTGCGCGACGTAGGCGCGGTTGCGTGCGTAGCTAGTCACAAAGCCGCAGATCATCAGCACTGCAAAGAGCACGATGCCCGCGTAAGCGGTAATTTGCAGAACGATCTTCCGTCGTTCGAAAGCCGGATTGGTGCCCGCAAAGCCCGATTCGCGAAACAACACGTCTTTCAGCAAGCGCTCGACAAAGAAGGTACGCGGCTGGTTTCGCGACGGTTGCACGCGTGCGGCGTCAACGCCGAAGGTGCGCGCCACCGCACTCAGCATGCGATCAATCGGCGCCCCCTCCTGCGTGCCTGAGGTGAGGTAGGCGCCCCGCAACATCGGCGTCTGGCCATACTGGTGCCGGCTAAAGACGCCCTCGACAAACTGCCGACACAGCTCACGCAACGCCCCCAACTGCTGTGGAAACGAGAGCACAGCGGCGCGCCGGCGGCGATCGCGTTCGGCATGCAGGCGTTCGAGGATGCGGGTGTTTAGCCGATCCATCAGCAGGTCGAACTCCGCGTCGAACATCGACGCGGCACTGCCGTCGATTGTTCGCTCGGCGGGGAACGTCATGCCCCAGACCTGGCTGCGTAAGTCCGGTCCCATATCGTCGAAGAATTCGCTGAAGCCCGCGATGAGGTCGCACTTGGTGAAAACCAGGTACACAGGCACACCCACGCCCAAGTGCTTGGTCAATTCATCCAGGCGGTGACGCACACTGCGAACATGCTGCTGACGGCCGGCTTCATCGGACACCAGCATATCGGACATGCTCATGGTCACAATTACGCCGTTGAGCGGACGCCGCCGCCGGTATTTGCGCAGCAGCTTGAGAAATTCTCCCCACGCAGACGCATCGGCATTCGCGTCCGAGTCCTGACTCGTGTAGCGGCCAGCGGTATCAAGGAACACCGCCTCGTCAGTAAACCACCAGTCACAATTGCGGGTGCCACCGATGCCACGCAACGCATCCTTACCGAAGCGCTCCGCCAAGGGAAAATCGAGGCCCGAATGTTGCAGAAGCGTACTTTTTCCCGAGCCCGGCGCACCGATGACCACGTACCACGGCAACGCATATAGGTTGCGACCACCGCCGCGCCTCGTTTTGCGTAAGGTATTAACAGCTTCCTGAAAACGCGTCTGCAACTGCGTGCGTTCAGCGGACATCCGATCGTCGGCCAGGGGTCGTGCATCTTGCCCAGCCATGTCTCCGGACAGCTGTTCTGCCTTGCGACCCGCACGCCATTGCGCGATCTGCCGCCACGCCACCCAGCCAAGCACCAACAGCAAGATCACCACAAGGCGCGCAGCGGGACTGGCCAATGGCTGACTTTGGCCAAAGCCGAGATAAGGGCCGCCCAGCCAGATCACTAAGGCAATAAAAAGCAGGCCCATAGCCGTGACGAACCAGGCAGACCGAAGCCATGTAAGCATCTTTTCCATCGCTCAGTCCTCCGGGGTATACATAATTTCCACTCGCCGATTGCGCGCGCGGTTAGCAGGCAGATCCGGCGGCGTGGCCACAGGTTGCGAGTCGCCCGCGCCGCTGGATTCCAGCCGATGCGAGTCGTTCAATCCTTGACTGAGAATCTGCAGCGCAGAGCTCGCCCGTGCGGCGGAGAGCGCATAGTTGTCCTTGAACTCCAGCGAGTGAATCGGTTGATCATCGGTGTGACCAACAATGATCAGACGGCCCGGCACTTGATTAAGAGCCCAAGTCACCCGATGCAATAGAGGGATTTCGTCGGCTGCAATGTCTGCGCCCCCTGAGGCGAACAGTGCAGTGGCGCCAAGACGAACACTGGCACGACCATCGGGCTGTTCCTCGACACTGAGCTTGCCGGCCTGTTCTTCCGGCGCTAGCAATTGCTTGAGCGTTTTGCGAGCGACCGGTGGTGTCAATCGGTCTGACGCTTGCGGCGGCGTAGCGGCTTCTAGCCCGATGCCGGCCAGTTGCGCGCTTACCGGCGAGGAGAGTCCGTTGAGCTTCGCGTAGAAATAAAGGAATGCCGCTAATACGAGACAGACAGCCGCCGCGCCGATGACCCATAGCGGCACGTAGCGCATCAACGGGTTGCGTTGATCTTCGAGACCGCGCCAGTGCGGTGCCAGTTCGGCGGCCGGTGCTTCGCGCAGCGAGCGGATGCGCCGGTATAGGTCTTCCTGGATATCGGTCAGACGACCTTGACCGCCGGGCTCGATCAGATAGCGGCCTCCGAATCCCAGTGCCAGGCAGATGTACATTAATTCGATCAGATCCAGATGCCGCGAGAAGTCTGCCGAGAGGCGGTCAAGGATCTGGAAGAACTTCGCACCGCCGTAGGTTTCGCCGTGAAACGTAACCAGGAGTGTCTTCTGCGCCCAGCCGCTTTGATCCCCCCACGGCGAATTGAGCACCGATTCATCCACCATCGTGCAGAGGACATATCGCGCTGCCATGATGGTCTGCGTGCTGATGCCAAGCGACTGCGCGTGGTTTTCGAACTTCTGCACGTGCGCAACCGTTTGCTCGCGCAGTCGATCTACGGGAGGTGAGCTCGCGCTGTGGCGCAGTTGCACAGCCAGTAGTAATAGCGGATTGGCTGCACGAACCAGAGGATTGACCGTGCCACTCAAGAATTCGCTGATATCAGCGGCTGGCGCTTTTATAGTTGGCGACATCGGTGAAGGGCTGCGCGACTCACGCGACGGCGCCAGTCGGGTGGCATCGTCCGTCGAAGGCACGCCTGCCTTCGGCCGTGGCCTCACCACGGTAGCGTCGTGCATCGGATCATCGTGCGGCCCATCATGGGGCCTATCGTTAGGATTCATCGATTCAATTCCTCACCGCCCAAAGTTGCAGGTCCAGACCAGCAAAGCCGCTGCCAAAATGCATGGCGATGCCGCCGGAGGTTTTTAGGGTTTTCCACATCGGCGAATGCTTGTCGCACTCGAAATACAGGTAGCCCGATGTGTAAGGAAGCTGGCGTGGTGCTACAGCCATCGGTGACACGCCGATGCCGGGCAACTGCAGATTGACCAGGTCGCGAATTTTTTCGACCGGGCCAATCTTCGACTGGGTCGGCAGCTGACGACGCATGTCCTCGGATTTCAAATCCGCCTTCGCTGCGAGAATAAAAGACGCGGTATCGAGCAAAGTGAGATCGGACAACACACCGACCCAAACACCGAACTTTCGCTGCTGCAACGGAATCGCTACCGCGGTCTGCTCCATTACCGCACTCAAGGCGACACGCAGCGCAACAATCACTGGCTCAAAACTCTCACGTAGCGCTTCATGTCGATATGGCGGAAAGATTTCCGCACGCTTGCTGGGGGAAGTGAACGTCGCAAGTTCGCCGGCCATGCTCAAAAGCAGACGATAGAACTCCTCCGGATGCAGCAGCGGTGCCTCGGCCAGATGGGCGATCAACGGCTGATAACGGTTGATCAGCTGCAGCATCAGAAAATCGGCAATCTCGGCTCCTCCGCCGCGATCGGTTTTGGATACGCGGCTGGCTAATGCCTCGCCACGCTGGTGAAGCAGACCGAGCAACTCGGAAAGGAAGGTCGATAGCCGAGCGGTTGCCTGAGTACTTGAGGCCGTCGGCATAAAATCCTGGTCGAGCATTACGCGGCGATCGGCACGGCATTCGACGATCTGCGCCATCGGTATGCGCAGCAATCCATCCATCGGCTGCGAATGCGGCAACAGGCGCGTACTCATGCTGCCCACCTCCAGCGGAGTCAATCCTTCCGTGCTGCCAGAGGCGTCGCGCACCTCGGTCTCGCGCACGCGAAACCGGAGCAAGGCATCCTTTTGAGTGTCGGGCCATCCACTGTCTGGCTGACTGGGCGATCGCAGCGGCAGGGTCAGATAAACGATCTGGTCACGCCAGTTAGCGTCGACCTCCAGCGGGGCTGGTAGTGGATCGTCACCGGGCATCGAAAACGGCGTCCCATCGGGAAACACGCCACGCGCGTGCTTGATACCGAGCTTGCCGATGGCCAGCAGATCGCTCTCCAGCTCAAGTTCGTGAAAGCCCCAGGCATACGGGCGCAGGTTACCGGCACGCAGCTCGACAAGCCGTTCGAGGTAACGCTCCTGTTGCTGCATGTGCTGAGGGCGAAGGAACAGCCCTTCACTCCAGATCACCTTGTTGGTTTGCGTCATTGTTGTTTCCATTGGATGCTTCAAACGCCGCGCCTAGGTCGCCTAGCAGGTCTGACGAGTTGCGCTACTCAGACGTGGCGTCACGGGATCGGTGAACGCGGCGCCGTTTTCAGACGTGCCAGCTGTTCTTCGTACGCGCGTGCAAACTCATCACCGAACAAACGCCGGAAGCACTCGTCGGTATTGCTGCTCAGCTCCTCGAAGCTGGCCCGGTAACGTTCCCAAGGCCGATTTCGCGCGTTGAAGGCGAGGCGGCGTGCGCTACCGTCGCCGTCCTGTTCAAAGCGCATGGGATCAAATTGCGACAACATCGAATCGAACGCGGCGCGCACACCGGCCATCATGGCCATCTGGTGATGGCGAATATCGTCCAATGCATCATCGAGAGCAGCCGTTCCTGAGAGAAACGCACTACTTGGCGGCGCCAGTAGTTTGTCGACCGCTTCCTGCGCAGTGGCGGCAAATTTGAGCGGATTGTTTTCGGACCGCTGGATAATGGTGACCGGCAGGCGAAAACTGTTTTTCAATTCGGCCCGCGCACGCAGCACATCCATCATGCCGTCGATCACGATACGGAACATTGCATCTACGGACGCCGAGTGGATCGCAGCCGATGGCTCGGGCACGGGCGATGGGACGAAAGATGCAGCGTCCGTCGCCTGGGGGCATGGCGGCGCCATCTCGGCCTCCGGCGATGGACGATCAATCGCAATTCGGGAAGGCTCAGATAACGTTGACAGCGACCTTTCAGGTAATGCCGCTGTCGTGTGCACCGGAGTGAATTGGCTATTGGTCAAATCCCAATTTTCCGGCAGCACTTGTGGGCGCGGCTGAAAATGTGGACGCGGTGGCTGAAAACGGTCTGATAGGCTGGGCGAGTGATTCCAGCTCTGCCCGGGTGCCGCTGGCGAGTTGCCGTCGGCCACTGCGAAAGAAGTGTCGAATAGTGCAAGAGGATCTAGCGCGCCCTCGGAGGCGCGCCGCTGCGCATCGGGGATCAGGCTGTCAACCCCAACGCCACCGCCGATCGGTATCGAAACCTCACCAGCAGACAGAGGTAACGATGGTTCCGAGACATCGCTTGGGGCCAGTGCAGGTGCAGGTGCCGCCCGAAGGTTCGGCGTGGTGGCCTCGGGCGCAGACTCCAAGGTCGCCGTTTGGCTGTCGGGCTCGATCCGCACGCCGACTTCGAACGTGTCGATCTGTAGGCGATCGCCGTCCTTCAACGCAGCCGGATCGGCCTTACGCAACGGCGCACCGTTGTGCAGCATGCCGTTGGTGCTTCGATCCTCGATGAAATACATGCCGTTGAGGTAACGCACCAAAGCGTGTAATCGGGATACACCATCGGCGGCCAGCACCCAATCGCAATCCTGTGACCGACCGATGCTGCCATCGCGTCCATCGAATATCTTTTGGCTCAGACGACCGAACTGCTCCGCGTCGGCGCCTTGTACGGAAAGAATTAGGCTATTGGAATTTCTCATGCTTCCGCCTCCAAGTCCGTTGCTGAAGTAGGGAGAAGACTCAGTGCGCGTCTTACAAAGCGGTCGCGGCGCTCGACGAACTGTGTGATCACTAACGCCGACAAACGGGTAATCGCAGCCACTGCCGCACAGGCGGTAAGGTGCTCGGCGGCGGGTGCCGGAGGCTCGTGGCCCAGCGGACCGACGCTCCCACTGGACCAGCCCGCCGCCACGGCAAGCCATGCCCCGATTGAACGGCAGCGGTCAGCCTTCGCGAAATCCAGTGCCGCGCGCCGATGGCTTTCATCCGGTTCGCTCACCCAGGCCTGCGCCAACGACAAACCCAATCGATCGCGCGCGTCCAGCGTCAGACCAGCAGCGCACTGGCACAGCCACGCCACCGCGTATCGCTTTGGCAACAGGCGGGCAAGCAGCTTTAACGCGTCTTGCGGATAGTCCGCGTCGAGCAACGCTTGCACAGCGGCGTGCGGCGACATACCGGCTGTAAGCAGCGACTGCGCCGAAGGCTGCAGTTGCATCTGGGTGGCGGCTTGCGTAATGACTGACATACTCCAATTTCCTCAGGCGATGACGAGCGCGCCGCCGGTAAGCGAAGCAAGCGTGGTGCCTGTAAGCATCAGGGCTTCGGTCTCGACCGTAACCGTGGCCGCCGAGCTGATTTCCATCGCGGCTTCCGAACTCAAGGTCAAATTCGCGATGGAATTGATAGTCATCGTCGCGCCAGCCTGCAGGCCCAGATCGACTTCACCGACGAGTTTCACGCTCAGTCCCTTGATCGTGATTTCGCCGGAACTTTTCATCACGATGCTGGCATCGCCGGTAACCAGCTCAATCTGAGTGGCTGCCTCGAGGCGATAGTTGCGACCAACTTGCACGCTATGGTCGTGCTCGGACTCTTCCACTAAGTCCCTCTGAGCATGCAGCAGAAGTTCCTCACTACCTTTCTTGTCCTCGAAGCGAATCTCGTTGTAGTCCTCTAGACCACCGCCTTGATGGCTGCGGCTTCGCACGCCGCTTTGCGTCTTGTTTTCCGGCAACGCATAGGGCGGCATGTTGTCGGCGTTATAGACGCTGCCGATGATCAGCGGACGGTCCGGATGGCCGTCCAGGAAACTCACCACCACTTCTTGGCCAACCCTCGGTACCTGGACGGCACCCCAACGTTTGCCGGCCCACGACGAGGCGACGCGGACCGGACAGGAACACTGAGCATTCGGTTTACCCGGTGCGTTCCAGAAAAAATTCACTTGCACGCGACCGTACTTGTCAACCGCGATGTCTTCGCTGGTGTCACCATGGACAACCGCAGTCTGCACGCCGGATATCCGCGGCTGCGCAGTGATCGGCAGGCTTCGGAATGGCTGGCGACTCTTTATCACCGAAAAGCGGCATGCAAAGGGTTCCTCACCGTTGTCGATGCCGCCGATGCCCGCCATGTAATCGACTTCGACAAGGCGCAACTCGGTGTCGGTCACCAGATACTCTTGGTTGGCCTCGCTCAACGGAAAATCTTTGAGAGTGAAAAGAATCCCGGTACCTACGCCACATGCATCGGTAACACCCGTGCTAGTCGCCTGTGGAACGCTCAGTGCGTCCACACGCACCTTGGCGTAACGCTGACCATCCGTCAGCTGCTGACTGTCGCCCTGGTAGCCGTACGAGTAATCGTAGATATCGAGGCCGCTGATATGGTGCGTATCACTCGCATCGGAGCCTTCCTCCGTTGCTAGCAGCGACGCCTTGGGATGCAGGTAGTCGTGATCATCCAGGTGCACCTTAGTCGAATTGACGGTATGCGCCATTTCCCATTCGCTGATCGAGGCCTTCATGCGATGCCCGCGTTCGGTCGGCGGTGCGTAGGGAATCTGTTCGAAAGTGGGAACCGTTGCGTGCGCGCCCAGCGCATCAGCCAGCACCATCGTGTGCGCGCTCTGGGTATGCGAGAAGAAGTAGTAGATACCTTCTTGCTCCATAAGCCGGCTGATGAAGTCGAAATAACTCTCGCGGTACTGCACGCAGTAATCGCGTGCACGATAGTTGCCTGTCAGGCTGAGCTTGAGATCACCGTAACCGACCTCGGCAAGGACGTTACGGATAATCTCCGGTACGCTCATGCTCTTATAGATGCGGCAGTCCTGCTTGCGGGTGAGCAACCAAGGTTTGGGCACCAGTACGGCCTTGTATACGGCGTAACGAACATCCTCGATCATCACGAAACCACCCTGTTCCGCTTCGGCAACGATGCCGTTGAAATAGCGGGTATAGCCCTGAGGCGTCACCAGCTTCACCGTCATCGATGTGCCCAGCAGCTGACGCAGGTCCACCGCAGCGTTCTTACTGATCATGTCCAGCCGATAGGAAAACAGACGGCCAAGCGGCTCCTTTGCCGTCATGTTGGCAAACAGAAGCGTCGCGCCGAGGTTGGACGTCAGAGTGATTGCGTGAGCCATCAAAATGCTCCACGAAATGTCGGCCAAGCGAACTTCACGAGCCGCACCGAGCGAATACCACCCAACCATCTACCCAGCGCCCGGCTTCCTTTCGCAAGTTATCCGCACGAACGTTCACGCCTTTCAAGCCAGCCTCGGTGAGAACCCGTTCCACATAGTGACGGGTGTGCTGGTAGCGGCCGCTGGGCGATAACCTGTAAGACGAACTACGACTCAGGAGTGCCTCTAACGTAAAGGCAATACTGCCGCCAGGCCGAACTGCGGCCGCTGCGGCACAAATGACGGGATGCAAATCACCGAAATACACGAGCGTATCGGCGCACAGCATGAGGTCGTAAGCGTGCGGGCGCATCTGCAAATGCGCAGTCAGTTCCTCTAGCCGAAGCTCGTCATAGCAGCCACGCACATGAGCTTTTTCCAGCATGCATTGGGACAGGTCGACCCCAACCAGCCGACGAGCACGGCGGCGTATCAACGGGCCGCACAAGCCTGTACCGCAACCGGCGTCGAGAACGTCAAGCGCTTCGTCGGTCTCAGCGCCATCCAACGCTCCGATTAAAGCTTGGGGCGCGCGATAGCCGAGATTTTCCAGCAGCTGCGTATCAAAACTCGCCGCAAAGCCGTCGAAGAGTTGCCGGATATAATCGTCTGCCGCGCGAGACGGCGCTTCGGTCACCCCGCATGCAGACAACATGTGTCGTGGAATCGGATTCTCGGGATCACGCGCCGACCAATCCCGATAGACGCCCGCCGCCTCGCTGGAGCGACCCAGTCCATAAAACGCCATGCCAAGCGCTTCAAGTGCCGACAGGTTATTGCGATCGCTAACTAGCGCAGCGCTAAAATGTACGACGGCCTGCTCAACGTCATCGCGATCACGCGGATGGCTGCACAGAAAACGACCCAAGAGATACTGTGCCCTAGTATCTGAGGCATCACGAGCTACCCATACGCCATAGGCGACACGCGCCTCCTCTAAGCGATCCTGGGCCTCAAGCACTACGGCCAGATTGCCGAGGGCCTCCGGATGATCGGGCATGAGTCTCAGGGCATATCGATAGCAAGACTCCGCATCACCTAGCCGCCCGCACTCTTTGTAGATATTGCCAAGATTACTGTTCGGATCTGCACGCCCTGGTGCAATGCGCACGGATTCTTGAATCAGCGCAATGCCCTGCTCGCTCTGTCCACGCTGATGTGCCAAAACGCCTAGGTAGTGCAACGCATCCGGTCGCAACGCGCGCGTCCGAAGTAGCGCACGGTACATCTCCTCTGCAGCGTCGAGTTCGCCTTCCTGATGCCGTTGCATGGCATGTCTCAGTAAGCCGCAAACAGCTTCAGACCCTACGCGTAGACGCCTGTGCCGAGGCAGTTTGCTTGAGTTGCCCTTTGAAATACTTGCCAAAGCAATGTCACGCTGCAGCGCGCTGCGCTCGTTATGCTCACGCATCGCCGATAGCTCCTTTGAATGAACCCCACAGGTGCTTCTTGATAAAGCCTTTGCTTGGCTTATATCCCGGCTTGTTCGGAATCTCGATCAGCAGATCCTGGCCATTGAAGGCGTAGCCAGTGTTAACCGGGCATTTGGCCTTCCAGACTTTCTGCCGATTGGCGCCACGAACAGACGCTAGCTTGATTGCTATTCGCATCCATTCTTCATGCGTCATTGAAAGTCGCGACACGTTCATGTGGTTTGCTGGCACGATATTTCCCAAAAATATATCTAGCTTTACGAGCGCCGCTAAAAGCCAACACTCAGCTGTGATATTCGTTTGATGCGTTCTTATGTACTGGCTAGCTATTAATAAGAGATCTCCACTCTTCTCGCTTTTTTTCGTAATCCTTTGGAGAGTTAATCTGCAGATCGGCACGCAGTGCAAAAAGCCAACAGCCGACAAGCCGTCCAAGTTCGCCTTTGACGAACTGTGCTAATTGTTCACACCGTTTTTGGCGATCTTGTCTCTGCGATTTGGGCGCTTCACTGATGTAATTTCTCTGAGCCTCTGGGTCGAAGCCGGCTGTCGTCAGCTCGCGCCATGCGTCGATCGGGCTATCAGACGTGCCGTTCAATGCCCATGCCACGACAGCGTTCGAAAACTTGGTCGTAGCCGTGCCGAAATTCTTTGAATTTGGATCATTGGAAGCTACTGGCTTGTCATCCTGGGTCTCATGGATGCGCTTGATTTCGGGGTGATCCTTAATTTCGTTGTAATAACGAAACGAGACGGGAAACTTTGATTGCAGCAGTGTCCTTGCGCTATTGATATCGCCGCCGCTTCCATTGATCGCATCAAACTCTCGCCCGAGATTTTGGTCAGCCAGGATGACTCGGAAGATGTTTTGAATTACCTTGTCGAAATTGTTGAAAACGTGATTTCCCTTAGCCATAACGACCTCTGCTGATGCAACCACCTACCCGCAGACGGAAAGAGTTCGATTGGCTAGTCATAGCCTAGTGACCGCGTCGTGGCTGGCCTTTCCATCACCGGTGAAGCTGGACGATAGAAAAAATCGCTGATAGTCGGTTTTCTCCAATGGCTTCCATTGGCTTGTGTAACTGCCGCTCACGCTCAGATACCCGCAATAGGTAGCAGGCTGCTTGTAAGCCTTGAAGAGAAATTCCAATGAATTTAGATCTGCACTGCCTTCCAGCTGTAGTGCGCGCGTCATCGCGATTTCGACCACTCTTGAACGCGCCGCCTCCGACGTGAGCGCAACCACACGACTTAGATTCAGATTCATCACCGTACCGCCGCCGCCGCCCTGCTGCAGCGCCCGGATTAAATCGTCTCTACGGACCGTCCCCATATCGGCGACGTGGTTGTAAGTCGTTAAATTCACTCGCCCGCCGCCGACGTCGTACGCGAGAAGCTCAAAATTTGGCGCCTTGAAATAATATTTTTTCTCTAAAACGCCCTCACCGACGTAAATAACTTCTGTCTCGCCACGGGACGGCGCGTTCGCTCTGTCGGCACGACGAAATTCATCGAGAAATGTGGCAAATTTCTTTGTACTAAGCAGTAGTTTCATGCCCAAAGCCTCGGCAGTTCCAAAGCCCATAACGAACATGCGCTATTCGCTAGATAAGCTTTGTAAGAGAAGTTTTTTATGAAAGGACCTGGAACGAAGCCGCTGCTAGGAGATTCACAGGGATCCCCGTGTGCCTCGTTCGGCAGCTGGCGGCCTAGAACGCGCAAAGACATTCGCTGTTCCTGAAGGCGCGCCGCCAGAATAGTTGTCAGGATAGGGTTCACGTCGGCTGTCCAAAGTCGTACGCAAAATCGCTGTTGACGACCGATACCGCGACCCGGACCACAGCATCGCCGCGCATCATGCGCGTAAGAAACTCGCGACTGATGTCCGGCAGCATTGTGTGGGTGAGAATCGCATCGATCATGCGACCGCCCGATTCACTTTCGTTGCAACGACTCACAACGAGTTTCACCACGTCATCGTTGTACTCAAACGGAATGCGATAACGCGCTTCAATACGTCGTTTGATGCGATTGAGTTGCAGCGTCACGATACGGCCCAGCATCTCGGGATTTAGCGGGTAATACGGAATGGCCACGAGTCGACCCAGCAATGCCGGGGGGAAAATCTTTAGCAACGGCTCGCGCAGCGCCCTGGCCATGCCTTCAGGCTCGGGCATAAGTTCCGGATCGCGGCACAATCCTGCGATCAACTCCGTGCCTGCGTTGGTGGTCAGAAGGATTAGCGTATTGCGGAAATCTATGCGACGACCTTCACCGTCTTCCATGACCCCCTTGTCGAACACTTGGAAAAATATTTCATGCACATCCGGATGCGCTTTTTCGACCTCATCCAGCAGCACGACCGAATACGGCTTGCGTCGTACCGCTTCGGTGAGTACGCCGCCCTCGCCGTAGCCGACGTAACCCGGAGGCGCGCCCTTGAGCGTGGACACCGTATGGGCTTCCTGAAACTCACTCATGTTGATAGTGATCAAGTTCTGCTCGCCGCCGTAGAGTGCTTCGGCCAGCGCAAGGGCAGTTTCGGTCTTGCCCACCCCAGAGGTACCTGCCAGCATAAAAACGCCGATGGGCTTGTTCGGATTGTCGAGTCCCGCTCGGCTGGTCTGAATTCGCTTGGTGATCATGGTCATCGCATGGTCTTGGCCGATCACACGCTGGCCCATGAGGTCGGCCAGGTTCATCACCGTCTCAAGCTCACTCTTGATCATGCGTCCCACCGGAATACCGGTCCAGTCCGCTACGACCGAGGCCACGGCTTGGTAGTCCACAGTGGCTAGGATCAGCGGGCTTTCACCCTGCAACTCGGACAACTGCGTCTGGAGTGTCTTGAGCTCCTCCAAAGCGTTAACACGAGCTACGTCATCAAGTGGCAGATCAAACGTAGCTTCGGCAGGTCTTGCTTTGGTTGCCTGTTCTACCGTGCTGGCCTTACCTTCAACCGGGGCCGCGACTCCGCGCAGGCGGGCGCGCAAGGCCAGTATGTCTTCCACGATTGCTTTTTCAGAAGCCCAGTCCGCGTCAAGGGACTGCGCGCGCAAGGTCTCCGCCGCAAACTTCTCGTTGACTGAGGCCTCGCGCTCGGTCACATCTACACCCACCGTCTTCTCGCGTGCGATGATCGCCAATTCGGTCTCATAGGCCTCAATACGCTTGCGCGTGTCGTCGACCTCTGCGGGCACCGCGTGCTGACTGATCGCCACGCGTGCGCAGGCGGTATCCAGCAGACTGACTGCCTTGTCGGGCAATTGCCGGGCCGGGATATAACGATGTGAAAGGCTTACCGCCGCTTCCAGCGCCTCGTCGAGAATCTGCACGCGATGATGAGATTCCATTACGCTGGCTACGCCACGCATCATCAGGACGGCCTTTTGCTCACTCGGCTCCTCCACCTGCACGGTCTGGAAGCGACGCGTCAGTGCCGGGTCCTTCTCAATATATTTCTTGTATTCGGCCCAGGTGGTTGCACCGACTGTGCGTAGATTGCCCCGCGCCAGGGCCGGCTTGAGTAGGTTGGCTGCATCGCCCGTTCCCACCGGTCCACCCGCTCCGACCAGAGTGTGCGCCTCATCAATGAAAAGAATGATTGGCTTCGGCGATGACTGCACTTCGTCGATCACCTGCCGCAACCGATTCTCGAACTCTCCCTTCATGCTGGCGCCGGCTTGTAACAAACCGACATCAAGCGTACGCAACTCGACATCCCTCAATGACGGCGGCACGTCGCCCGCAGCGATACGCAAGGCAAAGCCCTCGACCACCGCCGTCTTTCCCACACCTGCTTCTCCGACCAGCATCGGATTGTTCTGACGGCGCCGCATCAAGATATCCACGACCTGTCGGATTTCCTCATCGCGGCCAACGATCGGATCGATCTTGCCGTTACGGGCCTGCGTGGTCAGATCGATCGTGAATTGCCTAAGCGCATCCTGCTTGCCCATGGACGCCGGCGCCATCGCGCCGCTGGCTTCGCCCGGTGCCGTCGTACCCAAGCGAAATCCGTCGAAAGCACCTAGATCATCTTCCGGAGAGCCCGCGACGATGGAGGTAAAATCATCAGCCAACGTTTCGGCTTTGATCTTGTGGAACTCGCTGGAAATATCAGTCAACGCATGCCGAAGAGTTCGTGTGCGCAAGATACCCACCAGCAAATAGCCTGTACGGACTTGCGCCTCGCCATACATGAGTGTCGCAAAGACCCAACCGCGCTCGACCGCTTCTTCGATGTGAGCGGACAGATCCGAGATCGCATGCGCGCCGCGTGGAAAACGCTCCAGGGCGTCGGTAACATCACGCGCGAGATTTGATGGATTAAGTTCGAAGCGCTTAACGATCCGATGTAGATCGGAGTCCTGCAATTGCAGAATTTGATGAATCCAATGCGCAAGCTCCACGCAAGGATTTCCACGCAGCTTGCAGAATACTGTGGCGCTCTCGATACCGCGGTAGGCCAGCGGGTTGAGCTTTCCAAACAGAGCGCTACGACTGATTTCAGCCATGAAAATAATCCCTAGAAAACATTTCGATACGGCATCGCGCGGCGAATCGAAAAAGGAAAAAACAAGTCAGCCGGCATCAACTCATCTCCGGTCGAAGGACAACTTGGTCCGCATCGGCATGCTCGCGGAAGTGGCCAAGCCAAGTGGAAAGGCCCATGCGGCCTGAATTACCCATGTGCATCAGCGGTACGTCCTCTTTTTTCAGGACCAGTTGCACGTCCCACGCACTCTCTTCGCCGACATAGGTCTTGACCGCGGCAACGAGCTGTTTGAGCGCCTCACCGCCGGGCAGAAAATGATTGAACTGCGCGCGACTCAACGGCCCCAGACGCAAGCGGAAGCGATGCTGCGCCCCGCGCACATACTCCCCCATCACTGCCGTCCGCCCCAAGCAGCTCATCTCGCCACCAGACATGTGCAAATGCGCATCGGTTGGCAAGCGCATCCATTCCGCAAAGAACTCGATCACGCGCACAGAAATGCTGAAAAAGCTTTCGATGAAGCGCACGAGACCTTCGGCATTGCGTGCCTGCGACTGCAGGCGCCCGACAAAGTGCCGCTTGTATTGATCTGGCAGTGCGTCGCGCCCTTGCAAATGCGGTGTGGCCAGTCCGACCAGCGCACCGATATAGGTGCGGAAGCAATCCTCGTCGGGGCGGTCGTACTGCACCGTTGGCTGCGATTCGGCCCATGCACGGTAAAACAGGCTAAGCAGGCGATGATGAAAAATATTGGCGAAGGCGACGAGGGTCGAATCTTTCGCGTTGAGCTGCCGATCGATAGCGTATTCCGTGATGTGCAGCGGCAGCGGTCCATTTGGCCCAAAGAGACCTAGAAGCAGGCTGTGCAGTCGTGGCGCGCTGGTACCCTGCGCGGTCTCAAAACGGTCGATGCTACGCGGTGAAAACGATAAGCTGGGCGTATGGCATAGCCGTATGGCATCGTCGGTAGCACGCGTGGAATGCCCTAGCCGCGGTCGGTCGGGGAACGCACACTCAATGCGCCGAAGCGCCTCGAAAAGCGTGAAGTCTTCTGGACGTTCATGCAATGCCATCTGCAGTGCTAGAGCGTCAGTCGCTTGCCGAGCCTTGCGGGCCATCGGGCTACCTCATTGCGTTCAAGAGTGCGCAGCACGGTCTCGGTGAAGGAGTTCACCGAGACATAGCGCGCAAAGAAATGCTGCATGACCGAGCCGAGCAGGAAGGCGCCAGTACCCTCGAATGCGCTGTCATCGCAGCTCAAGGTGATCTCCAGACCGCGGCCATAGGTGATCGGGCCTGGCACAGGAATGCGCCGCACCACTGGTTTGGCTGCCACGTGTTTGATACCTTCGATCTGCCGCCGAGCACTGGCATCAAACTCATCGCAATACAGCGTCAGCATTTCGCGTATCGCCGCGCCGCCGTGCTCATTGTCGTCATCCAGCAACGAAAGATAGTTCAGCTGCAGGTGGCTGATCAGACGCCACGCGGTGTCTCCCGGCGCGGTAGGCGCACGTGGCTTGGTGGGTCCAGCCATACAGCGGATAGCCGATACTGGCGCGTCAGTATCTATAGTGAAATCGGTATGTGACTTTCCCACCGGCATTTGTAGCGGCAGATCGCGATTAGTGCATAGAAGCTGCATGCCGACCTGGCGCAAACGCGTGGCAAACGGTGCATCATTGGCGTCGACCAGAGCAATGAAGATTTCGCTACCTACATAGCTTGAGCGAGCACCTTGCTGTTGTTGCCGTCCGGACAGCCGACGCGGCTCGCGGCGCAAGGTATAGAACGCTGACTGGGCTGCATGCCAGGTACGCTGATTGCTGCCGTAGAACGGTTGGAACTGCTGCTCGGGCTCCTGCTGATCGCCGAAGCCTTCGACCTGACTGACGCTGTGGATCTCAAAATCCATTGGTCGAGTGCGATCACCCAGCACATGGTATTCAGTCTTGCCCTGCTGCAAGTGGACACGGTCTGCCCGGCGCGGAAAGAGATTGATCGCCGGGGTGCAAAAGAGGCGGAAGTTGTTCGCGTCGAGTGCGTTGTTGAGACGTGCTTCGCTGCGATCCATCCACACTACAATTTCGAACTCGCCGCCCTTTATCCGTGCGAGCACTTTGCGCAAGCTGGTGAAGGCGGCAAAAAGAAAGCGCTCTGGGCAAGCAAAATATTCCTGGAGCAAACGGTAGCCGCTGAAAGAGCGATCAACACTAGGCAGTAGTGCCTCGTTCTCCTCGAAACCCAATGCACGAATCTGTGCAGCACCGAAGTGCTCTCTGATAACGCTATTGCCGCCCTGCCCTTGTACCGTGAAACCGATGGCATTCCCGAGCAATTGCTCATAGATCAGCTTGGGGAGCTCATCGCCGCCGGCAATGAAGAGCGGCAGCTCGTCCAGTGGCAACATGGATGTTTGGTTGCCGCCAAGGGTCGTGAATTTCAGCCGCAGACCGGCGCGCACGCTTTTCCCCACCGGGATCTCTAGACCGGCGGCCGCCAACGCTGCCGGGGTATCGAAATACCGTGCCTCACTCAGCTCGATTGGCCACAGGGTGACGTCATGTGCGGTGCGGTACTCGCACGCGGTGCGATCACCAAAACCGACGAGACTGCGTAATAAGGTGTGCCGAGCGACCGGGTGTCCAGTAGCCGACACGCCTTCGGAGAAGTCGGGCTGTAGCTGCACCACAGCCATCGACGGAACCGGCGCCAGATAGTGCGGATAAATCATCTCCAGCAGGTGCTGGGTGAATTCTGGATATTGCGCATCCAATTTCAGCTGGACACGTGCGGCGAGGAAGGCGAAACCCTCAAGCAATCGCTCCACATAAGGATCGGCGCACTCGAACCCATCCATGCCTAGCCGCCCGGCTATCTTAGGAAACTCACGCGCAAACTCCGCCCCCATCTCTCGGACGTGCTGAAGTTCACGGTTGTAGTGGCGTATCAGGCGCGGGTCCATGACGTGCTAGCGGGAGCCCTCCGTAATGTTGAAACGGCCGGTTTCTAAATCCACGTCGGTTTTCAGATAGAGGTTCAATGGCAGCGGTTGCGCCCACATCTCCGAGAAGATCTTGAACGTGAGGGATTGCCGATCCATGCGTCGCGTGTCAGTGCTCACCGCTACCTGTAGCGTGCTACCAGTCAGACGCGGCTCGAACGCCAAAATCGCCGAGCGAATGCGATTTTCCAGCACGTTGGCATCGATACCCGAAAGCGCTGCCCCGGTTAGATCCGGAATACCGAAGTTCACGACCGAATCGTGGAGGTACGGATAGTCGGCTACCGATTCATCCGACCAGATGCGAGTGCAGTTAAGCAACCAGCCTAGATCGCGCGTCACGCAATCGCGTAGCTGACTGGCAGACATGACGCGCAGTTGGCGGCTTTCCTCTTTCTGTTCCGGATACCGATCGGTTAGCCGGTCAAGCAGCGAAGGTTGCAAACGTTCCTGTGTCGTCAATTCGGCCATGGCTCGAATACCCGTCAGTGCCGATCAAACGTCAGCGTGCGAATTTGCAGCAACGGGTAGTCGCCTGCATCGGTCACCAACATGCGTTGCCCGAGACCGACGAAACATTCGTCGCCGAGGTCGCGCCACTTAGTTTGGCGTGCCAGCGCTAGTCCGCTCTCGCCGACCTGCAATGAATCCGGATATCGCGACGGTATGAAACCAACGGCTTGCTGGCCATCACGCCACGTGATCTGCACCGGCGCCCAGACCATGTCGCGTAAATCAGTGGGTTGCTCAAAACGCAGCTCCAGCAGATCGGCGAACGGTATCCACGCATAGCCGGTATTTAGAATGATCTCCAGACAGGGACCAAAGCGCGTATCGGCATCGGCAATCCATGCGAATCGGGCACCGTCGACGTGTCCGCTGACCGCGTCGGCTGAAGAAAAAGCAGCCTCACGCAGGGTACGCGCCGTAGCGATATCGCCAGCTCTGAGCGCGTGTAATGCTCTCAATAACGGCTCACGCCACTGCGCGGCGATTCCCGGAAGATCCGGTGTCGCTTGTGCGGCGAAAACCTGGTCGCGCTTTTGCTCACCCTTCAACGCAACGCTATACGCATTCACCAGTGGAACATTCGCCGAATCGAGCTCACCGGCCACGTTCAACTGGACTTGCGCACGCTCCCATTGACCAAGCAGGGCCAGCAGCTGAAACAAAAACACCCTCGCCGAAACGTCCTGCGGCTGGTGGCGGACATGTACTGTCAGCCCTTGCAAGGCCTCGGTCAGCTGCCCTAGCTGCAGCAACTGCTCGGGGCTCCTTTCCACGGCGACGGCACTGGGTTGAATAACGTCACCACAAGAAACCATCAGGATTTAACCACCTGCTGCATGTCGTAGCTGAAGTCCTTGGTGCCACCCGATGGCTTACCTTTATCGTCCTGCGGCTGGAAGGAGTACTTGAACTTGCCAAAATGCAAGGTGACGTTTTCAGTCAGACGCTCATCGCCGCCACTGCCGCCGGTCGATACGGACGTCACCATGACGCCCTCACTCAACTCGATGGTGAGGAAGTCAGTTTGCTCGCCGGTCGCGTTGGTAACGTACAGATAAGCGTTGTCCACGCGCGCACCGGTACACACCGCGTTGAGCAGCGCGTTGGAGCAACTATCAACATACTTGGTGACCGAAATATCCTGGATGTTGGCCTTGCCGCCGGCAGCGTAACCGGCGCCGGTATGCAGGTTGCCGGTGTTGCTGGCGCCCCACGACCACGCAATGATTGGCACCTGATTCTTGTGCTTGGAATGATTGGACGCGCCCTGGATTTGCACTTGCCCCGGGCCAAATTTGAGATGCATATCAAACGCCATGAAAACTCTCCTGAGTCACTGGTTTGTGAGCGGCTTAGTAATAATTGTTTGGAGACGACGTGCCGATCGGTATTGCACCGACATGTCACCCTGCAGCTGTCAGGTATCGCCAATTAATCGCTTAGGCGAAGTGCTGGCGGACCTATATCTAGAAGCTAGGCTCGCTTTAAGCGGCTTGGGCCGATGGCAACCGCGACACCAGACGCAGCGATACGGTCAGTCCTTCCAGCTGGTAATGCGGCTTGAGGAAGAACTTCGAGGTGTAGTACCCGGGATTGCCTTCCACTTCCTCTACCACAACCTGTGCCGCGGCCAGCGGCTTGCGAGCCTTGGTCTCTTCGCTGGAATTGGTAGGATCGCCATCGACGTAGTTCATGACCCAGTTACTCAGCCACTCCTCCATCTGGTCGCGTGTGCTGAACGAACCGATCTTGTCGCGCACGATGCACTTTAAGTAGTGCGCGAAGCGGCAGCAGGCGAACATATAGGGCAACCGAGCCGACAGCGCCGCATTGGCGGTAGCATCCGGATCGTCATACTCCTCGGCCTTCGCCAGTGACTGTGCGCCGATAAAGGCAGCCATGTCCGAATTTTTGCGATGGACCAGCGGCATCAGGCCCATCTTGTCCAACTCGGCCGAGCGTCGATCGGTAATCGCTATCTCGGTGGGGCATTTCATGTCCACACCGCCATCATCCGTAGGGAACGTGTGCGTGGGTAGATTCTCCACAGCGCCACCGGACTCCACGCCACGGATACGCGTGCACCAGCCGTATTCCTTGAAGGAACGGTTGATGTTCACTGCCATCGCATAAGCGGCGTTTTGCCAGGTGTACTTAGACGAGTCTGCGCCGGCGGTATCTTCCTCGAAGTCAAACTCGTCGACCGGGTCGGATTTCGCGCCGTAAGGCAGGCGAGCCAAAGTGCGCGGCATGGTCAGTGCGAGATACTTTGCATCGTCGAGTTCACGCAACGAGCGCCACGCAGCGTAATCGGGCGTGGAGAATGTCTTGGACAGATCGCGTGGATTCGCCAACTCGTTCCAGTTGTCCATGCCCATCAGACCGGCGCCGGCTGCGGCGATGAATGGCGCATGCGCCGCCGCGGCAACTTGCGAGATGCCGCGCAGCAGCTCGACATCCTGGGGACTGTGATCGAAGTAGTAATCGCCCACCAGACAGCCGTAGGGTTCACCGCCAAGCTGTCCGTATTCTTCTTCGTAGATCTTCTTGAAAATAGGGCTTTGATCCCATGCCGTTCCCTTGAAACGCTTCAGCGTCTTGCCCAACTCCTTTTTGGATATGTTGATCACGCGAATTTTTAGCTGCGTATCCGTTTCAGTGTTGGTGACTAAGTGATGCAGGCCACGCCAAGCGCTTTCGAGCTGCTGAAAGTCTTCGTGATGCATGATTAAGTTGATCTGTTCGCTGAGCTTACGATCAATTTCTGCGACATAGGCATTGATCGTTTGGGTGACATCGTCGGACACGATATCCGCCTTGCTGAGCACCTGCTCGGCCAGAGTGCGCACGGCGGACTCAACTTCTTCGCGAGCGCGCTCACTCTTGGGCTTGAATTCCTTGGTCAACAACGCGGCGAAATCGCTCGCGTCGGCTGTTTCGCTAGCAAGGTCTTGGTTGGCCTGCTTTTGGGTCGCCATGGTCTTAATTACTCCTTGTCCGGGGCGCTGTCGGTCGGTGTTTCACTGGGCTTTGGCGCTGAAATAAGGGACTGCAGCAACGCCGGATCGTTGATGGCCTGGGCAATCAGCTTTTCAGCACCAGCCTTGCCATCAAGATACGTGCCCAGATTGGCGAGCTGGTTACGCGCCTCCAGCAACTTGGCCAAGGCATCGACCTTGCGCGCGACAGCAGCTGGCGAAAAATCCTCCATGCTCTCGAAAGTCATGTCGACATCAAGGTGGCCCTCACCAGTCAACGTATTGGGCACATTGAACGCAGCGCGCGGCTTCATCGCCTGAAGACGGCTGTCGAAATTGTCGACATCAATTTCCATCGCCTTGCGCTTTTCGACGGGCGGCAGCTCGTTGCTGTTTGCACCGGAGAGATCCGACATCACGCCCATCACAAACGGGACCTGCACTTTCTTGTGTGCACCATAGAGCTCAATGTCGTACTCGATCTGTACGCGAGGCGCGCGGTTTCGCGCGATGAACTTCTGACTGTTTTGCTTGGCCATGCGATGTTTCCTCAGGAGGGGGTTAGTGATGTGCATAACGTCACGTCCATCCGATCTACCGTGTGATGTCAGCGAGCGCTGTCGTTGATTTCCGATCCGAATACTTCAGCGATTCCGCAAGACGAACGGGGAGCGGCGGATTAAACACGCCTTACAGCGGAACCGCGTTTCAATTTCTTCTGCGTGTATACAAAACAACAGGTCGATTGTTAGATAGCGTTCACCTTGATGACGTCTTGTGCCAATGATCTCTTTGCAACCGGATCGGGCTCATGACGGCTCGTCCTGATCGTGCAGTCGTCAGCCGCAAGTCGAACGTCTTGCCAATGATCATATTGGCGAAAAATCTCATCACAACGTCGCTCCGCGCCGCCATAGAGATGGCAAAAAGTCATCAATGGCACATAGCTGGCAAGATCCGGCTGACCTCAGCGCGACAGTTCAGCTGCTATGGTCGTGCACACGCGCCGAGCCCCGTTGTGGCGGCGTGTCTATGAGGTGGCTGGCGTCGTTGGAAAAAAAAGCGTGTGAAGCAAGGTACAGCTAGGAATAGGCAGCTGACGCTGGTGTTAAGTTTTTTTCAGCCGAAAGGCTGTCGGTGATAGACCCACCACGCGACGAAAGGCCGTAGCCATGTGCTGTGGCGTAGAAAAACCACATTCCAGAGCTATGTCCAATATGGGCTGCTCGGTATCTCGCAGCAGACATCTGCACATCTCGATCCGGAGCTCAAGCAGGAACCGATAGGGTGTTACTCCGTAGGCTGCCTTGAAGCGAGTACCCAGTGCGGTCGCGCTCATCCCTACATGTCTGGCGATGTCTTGGACGCTGATAGCGCCACCTAGATTTTCGTGCATGAAATGCACGGCCTTCGCCAAGCTCGCCCTGTTAACGGCATCGACATTGTCTGTTCGCTCGGAATTGCCCCGAGCCGTATCGAGCACTCGCACGAGCGCTTGCTGAACCGACCCGAGAAACGAGGTACCGCAAGGAAATCCAAGCTCACGCTCATGCTCAAGAAAGCCCAGCAGATGCTCGATTCGCGGATCTTGAATGTCTGTACCAAATAAGAGTCTCGCCTCATCCAGAAACTGCTTTGTTCGTTCAGCAATCTGCAACGTATCGGTTGCGATCAAGCCATTTGATGGGTCAACCACTGATTCATCGGTGACAGGTGGCACTACCGTCGAAGTGCTTAGGTCATCGGTATTACGAGCATGGGGATCCAGCGAGTAACTTGCCATATTTTTTCCTAGTTTGAGCATCGTCCCGCTCGCCAACATGGTGTAGCGCGGGCCCTCGCTCACAGGATCGATATGTTCATAAGCACCTGACTATGAGCATGACGCCCGACTTTAACGGTCGTGCGTTATAGCTTTGCGTCATGGCTATACGTTTATCCGATCAATATAAAGAAAAGCTCATCGTGATTTGAAATAGGCGTCGATCATGACGTGGGCACGAAGTCGTTTACGCAAGATCGAATCATTGGAGAAAGAAAATTTCGCTTGAGTATTTAGCGATATTTCCAGCAGTACAAATCATTTATGCCCATTGGAACGATTGCTCCCACCTATCTCCTGAATAGGTCACTCATACGGATTACCAATAAACTTTTATGGCGTACGCTCCCGGCGATGTGTCGCTCGACATATAGCTGCAAGTAGCAGCCTGTCGCGTTTGAACTCGTCGATACAGGCTGGTACCAAAAAACGTAAAACCGTTCCGACGAACGCGCCGCGTGTTGATACGGCAGCGCCCAGATGTTCTTGTTTTATTTATTGATCGACCTCAGCTTCGGCGCGCACATCGACCAAGCTCACCAGCCATTCGCATAATTGGGATGGTCCGTCGGCACGTGCGAATTCACCGCCAATCTCGACGGCACGACTTTTGTAACGTGGGTCGCTTAACAGTGCGTCGACAGCATCACTAATCTGCGCTGGCGTTGCCTTGTCGATGCGCATGTCGATACCCGCTCCGCACCAAGCTACTCGCGCAGCAACCTCAGGCTTGTATTCAGTTAAACCCGCTACAGCGAGAGGAATACCTAGACTCAATGCTTGCGTTACGGTTCCGTAGCCACCGTTGGTTACCAACACATCGACGTTCGGCATGATCTGGTCGAAAGGCAGGAAGGTCGTGACCAGCGCATTCGCTGGTATATCGGCAGGAATTTCCGAAATTGCTCTTCCACCAGTCGTTGCCAAAATCATTACATCATCCCGATCCGCCAGAGCCGTGAGCGTAGGACCGATCAGCTGACCAAGATCGGCATTGGCGATGGTTCCCTGCGTTACGAGAATCACACGCTTGCCCGAGTCGAGCGCAGCGTGGATGTCTGACGTCACTAGCGAACTACTGACGAGCGGCAGCGCACCGATGAAATGAACGCTCTGAGGTAAATCTCGCCGCGGATACTCAAAGCTGGCAACGGTCGGCTGGAGAAACAGGTCAGGAAGCGTCACAAGCGCATCAAAAAAGGGCATCGGCAGTGCGGATGCGCCAAGCCGGGCCAATACGGTATCGGTATACGCCCTGATTGGGCTATCAAAATCCTTATCAACTTGTGTGGCCAGTTGTTGATACGTTTCCAGCAGCGATGGCTCCTCGGTCGGCAGCAGTCCCATGAAGTGCGGCGCATGATCGTCGCGATGAAGTGGCAAGAAAGTGACTCCCAGCCCCACGATTTTTGGCCGCGTAGGCCGTGCACCGAGAAGAAACGGCAGCGTTCCAGCAAATAGCGTGTCGACCAGGATCAGGTCGGCATGAAATTCTCGCAGGATGTTCTCGAGCGTTTCGAACTGCGCCGGAATGGTATCGATGAAGACGCGTTCGCAGTCGAAACGTATCTGCTCCGGTCCTGGCGTTAACGTTTTTCGCTGAGGAAACAAGGCATCGATGTTCGCCATATCCAGGTCTGCGCTTGGCAATAGCGGCGTGAATCGTGCGCCGATAGCTTCAGCCTTTTCACGATAGGGCGACCCACTAGTTACATGAACCTCGTGCCCCGCGTCGATCAGCAAACGGCCGGCTGTCAGCAGCGGGTTCAAATGACCCGGCTGCGGCGTGGTAGCGATAATGATTTTCATAGCGTGATTTCCTTTGCATCCATTCGGGTGAGCTTCGCCGGCTTCGACATGGCCCCGTGAGGGTCACGCTTCCGAGGCATCAGCATGCAGCGGTTCCAGCAAGCGCCGACCAGATACACGCAATGCTCGCTTTAGCGACTCCAAGTCCTGATAGAGCAACTTGCCATCGCGCTTTTGCCAAACGCCGCCGATCATGACTGCTTCGATGTTGGCCAGACTGGCCTGCAGCGCCGATGCGATGGGATCGTGCGAAGGCGTCAGATTCAGTGCGCGGGTATCGATCAAAACCAGATCCGCCTGCATGCCTGGCGCGAGTGTGCCTACGCGATGATCTAGGCCTAAGGCGCGTGCACCACCCTGGGTGGCCCAGCGGAGCGCCTGCAGACTCGATGCCGACGTATGCGCATCGGAAGGTTTTTCGTTCAATCGCGCATGTTCACTGGCACGCTGTTGGGCCAAAGCAAATCGCGCGACAGTGAGCATCTCACCGGAAACGACGCTTTCGACATCGACACCCAGCGAAGGCATGGCACCCATCGCTAACAGCTGATCGACGATCGGGGCGCCGTGTCCCATGCTGAGTTCGACTTCCGGCGTACTGGTAAAACTGACGCCGCCATCGACCAAGCGGCGTAGCCGATCGAGCGGAAGCTTGTTGGCATGGACCACATTCATCCACGAACCAATGAGACCCGCCTTTTCCACCGCGCCCCACGCCCCATCGTCAATGGCGACGCTACCGCTCTGATGCATGGAGGCTATGACTCCCATCTCGCGCGCCAGCCTGAGATCTCGGAGCGCAACGTCGGATGTCGAAAAATGTGGCCCGAGTATGGCCATGCCCAACGTTACGAGTGCGTCGCTGCTTGAAAGTGCTCCCGAGGCCAAGCGCCTCACCTCGTCCCGAGGGTGCGGGATTTGCGAGAAGTGCGGTTGGCCAGGAGACGGTGCGGGTTTCGGTGCGCCATGCAAGAAAACTGCACGTACACCCGACTCCTGCAGTCCGGCGATGGCGCCATCGGTATGGTCTGGAGTTGGGTTGTTGTGGCACCAGTCGCCCAACGTCGTTGTACCGCAGGCTATCTGGTTGAGGGCGCCGGCGAGCGTTGCCAGCCGTACGTCTTCCGGGGTGAACCTTGGGCCGATCTTTCCATGCATATCGCGCAAATAATCCGGCAGCGCCCAGTCAGCACAGGCACCGCGAAGCCCGGTCTGCCAGGTGTGCATATGCGCATTGACCAAGCCAGGCATGACGATACGGTCTTGCGCATCGACGATGTCAGCGTGAGGTGCGTCAATATATTTGCCCAATGCAGTAATACGTCCATTTTCGATCAGTACGTTACCTTCGAACACATCGGGCCGATCGACGGCAAAACTGATGATGCGACCACCGCGAATTAGCATGGCCGATCGCTTCGCATGGTCGTCGTCTGCGTGAAACACAGCTTCAGATGATTGATGGGCAGTCATTGATCCTTTCTCCACAGGTATTTCGCAGCTGCCTTTTATCCCGCTGCGCTAACGGCCGAGTTCTCCCGCCGCTCGAATACAGCCGTTTTTCAGACGCACGGCAAGTTGGTTTGAGGCCTTCGTGGGCTGTGCGTTCGGAGCTCAAATGTTCGCTCCATCAGAACGATCGAACATCAGCATGACGGTGCCTTCTTTGCCACGCTTTTCGACAGCGAGGACGGCTTCGGCGATTTCGTGCGGTTCATAGATCCCAGCTACGTCGAATTGTTCACGGTGTAGCTGTGCGAGTCGCAGTGCCGTCGCCTGATCGTTGGCCCGCATTTGTGGCGGAAGTCGCCCCCAAACCCCAATCGAAACACCACGCAAGGTCAACTCGTTCGGAGCGAGTCCCTGCACATCTGTTGGCTCAGTCGACAAAGACGCATAGTTAATAATCGTACCGCCGTGGGTAACAAAACCCATGATCTCCTTCAACAAATCACCGGCAACGGCGTCGATGGCTACGTGAATGGTGCGCCTGTTGATGGCTCTGGTGAGTCTTAGTTTCCAGTCCGCTTCATCCGTAGCAATAACGGGTGATCCACAAAGCTTTTTACGAAGTGCTTCTGCACCTTGCTTGCTGCGAACAAGGCGCAGCGGCTTCATGCCTCGCTCATGGGCCAGTGTAGTGATGAGGCGACCTACAGCCGAGCCCGCCGCCGAAAGAATAAAGAACCTTGGCTCCTGCGCCGTCGGAAACGCCGCGCCCGCAGCGCGCAATGCAACTTGCGCCGTTATCGTGTTGATCAGCATTTGAGCCGCAAGCACGAACGACATCGTCGGTGGAAGCTTGACCACTGCGTCGGCGGCTACGATCACCTGTTCGGACCAACCATTTTGTGCCGGAAAAAAAGCCACGCGGTCGCCCAACTTAAGACCAAGAGAGTGATCAACCCGCTCGCCCAATGCTTCTATTGTTCCCGCCCCTTCGAAGCCAGGCACGCGACCCCCCGATGGGATAGCTGGAGCGGGGCCTCCACGCACGGCACCTCGAATCATGTGTAGATCGCCCGGATGAATGGGTGCGCAAGCTACGCGCACCCGAACCTCTAGTGGGCCGGGCTTAGGTATTGCGCCTATTGCTTCAAAGATCAGTACGCTAGCCGGCTCACCCGCATGGCGATGGCGGATGCCACGGTATGAGTCGATGTCCGTAGGCGCAGATTTTTCGATGGTCGCGGCCTTTTTCATGACTTGACTCCCGGATACAGCACATAGGGTGGCGGAGGCTCTCTTTCCGGCGGCAAGTAATCGGGCGCAGTCTTGCCGGTCGCGCCGAGGTGTCGCACGAAGCGATAAATATCCTCCAGGTCACGCGCCGTCATTTCATGCAGGGTGAACGAAGGCATGGGCGCACGTGCTACTACCGTATGAGCCGTGTGCACCCACTGCGCTTCGCTCATCTGGCTGATCATCAAACGCAGGTTGGTGGCATACGTCGTGCCCCAAGGTCCACGAAAGCCAAGCGGGCTGCCCGTCAGCCATGCGCTGTCAGCGACCTTACCGGCGCGCTCGGTGTAGGACGGCGTATGACAGTCGTTACATCCAGTGATCTGAACTAGATAGCGACCACGACTTAGGCGTGCGCCGTCTTCGACAGTAGATGTAGTGCGTATGCACCGATCAGACGCCTTACTTGGCAGTGGCACGTAGATGCTAAAAAGTGTCGTAACTGCGCACCAAGCTAGTCGCAAGCGCATGGTCATCTCCTACAAGCAAACTTCTAAAAAATAGCAAGTGAACACATTTATGCGACCACTGGATCGATCAAGACATATATCGCTTGAATCCGGCCGTCGCGGATATGTGCGACATCGACGCCCGAGACGACCGCTTCTCCGCTCGGCGGCCCAAGCTGCCAGGGTATGTATCCAACCCCACCAAGCCCCACGCCAAATCCTGTTGCGGTAAAAGAAAAGTCTTCAGGGAAGCGCTGTAAAACGTCATCCACCATTGCGGAAATGTCTCGGTGGCCTAGCCGTGAGCCATCGGGATCGACGACGACCGCGTCATCGTTGTATAGCGTGGCGAGGGCGGCCATTCGACGATTCGCGTGACGTTCGTTAAAGACTTTTTCTAGATGATCGCGAAGAAGTTGGTTGTAATCGAAATCGGCAGCGGCACCGATCGAAAAAGTCGACATGGTGGGAGTCCTAATCAGGATTCGACGTGAGAGTGGCTGCAACCGATCAATTTCTGACTTGGCGCAATGAGCCGTCCTTGGCATGACGCTCCTTCTGAGGGACGGACCGTGCAATGGAGAATTTGACGGTATTTGTTATTAAGCCCGAGCAGCTTTTGCAGTTGCAAAGCTGTCTTCCAGCATTAAAAAACGCGTGATTTCGTCGCCCGAAATCGTCAGCACAATCGCGTAGGCCGTTTCGATGACCTTACCCGTGCTTTTGATACGCGAAGCCAATTCGCCAAAAATAATCGCGCGCTCTTCGCTGGCAACCACGTCGTGAATCTCAAGCCCTATCCGCTCGATCATTTGGCCCGACTTACGCACAAAATCGATAATGGCTTCCCGACCGGTGCGGTGGCCCACCCAGGGCAGCACGCCGCTGTCGCCTGGAATGCTCCAGTCCAGATCGGCACTGAAGAGCTGACCGATTTCTTCCGGTGACGCGCCGCTGCCGAGCTTGGCCAGAAACTGCTGGGCTATATCGAGATTTTTTTTCACGCTCATGAGGGCGGTTCCTGTATGTAAGGGTGTGATAGTTGAGCGGTCCTGCGCAGAGCATCCGCGCTGGCGCTCCGTCAGATCTGTGTCATGCCGCCGTCGACCACAAGTTCGATGCCGGTGATGTAGCTCGCATCGTCCGAAGCAAGAAACGACATGGCCTTGGCCATTTCGTCCGCACTTGCGGCGCGACCTAGCGGAGTCTTATCAGCCACCTCGACCAGGTACTGCTTGATGTCCTGGTCGCTCATGCCCAACTCGGACTTGTAAGCGGGAGTGACCACTACGCCAGGTGCAATGATGTTGACGCGGATATCCCTGCCCTTAAGGTCGGAAGCCCAGGTCCGCACGAACGATCGCAGTGCGGCCTTCGTCGCCGCATAGACGCTAAAGGCCGGCGTGCCCTGACTGGCGGCGATGGAGCCGGTCAACACGATGGCGCTGCCCTCCCCCATTAGCGGCAAAGCTTTTTGCACAGTAAAAAGCGTGCCCTTTACGTTGATGTCGAAATACTTGTCCACCTGCGCTTTGGTGATCGATTCCAGTGGAGCAAATTCACCGCCGCCCGCGTTAGCAAAAAGTAGATCCAGCCGTCCATGCGCTTCGCGGATCGTCGTGACGATGTGATCTAGGTCGTCGGCAACCGCGATGTCGCCGCGTATGGCCTTTACGCCCTGCCCGATCTCGGCGACGGCCGCATCCAGTTCCGCCTGACGCCGGCCGCTGATAAACACCGTGGCGCCTTCGCGTACCAGGCGTTTGGCGGTCGCCAAACCGATACCCGAGCTGCCACCGGTGACCAGAGCAATCTTGCCGGCGTGCTTGGTGGTGTGGATATTGTTGAGGTCTGCAATTTTCATGATCGAGCTCCGTTGTGCGACGAGTGCCGCGTGACGCTTACCAATCTACGACCTTCCATATGTGGAATAAACCAGCTGTTTATGGTTTCTTTATTTCTAAATAGGAATAATCTTCGTAACAACTGAGGAAAGGGTCATGGATCATTTACAGGCGATTCGCGCGTTTGCGCGTGTGGTTGAAACCGGTGGATTCAGCCGCGCGGCGCAGTCGTTGCAAATGCCCAACGCCACGCTCAGCAAGGCCATCCAGTCGTTGGAAAAGCATCTGGGCGTCAAACTGCTTGAGCGCAGTACCCGACGAGTCAGCGTGACCAACGACGGGGCGGCCTACTACGAACGTACCCAGCATCTGCTGACTGAACTGGATGATGTTGAAGCGACCTTGGGCCGCGCGCAGGCAAGTCCGAGTGGGCGCCTGCGGGTAGATACCGGCGGTTCGACCGCCAGCGGCCTGCTGATTCCGGCGCTTCCAGATTTCTGCGCGCGCTATCCGGATATCCGGCTGCAACTCGGTGTGACTGACCGAACCGTCGATGTGATCGGCGAAAACATCGATTGCGCGATCCGCAGCACCGCCGATGACGGCGCGCTGATCTCCCGAAAAATCGGTTCTTTGGCGTGGACTACGTGCGCCAGCCAGATATACCTGAAGCGTCATGGTGTTCCGACGCATCCACAGCAGATTATCGACGACGGCTTCCCGGTGGCCGGCTACTTCTCGGCTCACAGCGGTGCTATGCCGCCTTTGCATTTTCGATGTCAGGACAAATCGCTCGCGCTCGAGCCGATTTGCCGCGTGATGGTGAATGAGAGCAATGCACATCTGGCTACTGCACTGGCAGGCATCGGTCTCATACATACGCTCGACTTCATGGTCCGACCATCGATCGAACGGGGCGACCTTGTCGCTTTCCTTGAGGATTGGCGGCCCGCACCTTTGGACGTCTATATCGCTTACGCACCCAGTCGCCAGCTGAGCGCCAAGGTGCGGGTTTTTATAGACTGGGTGACCGCGCTTTACGCGAGAGTGGAGAGGCGCCCTACCTCCGCTACACCCTAGCAAGGTACTGCGCAATCCAAAATGAGAATACACTTTGCTGCAAAGTCGCTTGCCTAGCCGTTCATGCCCACCGCGGCGAATGTATTGAAAGGCCGTTACGGGCGACGCGCTACTGTTCAAGAACGCGACCATAGCGTGCAGGGGGATAGTGATCGAGTGCGAGGATCGAAGAGTCATGACCGATGCTATTGCCGCCAAGTCGCAAGGCTCGCGCCGTACGGTTCAAGGTACGTCGTTAAAGGAAGCCTGAAGTTACTGAATGCGAGCGGAGGTCGGAGATTCGTCACTGACCCATAAACGGTATCCATGGTTTGGAACTTTGCTGGATACGAATCTATCGTTGGCAGTTCCTTTTGTAGTTCGAGATTAAGTAGCCCAAACTCTTGTACCCACATGGCGCTTCGAGCGAGCGACAATTTCACGTGGTAAGAACCACCCTCTTTGGACCGCCTCAGGAGCGCAGCCATCGTGCCGGCTGCCGCAAGGTAACCGGTGACTAGATCAGCGAGATAAAACACCGGGGAGAATTTTGGCTTGCCGGGGGCACCTTCCCGGAATGCAAAACCCGACGCCACTTGCCCGTTCTGGTCAAAACCGGGCCGATCGGTCCACGGACCATGGTGGCCATAAGCATTGACTGTCATACACACGATGCCACGCTTACTTTGCCCAGCCAAAGTTTCGGGCAGCAGCCCAAATCGCTCGTTCACTGTGCGCCGATAGCTGGTCGTGAACACGTCCGCACTTTCTGCTAATTCGAGCATCATTGTGCGATCTGTAGCATCCCTAAGATCGAGATAGGCGCAGCGCTTGCCGATATCTACGCCAAGATGCTGCGCGAATGTGTCGGGATACGTCGGCGAACTGATGTGGAGTACGTCGGCACCGTACTCAGCGAGCGACCTGGCACTTCGCGGCCCAGCCAAGACATGCGTGAAATCTAGTACGCGGATACCATCGAGGGGTGGAACTCCACTCGACAACTCTGACAGAGAGACCCGCGGCCCGTCGGCAATTTTTTCAATCTCGATGACCGGTGCCTGGCTCAATAAAGAGCCCTGCGGATGCGCCAGCCATTCCTCGCGCGAAAGCGCACGACAAACCGGGAGCCCCGCCGCGGAGAGCGCCGATTCCAATTCGATGGAATCCCATTTCAGGACTTCTCGCGCATACGAATCCTTGCTGTCTCCACAGTCAAAAAATTTAAGATATCCTTTCAACAATTTAGCGTAGGGGGGACCGGCCTCGAGCATCACGTATCGACCGTCCCTACACTGGTAAAGGTTGTTGACATCTACGCTTTCAGCGCCAACATTGATGGCTCGCCCTTGTTGTTGTACGAAGTGTGTTGGGTGAAGAAAGTGCAAGGCATCGACTATGTCGATCGCCACATCCGTTGTTTTTCCCGAGCGATGATTCCACACCGACGCCCCTGCAATGCCAATGAGAAGCTGGGCTATAGCTGAGGCTTCGCCAAGGTGATGGGGCGAACGGATGATCGGGTCTCGCCCCCAAACAACCGCATCACCCGAAAAATAATCGGAAAGACCAATCTGTTTGATGAGCGAGGCCAACGGCTTCAACTCGCCGCGCGATAAGACAAGTTCGTCGCCTGAGTGAGGTCTGCTTTGATTCGGAGTGTGCGTTTGAGCGGTCATGGAGCTCTCCAGTAGTCTGATGAGACGAACGGTAGGTAGAGCAAAAGCAGAGCGGTCGGGTGGTGATGTCTATGCGCCCATATGTACACTCGAGGGTTGATGCTCGTGTGATATAGGGGTCACTCGAAATAGCCAAGACATGCAAAGTGCTAAACGCTGAATCGATCCAGGAGCTCCTTCACAACCGTCCCTAGCTTGTCGGTCTCCATCGAGTCGATCTCGTCGGAGAAGATCTCTAAGCCGACATTGTTTAAGCCCTGCGTTTTGCGAAGCACATCGAGCACATCTCCAATCGGAAAATCCCCTGATCCTGGCAGGAGTCGACGACCGAGGCCCTCCTGCGCCAAAGTCATTCCTTTCGGCAGGCACTGGGGCGCATCGCAAAGTTGAACCGCGAAAATTTTCGACCCGGGAATGGAGGCGAGAAGAGCGTTATTTGGCGTGCCGCGAAAGTAGTGCCACATGTCGAGAACAATTCCGCCGTTGCGAGCACCTACGAGTGATACCACCTCCCACGCATACTCAAGCGTTCCAACCTCCCACAGCGGGATGAACTCGAGCCCGCATTGCATACCGTGTCTAGCGGCTCGATCACATAGATGGCCGAAGGCGTCCACTATCTGCTGTTTACTGTAACGCCCGTCCGGGAAACCGCCCCAAGCGGTAAATGTGCCGGTACCCAGTGCATCTGCCATTCGAAAAAAGTCGTCAGTGTCGAACGCAACGTCGTCTGTCGGGAAATCTACCCCCCTCACCGATGGCTTCCAGTCGTCCACCCAACGCACAAAAGGATCAAGATGGCTTATTTCGATATCGTGGTCAGCCGCCATGCTTTTGAGATCATGGGTCGACACGCCCGAACCAAGCCAGCGAACGTAATCCGAAGGGGTGACACTCAGAGCAGAACAGCCAGCAATTTGGGCAGCTTCCAACTGCTTTCGGAAAGGCTTCGCCTTGACCGTGGCATTCCACATAACTCGCCGGTGTTGATTCACGCAGACACCTCCGCATCGAAGATAGCAAGATCGATGTACCACGCTAGCAAGGACATCGGAATATCCACTCACTCTCAGGAGTGAGACATAATCAGTTCTTCGCTCGCACTATGGTCCGCATGACCCTTCACCCCACCCTCACTTAATGGGGCGAGGAGATAAATCATGAAGGAAGAAAATAACGTCATTCGAGTATTGCTTGCCGACGACCATCCTCTTATCCGAGATGGCATGCGGCAATACATCGACTCCGAACGCGACATGAAAGTTGTCGGGGAGGCGTGCAACGGAGTGGAGGCGGTTCGGGAATTCTTATCCCTGAATCCGGACGTAGTATTGATGGACCTACAGATGCCCGGCGTCGGTGGCCTGGATGCCATAAGCGCCATCCGCAGCCACGCACCAAACGCGGCAATCGTCGTGTTAACCACTTACCCCGGTGACGTCCGCGCATCACGCGCACTCGCTTTAGGCGCCACATCATATTTATTGAAATCAGCTTCCCCAGAGTCAATCATCTTGGCGCTTCGTGCTTCGCTTTTTGGCAAAAGCGTTGTCGCTGATAGCGTTGCAGATGAGCTTAACGAAAACCGGTTTTCTGATGAGCTATCCGCGCGTGAACAAGAAGTGGTTCAGCTCATCGCCGTGGGCAACACAAATCACGAGATCGGAAAAGAGCTTGGCATTTCCGAACAAACTGTAAAATCCCACGTTAGAAACGTGCTCGAGAAGCTTGGTGCGCGTGATAGAACGCAGGCCCTGGCCATAGCGCGGCGACGGGGCTTTTTGGATCCATGAACTCTGTTGGTTCACGCCAAGGAGTGAACAGCTGGTTTTACTGGCTCGTAATCTTTGCGGCTATTGCATCGTACGCTGCGCGTGGCGTCGAAGTTGAAAATGGCCCCGCAGTCAAAAATCGCGACATAAGTAACTCCCCATACTACATAGCGAGTCATCCGGGCCTCGATCAACTAAACCATGCAACGTTCACCGAACGAGACGGTGCGCCGCTAGGCGTGAGAGATCTCTTCGAATCGCCTGATGGCTTCCTCTGGATGACGAGTAACGATGGCCTAGTCCGCTTCGACGGAATGAAGTTTGAAAAAAACCTCTTCCCGAACTTCCCCCATGTGCCGCTGGAATCTGTTTCCGTTGATGACAAGGGAGATATCTGGGTTGGCATGCTCCATGGAGGGGTCTTACGCGTACACAAGGGACATGTCACAGCTATGCCATCTGTGGGACTTCCGGGTGGAACTGTGTTTTCTGTAGGTCAAATGGCCGACAAAAATGTCTGGGCCGTTACGACAAAAGGCGTTGCGCGATGGGACGGACGCCGATGGCAGCCCCTCAACTTATCCTCGGGGTATTTGCCACATCATCCCGATGAAGTCGCTAGCACTAGAGATCGTTCGCTATGGATAGAGGATGACAGTCGCTATTTCAAATTCGATGCGACGAGAGCTGCGTTTGTAAGCGTGTCTTGGGATCAATACATACGCAAAAACCTCGATATACCATCCGACGTCTCGTGGCTGCCCGATCCGAAAGATGGTGCTTATGGCGTCAGGGACGATTTCAACGCGAACTGGATAGTCACGCCAAGGGGCTTGGATCGTCTCCGGTGGAGGCAAGGGGGAACGGTAAATATCGAGCACGTAAAACTACTCTCAGGGATCTCTCCTGACGGCATATACAAAGACCGCGAGGGAAATATTTGGGTCTGGACCGAGGCAGGTCTTGATCGTTTTCGTGCAAACGCCGTAATAGCGCTGCCACACCTCGGAGAGTTATCCCAGCCAACCATGGCGCCCAATGATCGGGGCGGGCTATGGGCAGGATCATGGCTTGGACCGTTACAAATACTTGGAAGTGAGCGCCCGCAGGACGCGTCTAATTTAAGCAAGGAAATTGGGGTCATTTACGGCGCGCCTGATGGAACAACCTGGTGGGCGGATGCAAAAGGCGTTTCATCGATGCGCCATGGCGTTGTGCAAGCTCATCCTGATAACGGCGTATTCGGCAATCCACCGCGCGATGCATACCAAGCCATGGCTGTTGATTCAACAGGCGCGCTTTGGCTTTCCATTGCAGGCCATGGACTGTTCCATTTGGATCATGAACTTTGGGAGCGTGCTCTTCCCAATCAATCGACAGTAACGAACGGCTCGCCCTACGCCATAGCAATCGGGCCATCGGGAAGCATCTGGCTAGCGGGGCCCGGAAACCGGGTTACGGTGCTCCATGGGAAATCGGTCAAAATTTATGGCGAGCAGCAGGGGCTACACCTAGGCACCGTACTTTCAATACTTTTTGCCGATGGTCATATCTGGGCTGGCGGAGGGGAAGGCGTCTCCGTTTTGGATGGAGACAAGTTTCGCCATATAGAGACAATCAAGGATGTCAGGCTTGACGGTGCATCAGGCCTAGCCATGACGAAAGGCGGTGATTTGTGGATCAACGGGTTAGACGGGTTGTTTCGTATTGACCACTCGGATGTAGCCCTGACTCTTAAAGATTTCCAACATGTAACGCGCCCGATGACACTCGATACGGCAGACGGCTTAGACGGGCGAGCGGTACAAATAAGACCTTTTCCGACACTTATTGCTTCGCCCGACGGGGGATTGTGGATTTCCACAAATCTGAGAGCGTATTGGCTCAATGCGAACATAATCAAAGAGCCAGAGCTTCCTCTGCATCCGCTTATCACCGGAATCATGGCGAACGATCAGAATATTGACTTAGCGAATGCTTCCCTCCCCCTGCATGCGCACAGTATTCAAATCGGCTTTACTGCGCCCTATCTGACCGCGTCGGAACGCGTACGCTTCAGATATCGTCTTCATGGCATTGATGGATCCTGGCAAGACTCCGGCGCACGAAGGGAAGCGTTCTATACGGACCTACCTCCTGGCAAGTACGTCTTTCAGCTGGTGGCGATGCTAGACAATGTCCCAAACACAGAAGGCACCGCGTTCACCACATTGGTCGTCCCTGCAGCTTGGTACCAGACTGCTGCTGCAAAGTTTGCGCTCGGCGCACTAATCGTCGCCTGCGTAGGGTGGCTCTTTATCGCTCGATCGCGCCGCGACGCGCGGCGCGCGCATATTCGTCTGGAGGAACGTGAAAGAATCGCTCGGGAGCTGCACGATACCTTGCTGCAGGGAACACAAGGATTGATTTTCCAGGTAAGCCGAGCACTGAAACTTGCCAAAGAACCGGAATTGCGAGTCATGCTGATCGACGCGATGGAGCGGGCGCAAGATTCTTTAGTCGATGCCCGAGGCCGTGTCGGTGAACTGCGTGGTGAGTCGATGTGCCCTGTTGATCTTGGAAAAGCTGTCATTACTACAGCGAGGACCATCTTCCTGGGTCATTCGGTACGTTTTATACCTCGAATTACCGGCATTCCCAGGATGCTCGATTCCATGGTGGGTAATGAACTTCTGACCATGTGCCAAGAGGCCCTTTCCAACGCGTTAGCGCATGCAAGGTGTCGGAACGTTCGACTCGAGATCCATTATTCGCATCGATTCCTTTCGATTAAGTGTAGTGACGACGGCCATGGAATCGCGCCGTCCGTACTCGAAGATGGAGGTCGCGAGGGGCACTGGGGCCTGACGGGCATGCGCGAGCGTGCGGCTCTGATAAAAGCTCGTATTCGCGTGAGTTCGATTCAAGACAAAGGTACGGTCGTACAGATAAAGATTCCCAGCTCAGCTGCATATAAGGGTGGGGCATTCGGGAGATGGAGACGTAAGTGCCAACCTTAGATCAACCCTCAATTCCTTACACTTTTAAGCGCACTCCGCTAGTAATTCCAGCTTATGAGCTACGCACCTATTGGTTCCAGCGACCTCGCAAATTGAAGCACCCTACCGCTGGACATCTGACTGTTTTACCCTCGAACAATGGTCGGATCAGAACAGTTTTCGACTTCTTTCAACAGACATTTCCGTAGCCACCAGTGATTAAAAATCTTAGTCAGTTCGTAGCGTTTGATGCAGTGGCGCGCCACCTCAGTTTCGCCAGTGCTGCGCGTGAATTGGGATTAGCGCCGTCATCCATCGCAAAGAGCGTCAGCCGTCTGGAAAGCACACTTAACGTCAAGCTCTTCACTCGGACAACAAGAGCTGTCCATCTAACGCACGATGGCGAAGTGCTCCATCGTCGATGCGCCGACGTTCTCGCGCAAATCGATGCTCTTAGCCAGCTGACGGACGCCAGCTCATCTAGCGTGCAGGGCGTGTTGCGGGTCAGCGCTCCGATTGGATACGGCGGCAAGGTCATCGTTCCAGTTATCGCGAGTCTGCTCAAGAGGCACCGTGAGCTCCGCGTCGATCTTCGACTGACCGATGAACGCGTCGATCTGGCTGGCGAGGGTCTGGATGCGGCCATACGCTTTGGCAAACTGCCCGATTCCAACCTTATCGCACGCGAGCTGCAAAAGCAGCCGCTGCTCTTGTGCGCCAGCCCTCGCTACCTCCAGCATCGAGTCTTACCTAAGGAAATCGACGACCTCGCAAGTCATGAGATCGTGTCATTTCGGATGCCGGATAGCGGACGTGACCGTCCCTTGGAGTTCCGAGTGGGCGACGAAGTAAACAGGTTTACCTACGAACCGCGGCTGCAGGTCAGCCAGGGGAGCGCGCTGGTCGATGCATTGCTAAGTGGCTGCGGCATTGCGCAACTCCCCCACTTCATGGTGGAAAACCTTCTTGCCCAAGGAGAGCTAATTGAGCTACTACCCTCCTTACGCCCGGAACCGATGGATGTCACTTTGCTGACGCCACACGGACGCTCGCTAGCTCCGCGACTGAAGGCTTTCATAGACGAGCTCCGCTCTCATCCATGAAATAGGTCCAAAGAGCGGGCATTCGAGACGTTTGAGAAAACTCGGCAGACGCCTCGAAGCAGAGACATCCCTTCCCGATTGAATTCGTATCAGTGATTAGAATTGGGGGGAAGCAAGGTGATTCCGAATCGCGGTGCCTGATTCTTGAGTCGCGCAATATCTTCCGCTGAAGGTGCCAATGGCTCAGGTGATCCATCATCCTCACTCGCACAAGCTTCTACAAAGTCATCGAAGCCTGCAGGTACGCACACGACAATGTAGCGAGCGTCGACATCACCCTTAGTTGCAAGTCGGTGAGGCACGTGACGACGTAACAAGATGGTTTCTCCGGGTCCCACCAACACGTTCTCGTTTTCGATCGTCACTTCCAGCTGGCCTTCCAAAACATGCACGGTCTCTTCTTCCCGATCGTGTAAGTGCATCGGCGTGCTTCGGCCAGCGGGACCTTGAAACTCCAGCATGCAAAACTGGCCATCAGTGTCCTTGCCAGACATCAAAACTTTCACTCTTGAGCCCGTGAAGAGCTTTCCCTGTTTGGATTGATTCAGTACGTGCATAAGATGGTCCACTCTATGAAGTCGTGAATAAACATAAGTGCCATCGCAACGAAGAAAATGTGTTTGCAAGCCATGACACAAATGGCAAAAAGTCATCAATCTGAAGTTTATGCACGTGTTAGGGTCGTCCAAGTGAACCCAAAAAAACAGGCGGCGCCCTATGCCTTCGAAGCGAAGACGCTCATGATTGACTACACCACACCTGACTTTGAAACGTCTGCGCTCATCACGATAGATACCCAACGTGACACGCTCGATGGCCAACCGCTTGAGATTCCAGGAACGAGCGCCGCGGTTCCCAACATCGTCTCGTTGCTTGAAGCGTACAGAGCGCGCCGGCTGCCGATTGTCCATGTGGTTCGCATTTATCGGAATGATGGTTCGAACGTCGACCTTTGCCGTCGGAGCGCGGTGGAAGAAGGTGCGCAGATTCTCGCCGAAGGGTCACTGGGGTGTGAACTCGTAGAGGACATCCTGCCCGCTGGCGCGAAGCTGCTTGATGTCGATGGACTGCTCGCAGGGCAATTACAGACCATTGGCGAGAACGAGGTCGTTCTTTACAAACCCCGATGGGGCGCTTTCTATGGTACGTCCCTGCAGGCGCATCTCGATCGGCACAACGTCACGTCGCTGGTTTTTTCTGGTTGCAATTATCCGAACTGCCCGCGTACGTCGATATATCAGGCAAGCGAACGCGACTATCGCGTTGCACTCGCCGACGACGCCATCTCAGGGCTGTATGCCCAGGGGGTAGCTGAGCTCAAGGGGATAGGCATCCAGCTTATGAGCACCGTGCAAATCGTTCGCGCCGTCTTAGATGCCTAGTAGTCGTCTCTCTACCGAAATAGTTTAGGTCAGGTAGATCGATGCTCCGCGCGAAAGCGACCTGGGCTATGCCCGGTTGAACGCTTGAACGCGATGCTGAAAGCGGTGTCCGACAGGTAGCCCACACGCTCGGCAATTTCGATAAGTGGTGCATCGGAATGGCGAAGCGCCGTGCGAGCGACGGCCATGCGCCAGCGACTGAGATATTCCAGCGGCGCGCTACCGACCTGACGGCGAAAGTGCGTCGTGAACGAGGTGCGCGACATGCCCACATCCGTCGCCAGACGCTCAACCGTCCAGCGTTCGCCCGGCTGGCCGTGCATGAGTGAAAGTGCGGATCCGATTTTCGGATCCGCAAGTGCGCCGAGCCAACCCGCAGGCGCCTTGTGAGTAGCGAGGTAGGCGCGAAGCACATGTACTAGAACCAGCGCCGCCAGACTACTGCGCGCCACCGTAGCGCCCAGGTGCACGCCGTCGGTTTCCCAGCCTAGCAAATCCAGTACCCGGGCGAGCGCTTTGGAACAGCCATCAGCGGCACGCAGGTGGATAACCGGGGGCAGATGCCGCAGCAGCAGATCGGTCACGTCGTCCTCGAACGTGAAGCGTCCGCTGGCCAAGCTGACTTGGGGACAAGACGTATCTTTCTTTCCTTCATAGCGCACCACACCGTCTTTGTCGCGGATGGCTCGGTAGGTGGCAGGGCCATCCAGTAAATGCTGATTTGGATCACTAGCAGAGCAGAACGGCTGACCGCTGGTGAGCATGTAGAAATCGCCATGCTCCAGCACCAACGGTATGGCGTGGTCCTCGACCCACAGATGAAAGCTGCCCGACAAAACGCCGCCGAATTTGATGTGTTCATACGAGGGAAAGCGAAAGGCCCAGGCGCCGCTGCCCTCGAAGCGAGATGAAAGCACGCTGCTTACGCGCAGCATCCCCAAAACGTCGGACAGGGCATCCATTTGTACGATCCATAATTAATTAGGCCTATTCAATGATACACAAACCGACTTTGGAGCGAGATCATGATCACCCGCCATGGCACTCGGTGCCGGATACGGCGTTTTCCCATTCGAAGCAGGTGATGCCCATGCACGCCCATCTTGACGATCTTGCACCGCTCTCTAGCCGCTCTGATGCCGGCCACATACCCGAGACCTTCAGACAATGGGTCGTAGCCCGCACTCCGTTAGATGGCCAACTGAGCGCCGACTGTTTTGAACGGCGCCGCGTCGCCATGCCGTCCGTCGGACCCGGCGAGGCGCTGGTGCGCGTGCGGCTCATCAATATTCACTCAGCCACGCGGCTGCGCATGGCGCTAGGCTTAACTCCCGTTGGCGAGACAGATCGCCGTACTTACGCCTGTGCGGAGGTCATGGTATCGCGCGATCCGACCTTCCAGGTCGGCGACACCATCGCTTGTCAGGCGGGCTGGCAGGAATACCAGATCATCCGCAGCGCCGATCTTCCGGTCGGCTTCAACCCACCCGGTGAAAGCGTACGCTCGCTCAACAAGACCTGCTCGCCGTGGCTCTACGTGTTTCGCCCCGCCATGGCTCGCCAATGGCCGTCCGATGTGTTGATGGATGTTTTCGGCACGTCCGGCATGACGGCCTATTTCGGTATGCGCGAGAACGGCCCTCTGACGCCTAACGATCACGTCGCGGTCGCCGCTACCGCAGGCTCGGTCGGTGCGCTCGTCGCACAGCTTGCGAAAGCGGCGGGAAGCCGAGTGATCGGTTTCGCCCGCGGCAAGGAACGAGGCCGAGCTTTGATCGACATGTTCGGTATCGATGGATGCATCGATTACACGTCTGATCGACTCGACGCCGAACTGGAAGCAGCCTTTCCGCAAGGCATCGATGTGTTTTCCGATGGCGTCGGTGGTGGCTTCACCGAGACGGTGACGAAGCGGATGAACCGACGTGGACGCCTATTCTCTTACGGCGCGGCGGCAGCATCGTATGCGGCAAACCTATCCGCAGCGAGCAAACGCCCTTCCCTGCGCGAGCACTATGGCATTTCCGCGGCCGTTGAGAAGACGATTGCCGAGCGCCAGCTCAAATCCGCCGTTTGGACCGTCGACACGTTCTACGGCGACCGCCTGCAGGCCGAAGACGATCTGTCTCGCTTGATGCAGGCCAGCCAATTACGCCCGCACAACCAGCTGGTTCACGGTTTCGACCGAGTGCCGGACGCAATCGTCGAACTGTATCGAAAGCCGCACGCCGGAAAGCTGCAGATTTCATTTCACTGAATTTCGTTCGACCGGAGGTTTTCTCATGAAAGCATGGCAACTCAACAAAGCTGTTGGCTCTATTACGCTCAGCGAAAAAGCAATCCCCCAGGCTAGCCCGGGCAGCGTAGTAATCCGCATGGAGGCATCGTCACTGATGTCGTATATGCAGGATTATGTCGATGGGAAACTGCCGATCTACAACATGCCCGACGGAGCATTTATCCCCGGCGGTAATGGCACGGGCGTCATCCACGCGGTCGGCCCCCACGTGTGGCATCTCAAACCTGGTCAGCGCGTTGTGATCTCGTCGCACTTCGTCGCGCAGGAAAACGTGCGTAATTCCGCACAGATTCTTTTGGGCGTCACCGCGAACGGACCAGTCGGAGCCGCGATCCAGGCCGACTGGCGCGATGGCACGCTGGCTGAATATGCGATCTTGCCAGCCAGCAGCGTGACGCCGGTCGAAAACATGGCCAACGTCGAAAGCAGCGTTTTAGCGATCGCCATGCGTTACGTCGTACCTTATGGCGGCTTGCTGAAAGGACGACTGGCAGCCGGCGAAACGTTGGTAGTATCCGGCGCCACGGGCGCCTATGGTACGGCTGCCGTGCTGGTCGCGCTGGCAATGGGTGCCGGTGAGGTTATTGCGCTTGGTCGAAATGAAAAAACTTTGGCCGACGTGGCAGAAGCAGGCGGAAAACGCGTAATGCCATTGATGGTCACCGGTGATGTCGCCAAGGATGCCGAGGCGATTCGCAGCCTCACCCATGGAGGCGCACATATAGCCTTCGACATGGTCGGCGGCGCCAAGGATCCCAACATGACCCTCGCTGCGCTGCGCAGTCTCGTTCACGGCGGACGACTGGTGATGATGGGCAGCATGGCTGTTCCGCTGCCGATTCCCTATACCGAGGTCATGCTCAACGGCTGGGAAATCCTCGGCAACTTCATGTACCCGCGTGACGCGTTCCGGCGCGTACTCGACCTGATCCGTTGTGGCCTGCTCGATACGACAGCGATCAAGCCCACCGTCTTCCCGCTTTCTGCCCTGCGCGACGCCATGACGGCGGCCAGACAGGCTGGCGGTCTCGAATGCGTCGTCATGAATCACGAGGAAAGCTGATCATGCGTTTACTTCATCATGCCTTTCGCTTGTACATCGATCCATCGCAACTGGAAAAAACGATTGCGTTTTATGAGGAGCTCCAGGACAAACCCTGCGAGCGTCGGATCAGCTTCGCCGACAGGGGCATCAAGGTTGCCGTAGTCGGTGCTTTTATCTTGCTCGCTGGTAGCGAAGAGGTATTAGCACCGCTGCGCGAAACACGCGCTTTGATCGTAGTCGACTCACTGGACGAGACTATCGCATGGCTGAAGAAAAAGGATGCGGTGCTGCTGCATGAGCCGCATGACGCCGCGGGCGGCCGCAACGTGACCGCAAGAAATCCGGATGGACTCGTGGCCGAATACTTCGAACCCGGCGACATGCGCTGAATAGGATATTTTCATGCAATACAAGCTGCTGGGAAAAACCGGCGTTTTCGTATCGCGCATCTCCCTCGGCGCAATGACCTTCGGCGCCGGCGAGCCGTCCGCATCGAATCCGCTGGGTGGGCCGAACCACGCGATGTCAGACACGATTGTCGGACAGGCGCTGGATGCCGGCATCAATCTTATCGACACCGCCGACGTCTACGGCAGCGGCTTGTCTGAAACCGTGCTCGGCGAAATTCTTGGCGAACGTCGTCGCCAGGTCTTTCTCGCCACCAAGTTAAATGCTCGAATGGGACCAGGGGTCAACCAGGTGGGCCAATCCCGCCTGCATGTTATGGATGCGTTGGAGGATAGTTTGCGCCGCCTGAAAACTGATCACATCGATCTGTACCAGGTCCACAACTTTGATCACCTCACCGCGATCGAGCAAACGTTGCGCGCTCTCGACGACGCTGTCCGCATGGGCAAGGTGCGCTATATCGGCTGCTCCAACTACGCCGCATGGCAATTGATGAAGGCGTTGGGTCTATCCGATCGACATGGCTTGGAGCGTTTTATTAGCGTGCAGTCTTTCTATTCGCTGGCCGGGCGGGATATCGAGCGCGAACTGATCCCCTCGCTGGCCGACGAAGGTGTGGGCCTCCTGTGCTGGAGTCCATTGGCCGGCGGCCTGCTCTCAGGGAAAATCGATCGGTACGGCAGCTCGGACATGAACGCCCGCCGTAGCCGAAGCGTTTTTCCGCCGGTCGACGAAGCGCGCGCCCTCGATACGATCGACGTACTGCGCTCCATCGCCGATCGTCGCGGTGTTCATGTGCCCGAAGTGGCGCTGGCATGGCTGCTAGCGCAACCGGCAGTGACGAGCGTGATTTCTGGTATATCCAAACCCGAGCATCTGATTGCAAATATTAAGGCCATCGAGCTCACGCTCGACGCTGATGATTTAGCCGATCTCGACTCGGTCAGCCGGTTGCCAGCGAGTTATCCCGGATGGATTCAAACGTATCGCTCCAAGGGTCGCATTCCGGAGGGTTACCCGTGGCACAAACCGTCTTGGGGTCCGGGCGAAATTCCGGTTGAGTGAGTAACCGTTTTATCCGTATCGATTGAAGCGGACTGGGCTGATCTTTCGATCGCCGATGGAGCTGTTGAATGCACTCAACGCAACGAAGCAGCACTAGGACAAGCTTGAGCCGACATCGCCATTATTACCTTGCAAGAAATCGAGTGTTGCAGCAAGGAGCGCTTGCGGTGCCTCTTCCGCGATGTAGTGACCGCAAGACAACGCCCCGCCGCTGACGTGGTCGGCGACGCGTCTCCACTCAGCCAACGGATCGAAACAGCGACCGACCACCCCATGCTCGCCCCAAAATATCTTCAGCGGCATCGGCAGTCGTTTTCCAAGGCTACGATCCTCGCGATCGTGAACCAGATCGATGCCAGCGCTCGCACGATAATCCTCGCAGATACCGGTCGCTGTGCCGGGTAATCTAAGGCAGCGCAGGTATTCGGCAAACGCTTCGTCGGTGAAAGCGGCCATGCCGGCATGCCGAGTGCCCATCACGCTGCGTAAATAGCCCACGGGATCGGCATGAATCAGCGTTTCCGGCAACGGAGCGGGACGAATCAAAAAGAACCAGTGCCAGTAGGCGCGCGCAAACGTCTCATCCGTCTGTTCGTACATGGCCAAGGTCGGCGCAATATCCAGCAGTGCCATTCGCAAGATGGCGTCGGCATGATCGGCTGCCATGCGATGTGCCACGCGCGCTCCGCGATCGTGCGCCATCACAACAAACCGGTCGAATCCGAGTTTGCGCATCAGGCCGACCTGATCGCTCGCCATTTCGCGTTTGCTATAGGTCAACTGCTGCGCATCTGGCTTATCACTGTCACCGTAGCCGCGAAGATCCGCCGCAACTACCGTGAAATGCTCGGCAAGCGTATCAGCCACTCGATGCCAAATTACGTGCGTCTGAGGATGACCATGCAGCAGAAGTAGTGCAGGCCCTTTCCCTCCGATACGGCATGCGATGTGGACGCCATTTGTCTCAACTAATCGTTTTTCATAGTTAGTGAACATTTATAACTCATATCGAGGCAGGTCGAAGCCACAACCACCCGCCGATTCCGTGGCACATCTTCGTGGATGCCATACCGTTAAAATTCCCGTCGCTAACAGAAGCTTCAGCGTCGCTTTTTGACGACGATGCGGCGGACTTTCTTCTGCGATGACAAATTGATGCTTTCGCTATCTACCAACAGCTCATGTTCCTGCAGTTCATCCAGAACATTGGAAGTGCTGAACATGGAATAGAGCCGACCGTGATCGTCGCGCTGCGTTTTCTCATCGCTTATGCGCCAGCTCAGCGCCAGTACGCCGCCGGGTACAAGCAGGGACAGGAGCTGGATGACCGCCTCGCGAATTTCTGCGTCAGGAAGATGCATGATGACCGTTTCGCAAAGCACATTCTGAAATATCTGCCGTTCAACGCCCGCAAGTTCTGGCAACAACGAAGTTTTAAAAACGAGTGCGGGGTAGCGACGACTGGCCTCTTTCAGAAGGCCCTCAGAACCGTCGAAGCCAATCACATCGAATCCGCGCGATGCGAGCCATGCCGTATCGCGCCCGGCACCGCAGCCGATGTCTGCCGTTTTTCCCTTGACGAAATATCGATCCAATAACGCGTAGAGGTCGGTCGGCGCAGGCTGCGCTAACCAGTCTTCCGCAAAGGTCAACGCCTCCCGATCGTAGGTCGCCAGAGTCATTGCGTCCATGTGTGTATCCCTTTGATTGTTCTGTAGGGGGTTTCGCGCCGCCTACTGATTACCAACGCAGCGTCTATGCCGGCACGTGATTTTGGGGCAAATATTTCGTCAAAACCTCAGTGGACTGAACGTAGGCAGGCGCATTTCACTGGCTTCCAGGATAACTAAGAAGATTTACAACTAGACAATACAAGTACATTTTGTCTATATTAAGCCAATGATCTCAACCAAACTTGCCGCAAAAACTATTTCATCCCGCCGAACCGCCTTGCTCAAGGCGTCGATCGAGGTGTTCGCACGCTTTGGCTACCGCAAGGCGTCCATGGATGAGGTGGCGCGCGCGGCGGATGTCTCACGGCAAGGACTTTATCTGCAATTCGCCAATAAAAAAGCCTTGTTTAGCGCCGTCGTGGACTACGCACTCGCCGAGCAACTGGCCGCCGCGCAAACCGCACTAGCGAAAGGGAATCGAACGCTCGAAGAAAGGCTTACCACTGCATGCGACGAATGGTCTGGACGCTACGTCGATGTCATCGGCTCCAATGCAGCGGACTTGATCGAGAGCAGCGTCGCAATAACCGGCAAGACCCTCTCCAAATACGAGGCACTTTTCGAACAGGCGCTAGCCGATGCGATCGCGAACTCGGGTTTGGCGGCCTTCTATGCCAGCGTCGGACTCTCGCCGATGGATGTTGCACAAACCCTCCACATGGCAGCCCGCGGCCTTAAAGACAGCTGCAAGTCGCGAAAAATATTCCTCAGCCGAATGGCTGTTGCCGTTCGGCTCTTGTGCGCTCCGCTGACGGGGACTGCGTAACTGCCTCCTAGTCGTTGGATATCAGAAAAGGACACTCCCTATGAATTCTTCCAATCCCTACGGGGCCCGTTCCACTGCCGACGATGTGCTGTCCGGGGTCAATCTCGCTGGCAAGACCATTCTTGTCACAGGATGCAATTCGGGGCTCGGGCTTGAGACGATTAAGGTGCTCTCGGCACATGGAGCACGCATCATCGGACTCGCGCGATCCCTGGACTCTGCTCAAAAAGCGTGTGCGAACGTGGGCGCATCCGCTACACCTGTGGCTTGCGATCTCAGCGATCTTGCCTCGGTTTCCATAGCGATCGACACTATTCGCCGACTGGGCACGCCATTGGACGCCATCGTCACTAATGCTGGCATCGCTGCGCCTTCCAAGCTGGATGTACGTTACGGGGTCGAGCTACAGTTTCTCGTCAACCATATCAGTCACTTCTATCTGGTGACTCGACTGATTGACCTGGTGCCCGATCAGACTGGAAGAGTAGTGATTGGCAGCAGCAGCTCCAGCACAGATCAAGCGTCCAAAGAGGGCATCCTATTCGACAATCTAGACGGCCATCGCTATTACAAGCCGTTCACTTTTTATGGTCAGTCGAAGCTGGCCACTGCGCTGTTCGCCAAAGAATTATCAAGTCGTTTAGCGGGCCGGGGTATCGCTGTGAACTCGTATCATCCGGGCGCCACGCGAGGCACCAACTTGAATGTGAACCTGAGCCTACCGCTGCGGCTGGTTCTACAGGTCGCCCAGCTGTTTATGAAATCCGTACCGCAGGGTGCTGCAACCCAAACGATGCTTGCCGCATCGCCGTTGATCCAAGGCACGACGGGCGAATACTGGAGTGATTGCCACGTAGCCAAAGGATCGAAATTTCTGGCCGACCAGGCGCTAGCGACCCGCTTGTGGAACGTATCGGAACAACTCATCAGCGAACATTCGCGGGGTGCCGCACGATGCTAACCCATCGTGCCATCGAACCGATGAATGTCGCGGCCTTCGAACGAGAAATCGCTTTGAGTCACACCTCGCTTGATCGGCGGGACACGGCCGCTGCATACATGCATCTTGACACATCATTTCGCATGAGTCGCTGCCGCATCACATCCAAGTACACAGGGAAATGCTTTCGGTCGCCGTCATGGAACGTAAAGCCGGAAAAGTTATCGCAGAGCTCTATTCAATCGTCGTCCTCTCATGCATGCGACATTTTCTCCGCAAGTGAGTCCATACCTGGCTACGTTGATGAGCACGGTCCAGGAGCGTCGCGGCGCACCGTTGCGCTGATCCAGACGAAAACCATCGATACAAGGTGAGCTTATGAGTTCCGGTAAATCCATGGCAGGTAAAGTCGTTCTGGTGACAGGCGGTGCTCGAGGCATTGGCTGGGAGACCTGCCTTGCTCTAGGCCAGCTCGGCGCCACCGTAGTCGTTGGGGCGCGAAGAATCGATCAGGCGCAGTCTGCTGCCGATTCGCTTATTAGCAGGGACTTGAAGGCAGAGGGAATGGCGCTCGACGTATCGAGCGAAAGCGATCGGCAGTCTGTATTTGCGTATCTCGATCACCGCTATGGACGACTCGATGTTCTTGTGAACAATGCAGGCATCTGGCGAGAGAGCAAAGATGCCGCGACGCCGGCTGAAAAGCTTAGCTCACAAATATCGCAGGGCATCCTCAGGGAAACTTTCGAGTCAAATTTCTTCGGTCCCGTTTTCCTCACGCAGCTGCTTTTGCCACTGATTCGGAAATCCGACGCCGGTCGCATCGTCAACGTTTCCAGTATCCGGGGATCTTTGACGCTTCTGTCCGACCCCGGTTCACCTGTCTCCAAAAATAAAACACTTGCCTACGATTCATCGAAGACCGCTCTGAACGCTTTCACCATCGAGTTGGCAGATGAGCTGCGCGATACCAAGATCAAGGTCAACGCCATCCACCCAGGCTGGGTGCGCACGGATATGGGAAGCCAGGAAGCCGATCTGGATGCGGCTGAAGGCGCCCGCACCTCCGTCATGTTTGCCTGCCTACCTGATGATGGTCCCACCGGGGGCTTCTTCTAT
>Ga0302227_10000274_pt1 | contig 51065 bp, 43 predicted proteins | sample II_Palsa_N1_1_FD_193525 | JGI IMG/M metagenome (GOLD analysis project Ga0302227, IMG submission 193525) | Peat permafrost microbial communities from Stordalen Mire near Abisko, Sweden - II_Palsa_N1_1 | ecosystem: Environmental > Terrestrial > Soil > Palsa > Peat permafrost | place: Sweden... | reverse complement strand
CGCGATACGGCAGCACCTGCCAGTCGGCGGTGGCTTCATCGGCATACAGCCCGTGCTGCGGATCCCAGAAATGGGTTTCGAGCAGATCCCAGGTTTCACTCAGATAACCGCGCGCTTCGTCGCAACCAGCCTCCACCGCCTTGGCATACGCCAACACCACAAACGCCAGGCCGTAACAATGGTTGGTCGCGTCGGCAACCCGTCCGTCTTCGAGCAACCAGGCATAACCGCCGGTATCGGGGTTGCGGTGCACGTCGCGCAGATACGCGATGCCGTGCCGTACGCCTTCGCGATACACATCGTCGCCGAAATGCAGATAGGCCATCGCATAGTTGAATACAAACCGCGTGCTGCTGACCAGGTGACGGGTGTGGGCGTCATACACGCTGCCGTCATCCTTGAAAAAATGGAAAAAACCGCCGGCCGGGTCGATACAGCGCGGATGATAAAACGCCATGGTGTGGCGGATATGGGCGATCAGGAAGTCGCGTGAACGGAAATCAGCAGGCATGTCTGGCGTGTCGAAACCAAGAAGGGCTAAGGGAACAAGCAAAATGGACAAACCGTCAGCATACTAGCTTCGGGCCGAGGAGGGCGTTGAACCTGTAGCAAACCTGCGTAGCGTGATCAGGTACGAGGTGGCATTCGATTCGTGCTGGGTGACTTAGATTCCCGGTCCGTCGGGTATTCGTAGATCCAGGAGTGACTAAACTAACGCAGCGCCAAACCAAGTATTGATTTTAAATCAGCCACCTTCGCATATACTCATTCCATATAATTTTTAATTAACGTAAGACCAGTCTGATTTTCATTTATTTAAGTGTTTACGCTGGTTGTTGCAAAAATCGGGCTTTGATAGCGTAAACAACCGAATATAAATGGCAGAAAATCATGGAACTTGGGAAAAAATCGACCTACGACTCACACTACAATCCCGACAGATTGTTTGCTATCCAGCGAGCTCCGAATCGACATGATTTGGGAATAAAAGATAGCTTACCGTTTTTAGGATATGACATATGGAATCACTATGAGGTCTCCTGGCTTAATTTACGAGGAAAACCGCAAGTCGCAACAGCTCAAATTGTTTATTCATGTGAATCACAAAACATAATTGAATCAAAATCCTTGAAATTATATTTCAATAGCTTGAACAATTCACGCTATGAAAATTCAAAATCAGTTGAAGAAATCGTCACTCGCGATTTAAGTTCATGCTTGAAATCTCCCGTTTCGGTTTCCATCCAACTACTTACACAAGACTTGAGTCAAACGCTGTCGTGCCTAACCGCCATTTCAATCGATGATCTCGATATAGAAATTGACAACTTTGAAATTGATACAACAACACTTAAAATTGGAGATAATGTTATTACCGAAACATTATGTTCCAATCTTTTAAAATCCAATTGTTTGGTCACCGGACAACCCGACTGGGGCAGTTTGTGGGTAAGTTATACCGGGCGACAAATTTTGCATGATTCATTGCTTCGCTATATCGTCTCATTCAGAAATCACAATGAATTCCATGAGCATTGTGTTGAGCGAATTTTCATGGATATATCCAGAAACTGTGGCCCGTCTGAACTAACCGTTGGGGCAAGATATACCCGACGCGGCGGTATCGACATCAATCCAGTACGATCAACTCAAACCACGCCGATACTCAATCATCGCCTGATTCGTCAGTAATCTGCCTGCTTGATGCTGCTCAAATCAGCCCGACCGCAACGGTCGGGCTTATCGGGAGACGTGATGATCACACATGAAATAGTTGGGGTTATTGAAGGCGGCGGCCCGCAGGATTTTTTAATTAGAGTAAGAATTATTGCATCACGTGCGTCATTTGTTAAAAAACCGAAGGAGCTGTATGACAAAAATTGGCTGGCGAAATTTTCCAATGAAGACGTAGCGTATATCGGTTTTTTAAATGCTGCAATTTATGGTGATGGCTTAATTCCGATCCATTATTTCCCGAGAATAAAGCATCGCCTGACCAATTCGGTGGTGTTGATTGCCATTTTATTTGTCTGCTTCTCAATCATGTCAAACATGACAGCGTTCAGGGTTTCATCTATCAATCTATCATGGTTACCAGTTATCGGCAGTCCTGACGTGCGCTTTCCCGCAGGGCTTGTATTATTTCCAGCAACTTACGCATTCGGTACAATTTTAACCGAAGTCTACGGCTATAGCATCAGTCGCCTGGTTATCTGGGGAGGTCTTGGCGCCAATATTTTGCTGATAATGGGCATATGGGCAACCTCGCTCATTCCCACCTCTATCGAATGGGCTGTGCACACAGGCTTCAGCGATGCTGCCTACCATATTATCCTCAAAGCTTACGCCAAAACGTTCGCGGCATCGTCAATCGCTTATTTATTTAGTGAATTTATTAATTCATATGCCTTGGCAAAAATTAAAATTGCAACGGCGGGTAAACATAAAATATTCAGGATAGTAGTCAGCACCGGTTTAGCAGCAAGTATCGACAGCACCATCTTTTGCTTAGTTTTGTTTTTGGGAGTACTGAGCCCCACCCACATTATTTTATTAATTATCACGCAAATATCGGTAAAGATACTATATGAATTTTTATTTTTCCCGGCAATCATACCATTGTCAAAATACCTTAAATCCAAAGATTCGATTGATTATTATGACTTCGATACAAAATTCAATCCATTTTCTTTTAAAAATTAACACGTAGACAATCCATGAGCAACAGGTATCGCTACTACACACACCAAGACCTCACACCTACCGAGCTTTTCTTTTTTATAATGATAGACCAAACACGTAAACAGCTTGGAATAAATGATGTCGAAAGTGTAATTCTGATATTGTCAGGCCTCCCTCTCCTGCCAACCCGCCAGAAATTCGCGGGGGCGACCAAGGGCACCTCCATTGCATCGCTTGTCTCGCGAACCCTCTTCAAGTACCAATTTAAGAAAAATATTCTACCCACGCTAACTTTGAACAGTATGAAATCTCTAAAAATATTGTTCACACGCAGACTGGGAGTATTTATTGGGCGAACAATTCCTGGAGTTGGGTGGGTTTTGTTGGCGCATGACGTTTTTCTGATTGGAGAATATTCAGTTTTAAAATACAATTCCATGGTCAAGGCTGAGGATCGGATTTTATAAATGAGCGAATCTATCTTTAAAGAACTCGAACTATTTATCCGTCAAGAGATTGGATTAAATAATAAAAAACCGTTGCTTCGCTCGACACGGCTATATGAAGATCTGGGTCAAGCCGGAGATGACGCGAATGAGTTCATGGGGAACTTCTTTAAAAATTTCTCTGTAAAATCAGGAGATTTTGATTTTCATCGATATTTTTTGATGGAAGGCGAAGGCCTGTTATTTAGATTTTTATTTTTTTTCAACAAAAATGAACGATTACCTCGCAAAAAACACCCAGTAACACTTGGAATGCTGGAATACGCGGTCATTGAAAAATACTGGGATTCTGAGCGCTTGGAGTCGCACAATTTCGAGTAGTCGTCGCTCAGCTTGAATAGGTTGCGATGGTTTTACTCCACCATCCTCGCCTCCGTTACAACCCCAATAATTTGAGTCGTGATTGAAACAGGAACAGGTGGCACGTCCATAGTGTCCGCCAATTTTTTCAAAAATATGCTTGACCCATCTTTGATAACCCTCCGAATGGTAGGCTCGTCTCCGTCCAGTGACACGATAGCGACCTGGAAATCTCGATAGACCTCGGTGGGCTCGACGATGAGGGTCGAACCATTTCTGTAACGCGGTTCCATGGACGGCGTCGTTTTCACTGCAAAGCAGCCTTTTACGATGGGCTTCGTTACTGAAATCCAGTCACGCTGCGGCAGCTCATCAAGGCCCTGTTCCACGAAATTTTTGATTTCATGCCATTCAAGTACCGGAATGGCATGTCCCGCATCGTTGACGAGATGGTCGATGGTGCTCCCCAACACTCGGGCGATCTCCCGTAAGGTGCTGACACGCGGGTCTTTGGTCGCGCCCGACAAAATGCGGCTGACGGTTGCCTGAGGTACGTTAATTTGACGTGCCAGTTCAGCATCCGTGATCTTTTGCCGTTGCATCAGGATTTTGATGCGATCCGCGATGAGAGTTGTCTCTATATTCATTATTATGAGATTACGAAAATTGCAAATAAACAATTTAAACTTGCACAAACGCAAGTTTCCTCTATGATTTGCATAGAGATGTCTTAACGGCAGGCCAACCCAATAACGTAGAGCGCTGATTCTTCGTAAGACCGAAAACTGACGACGTATGGCTGCGGAAGTCAGTTTCGAGTAAAGCGCCCGCTATCGTAGTATCGTTTCACGCCGGCGACTACCCCCTTAGCCGGCGTTTTTTTAAATGATTTTTGAGATAGCTGGCAGCCCAGCAGCTAGCGGAAGCGGTCGATAAGCTTGTGTCAACGACGATACTGACCCGACGCGACAAAAACCTGACAAACCCCATGGCCAGCATACGTGTGCGAGAGAACCTCCTCACGTCACGATGGAGCGGGAACGATACCCGTCGGACACAAAGAAGATGCCTCTGACAAAAACGGCGCGTCACCGAAGTGACGCGCCGTTTTTGTTTCAAGGTAGGCACTCAGAGCAAGTTTAACGGGACATCGTTCAACTCGCCTTGTTGCCGACAGCAGCCGCTGCCCCGCTGGCCGGCGCGTCATACTGCGCCGGCGTATCGGCTTCACGCGGCTGGTCGCCGGTATGCTGAACCCAGCCGCCGCCCAGATCCGAATAAAGATTCACCAGGCTGGTCAAGCGCGCGAGACGCGTGGTGATCAAGGTTTGCTGAGCGGTGTACAAGCCCGTCTGCGCCGTCAGCACCGTCAGATAACTGTCGACGCCGCTCTTGTAGCGCAGGGTCGACAGATCCAGGGTCCGTTGGTTGGCATAGGTGTTGTGTTCCAAAGCCGTGATTTGCGCGTCATAGGTGCCGCGCGCAGCCAGTCCGTCGGCCACTTCCTGGAACGCCGTCTGAATCGCCTTCTCGTACTGCGCAATCGCAATATTCTTCTGGATATGCGCCAGGTCGAGGTTGGCCAGATTCGAGCCGGCACTGAAGATCGGCACCGTCAGGTCAGGTGCAAACGACCACGCCGCGGTACCGGCCTTGAACAAACCGCCCAAGGTCGGGCTGGCGCTGCCGCCCGATGCGGTCAAGGTGATATTCGGGAAAAATGCCGCGCGGGCCGCGCCAATATTGGCATTGGCCGCCTGCAAGGTATTTTCCGCCTGCATGATATCGGGGCGGCGAGTCAGCAAGTCCGAAGGCAAACCGGCTGGGATATCGCTCAAAATCTTCTGGTCGTCCAGCGCCATCGGCGCCGGCAAGTCAGCCGGCAAGGGCTGGCCGACCAACAGCACGAGTTGATCCTCGGCTTGGGCGCGGCTGCGAATCTGGGCCTGGTAGTTGGCCTGGGCCTGGTCGATCACGGTCTCGGCTTCACGCAAATCCAGCTCGGAACCGGTGCCGGTGTCGAACTGCACTTTCGCCAGACGATACGACTCCTGAGCCGATTGCATCGTCTCCTGGGTCACCTTCAATTGCTCGTCGGCGGCACGCAGAGTCAGGTACTGGTTCGCCACTTCCGAGACCAGCAGGATTTCCGCGGCTTTACGTGCTTGAGCGGTAGCGAGATATTGATACAAAGCCTGGTTCTTCAAACTTTGCAGCTTGCCGAAAAAATCGATCTCCCACTGGGCCGACATGCCGACGTTGTATTCGGCGGCATAGGCGGTAGGGCTGCTGCTTAAATTCAACGGCGTGCGCGACCGGGTTTCCGAAGCAGTGCCGCTGATCGTTGGAAACAATGCCGCGCGCTCGATCCGATACTGAGCCCGCGAAGCCTGCACATTCAGCACCGCAACCCGCAGGTCGCGGTTGTTCTGCAACGACAACTCAACCAGCTTCTGCAGTTGCGGGTCGCCGAGGAAGTCGCGCCAGCCGATATCCACGGTTGCCGTCTGTCCTGCCTGGCTTGCCGTGTCTTTAGAATACGCCGCGCCGCTGGGGAAACTCGACGCCACGGGTGCGGCCGGCCGTTCATAGTGCGGCGCCAGCGTGCAGCCGGCGGCCAGTAGCGTCACCGCCAGCACAATAGGAAACGTGCGGGGTAGCGCGAGGGGAAAAGAGTGCTTACGCATTTCAGTGTCCTTCCTTATCTGCCGGGCCGGACTCAGTGCCGGAGTGAGTGCCGGCTTCAGTATCGGTAGAGCCAGGTTTGTCCTTGCTGAACTTGCCCATGATCACCACAAAGAACATCGGGATCATGAAAATCGCGAGGAAGGTTGCGGTCAACATCCCGCCGATCACGCCGGTACCAATTGCGTGCTGGCTGGCCGAACCTGCGCCGTTGCTGATAGCCAAGGGAAACACCCCGAGAATAAAAGCCAACGAGGTCATCAGAATCGGGCGCAACCGCATGCGGGCCGCTTCCATGGCCGCCGCCGCGGCGGACATGCCGGTTGCCTGCAACTCTCGGGCGAATTCGACAATCAAAATCGCGTTCTTGGCGGACAAGCCCACGGTGGTCAGCAAACCGACCTGGAAGTAGACGTCATTCTCCAAGCCACGGAAAGTCGCCGCCAGCAAGGCCCCGAGAATCCCCAGCGGAATCACCATGATCACCGAGAACGGAATCGACCAGCTCTCATACAAGGCCGCCAGGCTCAGGAACACCACCAAGATCGAAATGCCGTACAAGGCAGGGGCTTGCGAACCGGACAGCTTTTCTTGGTAGGACAAGCCGGTCCATTCGTAGCCGATCCCAGGCGGCAACTTGCCCGCCAATTTTTCCATTTCGGTGATCGCGTCACCCGAGCTCTTGCCGGCGGCTGCAGCGCCCTGGATTTCCGTGGAAGACACCCCGTTGTAACGTTCCAGTTTCGGCGAACCGAAGATCCAGCTACCGGTGGCGAAGGAAGTGAACGGCACCATATTGTTCTGCGCATTACGCACATAGTACTGGTTCAAATCGTCAGGATTCATGCGGAACTGCGCATCGGCCTGCACATAGACTTTCTTGATCCGGCTATCGGTATCGAGGAAGTTGTTGACGTAGTTCGAGGCCCAGGCGATCGAGAAAGTCTGATCGATGGTGCTCAAGGACACGCCCAAGGCGCTGGCTTTTTCCTGGTCGATCTTGACCCGGTACTCAGGCATATCGCTTAAGCCATTGGGCCGTACCAGCGCAAGAATCGGGTCTTTGGCCGCCAAACCCAGCAACTGGTTACGTGCCGCCATCAGCTTGTCGTGACCCACGCCGGCGCGGTCGACCAATTCGAAGTCGAAGCCGGACGCGGTGCCCAGCTCGGGAATCGGCGGCGGGTTGATCGGAATGATCACCGCATCTTTATAACCGGCGTAGCGATGGAACAAGCGCCCGACCAAAGCCTGCACCTTCAGCTTGGATGAAGTACGCAGCGGGAAATCCTTGAGCCGCACAAACAGCAAGCCCGAATTCTGACCGCGCCCGGCAAAGTTAAAGCCGTCCACCTCAAAGCTCGACTCAACCGTATCCTTCTCGTCCGTCAGCAGGTAGTTCGACACGTCATCGAGCACGTCCTGGGTCCGTTCCTGGGTCGCGCCCACCGGCGTCTGCACCTGGATAAACATGGTGCCCTGATCTTCATCCGGCAAGAACGAAGTCGGCAGGCGGATAAACAGCAGCGCCACGGCGACAAAAATCACCGCGTAGATCAGCAGCCAGCGGCGGGATCTACCCATCACGTGGCCTACGCCGCTATGATATTTTTCGCGGCCGCGTTCGAAATTGCGGTTGAACCAGCCGAAGAAACCGGTCTTGACTTCGTGATGCCCTTTGGGAATCGGCTTGAGCAAGGTCGCGCACAAGGCCGGGGTCAAGATCAATGCCACCAGCACCGACAAGATCATCGCCGCCACAATGGTCAAGGCAAATTGACGATAAATGGCGCCCACCGAACCGCCCGAAAATGCCGACGGCACAAACACCGCGGACAGCACCAGCGCCACCCCGACCAAGGCGCCTGTAATCTGGTCCATGGCCTTGCGGGTTGCGTCGCGCGGCGACAGCCCTTCCTCGGCCATGATCCGCTCGACGTTCTCCACCACCACAATCGCATCGTCGACCAGCAAGCCGATCGCCAGCACCAGGCCGAACATCGACAGCGTATTGATCGAGAAACCCAGCGCCGCCATCACGCCAAAGGTACCCAGCAACACCACCGGCACCGCAATAGTCGGGATGATGGTGGCGCGCAGGTTTTGCAAGAACAAATACATCACCAGGAACACCAGTACGATGCCCTCGAACAGCGTCTTGATCACATCCTCGATCGAGACTTTCACAAACGGCGAAGTGTCGTACGGATACTGCACCACCAAGCCATGCGGGAAGTATTGCGACAGCGCCTCAACCTGCTTGCGCACCGCCGTTGCGGTTTGCAATGCGTTGGCACCAGTGGCCAATTGAATCCCGAAACCCGCGGCCGGCGCACCGTTGTATTTGGTGTCGGTCAAATAGTTTTCGCCGCCCAGCTCGATCCGCGAAACATCCTTGATCCGCACTTGCGAGCCGTCGGTATTGACCTTCAGCAAGATATTCCCGAACTGCTCCGGGGTCCGCAACAACGATGCTTCGGTAATCGCCGCAGTCAGCTTTTGACCCGGCAAAGCCGGGGTGCCGCCCAATTGACCCGCTGCCACCTGGACGTTCTGCGCCGACAAGGCGGTTTGCACATCGACCGGTGTCAAACCATAACTGGTGAGCTTATGCGGATCGAGCCAGATTCGCATCGCGTATTGCGTGCCGAACACCGTCACGGTACCGACACCGTTCACCCGGCTGATGGGATCTTGTATATGCGAAGCCACATAGTTGGCCAAGTCGTACTTGGTCATACTATGGTCTTGCGAGACGAAAGCCATGATCAGCAAGAAGCTGCTGCTGGATTTGGTGACCTTGATCCCGGCCTGCTGCACTTCCTGCGGCAATAAGGGGGTTGCCAGTTGCAGCTTGTTTTGCACCTGCACCTGGGCGATATCGGGATTGGTCCCGGCGGCAAAGGTCAAGGTAATCGTCGCAGTGCCCGAGTTGTCGCTGGTCGATGCCAGATACAACAAATGATCGAGACCGTTCATCTGTTGTTCGATCACCTGGGTCACCGTCGACTCGACGGTTTCGGCCGAAGCACCCGGATAGTTCGCGCTGATCTGTATCGCAGGCGGCGCAATGGTCGGGTATTGGGAAACCGGCAGGGTCAGAATCGACAAGCCACCGGCCAACATCAAAATAATCGCGATCACCCAAGCAAAGATTGGGCGATCGATAAAGAACTTAGCCATGAAGCGGGCTCCCTGTTATTGCGCCTTTTGCGTCGCCGAAGCGGCCGAAGCCGATGCTGCATCGGCAGGAGCAGACGCGGGAATGGGTGCATCCACGGCTTTAACCGTCATGCCTGGCTGAATCTTCTGCAAGCCCGAGACAATCACGCGCTCACCCGGTTGCAAACCGCCGTCGACGACCCAGGCGTCGCCTTGAGTCCGAGTGGTCACCAGGGGGCGCAACGCCACCTTGTTGTCGGCCCCCACCACCAAAGCGGTCGCCTGACCTTTCTGGTCGTGTGTCACACCGACTTCCGGCACCAGAATCGCGCGGTCGTTCACGCCTTCGGTAAGCTGCGCCCGGACAAACATACCGGGCAGCAAGACATGCTTGGGATTGGGAAACACTGCGCGCACCGTGACCGAACCGGTACCCGGGTCAACCGTGATATCGGAGAATTGCAGCGTGCCGCTGACCGGGTAGGCCGTGCCGTCTTCCAGGGTCAAGATCACCTTGGCCCGGTTGTTGCCGGCCATCTGCAAATCGCCGCTCGCCAGTTCGCGACGCAGGCGCAAACCATCCACGCTCGATTGCGTCAGATCGACATACACCGGATCGATTTGCTGCACCGTCGAAAGCAGCGTCGCGGCGCTGGCTTGCACATAAGCGCCCGGCGTTACCTGCGATTTACCGATCTGGCCGGTAATCGGCGAGGTGACCGCGGTGTAACCCAGGTTGATGCTGGCGGTTTCGACCGCGGCCCGGCCCGATGCCACATCGGCTTCGGCCTGGCCTTGCGACGCTACCGCATTGTCATAGTCCTGCTTGCTCACCGCATTCGCCGCAACCAGTGTTTTATAACGCGCGGCTTGTGCTGCGACCGACACCAGATTGGCCTGCGCTTTTGCCAAGGTGGCGCGAGCACTGTCCAGGGCCGCTTGGTAAGGCGCCGGATCGATCAGGTATAAACGCTGGCCGGTCTTGACGTCCGAACCTTCGACAAAATCGCGCTTCAACACGATACCGTCAACCCGTGCCCGCACATCGGCGGACAGGTACGAATTCACCCGGCCCGGCAGGTCGGTGGTGACCGCCACGCTTTGCGGCTGAACCGTCACGGTGGTGACTTCCGGCGTTTGCGGCTTAGGTGCGGCGGCTTTTTCGCCGCAGCCGGCAAGCATAAACATAGCGACGACTGCGGCCGCTACTGAAGCAACAGGATTGATTAAACCGCAAGGAACCCGATCGACGCGCATGGAGCGACCTCTGACTGTTTCAATGGATGAATTCGAATGCCGCACGTTGCGGCTGATCCGTCCGGCCGCCGCTAACAGAACGGCTATCCGTGGACCAAGTCGCGACGTACGTACCTGGGTGACACAACGCTCGCTATATAGCGCCGCCAGGGCATTACCACCTGGCGCCCTGCTCCGCAAATTGGTTCGATAAATTTACAGAACAGGTCACTGCTTGAGACGCGACTTTATCTCAAAATTACGATGTGCGGTTCCGATACCAGCAATGTGATGTGGGTTTAAGTTGAGGGTTCAAGTTGACGATGGCATCCGGCGAGTCTTTAGCAGGGCTAAAGTCTGCTCGCCTGCTGCGCATGGTTCCGCTGCGGTGACGCCCGTCAAATGCTGCGGCAAACAACACACCGCGCCGTGCAGCCGAAGACTGCGGTTAGGTCGTTTCCAAAGCGTGAGGTATTATACATACATCAATGAATGTATGCGTGCATGACTAGCACAAGCGTAACGTAATTTGGTTGGGCTCGGAAAATTACCAGACGGAACAACCGCTTAAGGCACTTGAGCCAGTCCGTCTACCAAATTACCCGGCATTACGCCGCCCCAAAATGGGCGCAAACCCGGGCTAAAACTAAACCAACGAGACATGGCCAGAAAAACTAAAGAAGAAGCTTTGGCGACGCGCAACCGTATTATCGATACGGCTGAGCATGTGTTTTATCGGAAAGGCGTGTCGCGCACGTCCCTGGCTGAAATTGCGACCGCAGCCGGCGTGACGCGCGGCGCGATTTATTGGCACTTTAAAAACAAAAGCGATTTGTTCACCGCCATGTTCGAACGCGTCAAGCTACCGCTGGACGAATTGATCGCGGCGTCGCTGGACACCCGCGAAACCGATCCCTTGGAGCGCTTGCGCGACTTTATCGTCCACTGCCTGCGCGACACGACGCAAGACCCGCAACGCAGGCGGATTCTTGAGATCTTGTTCCACAAATGTGAATTTACCGAAGATATGGGCGAGGTCATGCTGCGCCATCAATTGACGGTACGCGAGGGACGCACTCACATCGAAGGCGGCTTGCGCAATGCGGTCCTCAAAGGGCAATTACCGGCCAATCTCGATACCCGGCGCGCGGCCGCACTACTGCACAGTTCGGTGACCGGGATGCTGGGGGACTGGTTATTTACCCCGGATTGCATCGACCTGGCGGCCGACGCGGAACGCATCGTCGATGCCTGGTTCGACATGCTGCACCTGAGCCCGGCATTGCACCTGGCGGCGTCGAGCAACGATGTCGTGAGCGATTAACCTGCAGGTTAATACAAACATTAACCTGCCGGTTAAATCAAACATTAACCTGCCGGTTAATACAAACGGCCGGACCCTCAAGGCCCGGCCAGCATGCGGTCAATACGACAAGAATCAGGCTTCAAGCGATAAAGCGGGCTTAAAGCGATAAATCAGGCTTAAAGCGACAAACCAGCTTGAGACAGGATTCGAAGCTTAAATCAAGGCTGGTTCCACGAGAAATCGAGCTTCTCATGGCCGCCGCGCTTGAGGGTCACCGAGCGCGTCTCGTCGTGACCTTCGTAAGTGGCTTGTACCGTGTAGCGTCCGGGATGCAGCTTGACCAGCATGTATGGGCCGCGCGAATCCGCTTGCAGCACCGCGTTGCCGCCGGCATCGGTGATATGGACATGAACGTCGGCCAGATAATCGCTGCCCGAGCCGGTGAAACGCATCGCCAGCGGCCAATGCGGTGCCGCCTGGCGTAGTGCCTGCGACTCATCGAGGCCCACCCCGCCCGTGACAAAGGTCAAGTCGCCTTGATGCAATTCCTGCGGCAAACCGCCGCCATCGCTATCTTGGGCGTAAGCCGTTTGCGTCAAGGCAAAACTGGATGCGAGCAGCAAAATAAGCAGGGCAAACCAGCGCTGGGGCTGTTGATTCATGGTCATGACTCCTTGGGTAACAAACCGACTCGCATCAGCGGGATGCGTCGCCAGGCCCTCACAGGCTAGATCATACGATAGTCGAGTACAGCCCGCGAGCTGTACGCGCCCTAATTCGGCATGCGAAGCCAATAAGACCATCTAACCAGGGACGAAGTTCAATAAAGCGCTGCAGCCGGATCCTTTGCCGCGCGCCGCTCCAAGGCGGTGTAAAAGTCCGCACCCCGAGGCTGTCGGCAGAGGGGCTGACCGCCCCTCAAGCCAACTTAACTCAGATCGACCGGGACAAAAATCTGGGCGTCGTCACGCTGAATCAACAAAGCGACACTGCCGTCGGCGTGGGCGATCCGGTCACGCAATTGGTCGGCCGAGGTCACCGGCTGGCCATCGATGGCCAGAATCACGTCGCCCGGCTGGATCCCCGCGTTGGCGGCCGGCCCGCTCGCCTGCATCACCAGCAAACCGTGGGAAATCGACGAGTCCTGCTTTTCTTGCGGCGTCAAAGGCCGCACCGCCACGCCGAGCTTGCCTTGCGGCTCGTCGGCGTTGGCCGAGGCCAGGGCCTTGTCCGACAACTTGACGGTGGTCACATTGAGGGTCCTGGTCGCACCATCGCGCCAGATTTGCAGTTGAGCCTGCGACCCTGGTTTGATATCGGCAATTTCGCCGGGCAGGTCGGACGAATCATTCACCTTGGATTGATTCACTTGCAAAATCACGTCGCCCGGTTTCAAGCCCGCTTTGGCCGCCGGCCCATCTTTCTCGACCGAACTGACCAGCGCGCCGTCCGGGGTCGGCAAACCGAACGATTTGGCAAGTTGCTGATTGATCTGCTGCACTGTCACGCCGATGCGGCTGCGCTCGACGTGGCCGGTCTGGACCAGTTCATCCTTGACCTTCATCGCCTCATTGATCGGAATCGCAAATGACAGGCCCTGGAACCCGCCCGTCTGGCTGTAGATCATCGAATTGATCCCGATCACTTCGCCGTTCAGGTTAAACAGCGGGCCGCCCGAATTACCGGGGTTGACCGGCACATCGGTCTGGATGAAGGGGGTATAGGTTTCATCCGGCAAGGAGCGGGCTTTCGCGCTGATAATGCCCGAGGTCACGGTATTGTCGAAACCGTAGGGCGAACCGATCGCCACCACCCATTGGCCGACCTTGCTTTGGTCGGCATTGCCGATCCTGACGATGGGTAAATTCGTGGCATCGATTTTCAGCACGGCAACGTCGGACTGTTTGTCGCTGCCGATGACCTTGGCGCGATACTCACGTTTGTCGGTCAGTTTGACGGTCACCACGTTGGCGCCGTCGATCACGTGTGCGTTGGTCAGAATATAGCCGTCGGGGCTGACGATAAACCCCGAGCCCAAACTTTCGCTGGGCGCCTGATTGTCAGGCATCTGGCCGCCGTAAAAGCGTTTGAAGAGCTGATAGAACGGGTCGCTGGGGTCGAGCGGCAACTGCTGTTGCGCTTGCGATTCCTGCCGCGAAACCTTGACCTGATGCCGCGCGCTGATATTCACCACAGCACCGCCATAGGTCTCCACCAGCCCCGAGAAATCGGGCACTCCGGTCTTGGCGGCAGCTTCGGCGGGCATCATCGGCGCAGCCTGCGCCGGTTGAATGACTTGTGTTTCCAGCCCGCGGTGGCCGGCATAGTACGCAGTGGACAGCCCGGCCGCAATGGTCACGGCGATCAGGGTACGGGGCAGGAATTTCGCCTTCATCATGCACTCCTCATTGATATCAGCAGAATCGATGAGAGAAAGATAGGGCCCGTCACTTAAATGAAACTTAAAGTAGGCCAATCGGTGCAAAACTTACGTCACCCGGCGTTACCGCCGCGAAGCCATGACGCCATGACTCCGTGCCTCAGCAGGCAATCCATCCGCCGGGCCGCCTTAAAACCTGACGCTGACGCGCAAACCCCGGCCCGCAGGCCCATCCGACAGCGTCACGGTAGCGCCATGCTGACTGGCAATGCGCTGCACGATGGCCAGTCCCAGACCGCTGCCGGCCGCAGCATCGCCGGCGCTTACCTCGCCGACGTTTGGCTCAAGCTCGCCAATGGCGGCCGCTGGACCCAGGCCGGCATCGAAGCTGACCGCCCGGCGGTAAAACCGGTCGAACACCCGCGCCCGTTCGTCAGCCGGAATGCCCGGACCGGTATCGCAAATCTCAACGACGGCACGGCCATCCTGACACAACAGAGAGAGATCGATGCGACCACCCGACGGGGTATATTTGATCGCATTGTCGACCAAATTATTGAATAACACGCGCAACGCCACCGCATCGCCCGTCACGCTCAGCGGCTCGGTCCCGGCAAAACCCAGATCCAGACTTTTGTGAGTGGCCAGGGTCATGCGCTCGCTCACACAATCCGATAAAATTTCCAGCAGGTCGACCACGCCGGTACGCGTCGAACCCGGCACAGCACCGGCCCCGCCATCGACCGCACTGCCGAGACCTGCGCGACTGCCGGCAGCGGCACCCGGCTCGGCGCGCGCCAGCGCCAGCAGTTGCTCGACCAGACGGGTCGAGCGCAGCACTCCGCGGCGCAAGTCGGCTAATGCATCGTGCCGCTCCTCGTCCGAGCGGGCCCGCTCCAATAATTGCAATTGCAAATTTAATGCCGCCAGCGGGGTGCGTAGTTCGTGTGCCGCATCGGCCACAAATGCTTTCTGGGTATCGAGCGCCACCCCCAAACGCTGGAGCAGGCGATTCAAGGCTTGCACCAAAGGCTGGACCTCGATCGGCAGACGCGCATCCGGCATCGAATCAAGCGCATCGGGATGACGCGCGTCGACCGCCTGGGTCACCCGCTGCAAGGGCAACAGGCCGCGGCCGACGGTAATCCAGACCAGCACGCCCAACACCGGCATCAGCAATACCAGGGGCCACAAGGTATGCCACGCGGTCAGGGCGGCAATTTCATTGCGGATGCTGAGCGGCTGCGCCACCTGCACCACGTTGTCGCCGATCACCGCGCCATAGACGCGCCAGTCGCCGCGCGGCGTGTGCTCAGTGGAAAAACCCAATTCCGCGTGCGGCGCCAACGGCGCACGCGGATGGGAGTAGTAGAGTTGCGTGCCGTTATGACTCCAGATCTGGATCACCACATCTCCGCCGCGCGGCGTGTCGTCCTGGTTCGCACTCAGGACCGCGGGGAAAGGCTCCGAGGGTAGCGCCGCGGCGGTTTGCTGCAACTGATAATCGAACAACTCATTGACCTCGGCCTGAGCCTGCCGATAGATCAGCCAGCCGGCGGTCACCACCCCCGCCAGCACAATGGACAACAGGGTCAATAATAAGCGGCGCCGAATCGAGCGCATCGTTCAGGGTTCCTTGGTCACAGATTTCACAGGTCTTTGGCGAGCGTATAACCGAGCCCGCGCACGTTGCGGATTAGCTCAGGCCCCAGTTTTTTGCGCAGGGCGTGGATATAGACCTCGACCGTATTGCTGCCGATTTCCTCGCCCCAGCCGTACATTTTTTCTTCGAGCTGGGCTTTCGACAGCACCGCGCCGGGGCGCGCCAACAAGGCTTCCAGCAAAGCAAATTCACGCGCCGACAAAGCCACCGGCACGCCGCTCAATTTCACTTCATGCGTCGCCGGGTCGAGTGTAATCGGCCCATGCTGAATCAATGCCGCGCTGCGACCGGCACGCCGCCGCAGCAAAGCGCGCATGCGCGCGCCGAGTTCGTCGAGGTCGAACGGCTTGACCAGGTAATCGTCGGCGCCCGCGTCCAAGCCCTTGACCCGATCCGCCACCGAGTCGCGTGCGGTCAGGATCAGTACCGGAATGCCGTTGCCTTTGCCGCGCAAGGCGCGCAACACCTCCAGACCATCGCGCTTGGGCAAGCCCAGGTCGAGCAACATCAGGTCGTAGGAATGGCTTTCGCCCACCAGCGCCAGCGCGTCCAGGGCGGCCGCCCCGTCGCCGACCCAGTCGACCGCCCAGCCTTCGCCGCGCAAGCCCTTGCGCACGCCCTCCGCGATCATCCGGTCATCTTCGACCAGCAGTACGCGCATGAATAAGCTCCGGTTAGGGGTAGGATGGGGGAAGCGGTACGGCAACATCATGGCATGATTGCCGAGTCTGTGTCGCTTGGTCAACGGCATGCCGCAACGTGCGTTAACATGCTTAATGAAGATGCTTATTGAGTATGCTTAATGAGCACGCTGACCGGGCACCGGTACCCAAACTCGGTATTGATGCACTCTGGAGGCACTCGGATTAATGCATGTGTATTGTGCCGGGTCGCGCGTCAACCTTCGCGCGCCCTATTTTATCTCTACAACGCCGAAGCCTGTTTGCCCATAAAGCAGGCCCTAAAATTCGATACCGAGCCAGGCAAGACGATTGCCTCGCTGCGTATCATGCCGTATGCACTTCAAGCCGCCGCCAAGTTTCCATGTCATTATTGCCTTCGCTCCGCCCCGCCGCCTCACGTCACCCCCATGCCCAGTCGCCATCGCCGTCAGCCGGCCAGCACCGTACAGTGCTGGCCGCGACCTGCACCGCACTGGTAGTGAGTGCCGTACTGGCCGCTGCACCCGCCGCCGCTACCACCACCCACAAAACCCCGGGTAAAGGCCGGCCAACCCTGCACCATGCACCGCGCAAAGCTGCTGCAGCCGACGTGATGGTGCCGCCCAGCGATTTACCGCCGGCCGTGGCCTTGGCTTTGGCACGCGCCCATGTGCCGCCTTCGGCCATGAGTGTGCTGGTCGAGCGGGCCGGCAGCAACAAGCCGGTACTCGAACTCAATTCGCAGCGCGCCATGAGTCCGGCGTCCACCATGAAGCTGGTCACGACCTATTCGGGTCTATCGCTGCTGGGTCCCGACTATCGCTGGAAAACCACCGCTTATGCCGGCGGTACGGTCGAGAACGGCATCTTGCATGGCAACTTGTATATCGTCGGCACCGGCGACCCCAAACTGGTCCCCGAAGAGCTGATCGACCTGGTGCAGAAGATCCACGCCGCCGGCATCACCGGCATCGACGGCTCACTGGTGCTGGACAAACATAACTTCGACGCTTCCACCCGGGACGCCGGCGCCTACGACGACGAGGTGCTGGCCCCCTATAACGTCGGTCCGGACCCGTTGCTCTACGCCTTCAAGTCGGTGTCGTTCACCCTCGCGCCCGAACACGGCAAGACCGTCGCCATCGACGTTACGCCGCCGCTGGACAACCTGACTATCGTCAACGACCTGCGCCTCACGCGGGGCCGTTGTGCCGGTGCGCTGGTGACACCGGTCATCACTCAAGCGCCCAACGGCACGGCGCAAGCGGTATTCAGCGGCAGTTATCCGCTGGCCTGCGGCCCGCGGGAAACCAGCAGCATGGCCGCACTGGACCACTCGGCGTTCTTCAGCGACGGTTTTCTCGCGCTGTGGAAACAGACGGGCGGCACCTTCCAGGGCACGATCAGCGAAGGCACGGTGCCGGTTGCCGCACGCGAGGTCGCGGTACACGAAAGCCCGGTACTCTCCGAGATCGTGCGCGACATCAATAAATTCAGCAACAACGTGATGGCGCGCAACTTGTTCCTGACCATCGGCGAAAGCGCGGGACACAACCCGTCGACCTTGGCCGGGTCGGCGCAACAAATCGAACAATTCCTGCATCGCAGCGGCCTGCCCATGCAGGATCTGGTGTTGGAAAACGGCTCGGGCTTGTCGCATGACGAGAGAATCAGCGCCGCCTCGATGGCAAACTTGCTGCAAGCTGCCAACGCCAGCCCGGTGGCGCAAGCGTATATCGATTCGTTGCCGATCGTCGGGGTCGACGGCACCATGCGCCACCGCATGCTCAACTCGGGCATCGACGGCAATGCGCATATCAAGACCGGCACCTTGCGCGACGTGCGCGCCATTGCGGGTTATGTGGGTGCCGCCAACGGCGATGGTTATATTGTGGTCAGTTTCATCAACGACCCGCGAGCGGAAGATGCACGTGCCGCGCACGACGCCTTGCTGGAATGGGTCTACAACGAAGCGCCGCAGTTTGAGCAGAGTCATGCTGCCGCGATGATCAGAACCAACCTGCCGCTCAAGGCCGAGAGCGCCAATCCGGCCTCTCACGCGGAATAAAGTGGGATAAGCCGCGCGCTCAGTCGACCGATAAATCGTCCGCTCAGTCGCCCGACAAAAAAGCCGCAGCCGCGCGGCCCAGGCGATCGTTCAATGCATCCCAGGCTGGGCCCGCCGGCAAACGTTCGACAAAAATCCGCTGCACCGAGGCGCGGTCGAGCGCGCGCAGCAAACGATACAGCTCGCGCGCATACGCCTGGGGCTGTTCCGGCGCGGCAATGAAATGCAGGTCCGGCAATGCCGCCAGCCCGCCCGACACCGAGGCACGCGCCACCACCGCCACCCGTTCACCCGGTTCACGCGCGGCCAGCGCCAGGGCAATTTCACCCAAGGTCAATAACGCCAGCGGCGTGCGCGGTGCGTAATGCGCTTTCAGCGTACCCGAGGCTCGCGGCGCCGTGGCATCGCTGCCATCGGGCAGCAACGGCGCGACCCCCAGCACCTCGGCAATCTGCTGCGGGGTAATATGGCCGGGGCGTAGCAGCGCGGCGAAACCGCGCGACAAATCGATAATCGTCGATTCGATCCCGACTTCGCATGGCCCCCCATCAAGCACTTCGACGCTGTCGCCGAATTCTTCACGGACATGTTGCGCGGTAGTCGGGCTGACATGGCCGAAGCGGTTCGCCGAGGGCGCCGCGAGACCGCCGCGCCCGCCTTTGAAGGCCGACAATAAAGCCTGCGCCACCGGATGCGAAGGGCAGCGCAACCCCACCGAGTCTTGTCCGCCGCTGACCGCGGCATGGATGTAGCTGGCGCGTTTCAGGATCAGGGTCAAGGGGCCGGGCCAGAATGCGGCGATCAATTTGTGCGCATCGCTGCCGAGTTCGCTGACCCAATACGCCGGGTCCGCCGCGGGGCTGAGATGAACGATCACCGGATGGCTCGCCGGACGTCCTTTGGCGGCATAGATGCGTGTCACCGCCGCCGGATTTTCGGCATCGCCGCCTAAACCATAAACCGTCTCGGTCGGAAAGGCGACCAGCCCCCCGGCTTCGAGATGCGCCACCGCATGCGCCAGCTCGGCCGCCGTCGGCACCGGGTCCGCGGCATGCCGGGCTGCGACCTGGTCGGCATGCTCGGAGGCAGCCGCTTTGGCGTCATGGTTTGAAGTCATCGCACGCTCAATTCAATCGTGCGGCAAATGCAGCAAGCGGGCACATTCGAGCGCCGCGCTTTGCGCTTGTTCCGCGGTGGCGGCGGCCAGGGTGATATGCCCCATTTTGCGCCCGATACGCGCCTCTTCCTTGCCGTACAAATGCAAGCGTGCCGAAGGCAAGCCGGCGACTTTGTCCCAGGCGGGTTTGATCGGGGTTTCGCCATCGAACCAGACATCGCCCAGCAGATTCAACATGACTGCCGGCGAATGCTGGCGTGGGTCGCCTAAAGGCAAACCGGTCATCGCCCGCACTTGTTGTTCGAACTGGCTGGTGGCGCAAGCGTCGACCGTATAGTGGCCGGAATTGTGCGGCCGCGGCGCCATTTCATTGGCAACCAGCGTACCGTCCGTCAACACGAAAAATTCGACACACAAGACCCCGACATAATCGAGCCCGGCGGCAATCGACAAAGCCGCATTCTGGGCTTGCTGCACCAGCGCGGCGGGCGCATCGGGCGCGGGCACCACGGTCTTGGCCAGCACCCCGTCGCGATGGGTGTTTTGCGCCAGCGGATAAACTTGGGCCACGCCGTCTGCGCCGCGCGCCACCAAGGCGGAAATCTCGTAAGCCAGCGGCAAGCGTTTTTCCAGCACGCAGGCGACGTGGCCGAGTGCGGCGTAAGCGGCGCGCGCCTCGTCGGGCGAGGCCACACTGACTTGCCCCTTGCCGTCATAACCGAGGCGCGCGGTTTTCAGAATGCCGGGCAAGACGGCACCGAGTTCGGCGTCGCTCAAGGCATCGAGCTGCTCGCGCGATTCAAGCGCCAGGTGAGGTGCGACCGGCACACCCGAGGCCTGAATAAACTGTTTCTCGGCGATACGATCCTGGGCAATCGCCACACATCGGCCGGCCGGGCTGACCGCAATGGTGCGCGCCAGAAAATCGAGGCTTTGCGCGGGCACATTCTCGAATTCGGTCGATACCGCCGCACACAGGCGCGCCAGCTCGGTCAGACCCGCCTCGTCGTGATACGCCGCGCGGATATGGCGATCGGCCACCGAGCCCGCCGGACTGGTTTCGTCCGGGTCGAGTACCGCCACCCGATAACCCATCGCCTGAGCGGCAAAGCAGAACATACGGCCCAACTGGCCGCCGCCCAGCATGCCCAGCCAGGCGCCGGGCAAAATCGGCGACAGCGGCGCGTGGTCCGCCGGGTGGTCTTGACGATGAGCCGGATCCGGCTTCGAGTTTGGGGTGTGGCTCATAAACTGTGACTCATAAACGATGACTCATGGACGACGACTCATGGACTTTTTCTTGGTTGATGCAATCACTGCACCGGCTACAAAACCATCAGGACGCGACTTTTATAAAGGCAGCGTCATCGAGCGCGCAACGTCGCTTTGGCGTACCCGGAATGCATCGAGGCGTTGCGCCAAGTCCGGCGAGTGAGCCGCGAGCAAGGCCACGGCAAACAAAGCCGCGTTGGCGGCTCCCGCCTCGCCGATGGCGAAGGTGGCCACCGGAATGCCTTTGGGCATTTGCACAATCGAATGCAGCGAATCGACGCCTTTCAGGTATTTGCCCGGCACGGGCACACCCAACACCGGCACCGCGGTTTTTGCCGCGAGCATGCCCGGCAGATGCGCCGCGCCCCCGGCGCCGGCGATGATCGCCCGCAGACCGCGCTCGCGAGCGCTTTCGGCATAAGCAAACATTTCATCGGGCATGCGGTGCGCAGACACAACTTGCGCCTCGAATGGGATATCGAACTCGCGCAGGATCGCGACGGCGTGCTGCATCACGTCCCAATCCGAACTGGACCCCATCACGATACCGATCACCGGACGGCCGGTCTGTGCCGGGTTTTCAGGTTGCGCTGCTAATGGCTGATTCATGTCAACTCGCTTGGTCTATCTTGATAAGCTGTAACTACGTGAGCTACCGCTCTGAGCTATGCGCGTGAGCCGAAGCTCGATCTCTCGTTTCGCACCCGCACGCATAGAGCGCGCTTATTGTAAAGTCTGGCCGGTCAGCCGTTCCAGTGCTTCACGATATTTGGCCGCGGTACGCTCGATCACATCGTCCGGCAATTTGGGCGCCGGCGGCGTTTTGCCCCACTTTTGGCTCATCAGCCAGTCGCGCACGAACTGCTTGTCGAACGAGGGCGGGTTGCTGCCGACCCGGTATTCGTCGGCGGGCCAGAAGCGCGATGAATCGGCCGTCAGCACTTCGTCCATCAAATGCAATACGCCATTGTCATCGAGACCGAATTCAAACTTGGTATCGGCGATGATGATGCCGCGCGTCGCCGCATATTCCGCCGCGCGTTGATACAACTTGATGCTGATCTCGCGAATCTGCTGAGCCAGGGGCGCGCCGATGCGCGACTCGGCCTCGGCAAAGCTGATGTTTTCGTCGTGGTGACCCATCTCGGCCTTGGCTGCCGGGGTGAAAATCGGCTCGGGCAACTTTTGCGCATTTTGCAATCCGGCCGGCAAAACCACGCCGCAAATCGATCCGGTGGCCTGGTAATCCTGCCAGCCGCTGCCGGCCAGATAACCGCGCACCACGGCTTCGATCATAATCGGCTGCAAACGCTTGACCACCACCGCGCGGCCGCTCACTTGAGCGACTTCGTCGGGCGCCACCACGCTTTCCGGGGCAATGCCCGTGAGGTGATTCGGCACCAGATCGGCGAGCTTGTCGAACCAGAAATTGGCCATCTGGTTCAGGACCCGGCCCTTGGCGGGGATCGGTTCGCCCATCACCACGTCATAAGCCGACAGGCGGTCGGTGGTGACAATCAGCAATTTGTCGTCGCCCACTGCATAGTTATCGCGGACTTTGCCGCTACCCAGCAGTTTCAGGGAATGCAGTGAGGACTCGAAGAGGGTCGAGGACATTCGGATCTCTAGTAAAAAGGGCAACTCCCGCACCATGCGGGAGTCACGTTATGCCGGTTGCGATACAACCGGCTTCAATACTGAACCCAGCTAATTGCAGCTTAGTTCACGATTTGGCGCAATTCGCCTTTTTTGTACTTGTCGGCAATCTTGTCGAGACTGACCGGCTTGATGCGCCCGGCCATACCTTCGCAACCGAAAGCCAGATAGCGGCTTTTGCACATCTGTTTGGCCGCTTCGCGAGCCGGCTTCAGATAGTCGCGCGGGTCGAAAGCACTGGGATTTTCGAATAGAAAACGACGGATCGCAGCGGTAATGGCCAAACGCAGATCGGTGTCGATATTGATTTTGCGCACGCCGTGCTTGATCCCTTCCTGAATTTCGGAGAGCGGCACACCGTAGGTTTCTTTCATCTCGCCGCCGAACTTGCGGATTTCAGCGAGCAATTCTTGCGGCACCGATGACGAGCCGTGCATCACCAGATGGGTGTTGGGAATCCGCCGATGGATTTCCTTGATCCGGTCGATGGCGAGGATATCGCCGGTAGGTGCCTTGGTAAATTTGTAGGCGCCGTGCGAAGTACCGATGGCGATGGCCAATGCATCGCATTGGGTGGCGTTGACAAAATCCGCCGCTTGTTCCGGGTCCGTCAGCAATTGCTCGCGAGTCAGCGTGCCATCCGCGCCGTGCCCGTCTTCCTTATCGCCCTGCATGGTTTCCAAGGAACCCAGACAACCGAGTTCAGCTTCAACCGTGACCCCGATCGCGTGCGACAACGCCACCACCTGACGCGACACTTCCACGTTGTATTCGTAGCTGGCGATGCTCTTGCCGTCTTCTTCGAGCGAGCCGTCCATCATCACGCTGGTGAAACCGCTGCGGATAGCCGCCATGCAGATCGCCGGAGACTGGCCATGATCCTGGTGCATCACCACCGGAATATGCGGATACGATTCAACCGCGGCTTCGATCAAATGACGCAGGAACGGCTCGCCCGCATATTTGCGCGCGCCGGCCGATGCTTGCATGATGACCGGCGCGCCCACTTCGTCGGCCGCGGTCATGATGGCTTGCACTTGCTCCAGGTTGTTGACGTTGAATGCAGGCAGACCGTAGCCATGCTCTGCAGCATGGTCCAGCAATTGGCGCATTGAAACGAGAGGCATGATAAAGCTCCATTAAACAAAAAAAATCCTGCCGGATCAGGCGCCTCGTTTTTTCATGCGGCCGTACCAGGGACTGGCGACGACGCTGCATAGCACCCTCGCAGCCCGCCCCGGTTCAGCGCTTCAAACGTGGTCGCCGACCCGTACAATCTTCAGCGTATTGGTGCCGCCGACCTGTCCCATCGGTTCGCCCACCGTCAGCACGACTTGATCGCCATGCGACACCAGCTTTTTCTTCACCAGCACCTCGATCGCCTGCTGCAACGCCACATCACGATCATCGCAAGCATCCAGCGGCAACGGTGTGACATTGCGATACAGCGCCATCGCGCGCTGACTGCCAACCCGCGAAGTCAGTGCGTAAATCGGCACATTGCTCCAGTGGCGGCTCATCCAGAGCGCGGTCGCGCCCGATTCGGTCAAGGCGATAATGGCTTTCGCGCCCAAATGGTAGGCGGTGAACAAGGCCCCCATGGCGATCGACTGATCGATCCGGCTGAAGGTCCGATCCAGGAAGTCACGATCTAGTTCCACAGTTTCCGATTTTTCGGCTTCCAGGCAGATCGCAGCCATCGCCTCAATGGTCACCACCGGATATTTACCCGAGGCGGTTTCGGCCGACAACATCACCGCATCGGTGCCGTCCAGCACCGCGTTCGCCACATCGGAGACTTCGGCGCGAGTCGGCACCGGTGCGTAAATCATCGACTCCATCATTTGGGTTGCGGTGATCACCAGCTTGTTCGATTCGCGCGCCATGCGGATCATGCGTTTTTGCAAGGCCGGCACGGCTGCGTTGCCGACTTCGACGGCCAGGTCGCCACGGGCCACCATGATGCCGTCCGAGGCGTCGAGAATTTCCTGCAAGGCCGGAATCGCCTCGGCACGCTCGATTTTCGCAATCATGCGCGGCTTGATACCGTATGGCGTGCCGGCGATATTCGCCAGTTGACGCGCCATTTCCATATCGGTTGCCGTCTTGGGAAAGGACACCGCCACATAATCGACCCCGATTTCCATCGCGGTACGAATGTCTTCCATATCCTTGGAGGTCAATGCGGGCGCCGACAAACCACCGCCTTGGCGATTGATACCTTTGTTATTCGACAGCTCGCCGCCGACTTTGACCACGGTGTGGATCAAGTCGCCGACCACCCGGGTCACGGTCAACACGATCAAGCCGTCATTCAATAACAACACGTCGCCTTGATGCAGGTCGCGCGGCAAATCTTTGTAATCGAGCCCGACATGGGTTTCGTCGCCGAGCTCACAATTGGCGTCCAGGGTAAACGGCTGGCCGGCTTCGAGCATGATCTTGCCTTGCTCGAATTTACCGACGCGTATCTTCGGCCCTTGCAAATCGGCCATCAGCGCAATTTCGCGACCTGCCGCGCGTGCCGCCTCCCTGACGCGTTCGGCACGCATACGATGATCGTCTGCGGTACCGTGCGAAAAGTTCAGGCGGACAACATCCAACCCGGCGGCAATCATCTGCGCCAGAATTTCTGGCGAGCTGGAAGCCGGGCCGATGGTCGCGACAATCTTGGTTGCTCGATGCATAAAGGTCCTCGTCAATCGATAGTGCTGCACTCGGGGACGCTGCGAGAGGCGCTACAGGGTGGTGACACCCATCCTTATATAAGTAATGACAACACACCGGACCGGCATCGGCAGCCGTTCGTTTGCGGCCGCTCTTGATGCCAATCCGGTACTCAACCGCGCTTGATGTGCAACTAAACTCGCGGCCAAACCATTAACTCTTGAAGCCGATTCAGTTGCGCGCAACCTCAATCGAGGTTCTGGCTGGCGCGCGACTCCAGCGCCTCGACGGCGGGCAAGGTCTTGCCTTCCAGGAATTCCAGGAAAGCGCCGCCGCCCGTCGAGATGTAATCGATCTTGTCGGCCAGGTGATATTTGTCGATGGCCGCGAGCGTATCGCCGCCGCCTGCAATCGAAAACGCGGCCGATTGCGCAATCGCTTGCGCCAGCACTTGCGTGCCGTGGCTGAACGCTTCGATCTCGAACACCCCCACCGGACCGTTCCAGACTATGGTGCCGGCACGGCCGATCTGCTCGGCCAGCAAGGCCGCCGTGCGCGGACCGATGTCGAGAATCATGTCGTCATCGGCCACCTCGGCGACGTCCTTGGTCACGGCTTGCGCCGTCGCGCTGAATTCCTTGGCGGTCACCACGTCCAGCGGAATCGGTACCGACGCGCCGCGCCGCTTCATGATCTCGATGATGGTGGTGGCGTCGGCGCTCAGGTCCGGCTCGGCCAGCGAGCGGCCGATCTTCAGCCCGGATGCCAGCATAAAGGTATTGGCGATGCCGCCGCCGACGATCAATTGATCGACTTTTTCCGCCAGTGCTTTCAGGATGGTGAGTTTGGTCGACACCTTGGAGCCGGCAACGATGGCAACCAGCGGACGTTTGGGAGCACCCAGCGCGCGCCCCAGCGCATCGAGTTCGGCGGCCAGCAGCGGACCGGCGCAGGCAACCCGCGCAAATTTCGCGATGCCATAGGTGGTGGCTTCGGCGCGGTGCGCCGTGCCAAACGCATCATTCACATAGATGTCGCACAAAGCGGCCATTTTGCGGGCCAGCTCTTCCGAATTTTTCTTTTCGCCGACGTTGACGCGGCAGTTTTCGAGCAAAACCACCTGCCCCGGCTCCACTTGCACCCCGTTTTCCACCCAATTTTGCAGCAGCGGCACCGGGCAACCCAGCACTTCGGCCAGGCGCTCGGCGACCGGCGCGAGCGAATCCTCGGGCTTGAAAGCGCCTTCGGTCGGGCGGCCCAGGTGCGAGGTCACCATCACTGCCGCACCCGCATCCAAGGCCTGGCGAATCGCCGGCGCGGAGGCGCGAATGCGCGTATCTTCGGTTATCTTGCCGCTATCGTCCTGGGGTACATTCAGATCTGCACGGATAAACACACGTTTGCCGGCAAGCTTGCCGGCGGCGATCAGGTCTGCGAGGCGTAACACTTGGGTCATGAATTTGAGATGGAAATGTTTAAAAAGCGTTGAGTTAAGCTGCTACTGAACGCATTCGAAACGGGTTATCCCTCGGCCGGCGTTGATTTCGGTAACTCCGGTAAGCCGACTATTTTACCCGATAGAAACGCTAGATTAGGCGTTTGCACGGCAAGACTCAAATTGCGGCTCCATTTTGCCGCGATCCGGCCCGCCTCCAAGCTTATCCGTATTAAGCCGATACCGCGGTTTAAGCCATGCCGATCCGTGTTGCAGGACTCACTGGCGACGGAGGCCGCGGGCTAGGCCCACAGCCGCAAACCGGTAAAAACCAGCATGCCGATGACAATCGTCTCGACCATGCTGCGGCGCCAGACAAACCATAACAAGCCGGCCAATGCCGCCAACATTTGATGATTGGCCGGCGAAAATACCAGCTTATCGTGCCAGGTCAGGACATCGGGCAACACCACGGCGGCCAATGCCGCGGCGGGCGCGTAACGCAAGGCGCGCCGCACCCGCTCGGGCAAGGTGATGCGCTCCCCGGCGAACAAAAAAAACGCGCGGCTGAGCGTCGTCACCAAGGTCATACCGAGAATCACCAGCCAGATTGACGTATTGCTCATACCTGCCCCCGCTCTTGACGGTCGGATTGACCGGCTGCGGCTGAAACGGCCGAAACCGTGTCGCTCATCGGCCGGGCAGCCGGCGCGGCGGCACCGGATAGCTCGGCGGCCGCAGCGGGAAGCGAAGCTCGCGCCGCCCGACCCGGTCGCGGCCGTACTATTTTGCGCAAATCGGCGTGTTCCATCCATGCGTCGCTGGCAAGCCCCGCCAACAATGCCGCCAGCACCGCCAGCGGCAATCCGAGCCGATAGGGCAAGTCGAACCCCAGCAGCGCCACCACGCAGGCAACCAGCACGGCGATCACGGTGGAACGCCCGGCGATCGCCGACACCATGATGGGAATCAGCGCCAGCGTGCCGGCCAGTTCCAATCCCCAACTATCGGGAAACAAGCTGGCCAGCACGATGCCGAGGACGGATGAGAGCTGCCAGCCGACCCAACTGGCTAGCGCCATGCCCCAGAAAAATGCCTCTTTGCCAGGCTGATAACCGAGCGGAAAGTCGCGCCGCATAAAGAACAAATAGATGATGTCGCCGTTGAAAAAACCGATCAGCACCCGCCGCCAGAAGCGGTGATAGGCAAAATGCGGCGCCAGGCCGGCGCTGAAAATCATAAATCGCGTATTCACCATCGCGGCCGTCAGCAACACGGTCCAGATCGGCAGCTTGGCCGCCAGCAAAGGCAGTACCGCCAATTGCGAAGAGCCCGCATAGACCAGCAGCGACATGCCCAGCGCCTGAGGCATGGTCAGCACCGACTTGCTCATGGCAATCCCCGTCACCAGCCCCCAGGAAAACATCGCCATTAACGACGGGGCGTAATGATTGAGGCCATCGCGAAAGGCACGGCGATCAAGTTCGGACAAGCGGATGAGCATGATGGACGGATGACGGCACGGCGGTGCGGGACAAACCCGGAGCCGCAGGCGATTAAATTGTGGGAGTACCGCCGCTATCGTGCCACAAGCCGACCTATAGGTCAGGGTTTACTGTAGGCCGCCCGGGCAAAATCGGCCTCAGGTGTGGCGCGTTCACCGCAGGTCAAAATGACGGCGGCGGCGGCTTGCCCGATTTGCGCCACTTCACTATGCCTTGCGTGCCGGGTGATTTAGAATGGAGCCCTTGGTTGGTTCCAACACCCGCAAGGAGATTCTTATGTCTATGTCTGACCGCGACGGCAAAATCTGGAAAGATGGCAAGCTGATCGACTGGCGCGATGCAACGATACACGTGCTGACCCACACGTTGCACTACGGCATGGGTGTCTTCGAAGGCGTGCGCGCCTACAAAACAGACCGCGGCACCGCCATCTTCCGTTTGCAGGAACATACCCAGCGCCTGTTCAACTCGGCCAAAATTTTCCAGATGGCGGTCCCGTTCGACCAGCAGACGATCGCGCAAGCCCAGCTTGAAGTGGTGCGGGCCAATCAGCTTGAGTCGTGTTACATCCGGCCGCTGATCTGGATCGGCTCCGAAAAACTCGGAGTATCGGCCAAAGGCAATACCATTCACGTCGCGATCGCGGCGTGGCCCTGGGGCGCGTATCTCGGCGAAGACGGCCTGGCGCGCGGCATTCGCGTCAAAACCTCGTCATTTACCCGGCATCACGTCAATGTCTCAATGGTCCGAGCCAAAGCCAGCGGCTGGTATGTGAATTCGATTCTCGCCAACCAGGAAGCCGTGACGGACGGTTACGACGAAGCCCTGCTGCTTGACGTCGACGGTTACGTCTCCGAAGGCTCGGGCGAAAACGTGTTTATCGTCAAGGCAGGCAAACTCTACACGCCCGACCTCGCCTCGTGTCTCGACGGCATTACGCGCGACGCCATCATGACGCTGGCGCGCGACTTCGGTATTCCCGTGATCGAAAAACGCATTACCCGCGATGAAATGTATTGCGCCGATGAAGCGTTCTTCACCGGCACCGCCGCCGAAGTCACGCCGATCCGCGAACTCGATAACCGTACCATAGGCTCCGGCAGCCGCGGACCGATCACCGAAAAACTGCAAGCCACCTTCTTCGATATCGTCCAAGGTAAAAACGCCAAGTATGGCGAATGGCTCACCCACATTTAATTCGAAACCGCTACAAGCTACAGGCCCGACCCCATGAGCGAAATCAAAGACACCACAGTCATCGAAGTCAGCGCCGGCGATTTGCCGGTCTACTGCCCGAACCCGAAAATGCCGCGCTGGAGTTCGCATCCGCGCGTCTTTATCGATATCACCCATGGCGAAGCAAGCTGCGCTTATTGCGGCACACGCTATGCGCTCAAAGCCGGCGAAGTCATCAAAGGCCATCATTAAACAGCCGCTGCGGGGCTTGGGCCTGCTTGGGCCTATTTGTCAAGGCTGACGCTTCGGTGCAATTGAATTTGAGCCGATGGGTTTAAGCCAATAAGTCGGCGCAAATAAGTCAGCCGGCTTTCTGACATACTGGCAGCCTTACCGGCTCGCGGTTTATCGCGGGCCGTTTTTGCCTGAACCTGCTCCAGCCGGCCAATTCAAGCTCGGCGCGCTGCACTCGCCTATCGCGCTGCGGTCGCTGTGACTTGGATGCGGGCTTGTTGCCCCGGCTACGGCCTCGAATAACACCGGTCAGGCGGACCCGGCACCCCCGCTTCGCCGACCCTGGCTTTTTTACTTCGGATAACCCCACTGATGCGTCGAGTGCTCGTGATTGCACCGAACTGGATCGGTGATGCGCTGATGGCGCAACCGCTCTTTGCGCTGCTTAAAACTTTACATCCCCGTGTCGTAATCGATGCGGTCGCGCCCGCCTGGGTCGCGCCCGTGCTCGAACGCATGCCCGAGATCAACCAGGTATTCGCCACCGACCTGGGCCACAAAAAACTGCAGTTGTGGCATCGCTGGGCGCTGGCCAGCGATTTGCGCGATACCGGGTATGACGCCGCCTACGTTTTGCCGAATTCGCTGAAATCCGCCCTGATCCCATGGCTGGCCGGGATACGCTTGCGTATCGGTTATCTGGGCGAACAGCGCTACGGTTTGCTGAACGTGCGCCATACCAATCCGCCGCGCGACGAACGCCCATCGATGTCGCGCCATTACGCGGCCTTGGCGTATGCACCGGATGCCGGATTGCCCGAAAACCTGCCGCTGCCGCGTCTCGAAGCCGACTACAACGAGTCGATGCGAGTTGCCAACCGGTTTACGCTCGATACCCGCGTGCCGCTCATCGTATTCTGCCCCGGCGCCGAATATGGGCCCGCCAAACGCTGGCCGCCCGAGCATTTCGCCGAATTGGCAAAAATGGCGCGCAACGCGTTTCCCTATGCCCAGTTTGTCGCGCTCGGGTCGCCCAAGGACTCGCCGCTGGCTCAGGCGATAGCCGACTTGACGCCGTTTGTGCGCAACCTGTGCGGACAGACCTCGCTGGGCGAAGCCTGCGCGCTGATCGCCCATGCCAGCGCGGTGGTGACCAACGATTCCGGCTTGATGCATGTGGCCGCCGCACTGCGCCGTCCGATCGTGGCGTTGTACGGCTCCAGCGATCCGCGCCACACGCCGCCTTTATCGGACACGGCACAGGTACAATGGCTGCATCTTGAGTGCAGTCCGTGTTTTGCCCGCGAATGCCCGCTGGGACATTTCAAATGCATGCGCGAACTAAGCCCCGAGCAAGTGTTTGGGCCGCTGCGCGGTTTGCTGACGCAACGTTAGACCCATTAGACTCAGCGTCAGGCTCGGCCCTCGCCCCCAGGAAAATGAGGGCGGGATAGTTTCACCAGCGTGCGGCCGAAATCGCGGCACGTTGCAAGCACCGCAAGCGTGCCTGCCCTCGCGGCATGCGCGCCTGCGGAACACCATGATCGCGGGCGTAGCGCCCACCAGCCTTACCTAGCCAGCAGACCAGCGCCATGCCACGTTTTGCCCGTCTATTCGAAGCCGCCGCCGATACGCTCACGGCGTATTACCAGTCGATTGCCGAGGGCAACCTCGACCACCTGATGAGTCTGTGGATCGACGAAGAATTTGTCAGTTGCATCCGCGCCGATGGTGCGCACCTGCATGGCCTTGACGCGATACGCGCCGGTTTTGCGCAACGCTTCGAATCCCTGCGCTTGACCATCGAAGCCCTGGATATCCGTGTCTACGACAGCCTGGGCACCGTCGTCTATGCCATTGTCGAAGCCCATCGGGTCGGCAATGCCGAAACCGCCACCCTGGTATTTGCCACCTACGTGATGGTGCACGACCGCGGCGAATGGCGCATCGCGCATATCCACGCCAGCCCGATGCCCGAGGACACCGCGGCACAGTTCACCGCCAAACTGCGCCATGGACACGGGCAACTGCATTAACCGCGAATCCGACCTCGCCGCCGTCGCCGCCCGCGCGCACTACCGCGCGCCATTCTGGTTGCCGAACCCGCATCTGCAAACCATCGTGCCGGCGCTGTTTGCGCGCAAACCGCCCGTCACTTACCGGCGCGAACGGTGGGACACTCCCGATGGCGATTTTATCGACCTCGATTGGCTGGCCGGCGCCAGCGCGCCCGGCGCGCCCCTGCTGGTGTTGTTCCATGGCCTCGAAGGCAGTTCACACAGCCATTACGCCCGCGCCCTGATGCATCAAGCGGCGCAGCTCGGTTGGCGCGGCGTGGTGCCGCACTTTCGCAGTTGCAGCGGCGAAATCAACCGCGCCCCGCGCTTTTACCACTCCGGGGACAGCCGCGAAATCGACTGGATCCTGCGCGCGCTCCACGCCCTGGCCCCAGACACTCCCCTGGTCGCCGCGGGCGTTTCGCTCGGCGGTAACGCGCTATTGCGCTGGCTGGGCGAACATGGTCACGCCGCCGAGTGGGTCAGCGCGGCCGCCGCCGTCAGCGCACCGCTCGACTTGCAAGCAGGCGGACGCGCCTTGTCGCAGGGCTTTAACCTGGTATATACGCGCAATTTTCTTAACACCTTGAAGCGCAAGTCGCTGCAAAAACTGGATCAATTCCCCGGCTTGTTTGACCGCTCCGCCATGTTAAACGCCCGCGATTTGTACGCCTTCGACAATATCGTCACGGCGCCGCTGCACGGTTATCGCGATACCGACGATTATTGGTATCGCGCCTCGGCACGCCATGTATTGCGCGATATCACCGTCCCGACTTTGGTACTGAACGCGCGCAACGACCCTTTTATACCGGCCGCGTCATTGCCTTCGCCTACCCAAGTGGGGGCCGCCGTTGAGCTTGAGCAACCGCAAACAGGCGGCCATGCCGGGTTTATGACCGGCCCCTTGCCCGGGCGCATCGATTGGCTGGCGCAGCGTCTGTGCAGATTTTTTGCAGCGCATCTGAGCGCGCTACCGAATGCTTCATCCGGTTCGCAGCCGGGTTCGCAGCCGGGTTCGCAGCCGGGTTCGCAGCCAATTGCATCACAGGGACAAAGCCGCCATGGATGAAAGCGTCAAACAAGCCATGGCGAAATGGCCAAATGTGCCGGCCTGCACCGGTTGGCTCGCGCTCGACCGGCGCGGCGTCTGGCGCATGCGCGATGAAGCGGCGCAGCAGGCCGGGACGGCAGGCACTCCAATCCGGCACGACGCGCTGAACGGCTTTATCAACCGCAACTATGCGGCCGACGAATCCGGCTGCTGGTTTTTCCAGAACGGTCCGCAGCGGGTTTATATCGAACTCGCCTACACCCCGTGGGTGGTGCGGCTACAGCGCGAGAACGGCGTGCTGCGCCTGACCGACCAGACCGGCGCCGAGTTCCTGCCGCAGGCCGGTTGGCTCGATGACGCGGGCGCGGTACTGTTTTCGGATGAAGCACAGCGGATTGCGCTGTTGCACGACCACGATCTCGACTTGTTCAGCGAATCCGCGCGGTTCGTCGATGACGACACCCAAGCCGGCTCGCTGGCCTGGCGCGAAAACCACATCCTGGCGCTAAAATCGATCTGTGCGGCACAGGTAGCAGAACAATTCCACTTTGTCGCCAGCCCGGCGGCAACGCGGGGTCCGGGGCAGAGTTCGGCCGAGCAAACCGCCCATGGTTCAACCCGAGGTTCGGCTCATGAATCGGCCAAGGTAGCGGCCCCGACCCAAGGATCGGCACAGGCACCAGCCGCAGCCGAGGTTTCAGCCGCCACGGCAAACCCAACAGACCCGGCTCAAAACGCAGGCTAAACTGGCTCGTATCAAAAGCGCGCTGCGCTGGTCAACCCCGAATACCGGGCGCCATAGCTCACTGCGCCACAGATCACCTTTATTCTTTTCAGGCCAACATCATGTCCACACCCTCAGACGCAGCCCCCGCCACATCCCTGACCCACTTCGATGCGACAGGACAAGCCCATATGGTGGATGTCGGCAACAAGGAAACCACTCGCCGCGTTGCCATTGCCAAAGGCAGCATCCGGATGCTGCCGCCGACGCTGGACCTGGTGCGTAGCGGCAACGCAAAAAAAGGCGACGTGCTGGGTATCGCCCGCATCGCCGCGATCCAGGGCGCCAAAAAAACCCCCGACCTGATTCCCCTGTGCCACCCTCTGGCCCTAACCCGCGTAGCAGTCGAATTTGAACTCGATACGGCTGCAAGCAGCGTCCATTGCACGGTCCAAGTCGAAACCGTGGGCCGCACCGGCGTCGAAATGGAAGCGCTTACGGCGGTACAGATCGGGTTGCTGACAATTTACGACATGTGTAAAGCGGTCGACCGTGGCATGACCATGACGGACATCGGCTTACTGGAAAAAATCGGCGGGAAATCGGGGCACTGGGTGGCTGAAGCTTGAACCCAAAAGCAAGATAAGCTGAATCGACAGGCAATACGACGCGCAGGTCTAAACCTGGCTAAGGCGGGAAGAGGCCTAAAGTAACACCATGCCCGGTCAAACCGTCACGTTGATGTTGCTGCCGACCGGCACATTGGCGGCCAACTGACTCGCCAGCGGCAGCGAAACCGAGGTTTGGCTCGCAGTTTGGGCACGCGCGGCCGCCGTGGAGACGGTTGAATTGGGTGCGGGTCCGGCAGGCGGCGCGGTCGCGCCTTGTACCGAAACTTTCTCGAAAATAGCGGAGAGCGTAGCCTGGGCTTGGCTCAGCGCGGCTTGATCGCTGACTGGACTGGGCGCGGGAGCCGCCGTCGCAACCGGTTGCTGGACCGCGGCCACGGTGACGGTGGCAACCGGGGCAGCGCTGCCTGCATTGCTGCCGGTCGCGGCCGGCAAGCCGCTCGGAGCCTGCACTTGCCCAGCCTGGGCGAAGGACACCGGGGTGACACCGCTTAAACTGACAATTTGAGCCGTCAGCAAGGAAACCTGTGCCGCCAATAATTGTGTCTGCACCGGGCCGCCGCCGACCACGCCGCTTTGAGCGACGGAAAGCTGCTTCTCATAGGAAACCAGTTCCTTTTGCAGCGTGGCGAGTTCAGCCGTACCGCCAACCGGGTACGGGGTGCTAACTGATGATGAGATGGCGTTAATCATGGCGCGTCCTTGATGCAATACATTGCGTCGCAGATTAATGGCGGCGCACATAGATGCTGCGAGGGCCAATAAAAGCTACCCTTACCGTAGTCTTCGGCAGGGAATTTGAAAACTTTAGCCTAATTCGTAAATATTTTTTATAAAATTCAATAAAAATTGCACAGAACCAAGCTCCGCTTGGCTTTGAGCGGTATGAAAAGATTTGGATCGGGGTCAAACGAGGGCGTGCGGGGGCACGGAAGGCGCGCGAAGCGGGAATCGATTGCGAAAAATAGGGCCAAATACAACCCGGGCATCGATACGCAGCGGCAAGGTATCGCTCGATCAAGCTTCGACCGGCTATGCCCGGGTGGCACGATCCAATCCTGCTTACCCGGGCGCGCAGTCAATCGGGTCCGAAAACCGAGCCTGCCGGCTCGACGCAGGGAGGCGTCGGCTTACGTATTAGTGTGCACAGGACTCGCCCAACTCGGGCGTCAGCTCCCGTCGTCGTCCGAGTCGGAGGCGGACCGCGGCGGCAACGCACCATACAAGGCAATCAGCTTGGTTTTGAAGTCGGCCGACACCGCGCCCTGCTGGTCGCACATGTCGTAAAGCGAGCCCAGATCGTCGGGCCAGGCATTCTCGGCTTCCGCAAAGATCTTCAAACGCCGCACCACATCCAGCGCTTCCGTCTCATGGCCTTGCAGCACCAGCAAAATGGCATAACGCTTAAGCACGGTTTCACCGGGCAGCAAGGCAATTGCCTGTTCATGCATCGAAAGTTTATACGGCAAGTTGGCGCCGTTCATGCTCAACAGGGTGGCCAAGCCATACTCGCCCCAAGCGCCGAAGAGGGTCGAGGGGGCAGCCCGATATTCAGCCTCCGGCGCTTTACCGTAATACAACACCTCGGACCGTTGATAATCGCGCAACACCGGCACCAACGCCACAAGACCGGCCAGTATCAGCACCAGATAGGCTGTGATCGATAGCGCCGGGCCGATGCGCGGCATCGCCTGCGCTTCAAGCAAACCCAGCATCAGCGCCACCGGCAGCAGAAAAAACAAATATTGCTGGGGGTATTCGACCAGCGCATGTGCGGCCAGCACGCCGATCAAGGCGAAACCAAACACCCGCTGCGCATCGAGCCGGACCCGCACCGCCCGCAATAACCAACACAACAAACCCAAGGCGAAAATGGCAAAGCCGATCAAGCCGGTCTTTGCCAGCAGATCGACCATGATGTCATGCGAGTTGTTGGCGATCTCAACTTTGCCCAAAGTTTCACTCAGCACATATTCGTGACCGGGAAATTCGCCCCAACCCACCCCCGTCAGCCAGTGCCCGCGGAACATCGCGAGCCCGTAGCGCCACAATGCCAGGCGCGGTGAAATCTGCCCCAGGTCTTCAAAACGCTCAGCGGCCGACTGGCCCAATTGCAGATTGAACTCCACATTGAGCTTGCGCACCGCAACGTTCACCAGCACAAAGATCAGCCCGACACCCAGCGGCACCAGCCAATCACGCAACGTGGCCGGGCCGGACTGCCCGGCTTTGGCCTCGCGATGGCGCACCCATGCCATCAGCCAACCCGCGCCCATAATGATCGCGACCTGAATCCACGAGGTACGTGAAATAGTCAGCGCCGCGCCGGTGGCGCAGGCAGTCGTCAGCAGCAGCCAGAGCAATACCGGCAAACGGCGGGTTTGCACCAGATACAAGGCCGCGATCATGGCAAACGCCAGATAGGTGCCCAGGTGATTGGCCTGCGCCATATTGCCGTAGGGGCGCCGGGCGACGGCTACCCCATAAGACAAGACAAACGGCGAAAACAACGCTTCTTGTCCGCAAAGCTGCACAATCTGGCAAAACACGCCATACACACCGCCCAGCAGCAGCGCATAGGAACCCCATTTGATAGTGGCCTCAGCCAGCCCCAGTTGCTTGAGCCAAAATCCGGTTTGCGTCACCAGTACCGCCGCCAGCAAGCAGCCGGCGCCCAGCAGATTGAGCGTGGGCTGACGGGTAGGCAACAGCACAATCTGCAGCAATACCCAGCACGCAAATGCCAGCGGCACCCACGCCACCTTGGGCGCTCCCAGCACCGCTCGCGGCAGCAAATGCCGTTGGCTGTAGGCATAAGCCGCCACTGCCGCCGCCATCAGCACATACGACCCAAATGCGATGAATTCCGTATAAAAAGTCGGGATCGGATAGGTGTGCTGGGTGTACGCGTAAGGCACGGTCAGCGCCACAATCAGCAGCAGAAAATAAAATAGGCGCGCAAGAGTCGATGGCATCGGGTACGTAGAGAGTCGGCGGTAGTCGGCGCACTATACAAAACTTCGATGCGCCATGCTACCGAAACCGGACGTGAAGACGTGATTCGATGCCATTTTGGCCGAGACCGGCCGCCCGTGAAGCTCCAGGAGTCAGGTCCGGCACTCCGGCGGCGCGAGGTTCGAGGGTAAAGTGGGCGCGTCGACGGGCATCGGACCGGGGCCCGGGTCCGGCAGCGAAGAGGCGGCTTTACCGGCGACAAAACACTCCCACGCGAGCGCGCCGGGCAAGGCGCTGTCGGCCGCCAGTGCAATCCGCCCGGTCGGCTGAGCCGGATCGTCAGGCACCGACGGCACCAGCACCAGGGTATTGCTGCCGACGGCGGCCACCCGTGAGGTATACGTGATGACGATCTGCCCGTTGTCAGGCGAAATATGGATAGTTTCGACGTTGCGCGTGGCCGGCGGCGGTTCATACCCGCCGTCCAGGGGCACCCCGCTTGCCGCATTTTCCGCCACCGCGATACGCGCCGAAGACGACAGCGACAAACCTTCGCCGACACGGCTACGCGCCAGATAGTCCTGGTAGGCAGGAATAGCATAGGCGGCCACCACCCCGATAATCGCCAGCACAATCATCAGCTCGATCAAGGTGAATCCCTTACGGCGGCGCACGCCGGCGAAACCTGCGCGCGGCAGGTGTAATGACAAACCCATAATGAGACTCCTTAGCCAAAACCGCGCCCGGAACAAATGGGCGGGTTTATCGTAAGCTGGGCGGCGTCATCGTGACAGCCTGCCATTCGACCAAAATTCATGCGCCGCAAGCCTTGGTGTAACGCAACAACCTGGACGCAAATGCCGCAATCGCATCGGCCTTGTGGCGCACCACGGGCACGCCACCGCAGCGCTGCCGGCCGGCAGCGGCCAAGATCCGCGCAACCGACGCCGCAGCAGCAGGCGCTAAGCAGGCGCTAGTTTGAGTGAGCGCTTTCCCGGCGCGCCTTGAGTGCCAGCCGGTGCTTCAAGCCAAGACCCAGCAATACCACCAATGCCGCGCCCGCGACGGCGGCAACCGTGTGCGCCGCCGGCTCGGTCAAGCGAGGCCACCGCCGCAAAACCGGGTCGCCCACCATCAGACCGCCGCCGATCCAACCCAACAAACCACCTCCGGCCACCACCACCAAGGGAAACCGGTCGATCAATTTCAGCACCAGTTGGCTGCCCCACACCACCAGCGGAATACTCACCAGCAGACCGAAGGCAATCAATAACATGCGTTGCGACGCCTCGGCGGCATTGGCCGCACCGGCAATCGCGATAACGTTATCGATGCTCATCACCACGTCGGCAAAGATAATTGTCTTGATCGCACCGATCAGCCGGGTGGCCGGCTGGATCTGCCCGGCCGTCTCGGCCTCCGGCAACAGCAAGCGCGTGCCGATCCATAACAGCAGCAAGCCGCCGGCGATCTTCAAATAAGGAATCCCCAGCAGAAACACCGCAAACCAGACAAACACCAAGCGCATCAAGACCGCGCCGGCCGTGCCCCACAAGATGCCCTGGAGCCGCTGCGGTTTGGCTAAATGACGGCAGGCAAGCGCGATCACCACGGCGTTGTCGCCACCCAGCAGGATGTCGATCACGATGATCTGAAATACGGCAGCCCAATGGAGGTGGCGGAAAAATTCAAGCATGCGGGGCTCTGAAGAGGGGATACGATCGAGTGTAATGCATGCACCGCGGGCAACCCCGGCACCCGGACATAAAAAAACGAGGGACCCGGTTAGTCCGGTCCCTCGTTCGCTGAGCGGCTCGATTCCGCCTGAGGCGAAGCGAACCTTCAATTGTGTTGCCGCGCCTCAGCCGGCGGATAGCCGACCGGGGCGCATGACAGCAGTTACCGCAATTACAGCGCCGCCTTCAACAAGCGACCCATTTCCGACGGGTTCTTGGTCACCGTGATACCGCAGGCTTCCATGATTTCCAGCTTGGCTTCAGCGGTGTCCGCACCACCCGAGATCAGCGCGCCGGCGTGGCCCATGCGCTTGCCCGGAGGCGCTGTCACGCCCGCGATAAAACCGATCACCGGCTTTTTCATGTTGTCTTTGATCCAGTACGAAGCGTTGGCTTCATCCGGGCCGCCGATTTCGCCGATCATGATCACCGCGTCGGTGTCGGGATCGTCGTTGAACATCTTCATCACGTCGATGTGCTTCAAACCGTTGATCGGATCGCCGCCGATACCGACCGCCGACGACTGACCCAGACCCAGCGCGGTCAATTGCCCCACGGCTTCATAGGTCAACGTGCCCGAACGCGACACCACGCCGATGCGGCCTTTCTTGTGGATATGGCCCGGCATAATGCCGATTTTCAGTTCGTCCGGGGTGATGGTACCCGGGCAGTTCGGTCCGAGCAGCAAGGTCTTGCGGTTTTCGCGAGCCATGCGGGCTTTCAGTTCGATCATGTCGCGTACCGGAATCCCTTCGGTAATGCAGATCACCAGATCCAGATCGGCCTCGACGGCTTCCCAGATCGCAGCGGCTGCGCCCGCGGGCGGCACATAAATCACCGACACCGTGGCGCCGGTCTCGGACTTGGCTTCTTGTACCGAGGCAAAAATCGGAATGCCTTCGAAATTATCGCCGGCCTTCTTCGGATTCACGCCGGCGACAAATGCTTCGCGGCCATTGGCGTAGTCACGGCAGGTACGCGTGTGGAATTGACCGGTCTTGCCGGTAATACCTTGGGTGATGACCTTTGTATCTTTATTAATCAGAATCGACATGTATTACCCCTGTCTGGTTAAGCTAGCGTCGCTTCGCGTGGCGCACTATCGCAATCCACCGATATGCGCTCTCGCGACGCGCCGCTTTAACTGAAATCGCCGAGTACTTTCAGGCACGGCTGTTCCTGCGCCGGGCGGAACAGGACAGGCTGAATACCCATCCATCTCCCCGCGCGAAAAAGCCGCACGCCTTTAGCCCTGGGCTGCCGTGACGACCTTCTGCGCGGCTTCTTCCATGCTTTCAGCCGAAATGATAGGCAGTCCCGAATCAGCCAGCATCTTGCGCCCGATTTCTTCGTTGGTACCTTTCATGCGCACCACCAGCGGCACTTTCAGCGAAACCGCTTTCGACGCTTCGATCACGCCTTCGGCGATCACGTCACAGCGCATGATGCCGCCGAAGATGTTGACCAGAATGGCTTTCAGGCCGGGGTTCTTCAACATGATCTTGAACGCTTCGGTCACTTTCTCGGTGGTCGCACCACCGCCGACGTCGAGGAAGTTGGCCGGCTCGCCGCCGAACAATTTGATCGTGTCCATGGTTGCCATCGCCAAGCCGGCACCGTTCACCAGGCAGCCGATATTGCCGTCCAGCGAGATGTAGGCGAGATCGAATTTCGACGCTTCGATTTCAGCAGGATCTTCTTCAGCCAGATCGCGGTAAGCCACGATTTCCGGGTGACGGAACAAGGCATTCGAGTCGAAGTTGAACTTCGCGTCGAGGGCGATGACCTTACCGTCGCCGGTCAGGATCAGCGGGTTGATTTCGGCGATCGATGCATCGGTTTCCCAGCATGCTTGGTACAAGCCCTGGAGAATCGCGCGCGATTGCGGCAGCGAAGCATCGGGCACGCCGATCTTGCTCGCCAGCGAATCCGCGTCGGCATCGCTCAAGCCGGTTGCCGGATCGACGGCCAGCTTGTGGATCAGCTCGGGGTGATGTTCGGCGACTTCCTCGATTTCCATCCCGCCTTCGCTCGACGCCATGACCACCACGCGTTGCGAAACGCGATCGATCACCAGGCCGACATACAATTCTTTCTTGATGTCCGCGCCCTCTTCGATCAGCAGACGGCCGACTTTCTGGCCCTCCGGACTGGTCTGGTGCGTCACCAATTGCATGCCGAGAATCTGGTTCGCGTATTCGCGCACTTGTTCGATCGTCTTGGCAACCTTCACACCGCCGCCTTTACCGCGACCGCCTGCGTGGATTTGCGCCTTGACCACCCATACCGGGCCGCCAAGTTCTTCCGCGGCGGCAACAGCTTCGTCCACCGAGAACACCGCTTTACCACGCGGCACCGCAACGCCGAATTTGCGCAGGATTTCCTTTCCCTGGTACTCGTGAATCTTCATCCGTGATTCCTTTAGGTCTGAGAGTTGGATTGAATTTCATTCCCCGTCCGGCTTGCCTGTGCCGCACGCGTACTGCGCGGTGCTGGGCCATGCCTACGGGGATAGAACTGCATGACACGCGGCGCCCGAGGGCGCCGCGTGTGGCATCGGTTGAGCTGAAACGGCGATTCGGCTTCCGAATCGGCGTAAGCGGTCAGATCCCCGGCAATCCCGGCGCGACACGGCGCTTCGCCATGCTGAAGTGCGTCATCGGGAGAGGTCGAAAGGCTGGACTGGGGGAGACTGCCGCGCAGCGTCATATGAGGGGTGCAACTCAAGGCGGCGCAATGCGCCGCAGTAAGACCCATCGCGGCGCCGAGGCGTCCGAGGCGGTCAAATACCGGAGTTGCGGGACTTGCTGGAACAGGACTCAGACCGCTCAAGGCACGGCAAGCCGGCTTGAGCGTTTCACTGTGACCGACGAGAGCCCGCCGGCCGAACGAAGATTCATCGACAAGCCATAGCCCGGCACCACGTCCCACGGTTTTCACGTGGATCGCGCGGCTGTGACGCAGCGTGTGTGCTACGGGCTGGAAGAGCGGCATGTCCTATTGTCTTACCAAACAAAAACGGCACGAGTTTAACATACTGGCAAGTCCGCACTGCGCCGTAGCGCGGTCAGTCCGTGCCGATGAGATTAAAGGCACCGGTAAGCACAGGGATGGCGGGAGAGTTTTGCAGGAACTGAGTCAAAACAGGATAGCGTTGCCGCCACTACGGCGCGCTTAAGCGGAAAACAGAGGGCGTGGGGCTGGATTGACGGGCCTGGATTAATACAGCGGGACGAATGGCATCGCAGACAACGGTGACGCCGGCCATGGCTCAGTCGGCCGGGTCGCCGTCAGGAAACTCAGGTTCGTCGTCGAAACCGCGCAGCAAACGGCCGATAGCCGCATGCGAGAACCCGCGTGCCGCCAGAAAACGGGCTTGTTTGGCACGTTCGGCGGGAGATTGGGGCAATTCACCGAATTTCTTTAACCACACCGCTTTGGCGCGTGCCGCCTCGGTTTCGCGTAATTGGCTGTTGAGTTGTGCCAGTAATTCACCGTCAACCGCGTGGCGCTTGAGTTCGCCCACGATGCGGCTGGTGCCGAAGCGAGCGGAACGCCGGTGCATCAGGCTTTCAGCAAACCGTGTATCGGACAACCAGCCTTCTTGCTCCAAGGCATCGAGCATGGCGTCAAGGTTGTCGCTTTCTTCAACATAAGGTCTCAGCTTGCCGGCCAATTCAACACGGCTATAGTCCCGGCGCGAAAGATAAGCCAACGCGCGGCCTTTCAGGCTGCGTTTGGGTTTGGCGCTTTGGTCCGGAGACCCGATGTCTGGATTGCTGGAGTTTGAGCCGTCGGTAGAGAAATCGTCGGTGCGGGAGCGGTGGTGGTCCGGGCCGTTATGATCCGAGCCGTGGTGGTTCGGACCTCGGCCCGAACCGCTCCGCGCTTCGGTTTTGCGCTTTGAACGCCGCCCGGCTTGTTCGCTGGAGCGGGTATAGCTGTCTGGCACGGCACGCTCGGAAGAATCGAACGGGTCCCACGAATCGGCACCGCGACGGGCGGTACCGCCGCCGGCGCCAACGTCCGCACGACCGTCCGTGTTGCCCGCAGCATTACCGTCAGCGTTGCCATCGCCCCCAGCATCCCCATGGCCGGTCACATCCCGCGCCTCTCGCACACCGTGGCGGCGCGCAGAAAAACGGGATCGTGACTGGTCCATGGTTAGCTCTACTCAGGCCGGTTCAAACGTCGGTTGCAAACATCAGTTTCAAACCTCGGTTCGAACTTATTTTCTACATGTACTTTCCAAATGCACTTGCCAAGCGCATTTGCCAAGCGCATTTGCCAAACGCATTTGCCAAACGCATTTGCCAAACTTACTCAGGTGCGAGTTCGGCTTCGTCGTCTTTTACCGGTGCGGGACCGGCCAGCCCTTGAGGCATGGCGACGACACCCAGTGATTCGCGCACTTTATTTTCGATTTCGCGGGCGATATCGGGATTTTCGCGCAGGAATTCGCGTGCGTTATCTTTACCCTGGCCGACACGTTCGCCGTTGTAGCTATACCAGGCACCGGCTTTTTCCACGATTTTGGCTTGCACGCCAAGATCGATGATTTCGCCTTCGCGCGAAATACCTTCGCCATACAAAATATCGAAAATAGCTTCGCGGAACGGCGGCGCGACCTTGTTCTTGACCACTTTGACACGGGTTTCCGAACCGATCACTTCGTCGTTCTTCTTGATCGAACCGATGCGGCGGATATCGAGCCGGACCGAGGCGTAGAATTTCAGCGCGTTACCGCCTGTAGTGGTTTCCGGACTACCGAACATCACGCCGATTTTCATGCGGATCTGGTTGATGAAAATCACCATGCAATTGGTACGCTTGATGGTGCCGGTCAGCTTGCGCAGCGCTTGCGACATCAAACGCGCTTGCAGGCCAGGCAGCGAGTCGCCCATTTCGCCTTCGATTTCAGCTTTGGGCACCAATGCCGCCACCGAGTCGATCACGATCAGGTCGATCGAGCCCGAGCGCACCAGCGCATCGGCAATTTCCAGTGCCTGCTCGCCGGTGTCGGGTTGCGACACCAGAAGATCGGACACGCTGACACCCAGCTTGGCCGCATAACCGATATCGAGCGCGTGCTCGGCATCGATAAACGCACACGTGCCGCCGAGTTTCTGCATTTCGGCCACAACTTGCAGGGTCAAGGTGGTTTTACCGGAAGATTCCGGACCGTAGATTTCGACCACCCGGCCGCGCGGCAAGCCGCCGACGCCCAGTGCGATGTCGAGACCCAGCGAGCCGGTCGAGCAGACCTGGATGTCTTCGATGGCTTCGCCGGCACCCAGGCGCATGATCGAGCCCTTACCGAATTGCTTTTCGATCTGTGCCAGAGCTACTGCCAGTGCCTTGCTTTTTTCGGCGGTCATTCCAGTCGCGCCTTTCTTGCTATCTTCCATGAATCGTCCTTTGCTATGATGGTCGGCGTCTGTCACAGACAACCCGGTTTGGGGCGTTGGATGGTACTGTATAAAAAAACAGTGGTTTTGGCAAGTGTTGTTGCTTTATTGTCTAGTCGTGCCCGGTTCCGCAAATTCATTCGTCAAACAATTTACGGCGCAGGACACCAGCTTGCGCCACACTATATAGAGACACACACAATAGCGCACGCCGCGCACACTTGAGAGCGCCGCGCTGTCGCGCGGCACCTCCTCATCTGGTGGGGCACAGCGTTCAAGCAAGGCTTCCGATGCGAATCCTGATTGCCGAAGATGACAGCATACTCGCCGACGGACTGATTCGTTCCCTCCGCCAATCGGGTTATGCCGTCGATCTCGTCACCAACGGCGCCGACGCCGATAGCGCCCTGTCGCTGCAGACCTTCGACCTGCTGATCCTCGATCTCGGCCTGCCCACGCTGCCGGGCCTTGAGGTGTTGCGCCGCCTGCGCGCGCGCAATTCGTCGTTACCCGTGATGATTCTGACCGCCGCCGACAGTGTCGAACAGCGCGTCAACGGCCTGGATCTCGGCGCCGACGACTATATGGCCAAGCCGTTTGCCCTCACCGAACTCGAAGCCCGGGTGCGGGCGCTGACCCGGCGTGGCGCCGGCGGCGGCCCGACCATCGTGCGCCATGGCCAATTGGCGTTTGACCAGGTCGGGCGCGTTGCCACCCTGAACGACCAATTTGTCGAGCTCTCCGCGCGGGAATTAGGCCTGCTGGAAATTTTGCTGCAACGGGTCGGCCGGCTGGTGTCGAAAGAGCAACTGGTCGATCACCTCTGCGAATGGGGCGACGAAGTCAGCAACAATGCGATCGAAGTCTATGTCCACCGGCTGCGCAAAAAACTCGAGCCGGGCGGGGTGCAAATCGCCACCGTGCGCGGCTTGGGCTATTGCCTGGAAAAACCGCTCAGCCCGGCCCCGCCGCCCACTGCGCCGCATACACCGCACCCTGCAGCCGCCACCGAGCAGGGTCTTGCTCATTAACCCAGGCGCCAAATCGTCCGTGCGGCGCGACACCACGGATGAGGAGCAGGACGAGGCCTATAAAAATCCCTTCGCGCCGCCCGACGAAGCCACTGCGACGCCACGGCCGCGCTCGCTATTCGGCGAAATCCTCGACTGGATGCTGGCGCCTTTGCTGCTGCTCTGGCCGATGAGTATTGCCGTCACCTATCTGGTGGCGAAATCGATTGCCAGCGGCCCCTTCGACCACGCGCTCGAAACCGACGTCGACGTGCTGGCGCGCCAGATCCAGCCGGTCAACGGAGTCGCGACCTTGTCGCTGCCGGATTCGGCGCGGGAATTTCTGCGCACCGACGACGTCGACACGATTTATTACCAGATCGTCGGCCCGCAAGGCGAACTGGTCGCCGGCACCCGCGAACTGCCGCTGCCCAGCGAAGAAGACAAACCGCAGCCCGGCGTGGTCGAGTATCGCAACGAGACCCTGCACGGCACACCGATCCGCATCGCCTACACCTCGGCGGCAATCCCGCAACTCGCGGGCCAGCCTTATGCGTTGGTGCAAGTGGCCGAAACCCTGGGCAAACGCAGCCGCCTGGCCAACGACATCATCAAGGGCGTGATCCTGCCGCAATTCGTGATTCTGCCGCTGGCGATTGTGCTGGTCTGGTTTGGCCTGTCGCGCGGCCTGGCGCCGCTGCATGCGCTGCAACAGCATATTCGCGGACGGCGTCCGGACGACTTGTCGCCGCTGGAAGCCGCCCAAGCGCCGGCCGAAATCGCGCCGCTGGTCGCCTCCTTCAACGAGCTGCTGACGCGACTCGAGCAGAATATGGCGATCCAGAAACGTTTTATTGCCGATGCCGCGCATCAAATGAAAACCCCGCTGGCCGGCTTGCGCATGCAAGCCGAACTGGCCTCGCGGCAAACTGTGTCGGCCGAGGTCAGGCTCTCGCTGGAACAAATCGCCGCCAGCTCGGAACAAGCCGCACGCCTGGTAACCCAGCTATTGGCCATGGCCCGCGCCGAAAACCACTCCACCAGCCCGGCGCTGGAAGCGGTCGATCTGGTGGCGCTGGCACGCCAGGCGACCCAGGATTGGGTACTGCCGGCCCTGGCCAAACAGATGGACCTCGGTTTCGAAGCCGACGACCGCCCGGCCATCATCATCGGCCACCCCTTGATGCTGCGCGAAATGCTGGTCAACCTGATCGACAACGCGATCCGCTATACCCCCAACGCCGGCCGCATCACGGTACGGGTGCGCAGCGACAACACCACCGCCAGCATCGATGTCGAGGACTCCGGCCTGGGCATTCCCGTCGACGAACGAGCTCATGTGCTCGAACGTTTTTACCGGATTCTCGGGCGCGACGGCGAAGGCAGCGGACTGGGGCTCGCCATCGTGCGCGAGATCGTCAACATGCATGAAGGCGAGCTGGAAATACTCGATCATGTCTATCAGGACACGCCACGACGTGCCGGGACCTTGATTCGACTGACATTTCGACGTGTTCAAGGACGGGACTTACCCTAGGCCCGGGCCTCGCTCAAGTTTTTCTGAAATCAATAAAAAATACAAAAACCGGCCCAATTCGGCTTATTTATCGCATTTTTACGTGACTTTAGTCGGTTTTATGGAAATCGCTGCTACCTGAACCCATCTCACCCGGTCAGATCGATGTCAGTAATCGGTAAGTTTCGGCACCGATACTGAATTACGGCAGCTTAAAGCGGCCGACCATAAAACTATTCGACTGGAGATAAACGATGGCAACCGTAAGCGGGCAAGTTTCCCACGCCCCGATGACGAACGCCGAACGGCGGGTAATTTTCGCGTCGTCCTTGGGCACCGTCTTCGAGTGGTACGACTTTTACCTGGCAGGCTCACTGGCAGCATTTATCGCCAAAAGCTTCTTCGCCGGGGTGAACCCCACAGCCGCGTTTATCTTTACGCTGCTCAGTTTTGCCGCAGGCTTCGCCGTGCGCCCCTTCGGCGCTATCGTGTTCGGCCGCCTGGGCGACATGGTCGGACGCAAATACACTTTTCTCATCACGATCCTGATCATGGGGACCTCGACCTTCCTGGTCGGGCTGTTACCGGGTTACGCCACGCTCGGCATCGCCTCGCCCGTGATCTTTATCGCCATGCGCCTGCTGCAAGGCCTGGCGCTCGGCGGCGAATACGGCGGCGCGGCCACCTACGTGGCGGAACATGCCCCCAGCAACAAACGCGGCGCCTGGACCTCATGGATCCAGACCACCGCCACGCTGGGCCTGTTCCTCTCCCTGCTGGTGATTCTCGGGGTACGCAAATCCATCGGCGAAGATGCCTTCGGCGCCTGGGGCTGGCGCGTGCCGTTCCTGGCGTCGATTGTGCTGCTGGCAATCTCGGTCTGGATCCGCCTGCAACTGAGCGAATCGCCGGCATTCCAGAAAATGAAGAGTGAAGGCAAGGTTTCGAAAAAACCGCTGACCGAAGCCTTCGCCGAATGGAAGAACCTGAAGGTAGTAATCCTCGCGCTGTTCGGCCTCACCGCCGGTCAAGCCGTGGTCTGGTACACCGGTCAGTTCTACACCCTGTTCTTCCTCACCCAGACCTTGAAAGTCGACGGCGTTACCGCCAGCCTGGTGATTGCCGCGGCGCTGTTGATCGGCACGCCGTTCTTTGTATTCTTCGGCTCCCTGTCCGACCGCATCGGCCGCAAACCGATCATCATGGCCGGCTGCCTGATCGCGGCACTGACCTACTTCCCCCTGTTCCATATGCTCACGCATTATGCGAACCCGACCCTGGAAGCGGCCGTCGCCAAATCGCCGATCGTCGTCACGGCGGACCCGAACGAATGTTCGTTCCAGTTCAACCCGGTCGGCACGGCAAAATTCACCTCGTCCTGCGACATTGCCAAATCCTCGCTGTCCAGCGCCGGCTTGAACTACGAAAACGTGGCGGCCCCGGCCGGCACAATTGCGCAAATCAAGGTCGGCGACACGGTGGTCAATGCCTATGACGGCAAAGCCGCCGATGCCAAGACGCAAGGCGCGACCTTCAAGAAGGGCTTGAGCGACACCTTGAAAGCCGCAGGCTACCCGGCCAAAGCCGACCCGGCGCTGTTCAACTACCCCATGACCATCGCCGTGCTGACCATCCTGGTGATCTACGTCACCATGGTGTACGGCCCGATCGCCGCGATGCTGGTGGAAATGTTCCCGGTGCGGATCCGCTACACCTCGATGTCCCTGCCCTACCACATCGGCAACGGCTGGTTCGGCGGCTTCCTGCCGGCTACCGCGTTCGCCATCGTGGCGGCAAAAGGCAATATTTATTCGGGGCTGTGGTACCCGGTAGCGGTCGCGCTCTTCACCTTTGTCATCGGCATGGTGTTCGTGCGCGAAACCCGGGGCACGGATATCGACGCCGAAGCTTGAGCGGCAAATTTAAGCTGCGCAGGGGGTTGACACATACCCCTTTCGCGGACATAATCTGCGACTCTTTGGCGAATTAGCTCAGCCGGTTAGAGCGACGGAATCATAATCCGCAGGTCCGGGGTTCGAATCCCTGATTCGCCACCAGTTTCAAAGGAAAGCCCTTGATCTCACGATCAAGGGCTTTTTCTTTTGCGCTGCACATTAGCGATCGAATCAACGCTCCCGAACAACGCAACAAAGCCGCCGCCAGCAAATTCGGCATGTAGGCTTTTGTCATCTGGGGTTGCACATGACAGCAATCTCAGTGAACTCATCTCCCATCTGCGTAAAATTAAAAAACGTCGGAACCCATATACCTTATTCCTGGTTTGAAATGTGACGGCTGCAAGAAGATCAAAATCGAGGTGGTTCAAGCGCGCATAGGACGATATGCCGAGATTATGCTTCGGTTGGAGTGGGTGCTCCGCCCAGGGCACGCAGCAGCGTTGGCACCTTATCCTTACTGGTGGCCTGTACCCGCGCGATGAGGGCGTGATCGACATGGCCCAGCCCGTAAGTTCGGGCAACATCGTCTTGCAGACGGTGCCACAGGTGCCCCGTCATCTCAGCGTCAACCATCGCCCGGTGGGCACGCCCGGTCTTGGGTAATCGCAGCATTTCCACTAGCGTCGACAACTTGTGGTTTTGAGCATGTGGGTAAATACGCCTCGACGCGAGCATGGTACATGCGAAGGAATGCTCTGCCGACAACCCAAGAAGCGCCAACTCGGCTTGCCAAAACCTTCGATCGAAGCCGGCGTTATGAGCCACGACCGGATGTTTACCGACGAACTGAGCCACTTCACGCATCACCTTCAACGCCGAGGGTGCCGATGAAATCATCTCGTTCGTAATGCCCGTCAAAGCCACGACATCAGACGGGATGCGCCGGCCCGCATTCATCAGGCTCTGGAAACGATCGATGACTTGCCCATCACGCAAAAGAATGACGGCGATTTCCGTGGCACGGTCACCCTGATTCGGCGACAGCCCGGTTGTTTCAAAGTCCAGAACAGCAACCGTTTGCATGATGTTGCCTTGTTGGTTGATCACCGCCGTCGGTGACGATCAGTGTGTAAGCGAAATGTATATGGGTGCGTCTCACTGCTGGTCAGGCAACCGCTCATGACCGCGGTCAACAATTCCCAATCCGCTGAAAATTAACCAAAGACATGGAGATTTTGGAGGTGTACATTTTAAAAATTAAGGCTGCCAGCCACTGACAAAACGCATGCCCGATAGCGCCTGTATCAAGCGGCTCGTGGCTGATTGATACAGATCGTTGTTTGGCTATTTTTGATCGACTCCTCTCGTAGGTCATCATGTTTCGTCCACCGTTACATACAACGATTACGCAGCTATTGCTCGACGACATCGAGACGACGCATTGCGCGGACAGTGAGATCGTAACCCATGCATACAGTATCGCCTTGGGCTTTGATTCGAAAACCGAAGCGATCAAGGAAAATCTGTATGGGTATCCTCTCGGGTTGAGGCATGTCCTTCGAAGATTCTTCACGGGTCGGTGACATTGCTTCCCGAGGCCTTTATCTTTCTTGGCAAGGCAGAAAAGTGAGCCCCCTTCCGTGCTCTCATGAGCATAACGAAGCCCGCGCTAACCGCCCTCGATGAGCGGCTTACGCGTCGGAAGCCTAGAACAATCGCCAGGTGCCGATCATAATAGCCGTATCGAAGATGCTCCAGGATACGGTTGACATCATGTATGACTGCGACGACGCAGAAATTCCCGTGTTGACACGAGGCGCGGCAACATCAATATGCGGGGAATCGTCAATGTGGCTGTGGTGAGCACACGCAAGTTGCGCGAGATGAGGCTTGAAGCTTCGTACAATACAATAATAAATGTCGTGAGGAGCGCGAGATGCTCGATTTGACACAAGCACTTACCTATTCAGCAGCGCTGGGGATTGCCGCGGCTATTCCCGGCCCCGGTATGGCGGCACTGGTCGCCCGGAGCGTCAGCGGTGGCACCTCGCCGGGCTTTTGCATGCTGGCCGGATTGATCCTGGGTGACTTGAGCTACCTGTCGTTTGCAGTTTTTGGCCTGGCAATGCTCGCCGAACATTTCAACGCGTTGTTTCAACTGGTACGCTGGGGCGCCGCAGCCTATCTCTGTTATCTGGCCTGGCAGTTCTGGTTTGCCAACCACCAAGCGATAGAAGCGGGCAAGCCAGCGCAGAGGAAGGAATTGCTGTCCGCGGCAATATCTGGAGTGACCATTACGCTAGGGCCTGTTCACGCTAATAATGGGCTTGCGAACAGCCCTTTCCGGTCGGCTGGCGAGGAGTGTG
>Ga0302227_10000254_pt1 | contig 53748 bp, 51 predicted proteins | sample II_Palsa_N1_1_FD_193525 | JGI IMG/M metagenome (GOLD analysis project Ga0302227, IMG submission 193525) | Peat permafrost microbial communities from Stordalen Mire near Abisko, Sweden - II_Palsa_N1_1 | ecosystem: Environmental > Terrestrial > Soil > Palsa > Peat permafrost | place: Sweden... | reverse complement strand
CAGTTTGCGGACAGTGAACAGGCTCTCTTGCAGGACATCGGCACCACGCATCTGAAGGTCTCGAGGCAGGCAGGTCGGGAGGAGGAGAGTCTACGATGTGGCGGAGGTATTTCAGCAGCCTGTTAAGGCCCGATACACATTCGGCGCCACCATATCAATTTCAATTGAAGGCAATCGGTTGTGACTTGCCGCATCGTGGGCGACGCCTCCCCATTTGATCCAGCCAGAAGCGAACATCGCATCAACCATAGTTCGATATAGTTTGGTACCTCTCCCCACTACTGGCCGAGGTCTCTTCGCTCGTCCGTCGTTCACCTAACCCTTGAAGAATGTCTGTGCATGAAGCAGCCGGGATACCTCGCTTGTCGTGTTTGGGTCGGATGTTGTGGGTTGGATTAGCACTTGCCGTCGCGTCGCAAGCAGCGTTCGCGGCTGTCGACCATGTCGAAATCACTGATCGAAAGCCTTACCAGGATGGCAAGGTGTTTCCAGGGGTGGGTACTTACGAAGTGATTCATGGGCGCGCATGGTTCAAGCTCGACCCTGACGACAAAGCGAATGCCCGCATCGTCGATCTCAAGTACGCGCCTCGCGATAGCAAGGGACAAGTCGAGTTCTCTACAGAGTTTGTGCTGCTGCGGCCGACGAAGGCTGTCGACTCCACGCTGATCTACGATGCCGCCAACCGGGGCGATCCCATTTCCGGTGACTTGAACTATGCGTTCAACTCGACCAGGAAGCCCCCAGTCGCAGATACCGGGTTCTTGCAACGCAACGGTTTCACGGTGCTTGCGTCAGCCTGGCAATGGGACATCAAGCCTGAGGCTGGGGATGTGCATGCGCTGGTGTTCACTCCGCCTATAGCCACCGACCATGGCCACACGATTACTGGCAACGTCGCGAACGAATTTACCGTTGAGAAGCCGTCCGATACAGCTTCCTTCGTTGGCATTGACGGGCGGGCCTATGCCATCGCTGTCAAAGATGATCGCTTGGCAGCGCTGACTGTGAGAACCCGCCCGGATGATCCACGTGTTGCTATCCAGCGCAGCCTCTGGAGCTTCGTGCCAGCGACCGACGGCCAGGCACCTACCCAGATCCAGATGCGTGATGGATTCAAGCCGGGCCTGATCTACGAACTCACCTACACCGCGCGCGACCCATATGTTGTCGGCACCGGCCTGGCCGGCATTCGCGATCTGTTGTCCTGGTTCCGAACGCATCCGTTCGAAGGCGCGCCAGCGCCCAAACACGTCCTGATCATTGGGGTCAGCCAGACCGGTCGGCTGATCCAGCAAATGCTTTATGACGGCTTCGATGTCGATGAGCAGCAAAGGCTCGTCTTCGACGGCGCGCTTAGCCTCGTTGGTGGCAGCGGCAGAGGAAGCTTCAATCACCGCTTCGCCTTCCCGACGCGTGCCGCCAGCCTGGTGCTGGATCGGGGCTATCCGACGGATCTGTTTCCATTCACGACAGGCGAAGAACGCGACGCCACCACAGGACAGACCGGGTCCCTGTTGGCGCGTGCGCGCGACTCGAAGGGAAAGGGTCCCAAACTCTTCCTGGTCAATAATTCCACCGAGTTCTGGGGACGGTCCGCATCGCTGCTGGAAACAACGCCTGACGGTAGTGCCGACGTGGCAGCGGACCCAAATACGCGTCTTTATCTGCTCACAGGCATGCCGCATTTCCCGAGCGGTGATCCGACGCGGGATACCACGGTCAACTGCGTCGATCCTGCGGATGGTTTTGGCAATCTGGCCAGCCACCGAGTTCTGCTGATCGATCTCGATCGTTGGGTGCGTGGGGAGGCTGAGCCGCCACCCAACGCCTATCCGACGCTTGCCAATGGCACGTTGGTATCAGCAACGCGATATCAGGAGCTGTTCCCGAAGGGGATTGGCCTGAGTCCACCGAACAACCTCTATGTCCCCTGGCGTCTGGATTTCGGACCTCGCTTCACCTCCCAGGGCATCATCGATCGACTGCCGGCGGTTGCCGGTCAGCCGTATACGGTCCTGGTGCCGTCGCCGGATGCGGATGGCACAGACTCAGCGGGTTGGCGGCCGGTCGTTGTACAAGTTCCCCTGGGCACATATACCGGCTGGAATGAACGCACCACCGCCACCGGTTTCAGCTGGGCGCTCGACCGATTCCAAGGCTCGTTCCAACCGTTTGCGCGCACGGAAGCCGAGCGCAAGTCAGCGGGAGATCCACGCCCTTCCATTGAGGCCCGCTACAGTTCGCGCGCGGCGTTCATTGAACAGACGCGATCAGCTGCGAACAAGGCTGTCGCGGCGCACGAGCTTCTAGTGGAAGACGTCGATCGTGTGGTTGCGATGCAGGCCACGTTTTACGATCGAATCATGGCCCACTCGCCAAACGATATGACATGTAAATACCTGTGGCCGGATCGTCCCCACTGAAGCTCGATGAGAGGCGAAGAGGCGTTACGCAATCAGCCGCTCATCCACGCTGAACGCGTAGCGTCATTTCTTCATCTCCAGCAGATCCCACGCATTCCCATACAGATCCTCGAACACCGCGACGGTGCCGTAGGGCTCTTCGCGCGGCTCTTCCCGAAAGCATACGCCGGCGGCGCGCATGCGATGCCAATCGCGCTGGAAGTCGTCGGTGTGCAGGAACAGGAACACGCGGCCACCGGTCTGGTTGCCGATGCGCGAGGTTTGTTCGTTGCCTTGGGCCAGGGCCAGCAGCAGGCGGGTTTCGTGCGAGCCGGGCGGGGCCAGCAGCACCCAACGCTTGCCGCCGCCGAGGTCGGTGTCTTCGATCACCTCGAAACGAAGCGCACGCGTATACCAGGCGATCGCTTCGTCGTAGTCGGACACCACGAGTGCCAGTGCGCCGAGGTGCTGTTTCACTTTGCACCTGCCTGGAGGGTGGGCAGCGGGCCGAGTGCCGCCTGCAATTTTTTCGTCAGCTTCGCGCGTACCAGCACGTAAGCATCGAGCACAAATGATTCCAGCTCGGCCTTGCTGAAACGCTGCGGCTCGATGACCGAGATCCAGTGCGCCCGCGCCATGTAGGGGGCTGGAATGATGCCGGGTTGGTCGGTCAATTCCAGAAAACGCTCGTCGGCCACCTTGAACGACAACCGGCCGCCCTCGCTGCCGTCGGATGGCATCACCGCAAACATCTTGCCGTCGACACTGAGCACCAGATCCACGCCCCATTTGATGTCGCGCGTCACGCCGGGCCATTGCCCGCAAAGAGCCTCGAGCTGCGGCACGGTTATGCCCATCGCCGACTTGGTCATGGCTCACTCCTGCTAGTGAATGGTGGCATTGTGGTCGGTGCGGCGACCACCTTGTAAATAGCGACACGGCCTAGCAGGCCTGCCCGGCGCCGGTGTGGCATGCGATGGGAACACCAATGCGGCATTTAGCCGCCCTTGGGCCCGATCGCGAGGGGTGTTTTGTTCATGTTGCAGTGCACACAATACGGTAAAGTATGGTCATGTTGCCGATACCCTCCATCGACTTTTCCTCCCCGCTGCAAAACGCAGCCCTGCCGCCGCGCAGCCGTGACCGTTTTGCTCCGCGCCCTGTGCAAGCGCCGCAAGGTGAAATGGTCTCCACGCACGATCAACGTCAGCTGCGCTTGCGCAGTATCGGGTTGGACGACGTGGCTGCATTGCAGCGCTGCTTCTTCCGGCTTTCGCCAGAAGATATCCGTCGCCGTTTCCTGCATGCGATGTCCGAGCTGCCTGCACCGATGGCGCAGCGGCTGTGTCAGATCGACCCAACCCTGGAAACCGCACTGGTGCTGGCGGACGAGACAGTCACGCCAGCGGAGATTCGTGGCGTCGGCCGTATCTATGTGGACGAAGCTGCCGACAGCGCCGAATTCTCGGTGCTGGTGGAACATGACTGGTGTCGGGTCGGGCTGGGCGCGTTGCTGATGAAGCGACTGGTCGAAGACTGCCGCCGCCGTGGCCTGGCGGAAGTCTGGGGTTACGTGCTGCTGGAAAACCGGCCGATGCTGGAGCTGTGCAAGGAGCTGGGCTTTGTCCGGCGCCTGCAACGCAACGAGCCGGGCACCGCGCAGATCATGCTGAAGCTGTAACGCATCCCACAGATGCGAGGCGCGCCGGGGCTGTCGCGCTACACTTGCCCGCTTTCCCCGCCGCGGCTCGATGGCTGCGCCTTGGACACGCGTCACCTATGCCCAGTCTGATCCCGCATCCGCCCCTCCCCACCACGCCCAGGCAACGCCGTTACTGGACGCCGCCGCACGGCTCCTCGCGTGCACTGCTGATCGCGGAGGCTGCGCGCTCGCATGAAGGCCTGCTGGTAGCAGTAACCCGCGACACCCAGCGTGCGCATGCGCTCGAAGCCGAGCTGAAGGTCTTCGCCGGTGGCCTGCGGGTACTGCATTTCCCGGACTGGGAAACGCTGCCGTACGACGTCTTCAGTCCACACCCGGAAATCGTCTCGCAGCGCATCGCCACGCTATACCAGTTGCCCAGCATGAAGCGTGGCGTGCTGGTGGTGCCCGTAGCCACCTTGATGCAGCGGATCGCGCCGCGTTCGCACATCACCGGTTCCGGCCTCGTGCTGCAGAAGGGTCAGAAGTTCGACCTGGCGGCCGAACAGCGCCGGCTGGAATCGTCCGGCTACCGCCATGTGCCGCAAGTGACCGAGCCCGGCGACTTCGCGGTGCGCGGCGCACTGATCGACATCTTCCCCATGGGCACGGCCGAGCCGTACCGCATCGAGCTATTCGACGACGAGGTGGAATCGATCCGCAGCTTCGATCCGGAAACGCAGCGCTCACAGCAGCAAGTGGATCGGATCGAACTGCTGCCCGCGCGCGAGTTTCCACTCACCGAGGAAGCGGCCAAGAACTTCCGCGGCAACCTGCGCGAGCGCTTCCCGATCGACGTGCGCCGCTGCCCGCTTTATCAAGACATGAAGGAAGGCGTCACGCCCGGCGGCATCGAATACTACCTGCCGCTGTTCTTCGCGCAGACCGCCACCCTGTTCGACTACCTTGCCGACGACGCGCTGTTCTTGCTTGGTGAGGGTGCCGGCGAATCGTCCGAACAGTTCTGGACCCAGACCGTCGAGCGTTACGACCAGCGCGCACACGATATCGAACGTCCCGTACTGCCGCCGGCCGAGTTGTACCTGTCGCCCGAGCAATTGCGCGAACAATTCAACAAGCGCCTGCGCGTCGAAGTCGTCGACTCTGGCCACGAGCACGCTGTCGCCGTCGGTACGCAGCCAGCACCGGAAGTACCGCTGAATCGCAAGGGCGAGGAGCCCGGCACCTCGCTGCGGCATTTCGTTGAAAGCTACCCGGGCCGGGTATTGATCGCCGCCGACTCGGCGGGTCGACGCGAGGCGTTGATCGAGACGCTGGCGGCCGCGGGCATGAAGCCGGAGAACGTTGAGAGCTGGCCAGCTTTTTTCCCCCCACGTGATGATAGGGAGAGCGCTCAGGTTCGCGGTAAAGCTTCCACCCCTCCCCTGCACGCAGGTGAGGGGGCAGGAGCGGCGCCCAAGTTTGCGATCTTTATCGCGGGGCTCGAGCAAGGTTTCGCGCTCACCAAACCGGCCATCACCGTACTCACCGAGCGCGAGCTGTTTGGCGAGCGCGTGCGCAGCGAGCGCGATCGCAAGCGTCGCCGCGGAACCGCGCGCGACCCGGAAAGCATCATCCGCGATCTCACCGAGCTCAGCCTCGGCGCGCCGATCGTGCATGTCGATCATGGCGTGGGTCGCTACCACGGTCTGATCTCCATGGATGTCGGCGGCATGGACGGCGAGTTCCTCACCATCGAATACGCCAAGGGCGACAAGTTGTATGTACCGGTCGCGCAGCTGGGTCTGGTCAGCCGTTACTCGGGCACCGCGCCGGAACTGGCGCCGCTGCATTCCCTGGGCGGCGACGCGTGGGAGCGCGCGCGCAAGAAGGCCGCCGAGAAGGTACGCGACGTCGCAGCCGAACTACTGGCGATCTACGCGCAACGCGAAGCACGCGGTGGCGAGTCGATGCCGATCGATCGCCAGCTGGTGGAGGAATTTGGCAGCACCTTCCCGTTCGAGGAAACCCCCGATCAGGAAAGCGCCATCGAGGCCGTGCTTGGCGATCTCGCCGCGTCACGGGCGATGGATCGGGTGATTTGCGGCGACGTCGGCTTCGGCAAGACCGAGGTTGCATTGCGTGCAGCGTTCGCCACCGCCACCGCCGGCAAGCAGGTCGCCGTGCTGGTGCCGACCACCCTGCTCGCCCAGCAGCATTACCGTAACTTCGCGGACCGATTCGCCGATTGGCCGGTACGTGTGGACGTGCTGTCGCGCTTCAAGTCGACCAAGGAAGTGAACGACGCGCTGAAGCGCCTCGCGGATGGCCAGATCGACGTGATCATCGGCACGCACAAGCTGCTGCAGCCGGACATCAAGTTCAAGAATCTCGGCCTGGTCATCGTGGACGAGGAGCAGCGCTTCGGTGTGCGTCAGAAAGAGCAGCTGAAAAAACTGCGCGCCGAAGTCGATCTGCTGACGATGACCGCAACGCCGATTCCGCGCACGCTGAACATGGCGATGGCAGGCCTACGCGACCTCTCGCTGATCGCCACGCCACCGGCGCACCGCTCCGCCGTACGCACATTCATTTCGGCATGGGACCCGGCGACGATCCGCGAGGCGCTGCAGCGCGAGCTGTCGCGTGGCGGTCAGGTGTACTTCCTGCACAACGAAGTCGAAAGCATCGAGCGCACCGTGCGCGAACTCGAGGAACTGGTGCCCGAGGCGCGCATTCGCATCGCCCATGGCCAGATGCCGGAACGCGAGCTCGAAGGCGTGATGGCGGATTTCCATCGCCAGCGTTTCAACGTGCTGGTGTGTACCACCATCATCGAAACCGGCATCGACATTCCCACCGCCAATACCATCATCATCGATCGTGCCGACCGTTTCGGACTGGCCCAGCTGCATCAGCTGCGCGGCCGCGTCGGCCGCTCGCATCACCGCGCCTATGCCTATCTGGTGGTGCCCGATCGCAAGTCGATCACGGCTGATGCGCAGAAGCGCCTGGAAGCTCTCGCGTCACTGGAAGAACTCGGTGCCGGCTTCACGCTGGCCACCCACGACCTGGAAATCCGCGGCGCCGGCGAACTACTCGGCGATGAGCAATCCGGTCAGATTCAGGAAATTGGTTTCGGTCTCTACACCGAACTGCTCGACCGCGCGGTACGCGCGCTGAAGTCAGGCAAGGTGCCGGACTTCGATCTCAGCAGCGAACACGAAACCGAAGTCGAACTGCATTTGCCCGCGCTGATCCCGGACGATTACCTGCCCGACGTGCATGCTCGCCTGACCCTGTACAAGCGCGTTGCCAGTGCGCGCAGCGAGGAAGATCTGCGCGACCTGCAAGTGGAGATGATCGACCGCTTCGGCCTGCTTCCCGTCCCCACCAAACAGCTGTTTGCCGTCGCCAGCCTGAAACTGATGGCCACCCCGCTCGGTATCCGCAAGCTCGACTTCGGCGCCAACGGCGGTCGCATCGTGTTCCGCGAAAAACCTGACGTCGACCCGATGACGATCATCAAGCTGATCCAGCGCCTGCCGCGTGTATACAAGCTGGACGGCCAGGACAAACTGAAGATCACTCTTGACCTGCCCGGTGCTACCGAGCGCCTGCGCAGCGCACAGGAAGTACTGGTACTGCTGGGCGCGCGGCGACCAGGCTGATGGTTGTGCGCTCCGCTGCACGGGGCGCACGAGCTGTCACCCAAGCCAACCCGATAACTCAGGCGAACTGCAAAGCCCGGAGTTCGCGAAGCGGCGTATCGATGGTGACCTTCGTCGATGCGAAGCTCAACGTAGCTTCGCGCTCGGCGATGTGAGTGGCAAAACTTACTGCATCTAAAATGGAGCGGCGGACGCCTATCTGCATGCCCTGCCTGAAGATCTGCCAGGTGTCCTGAAGACTGTCACTGATGTGGTACTCGATGTGATCGGCTTTCATGTCTTCGGCTCCAGGGCTTATCCCGTTTCTGCGGACAAGATAGGCATCCGATCGAGGCGGAGCCATCAGAACTGTCTGAAAATACCCATTGGGCGGCGTCCGCCATGCCGGCCTTTAACAGCCCTGGTGCCAGGCAGCAGGCATTGAGTGGTGCCCAAGCTTTTCTTCAATGTTGCTCGCGGCTACAGTGCGGACAGCACATCCAGGGGGATGCCGCTGCCGCTTGATTCAGGCGTTAGCCAATATGAGGAGAGATCATGATCTGTCGCATATGGCATGGACGTACCCCACGCTCAAAAGCTGATGCCTATGCCAGCTTCCTCGAGCAACGGGCCGTTACGGACTACCGGTCGGTGCCAGGCAACCTGAGTGCTGTGGTATTGCGTCAAGACGTGGATGACACAGCCCATTTCCTGACCGTAACCCATTGGGAATCCGAGGACTGCATTCGCGCCTTTGCCGGCGACGATCTATTGAGAGCAAAATACTATCCGGAAGACGCAGATTATCTGCTGGAGTTTGAACCGCTGGTCCAGCATTACATCGTAGTGGCGAATGTCGACTGAGCCTTCTGCTCGGACGAATGCAAGAACGCGGTGATCTCGGGGATATCCAACAAGACGTCAAAACGGTCGGCCCAGGGCCTGTGTTTTAGATGACATAACCATGGCTGTTGATTAAACAATCGTATCCATTCAAGGAATCACGATGGCAAAGCCGGCGTATGACTTGATGATGGGAGTTCTGGGTGGCCTGGTGGTGTTGTTTCTGCAGCAGAGCTGGCCATGGCTGCAGAGCATCTTCGACAAAGATCTGCGCCGTCAGGCGAGGCAGATTTCCGGTCCGTGGGCGGCAACGGAAAACTTTCTTGGCTCCAACGAGACCGACACATTCCGAATGGAAATCGCCTGCGTTGGCGGCCGGGTCACCGGCAAGTACATCTGCCTCAGCGGCCCTGATGCAGATGACACATTTTCGATCCATGGCACCTTCAAAGATCAGATATTGACGTTCATCTGGTCCAAGGAGGGCAACCGCGCCATTGAATCAGGCACTGTGACGGCGAGATTGACTACCGGCAAGCAGCTGGAAGGCCATGGGCTTTACATCGAGCCGGGCGACGAAAAGGTCTATCCATCAACATTCTTCGCAAAGCCGATTAACGCTTAGGCTTGGCTTATGTTGCCAACAACGCACCCTGGTAAACCCGATAGTTGTCGTTTCACTACGACGAGACAACGCTCGGACTTCTGCGTGAGGCCTGCATTAAAGCATCCTTGTCCGAATTGCTTGCGCGCATTCCCGGCTCACCGTCGACGCAGTGGCTGGCGGCCGAGCGGTTTGCGCAGGCGTTCTCGCACGGTTCGATGTCGGTCGGACTTTATGCGCCCGTGGGGAGCGACCCACAGCAACCCCACCAGCGTGATGAGCTTTACATCATTCAGGCAGGCGCCGGCGAGTTGGTTATTGCCGGCATCCGCCACGTCTTCGCGGCGGGCGACGTGTTCTTTGTCGGTTCAGGGATCGAGCACCGCTTCGAGAATTTCTCTGCGGGGTTTTCCACGTGGGTCATTTTCTGGGGACCCGCTGGCGGTGAGTCGCAAGACTGACAACGCGTCGCCTCATGTACCCGCCAGCAGATCAACGACAGCCGGGCGTTGCCCGGCGCATTCTTCACTGGCTGTTCTTGCCACCGACACCGCAGATTTTTTCCAGCAGCTGGGCTTGCACGTCGCGGCTGGTTTCTCCGCTCGCCAGCTGCGGATGCACATATTGACCGTCGGACTGCATCAGCAGTGCACTGGTGTTGTCGTTGAGATAAAGCTGCAGCACATCGCGCACTCTCTGCTGCAACTTTTTACCTTCGATCGGAAACGCGCTTTCCACGCGGCGATCGAGGTTGCGCTCCATCAGGTCGGCGCTGGCCAGATACAGCTGCGGCTCACCGTCATTGGCGAACCAGTAGGCGCGACTGTGTTCCAGGAAGCGCCCGATGATCGAGCGCACGCGGATGTTCTGCGAGACGCCTTCCACGCCTGGGCGCAGGCAACACACTCCGCGCACGATCAGGTCGATCGACACGCCCGCGATGCTGGCCTTGTATAGCGCACGGATCAGCTTCGGCTCGGTCAGCGCATTGACCTTGATGATGATATGCGCAGGCTTGCCGGCCTCGGCGTGTGCGGTTTCGCGCGCGATCAGTTCCAGCAGTGCTTTTTTCAGCGTGAATGGTGCATGCAGCAGCTTCTTCATGCGCAGCACCTTGCCCATGCCGGTGAGCTGGCTGAACAGCTTATGCACGTCCTCGCACAGCACCTCGTCGGAGGTGAGCAGGCTGTAATCGGTATACAACCGCGCGTTGCCGGTGTGGTAGTTACCGGTGCCCAGATGCGAATAACGCACCAGTTCGGTACCTTCGCGGCGCTGGATCAGCATCAGCTTCGCGTGCGTCTTGATGCCGACCACGCCGTAGATCACCATCGCACCGGCCTGTTGCAGGCGCGATGCAAGCGTCAGGTTCGACTCCTCGTCGAAGCGCGCGCGCAACTCCACCACCGCCGTCACTTCTTTGCCGGCGCGCGCCGCGTCGACCAACGCATCGACAATTTCGGAATTCGCGTTAGTGCGGTAAAGCGTCTGCTTGATCGCCAGCACCTGGGGATCCTTGGCCGCCTGGCGCAGCAGATCGATCACCGGCGAGAACGACTCGTAGGGATGCAGCAGCAACACGTCCTGCTTGCCGATGACCTGGAACAGATCCTCGGTGTGCTTGAGCGCCTTCGGAAGAACCGGGGTGAATGGCTGATATTGCAGCTGCGGATAACCCGCTTCGCTGGCAATCCGGAACAGCCGCGCCAGGTTCACCGGGCCGTTCACTTCGTATAGTTCCGATTCGTTGAGACCGAACTGCTTGAGCAGGTGTTCGATCAGATCCTTCGGGCAGTTGTCCGCCACTTCAAGTCGCACGGCATCGCCAAAACGGCGCGAGTACAGTTCGCCGCGCAGTGCCAGCGCCAGATCTTCGACGTCTTCCGGGTCGAGCGTGAGATCGGCATTGCGGGTCAGCCGGAACTGATAGCAGCCCAGTACCTGCATGCCGGGAAACAGCTCCTCGGCATGCGCATGGATCATCGAAGACAGCAGCACATAATTGTCGCCGCCTTCGCAGATAGCCTCGGGCATGCGGATCAAGCGCGGCAGCACGCGTGGTGCCGGCACGATCGCCAGGCCAGAGTCGCGCCCAAACGCATCGACACCTTCCAGCCGCACGATGAAGTTCAGGCTCTTGTTGACCAGCAACGGAAACGGATGCGTCGGATCGAGCCCGATCGGCGTCACCAGCGGTGCCACCTCATCACGGAAATAGCGGCGCACCCACAGCTTCTGCTTGTGCGTCCATTGCGTGCGACGGACGATGCGAATGCCGAGCTTGGCCAGCTCCGGCAGGATGCGTTCGTTGAGTATCGTGTACTGCCGCTCGATCTGCCGATGCGCGATCTCGCTGATCTCGGCCAGCACGCGGCGTGGCGGCATGCCGTCCTGGCCGATCAGCTCATGATCCAGCGCGATCTGGCCTTTCAGCCCAGCGACGCGGATCTCGAAGAACTCGTCCATGTTGCGCGAGAAGATCAGCAGGAACTTCAGCCGCTCCAACAGCGGCGTGCGCTCGTCCAGCGCCTGATCCAGCACACGGATATTGAACTGCAACTGCGACAGCTCGCGGTTGATGTACAGCCGGCTGTCACTGAGATCCCGTGCCACCGTTGGCGGCACGGCATCGTTGGCGGCCGGCACGGACGCGTCGGCGGGCAAGGTCTCACGGATGATGCGGGTGTTCATCGGTACATTCCATGATCCATTCAGGCCGGCCGTTTATGCGGCCGATCGTTGTATCTATAAGGTTATCCATACGCATGGTAACCCGCTGTCGAGTGCAGGCGCGGTGAGCAGCACCGCAAACAGTCACTTGCCGAGCTTGCCGCAGCACTTTGACAACCCAATGACCATGATGCCACGCGATGCAGGCTACTCATGCCATGTCCGCCTGGCGTGCCACCGTGGCGCCGTCGATGGGTTCGTGCGATGCCAGGTAGCGACTGGGCGCCGCCCCAAGCACACGACGGAACGCGGCGGTGAATGCGCTGGCGCTGCTGTAGCCCAGGTCAATCGCTACCTGGGTGATCGATTCGCCACCACCCAGCCGGGTCAACGCGACCAGCAGGCAGGCGTGCTGACGCCAGGCACCGAAACTCATGCCGGTCTGCTGGCGAAACACGCGGGTAAAGCTGCGCCGGCTCATACCAGCCTTCAGTGCCATCGCGTCGATGTCGATTTCCAGCGCCGGGGCTCCAATCAGCGCGCGGCACAGGCGGGCCAATCGCGGATCCCGCGGTAGCGGCGTATTCAACGCGAGCGTCGGCATCGCAGCGATCTCGTCCAGCAACAGCGCCATCACCCGGCCGTCGCGACCATCCAGCGTGTATTCGGCCGGCAGGTCGACCGCGTCCAGCAGCAAGGCATGCAGCAGCAGCGAAACCCCGATCACCCGACACCGTGCCGGCAGCTGCGCGCAAGCTTGGTCCCGCACATAGGCGCTGAGCGTGCACACGGCCGCACCGCTCATACGCACCTCGTGCACGACGCCAGCGGGAATCCATAGCGCGCGACGGGGCGGCACCACCCAACTGCCCTCGCCGGTAATCACCGTGACTACGCCGGTAGCGGCGTACAGCAGTTGCCCGCGCTTGTGAGCATGCCGGGGCAGCACACAATGCGGTGGATAGTCATTACCCGTGATAACGACATCGCGCGGCGTGTCTTCATGGTGGATGACGCGGGTATTGCGCACGATGAAGTGGATCTTGGCCCGAATTCGACAGAATTTGACCCACCGATGCATGCGGGCCGACGTCAGCCACTCTAAAATGCCCCATCCGGCAACGCAATACCCTTTGCCGGGGCCCCGCCCCTGATCGAGCCCAGCATGGAAACCCGCGTCGAGACCTCTCCGCTGTCACCTACCGCCATGCCCATGTCGACCGACGTGGCAAGCAGCGCATCCGCCAGCGAAGGCACCCAATTCGCCGTACTCGGCGGCATCAGTTTCGCGCACATGCTCAACGACATGATCCAGTCGCTGATCCTGGCGATCTATCCGATCCTGAAAAACAGCTTCCATCTGAGCTTTGCGCAGGTCGGACTGATCACGCTGACCTATCAGCTCACTGCCTCGTTGCTGCAGCCGTTGGTCGGCATGGTCACCGACCGCCGACCGATGCCGTACTCGCTGCCGATCGGCATGGGTTTCACTCTGTGCGGCCTGTTGCTGCTCGCAGTCGCACCGAATTTCCCGGTGTTGTTGCTGGCCGCTGCGCTGGTGGGTACCGGCTCGTCGATCTTTCATCCGGAATCTTCGCGAGTGGCACGACTGGCATCGGGTGGCCGGCATGGTCTGGCGCAATCGTTGTTCCAGGTCGGCGGCAATACCGGTTCATCGCTGGGGCCGTTGCTGGCCGCATGGATCATCGTTCCGTACGGGCGCGGTAGTGTCGCGTGGTTTTCGCTGGCGGCACTGCTGGCGATTGTGGTGCTGCTGCAGGTCGGCCGCTGGTATGGCGAACATCACGTTGCGCGCAGCAAATCGCAGGCGCGTCACCTCACGGTGGTGACGCTGTCGCGCGGCAAAATCACCAGTGCGCTGGTGATCCTCGGCTTGCTGATTTTTTCCAAATACTTTTACCTGGCCAGTCTCAGTAGCTATTTCACTTTCTATCTGATCCACAAATTCGGATTGTCGGTGCAGAGTGCGCAGGTACATCTGTTTGTATTCCTGTTTGCGGTGGCGGCCGGTTCACTGATCGGCGGCCCTATCGGCGACCGCATCGGGCGCAAATGGGTGATCTGGGTGTCGATCCTTGGCGTCGCACCATTCACCCTGCTGCTGCCGCATGCGAACCTGATGTGGACGGGCGTGCTGACGGTGATCATCGGGCTGATCCTGGCGTCGGCGTTCTCGGCGATCCTGGTTTATGCGCAGGAGCTGATTCCGGGTCGGGTGGGGATGATCTCGGGCTTGTTTTTCGGCTTCGCGTTCGGCATGGGCGGCGTCGGCGCGGCGGTGCTGGGACAACTGGCCGACACGCATGGCATCGAATATGTTTACCAGCTCTGCGCCTACCTGCCGCTAATGGGCCTGATCACGGTATTCCTGCCGAATCTGGAACAACCCAGGCATAGCTGACCGGACCACCCCTGGCTGACGTCATGCCGGCAACGGGTTAGCATGGCTGCTGGCAACGCATACACGATGCGTTCTTGGCAATCTTCAAGGGGTCGGACAATGCGCTCAGGTAATCCAGTACTACAGGACAAGGCGTTTCAGGGACTGCCCGCCACTGGCGCGCAGATGACGATGAACGGCACCATCACCAGGACTGCCCTGCTGCTGGCGCTGACGATCCTGAGCGGCGGCTGGACCTGGCACACGTTTAGCACCGCTGCCGCTGGCGGCAATACGGCGGCAGCTCTTGCCGCCGTGACGCCCTTCATGTGGGGCGGCCTGATCGTCGGCATCGTGCTGGCACTGGTGACCACCTTCGCCAAACGCTGGGCTGGCATCACCGCACCGATGTATGCGCTGGCCGAAGGTTTCGCGCTTGGCGGCATTTCCGCGGTGCTGGAGCTGCGCTATCCGGGCATCGTATTGCAGGCGGTGATGCTCACGGCCGGCGTGCTGGCGGCGATGCTGCTGCTCTATCGGTCCGGCCTGATTAAGGTGACCGACAAGTTCCGCACAGGGGTATTCGCGGCGACTGGCGCGATCGCGCTGCTGTATCTGGTGGATATCGGCCTGCGTTCGTTCACCAGCATCCAGATTCCCTTCATCCACGAATCGGGCGCGCTGGGCATCGGCTTCAGCCTGCTGGTGGTTGGGCTGGCCGCACTCAATCTGGTGCTCGACTTCGACATGATCGAACGCGCCACCGAACAGGGTGCGCCAAAGTACATGGAGTGGTACTGCGCGTTCGCGCTGATGGTCACGCTGGTATGGCTGTACATGGAACTGCTGCGCCTGTTGTCCAAAGCGCGGCGTTGACTGACAGGCGCTACCGATAGGCGATTCCCGCCTGCACGCCGGCCGATCCGGCGTGCAGCCGCATGCATCATCGATTAATCAACAAGGAGAGCATCCAGATGATCGTTGTCACGACTGAAAATGTTCACGGACGCCAAGTCAGGGACGTCAAGGGTCAGGTATTCGGCGTGGTGGTGCGCAGCCGCGGTATCGGCGGCAACCTGATGGCCGGCCTGCGTTCGATCGTCGGCGGAGAGATTCACGAATACACGCAGATGCTCGAAGAAGCACGTCGTCACGCGCTTGACCGGCTGGTGCAGAACGCCACCGCGATGGGTGCGAACGCCGTGGTCATGATGCGCTTCGACTCTGCCGAGATTGGCCAGACCATGAGCGAGATCGTCGCCTACGGCACCGCCGTCGTACTCGACCCGCCGGCCTGAGTCCCCAACGATGCTGTCGATCGCGCTTTATGTCATCGGCGCCGTGCTGCTGCTCGGCGCGGCGCTGGCGGCAGTCAGCGGCTTGTTCGTGCTGCTACTGCCGCAACTGCTGATCGGCGGATTGTTGCTGATCGTCGGCCTGGCGATCGAACGCTGGCGCTACAAGCCAGTCAGCAAGGCACGGCCCGATCCGCGCTGGACGGATACCGGCGAGCGTTTCGTCGATCCGGAAAGCGGGGCTTTGGTGGCCGTCTATTTGGATGCCGCCGATGGCAGCCGACACTACGTCGACGCTGGGCGGGCGTAGTAACACTTCAGGCGCCGAACAGCGACAGATATAGCCTTCCATGGATATTCGCGTCGATGATTTGAGCAGTCCGCAGATACTCCAGTTACTGCGCGAGCACCTACGGGGTGTGGCACTGCACTCTCCCCCGGAAAGCATTCACGCGCTGGATCTGGACGCGCTGCGCAAACCGGAAATCACGTTTTGGAGCGCATGGCAGGACGCTGAATTGATGGGCTGTGGTGCCATCAAGGAGCTCGATGCCCGGCATGCCGAGATCAAGTCAATGCGCACGGCGTCCTTGCACCTGCGCAAGGGTGTTGCAGCGGCGCTCATGCGCCACATTCTTGATGAGGCGAGACGTCGTTCCTATCAACGGCTAAGCCTGGAAACGGGTTCGATGGAAGCGTTTGCGCCTGCCCGTCACCTCTACGCGAACTTCGGATTCAAGCCGTGCGGGCCGTTTGCAGACTACGTCGAAGATCCGTATAGCGTCTTCATGACGAGGGAAATGCAGGGCTTTTGATCTTCTTCCCGAAGAGCAACCCCACCCCAGCCCTCCCCTGTACGCAGGGGAGGGAGCACATCTGTAGAGCGAGGCACGCTTTGCTCCTGCCCCTGCACGCACGGAAGGGAGCATATCTGTAGAGCGAGGCCACGGTCTGCTCCTCCCCCTGCTTGCAGGGGGAGGCTGGGAGGGGGTGGCTTTTGGCTTTGAGGCCAGGAGCGTCCCTCCCCCTGTACACAGGGAAAGGAGCACCACCTGATCAGAACCCTTGCGATACCACTCAGTGTGCCGCCGGTGTTGGCCCCTGCACGACCTGGACCATATTCTGCGGCTTCAGGTACTTCTTGAACGCGTCCTGCACCTGCGGCGCGGTGAGCTTGAGGTAGTAGCTCGCCGCAACCATCGGCTCGTCCAGCGGCTGGCCCTTGTAGCCCCAGCTCAGCAACGATTCTGCAATGCGATTGACGCTGGACACCGCGAGCGGAATCGAGCGGATCTCGAACTGGCGCGCATTGGTCAACTCGTCATCCTTCACCGGCGTGTTCTGCATGTCCGCCAGATTCTTGCGGATCAGCTCGTCCACCGGAGCCACCTTGCCCGGGTCGCTACCGTACTGCACAAAGAACACAGAGCGCGAACGATCGAACTGCATGCCTGAAGCTGCCCCATAGGCATAACCGTGGCGTACGCGCACATCGGTCATCAGGCGCGATGCAAAACCGTTGCCGCCAAGCACATCGTTGCCTAGCTTCAGTGCGAAGCGATCCGGGTTGTACAGGTTCATATCAAGCACCTGACCGATCAGCACCTGGTCCTGCGACGCATATGAATTGTTCACCAACGTGTAACCCGCAGGATTCAGCGGAACCGGTTTGGGTACGACCTCAGGCTTCGGACCATTGGCCTTCCAGTCGCCGAAGTATTTTTCCACCGTGGCCTTGGCCTGCTCCGGCGTCACATCGCCCACCACTACGAGGGTGGTCAGATCCGGACGGTAGGTCTTGGCAAAATAATCCTGCACCTGTGGCAGGGTCAGGCCACCAACCGTAGCGGGCGTGGCCTGGCGCAAACCCTGGTCGCCAGCAGGCAACAGGCCCTGTTTCAGCGCGCGCATCATCTTGTAGTCGGGCGACTGCATCTCGCCGGCGAGCGCGCGTGCCAGCGAGCTGCGCTGAACGTCGAAGCCGGTCTGTGGCAGTGCGGGATGCAGCTGGTTGTCGGCGAGCAGTTGCATGCCCCTTTCGAACTGGCCACTGGGTACCGCCAGGTTGAAGTCGGTACCGCCCGATTCGGTCGCGGAGATATCGTCCAGCGCCTTGTGGAACGCACTGCGATCGAGACTGCTGGTGCCGTAATCGAACAACGACGACAGCAAGCGGCCCACACCCTCCTGCCCCGATGGCTCCTGCAGGCCGGCATCCTGATCGACATGGCCGACGACGGTGACCGTCTTGCTGATGGATTCCGGCTGCACGATCAAGCGGATACCGTTGTCCAGCTTCATGTCGACCGGGGCCAGCGTCCAGTGCGGCATCGCCAGCGCGTGCAGGGTCTGCTCTGCCCAATCCGGCAATGGCCCATCGAGCTTGTCGTCGCTGCCAAACGATTCGGTGCCGCCGAAACCATTGCTGTCGGGCGGCCGCTTGCCGTTTTGATCGGGCGTGAGCACCACGGTCACGCGGCTATCCGGTTGCAGATAGGCACGGGCAACGCGGTTCACGTCATCCACGGTCACGTTACGGATTTGCTCCTCGGCCTCGTCGGGCGAATCCAGCCCCTGCCAGGCCAGCGCCTGCGACCAGGCGCTGGCCAGTGTGACTGCGCTGTTCTTGTTGAACTCGGCCTGGGTGATTTCAGAGCGCTTGGCGGCGTCGACCAGCTCCGGCGAGACGCCGTCTTTCAGCAATTGCGCAATCACCCCATCGAGATCGGCCTGCGTCTGTTTCACGTCGCCGCCCTTGGGGAAACTCGCTTCGACCGCGCCGATGCCACCGTGACTGAACGGCTGGATCTGCGCATCGGCGCTGAGCACCTTGCCTTGCACCGCCAGCTCCGACAGTTGGCTGCGCGCGTTGCCCAGCACATCCATCAGCACCTGGATCGCAGCGAAATCCTTGGTCTGCATGCCTGGCATGCGATAGAGGAACTGTACCGAACCGGTACCCTGCGGCGTGCTGCCGGAGATGGTCTGCGGCTTGAACGCCTGCAGCTTGATCGGCTTGCGTTCGGGCGTGGCGCGCTCGGGAATCGGCTCGAACAACTGCTTCACCTTGGCCAGCGTGGCTTGTGGATCGACATCGCCGACGATCACGAAAATGGCGTTGTTCGGCACATACCAGTCGCGATGAAACTGCCGCAGCAGGCTGGGCGTGGTCTTGTCGAAGGAGGGACGCGTTCCCAGCGGATCGGCGGCGTAGCCGGTACCTGCATACATGGCGCCTTCAGCTTTTTCGAATGCGAGGAAAGCCGGATCGGAGATATCGCGTGAGACTTCCTGCTCGATCGCGCCTTTTTCCAGTCCCCAATCCTTGTCGCTGACCAATAATCCCTGCATCCGCGTAGCTTCGATGTGCAGCAGGATATCGAGATAGGCGGCGGGCGCCACGAAGTAGTACTGGGTGGCATCATTGGTGGTGAACGCGTTGTTGTCGCCACCCATCTTGCCGGTCATCTCGTTCAACTGGGCGCCGGTCATGCCGGTGCTGTCGCGAAACATCATGTGCTCCAGCGCATGCGCCGTGCCGGGAAAACCCTTCGGTGTTTCGTAGCCGCCGGCCAGATAGGTGATCTGCGTAGTCACCATCGGTGCCAGCGTGTCGCGCACGATCACCACCCGCAGCCCGTTCTGCAATGTCGCGCGTAGCACGTTGCTGTTCTGGCTCGCGGGGGTCGCGTTGGTGCTGTTGCCATGCGCGGCTCCGCCCAGCAGCCCTGTGCCCAGCAGTACGCTCCATGTCAGGGATTTGAGTTTGTTCGACTTCATGGCCTGTGCTTCCTTGTGGGGTTTGCTGGACGGTGCGCTGCTGCGTCGACAGCCGCACGCGCTGTTGCCTGGACTGTTCGATTCTGAGCGCGCCGATACCTGTATCCGTGTGCCAGAAGGCATACCTGCTGCTGGCTGGCGCCCGGCTTTCAAGCCGCCTGCATATCACCAATCACCAACGGTTCAGGCTCCAGCCGCACGCCGAATTTCGCCTGCACACCGGCAATCACACGCTGCGCCAGCGCCCACAATTCAGGTCCGCTCGCGTTGCCATGATTGACCAGCACCAGCGCATGGCGCTGGGAAATACCCGCATCGCCTTCGCGCAGGCCCTTGAAACCGGCCGCCTCGATCAACCAGGCAGCCGACACTTTGCAGCGGCCGTCGGCTTGTGGCCAAACGGCGAGCCCTGGATGATCACGCTTCAGCTGTTCGGCCAGCGCCGCATCGACGATGGGATTCTTGAAGAAACTGCCGGCATTGCCGATCACTGCCGGATCGGGCAGCTTGCTCGTGCGCAGATGGACCACCGCTTCGGCGACATGGAACGGCGCAGGTTTGTCCACGCCCATGCGCGCCAGCTGCTCGTTGATCCCGGCGTAATCCGTGCGCAGCGGGCGGCTTCGCGGCAGCACGAAACGCACGGCGGTAACGATGTACCTTCCCGGCTCGTGCTTGAACAGCGAGTCGCGATAAGCGAACGCGCAAGTCGCCTTGTCGAGCGTCACCACGCCGTGCTCGCGCGTGTCCCACGCTTCCACACTTTCGATGAACTCGGCTACTTCGCAGCCGTAGGCACCGATGTTCTGGATCGGTGCGGCGCCCACCGTGCCAGGAATCAGGATCAGGTTTTCGAGCCCCGCATAGCCCTGGCCCAGCGTCCAGCGCACAAAGTCATCCCAACGCTCGCCAGCGGCTACCGCGATACGGGCGCTGTCACCATCGCCTTCTACCTGTACGCCACGGGTGGCCATCACCAGCACGGTGCCGTCGAAGTCGCCGGTAAACAGCACATTGCTGCCCTCACCCAGCACCAGCAGACGATCGTTGCGGATAGCTGGAAAATCCAGCAGCTCGGGCAACCGGCTGGCGTCGCGAATTTCAGCCAGCAGCTTCGCCCGCGCGGCAACGCGTAGCGTGTTGCGATTTGCCAACGACGCGTTTTCGATCAGCGTGTAGCCGCCCATGTCCACTCGCTCAGCCGGCCGATCATGGCGCCGCGCCGACGGCTCAATCCGCTCAGTTGGCATGACGGCGCTCACCGGGTGCGAGCCCATCAAGTGCTGCTTCGCGCTGACGACGGATTTCATTGACGCACTCGCCGATCAGTTGCGGCCCGCGATAGATCAGGCCCGAATAGACCTGTACCAGCGACGCACCCACATCGATCTTTTCGGCAGCATCGCTGCCATCGAGAATGCCACCCACGCCGATCAGCGGAATACGTCCCTGCAGGCGTTTGCTCATGCCGGCCAATACCGCCGTGGCGCGCGCAAACAGCGGCTTGCCGGACAGGCCGCCAGCCTCGTTGCCGTGAGGGTCATCGGCTACTGCGGCATGATCGATGGTGGTGTTGCTGCAGATCACGCCATCGATGCCGGTACTCAGCAACACCTCGGCTATCGCATCCAGTTCCGTCTCGCTCAGATCCGGCGCGATCTTCAGCAGCATCGGCTTGCGCTGCCCATGCTGCGAGCCGAGCCGCTCCTGCGCCTCTCGCAATATCGAGATGAAGCGACGCAGCGTCGCTTCCTCCTGCAGATCGCGCAGGCCCTGGGTATTCGGTGAGGAAATATTGACCGTGATGTAGCTGGCGTGTTCGTAGACACGGCCGAGGCAAATCAGATAATCGTTGACCGCCTTCTCATTCGGCGTGTCTTTATTCTTGCCGATGTTGATGCCGAGCACGCCGTGGTAACTGGACTGCTGCACGTTGCGCACCAGCACATCGACACCGCCATTATTGAAGCCGAGCCGGTTGATGATCGCCTCGTGCTGCGGCAGCCGGAACATCCGCGGCTTGTCATTGCCCGGTTGTGGGAGCGGTGTCACCGTGCCCACTTCGATGAAGCCAAAACCGAGCGCATCGAGCGCATCGAGATGTTCGGCGTTCTTATCCAGGCCCGCAGCCAGACCCACCGGGTTCGGGAACGTGATGCCAAATACGGTGGTCGGCAAATCAGCCGGCGGCTTGGCGATCCAGTGCGCAAAATTACTACGCTGGGCTACGCCCAATCCGTACAGGGTGACGCGATGCGCGGTCTCGGCATCGAGCTTGAACAACAGCGGACGCAGGTAGTCGTACATGGGTCAGGCCAGATGACCCGCAAAAATGCGGGTGTCGTAATCGAAGCTTACCGTGCCGTGCTCTTCACAGGTGTCGAACAGTTCGCGCAGCGCCTGCAGCATGGGCTCGTGCTGAGGATGCCCCGCCTTCGGCGCATAGGAAGATGACATCAACCGACCACGCAATGCCTCGAAATTCAGCAACTGACCGTGCTCGAAACTGGCGCTGCCGCGATAACCGTCGGCGAACCAGGCGCGCATCTTCGCGTCGTCCGCATAACGCTCGGCGACGCTGACGTAATCGGTGCCGAACTTCTGCAACAGCGCCTCGTAACCTTCCAGAAAGCGCGTACCGGTCAGACGACGCGAATTCCACCAGATCGCTGCCAGCCCACCGGGACGCAGGATGCGCGCGAATTCGCGCCGGGTCGCCTCTTCGTCAAACCAGTGGAACGCTTGCGCCACGATGACCAGATCCACGCTGGCATCGGCCAGCCCGGTGGCATCGGCGCGACCATCGACGGTATCGAAACCTTCGTAGGCCTCCAACCAAAGTTCGGCAGCAGAGCGCATCGGCGCATTCGGCTCAACTGCCGTGACGCGATAGCCGGCATCGAGAAACATTTTCGAGGAGATGCCGGTACCCGCACCGATATCGGCAACCCGCCAACCTGTGTCGATACCCTGTTCGCGCTGCAACCAGTCGAGCAGTGCCGGCGGATAGTCGGGTCGGTAAAGTACGTAGTCGTCGACACGGTCGCTGAAACGCGAGGTGGAGTGCAGTTCGCTCATATCGTCGACCTAGCCATTGAGCATCTGGCCGCCATCGACGACCAGAGTTTGTCCGGTGATCCAGCCGGCCCACGGCGACGCCAGGAACAGCGCAGCATGAGCAACTTCCTCCGGCGTGCCAAAGCGGCCGAACGGAATTTTCGCCAGCGTCGCATGGTAACTATCCGGTGCCTCTGACTTGCGCCGATCCCACAGGCCGTCGGCAAACTCGATCGAACCCGGAGCGATGGCGTTGACACGGATGCGATGCTTCGCCCAGGCGAGCGCCTGCGACGTGGTGTAGTGGCCCAATGCTGCCTTCACCGCCGCATAGGGCGCGCCGCTGGCACGCGGGCGCAAGGCTGCGATCGACGTCGTGTGCAGGATGCACGCATGCGTCGATGCCTGCAGCCACGGCAAGGCAGCGCGCGAGGCCCGCACGGCAGCCATCAGATCCACATTGATGCCGGCGACCCAGCTGTCTTCATCATCATCGAAGCCGAAGCCGGTGCCGTTGTTGACCAGCACGTCGATGCCTCCGAGCGCGCTGGCAGCACTCGCCACGTAGCCCTCGATCGCTCCGGCATCGGCCAGGTCGCAGCGCTGAGCATGTGCGGTGACACCGCAGGCGGCGATCGCCTGCCGGGTTTCTTCCAGCGCACTTTCGCCGCGTGCGCAGATCGACACCGCGGCACCGGAGCGCGCAAATGCCAACGCGATACTTCGTCCAATGCCGCGGCTGCCGCCAGCGACGACGACACGATAGCCCTGGAAATCGTACGGAGGTGAAGCAGGAGCGTTAGTCATCGGATACCTGTCAATGCCAGTGCCAATGCGTGAGGGCGACGCCAAAGCACAGCGCGGCGATGCCGATCATGATCAACAGCACGCACAAAAACAGATGCAGGTAACCGAGTACCAGGCCGGCCACGGCCATGCCGTCACCTTCAATCTGTCCGGGAGCCGAGCGACGGATTTCGCCGCGCGCAAGGTGGCCGCAGACGACCGCCACGATCGCACCGATAAACGGCAATACACACCAGGACAGGATGCCAAATACCAGGCTCACGATCGCCAGCGAACTGGTGGTCGAACGGTAGGAAGGTTGATAGCTCATCGGGTCGCTCACTCAGGTTGAAGTGGGAACAGCGCCGTCTTGCATCGTCATCGATCACGGGCAGCGGACTGCCCGTGATCGACCCGCGTCATTTAGAAATCGAACTTGATGCCTTGCGCCAGCGGCAGCGCATCGGAGTAGTTGATCGTGTTGGTCTGGCGACGCATGTAGACCTTCCACGCGTCGGAACCGGACTCACGACCACCGCCGGTTTCCTTCTCACCACCGAACGCACCACCGATCTCCGCACCGGAGGTACCGATGTTGACGTTCGCGATGCCGCAATCCGAGCCAGCCGCCGACAGGTACTGCTCGGCCGAGCGCAGGTTCTGCGTGAAGATCGACGAGGACAGACCCTGCGGCACGGCATTCTGCAGCTCGATCGCCTCATCCAGCGTCTTGAACGACATCACGTAGAGGATCGGCGCGAACGTCTCGGTCTGCACCACATCATCGGAATTCTTCAGGCCCGTGACGATGGTCGGCAGCACGAAGTTGCCCTTGCGATCGGTGAGTGCCTTGCCGCCCGTGCGCACCTTGCCGCCGGCTGCCTTGGCCTTCTCGACCGCGGCGAGAAAACCCTGCACGGCTTCGGGACTATTGAGCGGACCCATCAGCGTGGTGGCAAGGGTCGGATCGCCGATCTTGCCTTCGACCTGGCCATAGGCCTTCACCAGCGTGTCGACCACGTTGTCATGGATCGACTCGTGCACGAACAGACGACGCGTGGTGGTGCAGCGCTGGCCCGCCGTACCGACGGCACCGAACACGATGCCCGGGATCGCCAGCTTCAGGTCCGCGCTTTCATCCAGGATGATCGCGTTGTTGCCGCCCAGCTCCAGCAGCGAGCGACCCATGCGATGCGCGACGCGCTCGCCGACCATGCGGCCGACCTTGGTCGAGCCGGTGAAACTGATCAACGGAATGCGCTTGTCGTCGACAAACGCCTGCGACAGCTCGGTGCCGGCATCGTTGAACAGGAAGAACAGATCCGGGAAGCCGCCAGCCTTCAGCGCCTCATTGCAGATCTTCATCGTGGCGATCGCCGACAGCGGCGTCTTCGGCGACGGCTTCCAGATGCAGATGTCACCGCAGATCGTGGCCAGGAAGGTATTCCACGCCCACACCGCGACCGGGAAGTTGAACGCACTGATGATGCCGACCAGACCCAGCGGATGGTACTGGTCGTACATGCGATGGCCGGGACGCTCTGAATGCATGGTGGAGCCGTACATCATGCGGCTCTGGCCCACCGCGAAATCGGCGATGTCGATCATCTCCTGTACTTCGCCGTCGCCCTCGGGCTTGATCTTGCCCATCTCCAGCGCGACCAGCGAACCCAGCGCATCCTTGTTCTTGCGCAGCGCCTCACCGCACAGACGCACCGCTTCACCGCGCTGCGGTGCCGGCGTGGTGCGCCATACCTTGAATGCGGCCTGCGCGCGCTTGACGATCACTTCGTAATCGGCCGCACTGGACGCATGCACGGTACCGAGCACTTCGCCGGTAGCAGGGTTCACCGGCTGCAACGCGCCGGCGTCGGTGGTTTTGGACCACTCGCCCTGCCCGAGGTAGCTACCGGACTGCTCGCCGTTGAGGCCAAGCGCGGTGAGGATTGCGTGGGACATGGATGTCTCCTGAACTTGCGTGGCGCCTGCCGGCACCGTGAATTGAAGGCGTATAAAACGGTAATTCTAGCAGGCCGCCGTTATCCCTACTGGCCAGCCCGGAGCTGTGCGTTTGCGCGGCATACTCCCTCCCGTGCCTGCAGGGGAGGGCTGGGGTGGGGTGCTCTTGATCTGGTCCTTTTCGCCAAGCCGAGCAACCCCCTCCGAACCTCCCCCTGCAAACAGGGGGAGGAGCCTGCTCACGCCCATCGAATCGCACCTTCGCCAGATCCATGCGAAAATCCCGCCGCTGCCCTCGTAGCTCAGTTGGATAGAGCGGCCCCCTCCTAAGGGGCAGGTCGGACGTTCGAATCGTCTCGAGGGCACCAAAGTCGCTGAATCCAGGGGTCGGCCATGCCGGCCCCTGGCCGTTTCGGGCAGGCACTGCCTTCACGAACTGCACGACAGCATCGAGCAACCGGCCTTGTGGCGGGCCCAGTCCGGGCGTTTCTGCGCAAAAGCCTCGCGACCGGGCTGGTCGTCATACGGGTGGCGCATGACGTCGAGCAGCTCATGGATGCCGCTGGCGTCGCCCTGCTCGGCCAGGTCGATCGCCTGCTGGGCCAGATAGTTGCGCATCACGTAACGCGGATTCGCTGCACGCGTCCCCGCTCGACGTTGCTCGACCGATTGCGGATCCGTCGCAAGACGCGCGACGTAGAGCATCAGCCAGTCGTTGAGCGCGGGCTCTCCTTCGCGCCGCTTCGTTTCGTCGTAGAACGCGTCATGGAACAGCGCCAGCGTCGGTGCCTGCGCATCGACGTCGGCCAGTGCGCGAAACCACAGCGTCATGTCGATCTCGGCTTGCTGCATCAGCGTCTGCAACGAATGCATCAAGGCCACATCGTCTTCGCGACATTCGACCAAGCCAAGCTTGGCGGCGATGTTGGCGCGATCAGCGACGGCATACGTCGCGGCATACCGATCCAGTCCAGCCTGCAAGGGTTCGACATCGGCAAACAACGGAGCCAGCGCGCCTGCCAGGCGGCTGAGGTTCCACCAGGCCACGTTCGGTTGTTGGCCGAAACGATAGCGGCGGCGCTGTGCGTCGGTGGTATTCGGGGTCCATTCCGGATCGTAGTTGTCGACCCAGCCATACGGGCCGTAGTCGATGGTTAGGCCCAGGATCGACATGTTGTCGGTATTCATCACGCCATGCACGAAGCCCACGCGCATCCAGTGCGCGATCATCACTGCGGTGCGTTCGCATACCTGGGCAAACCACTCCGCGTAGAGCGTTTCGCCCTGCCCTTGCAGTTGCGGATAGTCGCGACGGATGGTGAAGTCGACCAGCTGCTGCAACAGCGCAGTATCTCCGCGCGAAGCGGGTAACTCGAAATTGCCGAAGCGGATGAACGAAGGCGCGACACGACAAACGATCGCACCGGGCTCGGGCTTCGCATGACCGTCGTAGAACATGTCACGCAATACCGGCTCCCCGGTATCAACCAGACTTAGCGCACGCGTGGTCGGTACACCGAGGTGATGCATCGCCTCGCTGCACAGGAATTCGCGCACTGACGAACGCAGCACCGCGCGACCATCCGCGCCGCGCGAATACGGAGTGAGCCCGGCGCCTTTGAGCTGAAGCTCCCAGCGCTCGCCCGCTGCATTGATCACTTCGCCCAGCGAGATGGCGCGCCCATCACCGAGCTGTCCGGCCCAGTGACCAAACTGATGGCCGCCGTAGTTCGCCGCGTACGGCTGCATGCCGTCCAGCAGCGCATTACCACCGAATACCTGGGCGAACTCCGGCGTGGCGACATCAGCCTCGCTGAAACCCAAGACCGCCGCCATCTCGGCGGAATACGCCAGCACGCGCGGCGCGGCAACTGGTGTGGGATCGACCGGCGAATACAGCGCGCCTTCGACTTGGCGCAGACGCGGCCCACGCTCGGTGTCGCCGGGCACGTCGCGAACGAATGCATTGTCGAAACGAGGATTGAACATGGGAGGCAAGACCAGAAGGACGGGCTGATCCTATATCCGGGCGCGGATCGACACATGCAAGAGCCGAATCAGCGTCTCGGATGACCCGTTATCCAGCCCGTCATCCGTGCATGGGCAGGCATGACAAGCAAAAAGGAGCGGCTTTTCGAGGCTCCGTGGAAGCGCATGGCGCTATAGTCGCCGCCGCCAGCATCAAACCGAGAACCGCATGACCGACACGCCGCCCATCAGCCTCAACGCCGACGCCCTGCCCGAGGATGCGCCCTTCATCGCTGCCACCACGCGCTGGCTGGAACGTGCGGTGATTGGCCTCAACCTGTGTCCGTTCGCCCGTGCGCCGCATGTGCAAGGCAAGCTGCGCATGCGTGTGAGTCATGCGCGCGACGCCGATGCGCTGCTGGATGATTTGTGCGGCGAATTGCAGTCGCTGAACGCGCTGACGCCGGACGAATGCGAAACCGGTCTGCTGATCCACCCGTTCGCGCTCACGGATTTTCTCGACTACAACGATTTTCTCGACGTGGCCGATGCGGCCGTGCAGACGCTGGGGCTGGAGGGCGAATGGCAGGTGGCCAGCTTTCATCCCGACTACCAGTTTGCCGAAAGCGAGCGCGACGCCATCGAGAACTTCAGCAACCGCTCGCCTTATCCCACGCTGCACCTGCTACGCGAATCGAGCATCGAACGCGCGATGGAGAGCATGAGCGATACCGACAGCATCTACCGGCGCAATATCGAGACGCTGCAACGCCTGGGCACCGACGGTTGGCAGGCGTTGTGGCGCGAAACGAAGGCGTGATTGCGTCCACTGACGACGTACGATTCACATTCCCTTTCGACGAAGCTGTCATGCTGGGTAGTGAACAATCTCCCCGATCCCTACGCGGAAAGCGTCGATCCGGGCGTGCATTGCACGTCCTGCGAAGCCATCTGCTGCCGCCTCACTGTCGTATTGATGCCGGACGACCACGTACCGGAATGGCTGATCCATCGCGACCTGCACGGCATGGAAACCCTCGCCAAAGGTGAGGACGGCTGGTGCGCTGCCGTGAATCCGAATACGTCTGGCTGCACGATCTACGAGGATCGCCCGGCGATTTGCCGCAAGTACGCGATGGGCAGTCCAAGTTGCCGCGACGAGCGGCACAAGTGGTATGGCGCGGCGATTCCCACGATGGTGCACATGCTCTAGAGCACCTCGCTCTGCTCGTCACTCCTGCGAAGGCAGGAATGACGAGTAAAAAAGAGCGGCCGCTACTCGCAGCGGCGCAAACTCTTCAGGGATTGTCGCTGAAGATCAACGCGATCTCATCGACGTCAAGCACGCGCCATTCGCCCAGCGGCAACTCACCCAGCGTGAGACCACCAACCGCAATGCGCTGCAATGTCTCGACGTGATTGCCGGTAGCGGCGAACATGCGCCGCACCTGGTGATAGCGGCCTTCGGTCACGGTGAGCCTGGCGTGGCGTGGCCCCAGTACTTCAAGCATGGCTGGTGCGAGCGGCTCTTTTTCCGATTCCAGCAGCATCGTCCCGCTGGCGAACAACGCCCCTTCATCCCCGCGCAGATCCTGCGCCAGGGTAGCCTCGTACACCTTGCTCACCTGCGCCTTCGGCGAAATGATCCGGTGCAGCAGCGCGCCATCGTCGGTAAACAGCAACAGGCCCGTTGTATCGCGATCGAGCCGCCCTACGCTGGACAACACCGGGGTGCGCACGGTGTAACGCGGCGGCAGCAGGTCGTACACCACCCGGCCCGGATCCTTGCGCGAACAGGTGACTGCCAGCGGCTTGTTGAGCATCAGGATCAACCCGGCTGGCGGATCGAGCGGCTCGTCATCGATGCGGATGTTTTCGTGCGCCACGACGTCGTCGGCGTACAGCACTTCGCCATCCAGATCGGTGATGCGGCCGGCGCGGAACATCTGCGACACGTCCTTGCGGCTGCCGTAACCCAGGTTCGCAATCAATTTGACCAACTTCATCCACGCACTCCACTAGCTTCGATCACCTTGAAACCCTCTTGCACCACCACGCTACGCACGTGGTGAAAACGCGCGGTCAATACCGCCTCATAAGGCAGGTGCCGATTCGCCACCAGCCATAGCCGTCCGTCCGGTTGTAGCGCGTCGGCCGCGCTGGTGATGAACGCACGACCCAGCTCCGGCAAATCGGCACGCCCTTGATGAAATGGCGGGTTGCTGACGATGGCGTCGTAACGCTGCGGCAGGCCACGGGTCACATCGTGCCAGTGCACCGACACATCCAGCTCGCGGGCATGCTCGTGCTGGGCCCGCTGAAGATTGATCCGTGCCGGTTCCAGTGCGCGCGCCTCAGCCTCGTACAAATCGATCGCGCTGACTTGCGGACAGCGCGCGATGACCTGGGTCGCAAGATAACCGTAACCGGCGCCGAGATCGGCCACACGCCCACGCAGGTCGTCCGGCAAGTGCGCGGCGAGCAGCGCTGAAGCGCCGTCGATGCGATCCCAGGCGAACAGGCCGGGTCGACTGACGTAGCCATCGACGATCTCCCGCGTTGCATCCAATGCCAGCCACTCATCCAGCAACGGCTGGTTGATGCCAGCCGCGCTCGGCGTGCTCCAGAACACCCGGCATTTATGTTTGGACAGGTGCTGCACGGCACCGACCAGTTTCGCCAGATCCGCCTCACCGGACTTCGCACCTTCGGCATTGGGAATGCTCACCAACACCGTGCCACCCGGCGCCGTGTGGCGCACTGCTCGCGCAAACAATGCGCGCGCCTCGTCGCGTTGACGCGGCGGCAACACCAGCACCAGCGGAAACACTTCATCAGCCGCAGGCTCATCCACGCGCAAACCGTTGCGGCCCAGCTCGTCGGCAAACGGCATGAAGCTCTGCTCGCACAACCAGCCAGGCTGAGCCATCTCGCGCAAACGCACACCGGCACGCGCGCGCAAAAACAGCACGCGACCATCCGCTGGCAGACGCAACTCTGACGACTCGAATGGGACGAATAGCGCAGCCAGCGCCGAATCCGGCGCGGCCGCAAAGACACCGACAGCGGTCACGTGATCTCTTCAACCATGAAACGAAGGCGGCATTGTACGTGGCCGTCGGTCAAACAGCTGGCAAGCATCTCAAGGTCGCCCCCCGCATGCCGCGCAAACTCAGCTGCTGCTGTATGCGCTGACTGCATCCATCGCCCGCGCCGAATACACCAACGCGGCGCCGGCATTCATCGCAATCGCCACGCCAAGCGCTTCGGCAATTTCCTCGCGGGTTGCGCCATGCTTCAACGCCTCAGCGACATGTACGGTGATGCAACCGTCGCAGCGGGTAGTGACCGCCACCGCCAGTGAAATCAATTCGCGCGTCTTGGCATCGAGGTGCCCGGTCTTTTCGCCGGCGCCGGACAAAGTCTGATAACCCTTGACCGTATCCGGGCTCAGCTTGGCGACGTCGCCGATGCGCCCCATCAGCTCTTTGCGGTAACCCAGCCAATCCAACATGGAAGTCTCCTCGCTGTCGTGGCAGCCAGGCGCCGCGCCCGGCCGTGGTCCTCAATAGTGCGCCACTTCGCAGGAAAATGCGTGGCGTGACGCTACGCCAGAGGGCACTTAATGGGGCACGCCGACCGTCGTGGCACTCGCCGGCAGCTCGTCCAGCATCTGCTTTGCCAGCGGCTGATAGCCGCCGTCGAAATGGTGATCGCCCTTCTTCGGGTGGACGACCACCCACTTCGGCAGAGCAGGCTCGGTGCAGACGGTGTCGTCGCTGTCGTCCAGGCCGTAGTAGCAGATCACCGGCGGCTGGTTGTCCAGCGCCTGCAGCGGCGGCATCGCGTCGTAATCCTTGATCGGATTGAGGGTCTGCAGCAGCGTTTTCAGGTGTTCCTGCCACCAACCCTGCTTGATCATGTACCCCTCGAGGGCAATCTCGAAGTTCGCTTCCTTGCTGGGTGCCAGGAGCACCATCTGGGTGATCCGTGCGCGATTGGCCGGGCTCAACTTGCCCACGATGGTCGGCAGCACATCGGCACCGAAGGAGTACCCCACCAGCCAGATGCGCCGCTTGCCCCACACGCCGACGTATTTCGTCATCAGCGCATCGAGTTCCCTGGCGGATTCGTCGGGCGTGCGGTTGCGCCAGTAATACTTGAACGTGTTGACGCCCAGCACGGGAATGCCACGGTCGATGAAGGCAATGCCGAGGCGCCGATCCAGGTCAGCCCAGCCACCGTCGCCTGAGTAGATGATCGCCATGACGTCGTCTTTGCCAACCGGTGGCGCCGTGCTGATGCTGGCGACGGGCAGCACCACGGTGGTCTGCTCCAGGCTTACCCGCGACCACGGACTCCACACCAGCACGCCACCCACCATGCAGGTGGCGACGATCGCGAGCGTGATCCAGCCCCTGCGTTTCATCGGCGCACCACCCCGGAAAGTCCGCCCGAGATCAGGCTGGCCACATTGGCCAGGATCATCGGCAATGCGATGCCGCCGGGTACCGCCATATAGCGCGCCTCCCACTCCGGATCGAATTTATCCTTGTACCGATGCAGCCCGCGGAAATTGTAGAAGCGCTCGCCACGCCCGAACACCAGCGCGCCGAATCGGTTCCATAGCGGCGCCTGCCGCCGGTTCTGCAAGCCGGCTAGTGGGGCCATACCTAGATTGAACCATTCGTAGCCTTCCTCACGCGACCACTGCATCAGCTCCACAAACAGATAATCCATGATGCCGGCTGGACCATCGGGCAAAAAGCGCATCAGGTCCAGCGATGCTTCCTGCTTGGTCTCGTTGAGAAACATATTCGCAAACGCCACGATTTCGTCGTTCTGCCACACCACCGCCATCGGCGTACGCACCAGGTAGCGCGGATCGAACGCGCCCAGCGAGAAGCGCTTCTCGCGCACCCGCTTGTCGAGCATCCAGGCGTCGGAGATTTTCTTGAGTCGCGGCAGCAGCGGAGCGACTTCGTCCGCCGGCACGATTTGCATCCGCAAGCCATCGCGCGCCAGCTTGTTCACCGTGCCGCGCAGGGTTTTCTTCGACTTGCCGTCCAGGTTGAAGGTGGCCAGCCGCACGCGCGCTTCCTCGCCAATCTTCAGCAGGCTCATGCCTACTTCCAGGTAAAGGTCCAGATCCTCGGGGCTCACCTGGTAGAACACCGGCCAACCGCCGGCCCGTTCGCACTGATCGAGAAACATCCACACCAACTCGCGTCGGGCAGCATCGTCATTGCCCACCGGATCGCCCATGGTCACCCAGCTGCGACCTTCGATGTCGTACATCACGAAGGCCTTGCCGCCGGGATCGAACAACAACGTCTTGTCGCCCATCAACGCAAGATGTGCCTGCGCCGAGGGAAACTGCTTGATCAGCGGCAGCGCCTGCGCCAGTTCTGCCTCGGTCGGTGGTTCGGGATTGTGCTGGCGCGGCCGGATCAGGCTGGCCAGCGCGAACAGCATGCCCGCCGCTGCCGCTCCCACCAGCGCGCGCAGCGCACGTGGCGCACCACCCTGGTAAAAACTGAATTCCCACCACAGGTCGCTGCTGTAAGCGACGTGCTTGTAACTGAACAGCACCAGCCAGGTCGCGCAGCCAAGCACCGCCAGAATCGACACGATCCAACCGATCGAAAAAGTAGTACTGAACAGCGATGCGCGCCGATAGAACAGCCAGTGCGCCGGTGCCAGCGCCATCGCCAGCAAGGTGAGCAGCGTGGCTTCCTCGTAATCGATGCCTTTTAGCAGCGAGAACACCGCACCGGCTACCAGCAACACCAGGGTCAGCCAATAGGCCGCGTCCAGTCGGCGCTGCAGGCCACGGGCGAGGATCAGCAGCAGCATGCCGATCACGCTGGCCAGCAGGTGCGAGACTTCCAGCACCGACAACGGCAGCACGTCGCGCAGGATATCCATGCGCTTGGGCAATGCCCGGGTCGCGCCGGAAAATAGCAGCACTGCGCCGGAAACCATCGTCAGGCCTGCAAAAAACGATGGCAGCAGCCCGGTAAACCATGGCGTCAATAGCGATTTCTGCCGCAGTCCGCGCGCCTCGCGCTGTAGCACCAGTACCGTGGCCATGCACAACGGCAACAGGTAATAGATGACGCGAAACGCCGCCAGTGCGCCAATGATCGGCGCGGCCAGCGCCTCGTTGCCGGTGGCGCCGAAACCGGCCAGCATCACCGCCTCGAACACACCGAGGCCACCGGGCACGTGGCTGACCAGTCCGATGATCTGGGCAATCACGAAGATCGCCAGGAAGTGGCCGAATCCGTTGTTCAGCTCGTTCGGCATCAACACATAGAGCACGGCCGCGGCCAGCCCCCAGTCGAACGCACCCACCAGGATCTGCCGTATGCCGGTGGCGACCGACGGCATGCTCACGCGCCAGCGCCAGATCCGAATGGGACGTTCGATCAGGCCGCCGGCGAGCCACGCCAGCGGCACCAGGGTCAAGAGCAAGGCACCCGGCACCCGGAACGCCGCCAGCGGAAGCTCCGGCGGCAGCGGCACACAGAGCAGGGTCACCCCGGTCAGCGCCAGCAGCCCCAGCCAGAAACTGCTGGTGCAGAACAGCACCACCTTCGCTATCTCCGTGGTGGATAGCCCGCTCTGGATATAAAAGCGATAGCGGATCGAACCGGATACCAGCAGCGACATGCCCACCGCATTGCTGAAGGCGTAGCTGATGAAGGAAATCAGGGTGACCAGCTGCCAGGACAGTTTCCGACCGATCGAGGCCAGCGCGAAGCGGTCGTATAGCGTCATTACCGCGTAGCCCATCGCGGTCAGCAGCGCTGCCAGCAGCAGGCGTGCGCGCGAAATGCTCTGAATGTAGGTCCGCACCTGGTGATAGTTCACCTGCTTGGCCAGCAGGTGCAGCGCCCATAACGCCAGACACAGCATGCCTACCGATAGCAGCGGCCCGGCAAGTCTGCGCAACACGACCATGCGCTGGCTCGGGGGCGCCAGGGCTTGTGTGGCGCTCAGAACCTGCTCGACGTTTTCTTGCTGCTCCACGCGACGACAAACTCCCTTGGTGACCGCCTAGTGTAGGGCCTCGACTGTGTCAGGCAATTAACGAAAACCACATTAATCGCCAAACCCTACCCATAATCGCCGCATAGCCCTACACGGCCACTCCGCGGCGACGCCCTGGCGACCCGTCTTGGTATCCGTTATGCGTTCGTCGACGCCTGGCCCAATCGACCCACCCAGCGATACAGCAGCACCATCACCACGACGAACGCGACGCCGCCGGCCCACAGCGCCGGACCGTTCGCAAACGTGTCGCCGACCAGGGCAAGCGGATAGTCCTTTCCGGAAAACGCGACGAACGCCGCGATCACCACCCCGAGCAACCCCTCGCCGACAATCATGCCGGAGGCGAGCAACACGCCGAGTTGCTTGGTTGCTTCGGGATTCTTCGAGGTGCGGTCGGCGCGGCGGTCGAACCACCAGCCAGCCACCGCACCGACCACCACCATCAGCGTGCTCTGGGTAGGCAGGTAGATGCCCAAGCCCACCGCAAGCGGCGACAGGTGCGCGGATTTCGTCGTGCGGCGTAATACTTCATCGACGATGATCATCGCTACGCCGATCACCGCACCAATCTCGATCAGGCTCCAGTCGATATTGTTCTGGATCACGCCCTGCGCCAGCGCCGAGATCAGCCCGGCCTGCGGCGCGGCCAGCGCGTGTTCGCGCTGCGGCCCCGGCGCGCCGACAAATCCGTAGGCGTGGTTGAGCAGGTCGAGGATCGGCGGAATGATCGCAGCGCCGGCAATCACACCGATCACCAGCGCCCACTGCTGTTTGGACGGCGTCGCATCGACCAATTGCCCGGTCTTGAGATCCTGCAAGTTGTTGTTCGCGATCGCCGCGGCGGCAAACACAATCGAGGTGATGAACAGGGCGAACGCCACCAGTGCGTTCTCGCTGCCGACGGGCAGCGTCGAACGGATGCCGAACACCAGCAGCAATGCCGCGGCAATCACCACGATGATGCCGATACCCGACAACGGACTGTTCGACGAACCGATCAGGCCGGCCATATAGCCGCACACGGCGGATACGAAAAAGCTCATCAGCACCACGAAGATCAGCCCACCAACGACCAGCGCCACGATGTGGTCGCCCAGCCCGTGGCCGGCAGTCGTAGCGAAGTTCGCGATCAGCCAGCCGATCGGCAGCAGGGATACCAGCGAGATCAGGCCAACCTGTTTGATCGGGATGTCCTGCTCGGTGCGCGGCAGCAAAGCCGCATTACCGGCGCCGCGCACGCGTGAGGCAGCCATCGCGGAGCTGAGCCCGCTGATGACCGGCTTGACCAGCTTGGCCAGTGTCCAGATCGCCGCCACGCCGATGGTGCCCGCGCCGACAAAGCGGACCTTATGGCTCCAGGTCGCCAGCGCCAGATCCGCAATCGAACCCGCTCCCGGTGCCAGCGCGGAAAAATGCGGCACGCCCCAGCCCCAGCCGATCACGGCACCTACCAGCATCGCGACACCCACCCACAGTCCAACCAGGTGGCCGATGCCGAACAGCGCGAACGAGAGGAAGAAGTCGAACCCGGTCACGCCGCCCTTGTCGCCGCCGACGCGGAAGAATTGCACCACGTCGCCCGCAAACACTCGCGTCGCGACGACCACCGCGAACACCGCCGAGACGATCGAACCCCACAACACGGCGAGCAGCCCGGCCCGGTTGGATTCAGCAGCCGCTTCGGCACTGATACCCTCACCGCCGCCAGAGCCCACCTTCAGCACTTCGGCGCAGGCCACGCCCTCGGGATACGGCAGGTCCGAATTGGTGACCAGCGCGCGGCGCAGCGGGATCGAATACATCACGCCGAGGATGCCGCCCAGCGCGCAGATGGCGAACGACGTCCAGTAGTTGAAGCCGGTCCACCACCCGATCAGGATCAGGCCCGGCAGCACGAAGATGATCGACGACAACGTGCCGGCCGCCGATGCGACCGTCTGCACGATGTTGTTCTCCTGCATCGTGGATCCCTTGAAGTAGCGCAGCGCCGCCATCGAGATGACCGCCGCAGGAATCGACGTGGCGAACGTGAGGCCAGCCTTGAGGCCGAAATAGACGTTCGCCGCCGTGAACACCAGCGTGATCAGGATGCCGATGATCAGCCCGCGTATGGTCAATTCATTGCGCGGAGTCGCGCTGGACAATGGCTGTGCACTCACGTTTGCTACTCCCCGGGCAGATGCTGCTGCGGAAGATAGCGTGGAATGGCCGTGCGTGGTTACCCTTGACAGGCGGCGCCAGACCCTCTCTGGCCCCACGGCCGGCCGTTACAAGCTCAGCCGGCTCTCGAACCGTCGCAGCTCACCGGAAAGCGGATCGACAAACGCCAGACTGTGCGCCAGCAGTTGCAGCGGCCGCTGATAATCATCGGCAGCCTTTTCGGTCAGCACTGGATACAAGGTGTCGTCGGTGATCGGCGCACCCAGCGCGGCCATATGCACGCGCAGCTGATGCTTCCTGCCAGTGACGGGATGCAGCGCATAACGCCAGCAGTCCCCGCCCCGCTCGATCACCTCGATCCGCGTCTCGCTATTGGGCAAACCATCGACCTCCTGCATGCGAAAGAACAGCTCACCCACGACGATGCGCGAATGGCGCAGCAGCGGAAACGCCACCTGCGGCAATGCCGGTGCCAGCGCCTCATAACGCTTGTCGATCCTGCGCTCGCGAAACAACGCCTGATAATGGTCACGACTGGCCCGGTTCGCCGAGAACAGCACCAGCCCCGCAGTAGCCCGATCGATCCGGTGCAACGGCACCAGGTCGGGATTGCCCAGCCGACGGATCAACCGTCGCAGCAAGGTCTGCTCGACAAACCCGCCCGCGGGCGTCACCGGCAGGAAGTGTGGCTTGTCCGCCACCACCAGATGCTCGTCGACGTGCAACACGCTTTCGGTGAACGGGATCGGCGCCTCGTCGATCACCTCGCGGTAGTAATGAATACGTAGCCCGGCTTGATAGGGCGTATCAGGCTCAATCGCCAAGCCATGTCCATCCAGCACCAACCCGCGCTCGATGCGATCCAGCCATTGCGCACGGCTGATCGTGGTGAAGTGTGCACACAGGCTGTCGAGCACGGTGGTCCAATCGCCTGGTGGCAGGTGGATGGTGCTGGCGTGAGCATCGCGGGTGAATGATGGAATGGGCGGGATCATGGCTGCCGCCAGTGTAGTGCGCCCTGCTGAGCCGGTAGTTTTGGCTTGGCTTGCGCTCACGGAGGACAAGTCTCTCTCGACGAGCTCTTCGGAGGGCAAGTGACTCTCGCCGCGCTCCGAAGGAGCACGAAAGCCCCACAAGCAACACGGATAGCGATAATCCAAGCGATCCCACACCATCAGCCACCCGGCTGCACCCCCGCCGCAGCGCGTACAATGCACGGTTGTCGTCTCAAGGCACACCCATGGCCCTCAACTCCACCATCTACAAAGTTGAATTGCAGATCAGCGACATGGATCGGCATTACTACGCCACCCATGCGCTGACCCTGGCTCGGCATCCCTCGGAAACCGAGGAGCGCCTGATGGTGCGGCTGCTCGCCTTCGCTCTGTATGCAGATGACCGGCTGGAGTTCGGCAAGGGCATCAGCGACGAGGACGAACCGGCGCTGTGGCGCAAGGCTTATACCGACGAGATCGAGCTGTGGATCGAGCTGGGCCAGCCTGAAGAGACACGCATCCGCAAGGCCTGCGGCCGTTCGCGCCAGGTGGTGGTGATCAACTACGGTGGCAATGCGTCGGAGATCTGGTGGAACAAGATCGGCTCCTCGCTGATCCGCAACAAGAACCTCACCGTGCTCGACATTCCCGCAGCCACCGTGACTGAACTGGTCGCGCTGTTGCAGCGAGGAATGCGCCTGCAATGCCTGATCCAGGACGGCCAGCTGCAACTGATGAACGATGCGGACTCGGTAACCGTAGATCCGGTACGACGCATGGCACCGGCTGAAATGGTGAATTGACGGGCTGCTGTCTCGATCAAATCGTCATTGCATGCAGCACCGCCGCGTTCCTGCTCGTTTTCCCGGATAATCGGCGCCCGACCCCATTCAACCTCTTACGGAATCACGCCATGCGTTGGTTGCTGTCCCTGTTTGCCCTGTTCGTTCTTGCCGCTTGCGGCGGCACACCGCAAGCCCATGCCACGGGCCAGGTGGACAAGCTCATCACGATCGACCAGAAGGTTGGCACGGGCGCCGAAGCGAAGCCGGGCATGCAGGTAAAGGTGCATTACACGGGCTGGCTCTACGACGAAAACGCCAAGGACAAACATGGCGCGAAGTTCGACAGCTCGCTTGATAGCGGCACACCGTTCTCCTTCACGCTCGGTCAGGGCAACGTGATCGAGGGCTGGGACCAGGGCGTGGCCGGCATGCATGTCGGCGGCAAGCGCACGTTGCTGATTCCTGCGGCACTCGGCTACGGCGCCAATGGTGCCGGCGATGACATCCCGCCGAATGCCTCGCTGGTGTTCGATGTGGAGCTACTGGACGTCCAAGCGCCCTGAGGCTTTCTGCGGCAGTGACTACAGTCGCGATACTTGCATGTAACGCGAAGCACCATCGCAACTGAAGTCGCTCCCACCGTGCTTCGTCAGCACCACAGCAGACCCGTCAGTCGTCTTGCGCTGCCGCCTCGCGGCCTTGCTGACGGATGATCGCTTCCTCGCGGGCATCGATGATCGACTGCATCACGCTGTCGACATCGGCGATGCTTTCGTCGAACTCGAAGCGGCCGGTGAGCTCGCTGTCCGGATGCAATTCACCCAGCTCGAACAGCGCCCACATTTCCTCGCCGTAGTAAGTGTCGAGCAATTCCGGCGCAAAGCGCGACAGGCTGATGGTGATGTTGCCCACGTCACGCCGCAGCATGGCCCGCGCCGCATTGTTGCCGGAAGCACTGACCACCTGCGGCAGATCGATGATCACCGGGCCTTCCGGCGCGACCAGCACGTTGTATTCGGATAGATCGCCGTGGATCAGCCCGATGCACAGCATGCGCGCCACCTGCTGCATCAGGAAACGGTGATAGGCGCGTGCCGTCTCCGCCGACAGCTCCACTTCACCCAGCCGCGGCGCGGAATAGCCGTCCGCGTCGGTGACCAGCTCCATCACCAGCACGCCGTTGAAGTAGCCGTAAGGCTGCGGCACTCGCACGCCAGCAGCAGTGAGCTGATAGAGCGCATCGACTTCGGCGTTTTTCCAGGCGGCTTCCATCTCCTTGCGGCCGAACTTGCTGGCCTTGCCGATCGCGCGGGCCTGCCGGCTGCCACGCACCTTGCGGCCTTCCTGATACTGCACGCGTGCCTGGAAACTGCGCTGCGCCATGTCCTTGTAAACCTTGGCGCAACGGATATCGTCGCCCGCGCGCACCACGTAGACGGAGGCTTCCTTGCCGCTCTTGAGTGGCCGGAGCACCTGGTCGATGACGCCCTCATCGATCAGCGCCTGCAGGCCCTTGGGTGTTTTCATGCGTGGGAAAGCTTCAACAATTCGAGGAATAACCCCCATTATGGCCGATCTGCGGCCTCAGCTCGTTCTTTTCGGTCGCGCCGGTCAGCTGGTGTGCAAACTCGCCGCGCCGAGCCGGTCACGGGCCGCTGCCGCGATTTCGAACGAATGCCGTCGCGCCGCATGCTCAAATATGTTGGCGGTGATCAGCAATTCGTCGGGCTGGTGCCGGGCGATGAACGCGTCGATACCGTGCTGTACGGTGCTGGCATCGCCAATCACGGCACAGGCCAGCGAGCGCTCGACGCCGAGTCGTTCGGCCGGTGTGGCGTACGACTCGATGTCGTCGATCGGCGGCGGGATCAGCCCCGGCCGACCGCGACGCAAATTGATGAAGCTCTGTTGCTGGGTGGTGAACAGTCGTCGCGCCTCGGCGTCGCTGTCAGCGGCGACCACGTTGATACCCAGCATCGCGTAGGGCTGCTGCAAGCGTGCCGACGGCCTGAAGTCGCGGCGGTACAGCGCCAGCGCCTCGTCCATCGCATCCGGTGCAAAGTGCGAGGCAAACGCGAAGGGCAACCCAAGCCGCGCCGACAATGTCGCGCTGAACAGGCTCGAGCCAAGCAGCCACACCGGCACCTCGATCCCGGCACCGGGTACCGCGCGCACCAGCTGACCGGGCTTGGCCGGCTCGAAATAGCCGAGCAACTCCATCACGTCATGCGGAAACGCATCGGCGCTGTCGAAGTAGCGGCGCAACGCCTTGGCGGTGGGCTGATCCGTGCCCGGCGCGCGACCAAGCCCCAGATCGATCCGCCCCGGATACAGCGAGGCCAGCGTGCCGAACTGTTCGGCCACCTGTAGCGGCGCATGGTTCGGCAACATGATGCCGCCGGCACCCACACGGATGGTCGAGGTGCCCCCCGCCACATGGCCGATCAGTACCGCCGTCGCTGCGCTGGCGATACCCGGCATATTGTGATGTTCAGCCAGCCAGTAGCGCCGATAGCCGAGGCTCTCGGCCAGCTGCGCCAGATCCAGCGTATTGCGGAACGCCTGCCCGGCATCGCTGCCTTCGGTAACTGGCGCCAGGTCAAGGACGGAAAAGGGAATCATGTTGCGCTCTCGGCATCACAGAAGCCCACGATCTGGGGGCGCTCGCGCCAATTACCACCGCCTCCGGGACCCGGTGCGTATCTCAGCGGCAGGCGTCGATGGCTTCGGACAACCGTTCCACGCCGATTACTTCCATCTCGCCAACGCGCCCCTTCTTCGGGGCATTCGCCTTCGGCACGATCGCGCGTCTGAAGCCATGTGTGGCGGCTTCCTTCAGGCGTTCTTCGCCGTTCGGAACCGGACGGATCTCGCCGGACAAGCCCACCTCGCCGAATGCAATGGTCTGTTCCGGCAATGGTCGGTCGCGCAACGACGAAAGCACCGCCAGCAGCACTGGTAGATCCGCTGCCGTTTCCTGCACGCGGATGCCGCCGACCACATTGACGAACACGTCCTGGTCGTAGGCGGCCACGCCGCCATGCCGATGCAGTACGGCGAGCAGCATGGCCAGGCGGTTTTGCTCCAGCCCCAGTGCGACGCGGCGGGGATTGCCCAGCGAGGACTGATCAACGAGCGCCTGCACCTCGACCAGCAGCGGCCGGGTGCCCTCACGGGTGACCATCACCGCGCTACCCGATGTCGGCCCGCTATGCGCCGACAGGAAGATCGCTGACGGATTGGGCACTTCGCGCAGCCCCTTGTCGGACATCGCGAACACGCCTAGCTCGTTCACCGCGCCGAAGCGGTTCTTGAACGCACGCAGGATACGGAAACGACTGCCCGATTCGCCCTCGAAATACAGCACGGCATCGACCATGTGTTCGAGCACGCGCGGGCCGGCAATGCCGCCGTCCTTGGTGACATGGCCCACCAGAAATACCGAGGTGCCGGTCTCTTTCGCGAAGCGGGTGAGCTTGGCGGCGGATTCGCGTACCTGACTGACCGAGCCGGGTGCCGCTGGCAACGATTCGGTCCAGATGGTCTGGATCGAGTCGATCACCAGCACTCGCGGCCGCGTTTCCAGAGCCTGCTCGAGGACGCGCTCAATGCAGGTTTCGGCCAGCGCCTGCAGTGGCTCCAGCGGCAGACCCAGGCGTTGCGCGCGCGACGCCACTTGCGACAACGATTCCTCACCGGTGACATACACGCTAGGCAGATGAGCACCCAGCGTGCCCAGCATCTGCAGCAACAAGGTCGATTTGCCGATGCCAGGATCGCCGCCGATCAACACCACCGAACCTTGCACCAGCCCACCGCCAAGTACCCGATCCAGTTCGCCGATACCGGTCAGCGTGCGCGCCTCGGTGGTCAACGCGACGGCGGTCAACGGGGTGATGCGCGCCGCACCGGCAGCGTTGCCGGCGTAGTTGGAACGCTGCGCGCCCATCGATGCATTCACCGCCGACGCTGGCGTCAGCACGATCGCGCTGAGTGTGTTCCATACACCGCACTCGACGCACTGGCCTTGCCACTTGTTGTGCTCTGCACCGCACTCGGTGCAGACGTAGGCGGTCTTGGCTTTGGCCATGGGGGGTTCCGGCTGGGCTGTAATGACGGTGAGCTTAGCCTGCTGTCATCGCATTCGGCGAGACGCTTCGGCGCGTAGTCAGGTCAGCGAATGGTTTCATGAAGGCCCCTCGACTTCGCTGCGCTACGCTCAGGGCGAACGGTTGATACGTCTTCTTTGATTGTTGGGCATCGCTGCGCTCACCCCAACCTACGGGCTGCTGATTGCTGCGTGTAGGTTGGGGTGAGCGCAGCGATGCCCAACATCCCCACATCGCCCGGCAGCCCTGTAGGTTGGAACGAGCGCAACGGGTTACTGATCGTCCTCCACGAACAGCACGCGACGGGTCATGCCGCAGGTGAGGTCGTAGGAGATGGTGGCGGCTTGCGCGGCGATCAGTTCGACCGGCAGCTCGGGCCCCCACAGTGTCACGCGATCACCAACCTTGGCGTGCGGAGCGTCGCGCAGATCCAGCGTGATCAGATCCATCGAGACGCGGCCGATCAACGGCACGCGCTGATCGCCGACCAGCACCGGCGTGCCGGCCTCGGCGCTACGTGGATAGCCGTCACCATAGCCGACTGCCGCCACGCCTACGGGCATGTCTTCGGGACAGCTCCAGGTACCGTTGTAGCCGATGCGCTCGCCGCGCCGGATCGGGTTGATCGCGATCAACCGCGTGCTCAACGTCATCGCTGCGCGGAAACCGAAATCCGCACCGGTCTTGCCGTCCACCACCGAGAGCCCATAGAGCAAACCACCCGTACGTACCCAATCGCCACGCGCATCGGGCCAGCCCAGCACGGCGGCAGAATTGGAGAGCGAACGCGGCCCTTGCAGATCGCGCGTCGCCTCGGCGAAACGAGCGATCTGCAGCGGCGTCTGCGTGCCGTCGAACACTTCGGAATCGGAGAAGTGCGTGAGCAGCCCGATCTCCGGATCGATACCGGACATCGCCGCAAGTTGCGCATGCACACCGGCCACCTGCTCCGGCGCAAAACCGAGCCGATGCATCCCGCTGTCGACCTTCAGCCACACGCGCAGACGACCGCGCGTCGATGACGCCTGCGTCAACCACAGCAATTGCGCCTCGTGGTGGATCGCCGCCTCCAGCTGCAACCGCTGCATTTCGGCGATGTCGTGAGCGCTGTCCGGGCCGGACAGCACCACGATGCGCTGCTGGTGTCCTGCCGCGCGCAAGCGCAGGCCATCGCCGAGTGCAGCCACCGCGAACGCATCGGCCTCACCGTCCAATGCACGCGCGACCCGCTCCAGCCCATGCCCGTACGCATCGGCCTTGACCACGGCCATCACTTTCGCGGGCGCGGCCAGCGCCTTGATGCGCGCAAGGTTGTGGCGCAACGCGCCCAGGTGGATGGTGGCGACGGTGGTGCGGCTCATCGTAAACGGGGGTCCTGCTGGAGAACTTTTCGGCGCTCGCCCGGCATCAATCGAACGACCCGACGAAGTTATCCGGCGCGTAGTTCTCGAACTTCGTGTAATGGCCAAGGAACGTCAGCTTGCACGTATCGGTGGGACCGTTACGCTGCTTGCCGATGATGATCTCGGCCATGCCCTTGTCCGGCGATTCCTTGTTGTAGTAGTCATCACGGTAGATGAACATGATGACGTCGGCGTCCTGCTCGATCGCGCCTGATTCGCGCAGATCGGACATCATCGGGCGCTTGTCGGCACGCTGCTCCAGCGAGCGGTTCAACTGCGACAGGGCGATCACGGGCACGTTCAACTCCTTGGCGAGGCCTTTGAGTGAACGCGAAATTTCTGAAATTTCGGTGGCGCGATTCTCTTTATTCCCGGGCACCTGCATCAGCTGCAGGTAGTCGATCACGATCAGGCCCAGGCCGCCGTGTTCGCGATGCAGGCGGCGCGAGCGCGAGCGCAGCTCCACTGGCGACAGGCTGGGCGTGTCGTCGATGAAGATCTTCGCATCCGACAGGATCGAGATCGCGTTGGAGACGCGCGGCCAGTCTTCCTCCTGCAGGTCACCGTTACGCAGATGCTGCTGATGGATGCGCCCGACCGAGGAGATCAGGCGGAACGCCAGCTGCGAGGCCGACATTTCCATCGAGAACACCACCACCGCCTTCTTGCTGCGCAGTGCGGCGGTCTCGGCGATATTCAGCGCAAAGGCGGTTTTGCCCATCGACGGACGCGCTGCCACGATGATCAGATCCGACGGCTGCAGGCCGGAGGTGAGGTTGTCCAGATCGGTGAAGCCGGTGGTGATACCGGTGAGCTGACCGCGATTTTCATAGCGCTCGCTGAGCAGGCGGAATGCATCCTTCACCGCCTCGCGCATGGAGACGGAATCCTTCTTGCCGCGGGTACCGGACTCGGCGATGTGGAACACGCGCTGCTCGGCGTTTTCCAGCACCTCCTGCACGCTTTTGCCTTCCGGGCGGTAGCCATCCTCGGTGATCGAGGTACCGGCGTCGATCAGCTGCCGCAGCACCGACTTCTCGCGCACGATGTCAGCATAGGCGACGATGTTCGCAGCGCTCGGCGTGCTGTTGGCCAGCTCGATCAGATAGCTGGCGCCGCCAACCATCTCGGCCAGGCCGTTGCTCTCGAACCAGTCGCCCAGGGTGACCGCATCGCACGGCATGCCCTTGTTCGCCAGTTCGTTGATCGCCCGCCAGATCAGCCGGTGATCCTTGCGGTAGAAATCCTGTTCGGCCAATTTATCGGCCACCTTGTCCAACGCATCGGGCGCCAGCATCAGGCCGCCTAGCACCGCCTGTTCGCCGTCGATGGAATGCGGTGGCACCCGCAATGCCTCGATGGCAGAAGAAGAGGATTTGCGCTCTGGCACGAAGGACATTGACTTACCTCTCGGAGAAACGTTACCTCACAAACAAACAGGCAACTTGCCGACACCTCTGGGGCGACCGCATAGGCAAGCATCATACGCGGCGATGTCTCAGGAACCGAGACAATAACCCTGTGGATAACCTGTGTGTTGCTGTGGATAGAACGTGCGCGGCCACCAGGCCAGCATGTTTGTCGACGGCACGCCCGTAACGGGCACGCTCGCTGAAACAGGCTTGGGAAACGACCCTGCGGCCGCCAAAACAGACGGGCGCCCGAAGGCGCCCGTCCATAACCATCACTCTACGGTGTAGCTTACTTTTCGCTCTTGTCGCCGACCACGATCACCTTGACGGTGGTGTGCACGTCAGCGTGCAGGTGGATCGCCACGTCGAACTCGCCGGTGTGGCGAAGCGGGCCTTCGCCCAGAATCACTTCACCCTTGTTGACGTTGTGACCCACCGCGGCCAGGGCCTCGGCGATGTCGCGCGGGCCGACCGAACCGAACAGCTTGCCTTCGGCACTGGCATGCGCGGCGATCGTTACCGTGGCATCGGCCAGCTTGGTCTTGCGCTCTTCAGCGTCGACCAGCAAGGTGTTGGCCTTGGCTTCGTACTCGGCACGACGCTGTTCGAACGCAGCCAGATTGGCGGCATTGACGCGCACGGCCTTGCCCTGCGGCAGGAGGAAATTGCGACCGTAACCGGGCTTCACGACGACTTTGTCGCCGAGCGTGCCGAGGTTGCGGACTTTCTGCAGAAGAATGAGTTCCATGATGCTTCCTTTTCGTTAGCGCCGGAGTGGCCCGACGCAGCCGTGGACGGCTGTCCGAAGGTGTTGCACCCGCTCCCCTTTGGGGGAGAGAGGGCTGGGGCGAGGGCTGGACTGGAGGGGGCTTTCATCGAAGCTTGCTTCGAATCAACATTCCCGCGAGCACCCGCCCCTCATCTGCCCTGCGGGCATCTTCTCCCCAAGGGGGAGAAGACATCGTGCAAGATCAGACGTCGTGGTTATCGGTGTACGGCAGCAGCGACAGGAAACGTGCGCGCTTGATCGCGGTGGCCAACTGACGCTGATAACGCGCCTTGGTACCCGTGATGCGGCTCGGCACGATCTTGCCATTCTCGGTGACGTACTGACGCAGCGTGTTGAGATCCTTGTAGTCGATCTCTTTGACGTCTTCGGCAGTGAAGCGGCAGAACTTGCGGCGGCGGAAAAACTTGGACATGGTCTGGATTCCTATCAGTCGTCGCTGTCGCGATCATTGTCGCGGTCATCGCGGTCACGGCCGCGGCCTTCGCCTTCACCATCGTCATCGCGGCGACGGGTCGACTTGGCGTCATCCTTTTCCTTGCTCTTCAGGATGAAGGACGGCTCGATATCGGCCTCGTCACGACGCACAACCAGGTGACGCAGCACGGCATCGTTGAAGCGGAAACCCGACTCCAGCTCGTTCAGTGCGTTCTGGCTCACTTCGATGTTGAGCAGCACGTAATGTGCCTTGGCCAGATTCACGATCGGATAGGCCAGCTGACGACGGCCCCAGTCTTCCAGACGATGGATCTTGCCGCCGTCGGTCTCGATCAGCGCCTTGTAGCGCTCGATCATCGCCGGAACCTGTTCACTCTGGTCAGGGTGGACCAGAAACACGACTTCGTAATGACGCAGGGTCATCTTGGGGTTAGCTCCTTGTGGATGCGGCCTTGCGGCCTCGCAGCCTCCCGCTGGTGCGGTGAGGCAAGTACCTGTTCGTGCCAATTTGACGCGGACAGAAGCGGAATTCTACGTCACCTGCGGATGATCGCGCAAGCTGTTGATGGATATAGGGACGAGGGGCGAGTAGCAAGGGCGCCAAAACCAGGCCACCGGGCTGACGACTGCGCGCTTCCCAGGCATGAGTCATCGCCCTCGCTACTCGCCCCTACTCCCCTGCCCTCAAATCAGCCGACAGTGAAACTCTCGCCACAGCCACATTCCCCCGTGGCATTCGGGTTGTGAAACACGAAGCTGGCGTTGAGGCCCTGGCGCTGAAAATCGATCACGGTGCCCTGCACCAGCGCCAGGCTTTTGTCGTTGACGATCAGCGGCAATCCGTCCACTTCCACCAGCTGGTCGCCGTCATCCATCGCCTCGGCCAGATCCACTACGTAGGCGAAACCCGAACAACCGGTGCGCTTGACGCCAAACCGCACCCCGGCAGCTGCGGGCGTGCGGGCCAGGAAATGGCGCATGCGTTCGCTGGCGGCGGGAGTGATGGTGATGTTCATGACGGGTGTAACCCACTCAGGCGATGGTGCGGAATGCGGTGACCTGAAAATGCGCAGGCCGGGCAGCAGCTACATTATCATGGCGGTTTGTTCGTGCGCCGCTTCGGCGCGTGCTGCTTCACGTTCATTAACTACAACTACACGCCGATATGCGGCGCTTTGGCAGGAGTTTCAATTCATGGCAGTGGTCAGCCCGGCGGTATGCAGTGTGAAACAGGCGCTATCCGGCGCGATCGAGGCTGGCAGCTCGGTGACCGTGCGTGGCTGGGTGCGCACCCGGCGCGACTCCAAGGCCGGCCTGTCGTTCGTCAACCTGACCGACGGCTCCTGTTTCGACCCGATCCAGGCTGTGGTACCGGCCACGCTCGCCAATTACGACAGTGAGGTAAAGCACCTTACCGCCGGCGCCGGCCTGATCATCAGCGGCACCCTGGTGCCGTCGCAGGGCAAGGGCCAGAGTTTCGAGCTGCAGGCGACCGAAGTGATCGTCACGGGCCTGATCGACGATCCGGAGACCTATCCGATCCAGCCCAAGCAGCACTCGATGGAATTCCTGCGCGAGGTCGCCCACCTGCGCCCACGCACCAACCTGTTCGGCGCAGTGACCCGCGTGCGCCACACCATGATGACAGCGATCCATCGCCATCTCACCGAGCAGGGCTTTTTCTGGATCAACACACCGATCATCACCACCTCGGACACCGAGGGCGCTGGCGAAATGTTCCGCCTGTCCACCCTGGACCTGACCAACCTTCCCCGCGACGAGAAAGGCAACATCGACTTCCGCAAGGATTTCTTCGGCCGCGAGGCGTTCCTGACCGTTTCCGGCCAGCTCAATCTCGAGGCTTACTGCCTGGCGATGAGCAAGGTGTACACCTTCGGCCCCACCTTCCGCGCCGAGCACTCCAACACCGCCCGCCATCTGGCCGAGTTCTGGATGGTGGAGCCGGAGATCGCGTTCGCCGACCTGGCCGCCGACGCCGACTGTGCCGAAGCGTTCCTCAAGGCCATCTTCAAGGCCGTACTGGACGAGCGCGCAGACGACATGGCGTTCTTTTCCGAGCGCGTGCAGCCCGATGCGATCAGTCGCCTGGAAGCTTTCCTTACGCAGCCATTCGAGCGGATCAACTACACCGACGCGATCACCATCCTGCAGAAGTCCGGGCAGAAATTCGAATTCCCGGTCGCCTGGGGCGTGGATCTGCAAACTGAACACGAACGTTACCTGGCTGAGAAACATATCGGCCGTCCTGTGGTCGTAATGAACTACCCCGAGCAGATCAAGGCGTTTTACATGCGTTTGAACGATGACGAGAAAACCGTCGCCGCGATGGACGTACTGGCACCGGGCATCGGCGAAATCATTGGTGGCGCACAACGCGAAGAACGGCTGGACTACCTCGACCGCCGCATCGCCAAGTTCGGACTCGATGCGGCAACCTATGGTTGGTACCGTGACCTGCGCCGCTATGGCACGGTGCCGCATGCCGGTTTCGGCCTCGGCTTCGAGCGCCTGCTGGTCTACGTCTGCGGGCTATCCAATATCCGCGATGCCATCCCCTACCCGCGTGCGGCCGGCACGGCCGAATTCTGAGCACCCTGCCTGCAATGACCTATCGACTGCATACCTTCGCCGCGCTGACCCTCACAGTCCTGCTGAGCGGCTGTCACAGTGTGAAAGCGCTGATTCCGCCGACTCTGCTGCCACCGGCCGAAGACACTGCCGCCGCGCTGAAGCTGTCCAAGCAGCAGCTGCAACAGGCCACGCCCTGCTGCAGCAGCTTTGCCGATTTCTCTTACCAGAATACGCTGCCGTGGCAGCCGCAGAAGTTCACGCTGGGTAGCGGCAGCATGGTCGCGAATCTCAACAACGCACACAGCTATTTCCTCGCGTTCCGCCTGCCGGACAGTGCAAAACTGCCTTACCGGATCGTCTTGAAATCGGAATTGAATGGCCGCTGGCTGCACTCCAGCTACCTGTTTGCACCGACCGTCGTCCTGCTCGACGCGGGCTTTCAGCCGATCAGTACCGACGACATCAACCTCTGCGAACACATGGGTTGGGGCAACGAAACGACCGGCGCCTTCGGCAGTCTCGAAGTCAACAGCGACAAGGCACGTTACCTGCTGGTCTACAGCTCGGCGGCGCAACAGTCGGGCAAGACCTACTGGGAGCAGTCGCCCCAGGCATTTTCCACGACCGCCTCTACCCCGACCACGGTCCAGGTCGACAACACCAACAGCTTCAGTGTGCCGCACGGGCCGGACGGTACGGTGTGGGTCGGCATGATGAACAAGACTTATGCCAAGGCCGTCGACAGCGCGATCTGCAAAAAGCCCGCACCAGGCGATGGCGTGCTCAATACGCTGCGCGCCACGCTGCCACTACCCTGGAGCAGCACCAGTAGCAACAGCGGCAGCAAGGACAACAGCAGCGGTAGCAGCACTAGTGGTACCAGCGGCAGCGGTAGCACTGGCAGCAACAGCCGCGCCACCAACAACACGACCAACACCCAATGATCATCCTGTATCTCGCGTTGCTGGTTGCTGGCATCGGCTTGTTTTTGCTGTCCTACGTAGCGCAGTTCAGGCTCGCCACGTTGATGCGTACGCGCTACCCGCAACACTGGAAGATCGTTGCCGAACCGGAACAAGGTAAGCCCAGCGCAGTGCGCACGTGGGTTCGCATGCAACATGTGTTGCGCTCACCGGCGCTACCCGCGCTGGGCGACGCGACTATCGACAGCTGGCAACGTGTGTGGCGTTACAGCCCATGGCTGGGCTGGATCTGCTGGCTCGCTGCGCTGGCAATGCGCCTGCTGTTTCGCTGAACCCACGAAAGGAAGATCCGCATGCAACTGAATCTGAGCGGGCGTCATGCCCTGGTATGCGGCGCATCCCAAGGCATCGGTCGCGCCAGCGCGATCGAGCTGGCCGAACTGGGCGCCAATGTCACCCTGCTGGCGCGCTCCGCCAACGCCCTGCGGAGTGTCGCGGAGACTCTGCCGCGCGCCCACCCCGGCCAGCGGCATGACTGGCGCAGCGTCGACATGCTGGACACTGCCGGACTGGAAGCCGCAGCGGTCGATATCGCCGCCACACAGCCGGTGCATATCCTGATCAACAATACCGGCGGCCCACCGGGCGGCCCTGCGCATACAGCGACTCCAGCCGCGTTCGAGACCGCATTCCGGCAGCACCTGCTGGGTAACCAGACACTGTTGCAAGCGCTGTTGCCGGGCATGCGCGCCAGCGGTTACGGGCGCATCGTCAACGTGATCTCCACTTCAGTGAAGGAGCCGATCGTCGGGCTCGGCGTCTCCAATACCGTACGCGCCGCCGTCGCCGGCTGGGCCAAGACCCTGGCCGGCGAACTCGCTGCTGACGGCATCACTGTCAACAATGTGCTGCCGGGCTATACGCGCACCGGTCGTCTGGATGGTCTGCTTGCCGCACAAGCCACGTCCAGTGGTCGCAGCGAAGACGAAGTCGCCGAGGGCCTGATGGCAACCATTCCCGCCCGCCGCTTCGGCGAGGCCAGCGAAATCGCCGCCGTGATCGCGTTCCTGTGCACGCCGGCGGCCGCCTACGTCAACGGTGTCAGCATCGCGGTGGATGGCGGTCGCACGCGCGCGCTGAGTTGATGTAGGGCGAGAGACTAGGGGCGAGTAGCGAGTAGCGAGGGTGCAACCCCACGGGTTTGCCGCGCAAATCGATCTTTGCGCCCTCGCTACTCGCCTCTCGTCCCTAGCTTTCCGTCCCTCGCCTTTATGACACGCTGGTTTTAAGCTTGTACGGATGCCCATCCAACTAGCCAACCTGATCGACGGTCGCCTGCAGGCGCCACTCAACGACGCCTGGCTCGATGTGCATGAGCCAGCTACCGGCGCGGTGTTTGCGCACTGTCCCGATTCCAGCTCAGTCGACGTTGACGCAGCGGTCGCCGCCGCCGGTCGCGCCGCGGCCGGCTGGGCAAATACACCTATCGATGAGCGTGCGCGTCTGCTGCACCGGCTGGCCGATCTGATCGAGGCGCGGCTGGAAGAATTCGCCGCGCTGGAGTCGCGCGATAGCGGCAAGCCGGTGAGCGTTGCCCGGCAGCTCGATATTCCCCGCGCGGTCAGCAACCTGCGCTACTTCGCCGCGGCGATCGTCGGCTGGAGCAGCGAGTCGCATGCGATGGAAACCGGCTCGGCCGGCGCGGGTGCAATCAATTACACGTTGCGCCAGCCGCTGGGTGTGGTCGGCTGCATCAGCCCGTGGAACCTGCCGCTGTATCTGTTTACCTGGAAGATCGCGCCGGCATTGGCTGCCGGCAACACGGTGGTGGCCAAGCCATCCGAAGTGACCCCCTGCACCGCTGCGCTGCTGGGCGAGCTGAGCATTGCCGCAGGCTTCCCACCCGGCGTGCTGAACATCGTGCAGGGTCGCGGGCCGACGGTCGGTCAAGCGATCGTGGAGCACCGCACGGTGCAAGCGATTTCCTTCACCGGCAGCACCCTCACCGGAGCGCAGATCGCCAGCGCTGCCGCGCCGCAATTCAAGAAAGTGTCGCTGGAGATGGGCGGCAAGAATCCGGCCATCGTGTTCGCCGATGCGAATCTGGACGATGCGAATCTGGACACCATCGTGCGTTCGGGTTTTGCCAACCAGGGCGAAATCTGCCTGTGCGGTTCGCGCCTGCTGGTGCAGCGCTCCATCTACGAAACCTTCCGCTCGCGATACATCGAGCGGGTGCAGGCATTGCGCGTCGGCGACCCGAACGATGCGCAAAGCAACCTCGGCGCGCTGGTGTCCAAGGCACATTTCGACAAAGTGTCCCACTGCATCGAACAGGCGCGTGCCGAAGGCGGTCATGTGTTGTGCGGCGGGCATGCGATCAACCTGCCCGGCCGTTGTGCCGACGGCTGGTTCATGGCGCCCACCGTGATCGAAGGCCTGCCATCCGCGGCGCAGACCAACCAGCAGGAAATCTTCGGGCCGGTGGTCACCCTGATACCGTTCGAAGACGAGGCCGAGGCGCTGGCGATCGCCAATGACAGTCGCTATGGGCTTGCCGCGTCACTGTGGACGCAGGATCTTTCCCGCGCTCACCGGCTCGCCGGCCAGCTAGACTTTGGCATCGTCTGGATCAATTGCTGGCTGTTGCGCGACCTGCGCACGCCCTTCGGCGGTGCCAAGCAATCCGGAGTCGGCCGTGAAGGTGGTAGCGAAGCATTGCACTTCTTCACCGAGCCGAAAAACATCTGCATTCGTTACTGAAGGAGATCGACCGATGAAAGCCGCGCCGATGAGGACCACCTCTTGACCAGCCCTCTGCAAGACCTGCTCGATGGCAACCGCCGCTGGTCTGCCGCGATGGACGCGGCGGATCCGCATTTCTTCGAACACCTGGCCAAGCAGCAGTCGCCGAAGTATCTATGGATCGGCTGTTCCGATTCACGCGTGCCCGCCACGCAAATCGTCGACCTGCCGCCCGGCGAAATTTTCGTCCAACGCAACGTGGCCAACGTGGTTGCGCATAGCGACCTCAACTGCCTCAGCACGATCCAGTTTGCGGTCGATATCCTCAAGGTCGAACACATCATCATCGTCGGCCACTACGGCTGCGGTGGTATCCAGGCCGTACTGGACGAGCGCCGGCTTGGCTTGGTCGACAACTGGTTGCGACATGTCGGCGACGTGGCAGAGAAGCACTCCACCATGCTCACCGCGCTGGATCTGATGTCGCTGCGCAACGCTCGCCTGTGCGAACTCAATGCGATCGAACAGGTAACCAATACGTGTCGCACCACGATGGTGATGGATGCGTGGGAGCGCGGCCAGAAGCTCTCGGTGCATGCGTGGTGCTACAGCCTCGACAACGGTCACATGAATGATCTTGGCATGCATGTCGACTCGCGCGCATCGCTGCAACCGGCCTATGAGGCGGCGTTGCAACGGCTGGTGCAGTCGCCGGTAGTGCGTGCGTGAACAAGATCATCCGCACCGATGCCGCGCCCGCGCCGGTAGGCGCTTACCCGCATGCGCGCCGGGTGGGTGATCTGCTGTTCCTGTCCGGGGTCGGGCCGCGCCAGCCTGGCAACAATGCGATTCCCGGCAACGTGCACGATGCCGATGGCAAGCTGATCGGCTACGACATCGAAGCACAATGCCGGCAAGTCTTCGCGAACGTGCGCGCGGTACTGGAAGCCAGCGGTGCGGCGTGGACCGATCTGGTCGATGTCACCGTGTTCCTGACTGACATGCAGCGCGATTTTGCCGTCTACAACCGCTTGTATGCGGAACATTTCGCCGGTGTCGATGCCTGCCGCACCACCTTGGGCATCACTGCACTACCGACACCGATCGCGATCGAGCTGAAATGCATTGCGGCGCTGGCGCCGTCCACGCGATAAAAAAAGGTTCTTCACGGAAGTCCGGGGAGCCCCGATAAAAAAGAACGGTGACTTCAGGTAAAGATGTTTGTGCGACCAAACATAAACCAGAGCCACCGTTCCGATGTCAGATGGTAAAGCCTTGCT
>Ga0302227_10000246_pt1 | contig 55500 bp, 51 predicted proteins | sample II_Palsa_N1_1_FD_193525 | JGI IMG/M metagenome (GOLD analysis project Ga0302227, IMG submission 193525) | Peat permafrost microbial communities from Stordalen Mire near Abisko, Sweden - II_Palsa_N1_1 | ecosystem: Environmental > Terrestrial > Soil > Palsa > Peat permafrost | place: Sweden... | reverse complement strand
AGCCGATCCCTTCAATGCCCAGCACAGAAAGCTTGTCAGCCAGCTCATCGCAATAGTACTTTGCAATGTTGTTGTGCTGATTTAAAACCTCTAAATACTTGTGGGCCTGGCCATTGGTTGCTTCGTACTCACTCGCCGTTTGAAAACATCTTTTGGCTTGGTTGAAATTGACAGAAGTGCCAATCCCATAGAGATAACATTGGCCTAAACCTAACCAGCCTTGAGGCTCGGTAGGCGCAGAAGCTTTAAAAAGTCGATAAATGCTTGCTTCAATATGGGCATCCATTTTTAATTTTAAGGTCATCCATAAAACCTGAGCGCGTTGTGCTGAAGAAAAATCGCTGAATTTCTCGTCTTGGATAAATGCTTGATAAACAGCCCTGGCCTCATTAAATTGCGCTTTTTCTTCATACAGCCGAGCACAGGCTAACTTGGCTTCTAATATCCCAGCATCGGCTGCTTTCAAATAAAGCGATAAAGCTTGGACCTTATCTAGTGGGCAGCCGATGCCTTTCTCATGGCAGTAAGCCAACCCATATCCAGAATATTCCTCATTGGGATGCTGTTGGAAAGCCTGGAAGACTTGCTGCTTAGCCTCTTCTCTGGTTATTTTAGCAATAAGCTCAGGATGCTTGCCGAGAATCACTCGCCCTCCAGCTGTAGAGGATAACCAAAAAAGCGGGGAGTGCCCTGCCTGTTCTCCACTGTCAATAACCTGATTTAAGCTTTCCTGGGTTATCTGAGCGATAAGCTCAGGATGCTTGTCGAGAATAGCTTGCCCTTTAGGAGTGCCGGTTAAGCAAAAAAGCGGGGAGTGCCCTGCATCTTCTCCACTTTGAATAACCCAGTTTAAACCTTCCTTGGTTATCTTGGCGACAAGCTCAGGATGATTGCTGAGAATAACTCGCCCTTCAAGACTGGCAGTTAACCAAAAAAGCGGGGAGTGCCCTGCATATGCCCCACTTTGAATAACCTGATTTAAGCTTTCCTGAGTTATCTGAGCGATAAGTTCAGGATGCTTGCTGAGAATCACTTGCCCTTCAGGATGGGAGGTTAACAAATAAAGCAAGGAGTGCCCTGCATAGGCTCCACTTGTCACAACCTGATTTAAGCTTTCCTGGGTTATCTGAGCGATAAGCTCAGGATGCTTGTCGAGTAGGCTCAGCCCTTGAGAATTTCGGGCTAACCAAAAAAGCGGGGAGTGCCCTGCATAGGCTCCACTTGTCACAACTTGATTTAAGCTTTCCTTGGTTATCTGAGCGATAAGCTCAGGATGCTTGCTGAGAATCGCTCGCCCTTCAGGATTGGCGGTTAACCCATAAAGTGGGGAGTATCCTGCCGGTTCTCCACTTTGAATAACCTGATTTAAGCCTTCCTGGGTTATCTGAGCGATAAGCTCAGAATGCTTGTCGAGTAGGCTTAGCCCTGTAATAGTGGCGGTTAACCAAAAAAGCGGGGAGCGCCCTGCATGTGCTCCACTTGTCACAACCTGATTTAAGCTTTCCTGAGTTATCTGAGCGATAAGTTCAGAATGCTTGTCGAGAATAGCTTGCCCTTCAGGAGTGGCGGTTAACCAAAAAAGCGGAGATTTTCCTGCCTGTTCTCCACTTCGAATAATCTGATTGAAGCTTTCCTGGGTTATCTGAGCGATAAGCTCAGGATGCTTGCTGAGAATCGCTCGCCCTTCAGGATTGGCGGTTAACCAAAAAAGCGGGGAGTATCCTGCCTGTTCTCCACTTTGAATAAACTGATTGAAGCCTTCCTGGGTTATCTGAGCTATAAGCTTAGGATGCTTGTCGAGTAGGCTCAGCCCTTCAGGATTGGCGGTTAACCAAAAAAGCGAGGAAGATCCTGCATGTTCTCCACTTTGAATAACCTGATTGAAGCCTTCCTGGGTTATCTGAGCGATAAGCTCAGGATGCTTGTCGAGTAGGCTCACCCCTTTAGTAGTAGCGGTTAACCAAAAAAGCGGGGAGTATCCTGCATATGCTCCACTTTGAATAACATGATTTAAGCCTTCCTGGGTTATCTGAGCGATAAGCTCAGGATGCTTGTCGAGTAGGCTACCCCCTTTAGCAGTGGCGGTTAACCAAAAAAGCGGGGAGTATCCTGCCTGTTCTCCACTTTGAATAACCTGATTGAAGCCTTCCTGGGTTATCTGAGCGATAAGCTTAGGATGCTTGTCGAGTAGGCTCAGCCCTTCAGAATTGCGGGTTAACCAATAAAGCGGGGAGTGCCCTGCCTGTTCTCCACTTTGAATAACCTGATTGAAGCCTTCCTGGGTTATCTGAGCGATAAGCTCAGGATGCTTGTCGAGAATAGCTTGCCCTTTAGTAGTAGCGATTAACCAATAAAGCGGGGAGTATCCTGCATATGCTCCACTTTGAATAACCTGATTGAAGCCTTCCTGGGTTATCTGAGCGATAAGCTCAGGATGCTTGTCGAGAATCACTCGCCCTTCAGGATTGGCGGTTAACCAAAAAAGCGGGGAGTATCCTGCATATGCTCCACTTTGAATAACATGATTTAAGCCTTCCTGGGTTATCTGAGCGATAAGCTCAGGATGCTTGTCGAGAATAGTTTGCCCTTTAGTAGTAGCGATTAACCAATAAAGCGAGGAGTATCCTGCATATGCGCCACTTTGAATAACCTGATTGAAGCTTTCCTTGGTTATCTTGGCGGTCAGCTTAGGATGCTTGTCGAGAATCACTCGCCCTTCAGGATTGGCGGTTAACCAAAAAAGCGGAGATTCTCCTGCCTGTTCTCCACTTGGAATAACCTGATTGAAGCTTTCCTTGGTTATCTTGGCGGTCAGCTCAGGATGCTTATCGAGAATAGCTCGTCCTTTAGCAGTGGCGGTTAACCAATAAAGCGGGGAGATCCCTGCATGTTCTCTACTCGGAATAACCTGATTTAAACTTTCCTTGGTTATTTGAGCGATAAGCTCAGGGTTAAAGCGGGATCTCCCCTCTTCAAAGAGGATTAAAGCCAGTAATAGCGGTTGACTAATTCCTTGATCAGACGCAAGCTCTAAATTGATTTCGTCGTCAAGAATTTGATTTAATAAATTGCTTTCATGTGTGGAAAGAAAATTGCGTAACTTCTTATCGTTCATTATTTGAAATAGGGGTGAGTATTCTGAATGTTTAAGACGGTAGTCAGAAGACTTGGTTTGCCAGTCTTTAAAATTTTGTTTTAATTGATTGATGTGCTCTGGCAGAGAGAGAGGAGATGTTAAGCTTGAAGAAGATGACTGAGATAGCATAAAAGTCCTTATAATTTTGAGAAAAATAAAAATTTTTAATAACGGCTTAAATTGGCCGTAACTATAACAAATAGCCATAAAATCAGCAAGTAACCTCAGTTGTTTTGCAGATGTTCAATACCTGTAATAGCTCGGCTAAGAGCAATATGATTGGATAAATATCCACTCATAAAAGGCCAAGTATTAAGCTCAATATATTTTGCTGAGAAATATTTTATTTATCGAAATGATGAATGCCAAAAATCTGTAAGTAGAGTAAGTGAGAGACGCAAAAAGTAATTCTTGCACCTCGGGTGGCAGTTTTATTGTCACCGGTTAACGCCTTTAGTTTCTTATTCTTCGGTAAATTTGCTTATTACAAGGATCTGACAGATCTTATTATCCAAAGCTCAAAATAAAAAGATGCCAAGGGTCTTTTCAACAAAAGGGGCAAATTGTCTTAGAAGGGCTAAAAGGTCGGGCTGTGGCAGGATATGCATAGAAAATCAAATCAGCCAAACCCAATATTATCAAGGGTATGAGCAATTTTTAACTAACGCCAATTTTTCTTTATTTTTATTAAATATTGGCTTTTTAAATCTATCTTGTTGCATCGCGTTCTTTAATCCCTTTCTACACTTTATTATCAAGCCGAGAAGCTAGCCAAAGCTGAGCTTATGATTGCCTAGGGCGCTTGGTCATATCTATACTGTTTGTTGTTGAAGGATCTGCTTCTGTTGAAGAGCTTGATTCAGGGGAAGCAAGGGCTTCTGGCCTTTTGCCTAAATGGTCAGCTGAAGAGGCCGCAATTGATGGCCCACTGCTGATGAAGAACTTGACTGAGAAGGAAAAGCCGTCGCTTTTGGCTTTTTGCCTGAATGGCTGAATGAGGCGCAGTTACACAAAAAGAATTATAGATTCTAACTCATTGATTTTAGTGGTCGGGGTGACAGGAATTGAACCTGCGACCCCTGCCTCCCGAAGGCAGTGCTCTACCAGGCTGAGCTACACCCCGACATGAAAGTTTATAGACTAATGCACTCTTTCAACGGCAAAACTTGCTAATTCTATAGCAGCATCACTAAAGATATTGGCTGGAATACCGGAGAGTGCTTGAATGGCGATTTCTGCGTGCTGACGCGCGAAGTTCATAGTGTATTCAATACCGCCACATTTTTCAACGGCTAAGGCAATTGCAGACCAGGCCCTTTGATCGCCAGTTTTGATAGATTTACGCGCTAGTTCTTGATCCCGAGCCGAACCATGTTTTAAAAGGTAAATTAAAGGCAGAGTGACTTTGCCTTCTGCCAAATCGATACCCGGATTTTTTCCTGTTTCAGCAGCGGCCCCTTGGTAATCTAAGACATCGTCAATGAGCTGAAAAGCAATGCCCAAATGTTTGCCATAGGTTTGCCAGCTGTGTTCTTCTGGGCTGGAGACTCTATTTAATACTGCGCCCAATTGGGTCGCCACTTCAAAGAGTTTGGCAGTCTTACCATAGATGACATCCAAATAACCTTCTTCATCTAAATCTGCATTGTGACGATTTAAAAGTTGTAAGACTTCGCCTTCGGCAATCAGCGTGGTGGCGGCAGAAAGCAACTTCATAATTTTCGGGTTTTCAAGTTCTGCCAACAGCTGAAAAGCTCGCGAGTATAAAAAGTCACCAACCAGTATGGCGGCCTCATTGCCCCAAATTTGATGAGCTGCAGTGACGCCTCGGCGCAGTTGCGATGAATCGACCACGTCATCATGAAGTAAGGTTGCTGTATGAATAAATTCTATAATGGCAGCTAAAGTAAGATGGGGTTGGCCGATGCGCCCTGTGGCTCGGGCCGTTAAAAGTACCAATAGGGGTCGTAAACGCTTGCCGCCACTCTTGAATATATGAGAAGATAGCTGACTTATGAGCGATAGTTGGCTGCTTAAAGATTCGGAAATGAGCTTGTCTAGGGCCTTGAGATCAGGCTCAACCAGGGCTTTTATCAGATCCAGTTGCATGGGGCTTCCCTTTCTCATAAAATAGCTTCCCTTATACCAGGTTTTTAAAATTTCTGCTCCTGGACTTATGGGTTGAAAGCCCAGTGGAGTAGAGTCATCTGTGGAGTATTACAATGAAATACGCTGTTATTGTCAGCGGTGGCAAGCAAGAACGAGTAACCGAAGGCCAGTCTATTAAAGTCGAGAAATTGGCAATAGACGAAGGTGCTGAATACTCTTTTGAAAAGGTTCTGATGCTGGTCAATGGCGACAACTCTGAAGTTGGCGCCCCTTATGTAACCGGCGCCAAGGTAACGGCGACCGTGGTTCGACATGCTCGAGCCAAAAAAATCCGAATCATCAAAATGCGCCGTCGTAAGCATTCTATGAAACGTATGGGCCATAGACAGTGGTTTACTGAGTTAACGATCACCGGGATTGGCGGTTAACAAACTGCCGACCCTTTAAAGAGGATAGCGAAATGGCATCGAAGAAAGCAGGCGGTAGTACCCGTAACGGTCGTGATTCCCATTCGAAGCGATTGGGGATTAAGCGTTGGGGTGGCCAGTGGGTCAAGGCCGGTAATATTTTGGTTCGCCAAAGAGGCACGCCTTTCCGCGCTGGTGAAAATGTGGGCTGTGGTACGGATCACACTTTGTTCGCCAAAAGTGATGGCTTTGTGCATTTTGCGGTACGACAAGGTCGCCGTTATGTGCATGTATTGGCTGAAAAAGTTGTACCTGTGGCTGCTGCGGCTTAATATCCACATAGTTGGTCGACTTTAGTTTTAGGTGGTCGGTCCTAGCAGAGCCCAAGTGCTCTGTTCTATAGATCCGGCTGCAAGAAGCTTAACCTTTAAAAATTTAAAAGCCCTGGCTAGTCAGGGCTTTTTTTTCACAAGAAATATTTATTATGAGATTTATCGACGAAGTGACCATTCAAGTATTTGCCGGCAAGGGTGGCGATGGCTGCTTAAGTTTTCGGCGTGAGAAATTTGTTCCTTTTGGTGGTCCCAATGGTGGCGACGGCGGCGATGGCGGTAGTGTTTATCTAGAAGCCAAGTCAGATCTCAATACTCTGGTCGATTATCGCTTTAAGCGACATTTTAGAGCTAAAAGTGGCCAATCTGGTATGGGCAGTGAATGCACCGGAGCCAAAGGTGATGACACGGTGATCTATGTTCCAGTGGGCACTTTAGCTTGGGATGAAGGATCGGGTGAGCTGCTGGGAGATTTATTAACCGATGGTGCTCGGCTGATCGTTGCCCAAGGTGGTCGACATGGCATGGGCAATGTAAATTTTAAAACCAGCCGCAACCGGGCTCCTCGCAAAGTCACCAAAGGCAAGTTGGGCGAAGAAAGAAAACTTCGCTTAGAGCTTAAGTTGTTGGCCGATGTGGGTTTATTGGGCTTTCCCAATGCCGGCAAATCTACTTTAATCCGCGCAGTATCTGCAGCAACCCCCAAAGTTGCCGACTACCCCTTTACCACTTTATATCCTCAATTGGGTATGGTCAGTGTTGGCGCGGGTAAAAGTTTTGTTATGGCTGATATTCCCGGCATTATTGAAGGTGCTTCAGAGGGGGCGGGGCTGGGGCTACAGTTTTTAAGGCATTTGGCTCGCACTCGGTTGTTACTACAGGTTGTCGATGTGGCACCTCTCGATGGTTCCGATCCTGCAACTCATATTCGCATTATTGAAGCAGAGCTGATCAAGTTTAGTGATGAGCTGGCCGCTGTGCCTCGCTGGCTGGTGTTTAATAAAATCGATATGTTGGCAGATATTGAAAGTTTTGCGGCTGAAATTTTGCAACAGTTGGCATGGACGGGGCCGGTGTTTTATATTTCTGCTCTGAAGCGTGAAGGCACTGAAACTTTGTGTTATGCCATTATGCAGCATATCGAAGAGATCAATGCCAGAGCTGAAGCGGCTTTAATGAAAGAAAAGCAAGATATAGAAGAAGAATTAGAACAAGCCCCGGAAGAAGCTTAAATCTTCCGGGACTGCTGGCAGATCAACATTCAACAAAAATTAGGCAGTCAGCGCTTTAATATGGGCGCTTAAGCGACTTTTATGACGCGCAGCCTTATTCGGATGAATCATATTTTTGCGAGCTAGGCGATCAACGGCCGCCGTTGCACGCTTAAATTCTTCCAAAGCAAGCTCAGGATTTTTAGCCGCCAAAGCTTTTTGAGTATTTTTAATATAAGTACGCATTTCAGAGCGTTGGCCTACGTTAAGCTGCCGTCTGTCTTCGGCTTGGCGGGCACGTTTTTTGGCTTGTGCTGAATTGGCCAAGGTGATCTCCCAGTAGTATTAAAGCAAAAGTTAAGAGCGTTATGGTCGCTAAAAGGTGGAGCTTTGTCAAGGGATCTCTTGACAGTTAATTATATTACTATTTTTAAGGCAAAGCCTTGGATTAAATTTTTAATAATAAGTTTATTAACTTATTATTTGCGGATACTTGATTATGTATTGAAGGTCGGATGGCAGAGTTTATAGCGACCTTATGCCTATTGCTAGTTTTGTGAATAATGCTAAAATCGCCATCCACACTTAGGTGCTTCTTATTAAAAATACTGGAACCGAATATGCCAAACTCTTCGACAATAAACTCAGAACCTTTGCCGCCGCAGGCTGCTCGATCGACGGCTTATCAGTCGACACGGCCCTTCTGGGATAAAGCCAGGGGTTTTATGCTGAGTATGCCGTCTTCCTTTAGAGTCAGTGTCCAAGAATACGTGGATGGGTTTAGACTGGCTAAGCCCTATTTTTGGGGCAAAAGCTCCAAACATCTCAAGCATTGGGTTTTGCTATCGTCGATGTTGGGGTTGGAACTGCTTCAAGTTCTATTGTTGAACCCTGGAGCAAATAAAAAAATTGAAGCTATGAAAGAAAAATATAAACAGCTGGTGCAAAAATTAAATTTTCAAGATAGTTCGTTGTTAGCCATCGTTTTTTTTGGTGGCCGCCTGTTTTTAAAAGAAATGCTTGAATATATCATCAGGATTGTCAGATCAGTTCTGCAATTTTATTTCATTCGGTCTATTACCATCGAAATGAAAAGCCACTTCTTAAAAGAATGGGTTGAAACTAAAGCTTATTATGGTGAAATTTTTTTTAAGGCTTTGGGTATTGGCTCTGGGAAACTTATCAGCGTCCATGAAGTGTTGGATCATGATATCGACACCCATGTATGGAATTTTTATAGTAAAATAAGCAACAGTTTTATTATTTTTGTCAACCTTGCTCAAACGCTGCGTGGTTTGAAAAATTTTCTACCTTTAGCAAAACAGGCGGTGAAAACCAAAAACAAAGGGGTGGCCCTGCTACTGCTGTTACAGACCGGTTATGGTGTTTTTAGCTATGCATTAATGCAGTGGCTTTTACAAAAAGACAGGGCTTTAATTGAAAAAGCAATGGACTTTGAGCATGCCGCTGCCAAAAACTTACAAGCTTTGATTGGTTATTCAGAGCCCTTGGCCATGAGAGGGGGTGCTGAGTATGAAATGAAGCGTCTTTTAGGTAGCTACCAAGAGAGCAACATTCAAGGTCAACAAGTGCTCATTGGCCAGTTTCGTGATGCATGGTGGTACTCAGAAATGCTGATAGCCAGATATCTAGGTACTGTGACGACGGATGAGGTCATTCAAGCAAAGTATCCTTTTTTTAAAGATTATCTAGCGATGCAAGAGACCACCATGCCTTTTATGGAAGCATACAAGGGCTTTGCCCAATTGCAATCTGTGTATTCAAATATTACCTTAGACCATATCAAAACTTTTCAATCGCAAATCCTTCAATGGAAACAGGCCTGCGCGGCCAGCCCATTGGTCAGAACATTTGGTAGCAAATCAACTGATATAAAGTTAACAACTATAGATATTGTAAACCTTAACAGAGGCGATCTGCCGATGGCACATTTGTCTCAGAACACTCAAGCCGAAAAACAATACATATTACAAGGCCGCAGCCTTAACATACCTTTAGATAAATTTATTTTACTCAGTGGCCCATCGGGAACTGGTAAAAGTGTTTTGCTGAAAGTATTGTTAGGATTATACCCCTTTGCTAGCGGCCAGATGGATTTGCCTTTTGCTAAGGAAAATATTTTGGCCCTTTCTCAAAGAGGATATATGCCCATTGATGCGACTCTTCTGGAAGTCAGCCGTTTTCCCGATTTACAACCTCTGGATCTGAAGATAAAGGAACATCAGTTAGAAGCGGAACAACTTATTTATTTGGTTAGGCATTTTGGGCTGCATGAAAAATTTCGTTGGCCTCTTAAAGATTCCCCTGAAGAAAAAAATCTGGACAAGCTGGTATTGATTGAGCAGAGAATAAAAACAATAGAACGGCTCAATGTCACCAATTTTGAAATTAGCGGTGGTGAAGAGCAGCGCATAGCGATTATATCTTTATTGTTACAAATCTGGCGAAAACGCCATGTTAAAGGCAACATTTTGGTTCTGATAGATGAGAATTTCAATCAGCTTGATGGACCTATCAAAACTATGGTGCAAAAATTTATGCTTGATATGAAAAAGAGATGGCACATTCAAGCATCCCTGAGTTTTATTTTGATTGATCACGCTCCCCTAACGGGCCTGGCCAATAAGTTCTATAGCCAAATTATGCGTTTTAAACAAGGTCTTTTAAGTGATCCTGTTGATTTTACAAAAGAAGTCCTGCTGGAATTTCAAACAGAACTTGAGAAGGAAGCAAAAAACCATAAGGAGGAGCTTGCTATCAAGTCGCAGCGAGGCTCACCCGATATAACTCCGCCTCTTTCGGGAAGTTGTTCAACACCCGTTTGCAGCCATCATCATCGACTGAGTCAGAGCTGCAATTCGGCCTCTGATATTTTACAGTTACCGGATTCTCATTACCTGGATCGTAGCCAGAGTTATGAACTTATTGATCAACATATTCATAGTGATCGCTGTGATCATGCTCATAGTGATCAGGAGCACAGCGATTCTGATGAATCCAGTAAAAGTATTTTTAAGTCTAAATCCTTTAGGCGCTAAAGCTTAACAAAAATCCTTTGAGGTATTCAGACTCTTCTAAATGAGGGTGCAGGGGGTGATCAAAACCTGCACCTAAGCGTTTGACAATACTGGCTGTGCGGCCAGTTTTACTAAGAGCTCTTTGCAGTACTTGTTGTAAATCGGCTTCTTTAACATGGTAAGAGCAGGAAGCGATTAAAAATAAACCATGTTCAGCCACCAAAGGAATCGCTGCACGCATCAGTTTTTCGTAGCCTTTGAGTCCTACAGCCAGATCTTTTTTGGCTTTTACAAATGCTGGCGGATCCAGTACAACGATATCAAAGCGTTGGCCTTTGGTCCGGCGTTCTTCTAAATCTTGAAAAACATCTGCCGTTACAAAGGTACATTTATCTTGTAAGCCGTTTTGTAAAGCAGAGTTTTGGCCATTGCGGATCACCGACTCAGCTCGATCGACGCCGACAACTTTTTTAGCGCCTTGATGAGCGGCTTGTAAAGCAAAACCGCCGCTATAACAGAAGTAGTCGATCACAGTTTTGTTGGCAGCCAGCGAGGCTATCAATTCGCGGTTGGCCCGGTGATCATAAAACCAGCCGGTTTTTTGGCCGTTGGCCAGATCAATGAAATAAGTCACGCCGTTTTCTATGACTTTTAAAGTATCGATAGCTTGTCCGAGCACCTCAGGCTCTTGCAAGCTCAAGCCTTCAGTGATGCGGTTTTTACTATCCCTTTGAATGTAGATGGTCGTGGGCGCTAAGGTTTGCTGTAAAGCAGACAGAATGAAAGTTAGCAGTTGTTCCATGCCGGCGGTATTAATTTGTAAGATCAACACATCATTAAACCTATCGATGATCAAACCGGGTAAACCATCCGCTTCAGCATGAATGAGTCGATAAAAAGGTTCTTTATAAAAAATTTGTCGTCGCAGCAGAGCCTCTGTGATACGTTTCACCAAGAAAGCTGCATCGATGGTTTCGGTCGGAATGCGGGTTAAAGCCCGTACGGCAATCAAAGAATGGCGGTTGTAAAACCCAATGGCAACAGGTAGGTTGCGAGCTTGTATTTCCACCAATTGGCCGGGAATGAATTCTTTTAAAGAAGGATTAACCGCGATCTCATTGGAATAAACCCAGGGAAAGCCTTGGGTAAAACGTTTTTCGTGACCGTGATTGATATGAATAATGGGATATTGCATGGTGCTTTGCCTGGTGTTCTTGGGGCGTCCACAGTACTATCATTAACAGGTTCAAAGCAAGAGTCTTTTAAAATCTATGAGTTTACAGCTGCTTAAATCCAGCTCATTAGTTGGATTGATGACATTTATTTCCCGGATTTTGGGTTTGATCCGGGATATGATCCTGGCTCATTATTTTGGAGCCACTGCAGCCTATGATGCTTTCCTAATGGCCTTTAAAATCCCCAATTTTATGCGCCGATTGTTTGCAGAAGGAGCTTTCTCGCAAGCTTTTGTGCCGGTGTTGATGGAATATCGGGTACAGCGCAGTCAGACTGAAGTACAGCTGTTGTTAAACCGTGTATTTGGTTGTTTAACTTTGGTGCTCAGTACGATCACAGCGATGGGTATTTGTGCTTCACCCTGGGTGGTGTTGATCTTTGCCCCAGGCTTTGCTGAAGATCCCCAGCGTTGGCTATTGGCAAGCAACCTATTGAGGCTGACTTTTCCTTATTTGTTGTTTATTTCGTTAACAGCCTTGATCGGCGGCATTTTAAATGCCTATGGTCGTTTTGCCATGGCCGCGTTTACCCCGGTTTTGTTAAATATCGCCATGATTAGCGCAGCTTTGTTATTGGCGCCTCAGCTGCAACAACCCATAGAAGCACTGGCTTGGGGCGTTTTAGCAGCAGGGCTCTTACAGTTTGTATTTTTATGGCCATTCTTAAAAACCATTGGCATTCATTTAAAGTGGCAGCCTTCTTGGGCTGATAGTGGTGTGAGGCGAATTTTAACATTGATGGTCCCTGCTTTATTGGGGGTCTCGGTGAATCAATTAAATCTGCTGGTGGATTCAGCGTTTGCTTCTTTTTTAAGAGCCGGCAGTGTTTCCTGGTTGTATTATGCGGATCGCTTAATGGAATTTCCCTTAGGCATTTTTGGAGTCGCTTTAGCCACCGTGGTATTGCCGAATCTTTCAAAGCAGGTTGCAAAACGCCAAGAACAGGCTTTTTCCGCCACCCTGGATTGGGGCTTGCGCGCAGTTTTGTTAATCGGCGTACCTGCAGCCATAGGCTTAGGGTTTTTGGCCAGACCTTTAATTGCCACCTTATTTTATTCACCCCAGGGAAAATTCTCAGCTCTAGATCTGGAGATGAGTGCCAAAGCTCTGCAACCTTATGCCCTAGGTTTATTGGGTTTTATGTTGGTTAAGGTGCTGGCCTCAGCCTATTATGCTCGACAAAATATCAAAACCCCGGTGAAAATTGCCATGGCGACCATGATTGCCAATATTGTGCTGAACGCATCCTTGGTAGGCAGTTTTGCCCATGCGGGTTTAGCCTTGGCAACGTCCATAGCGGCGTTGATGAACTCAGTGTTGTTGTATATCGGCTTGCGTCGCCTCAAGTATTACAGCCATACACCTGGCTGGAGTCTGTTTATCTTACGTTTAAGTTTGGCAGCTTTAAGTCTGGCGGCATTTTTATATTGCTGTGTGCCTGGCCTAGACTTCTGGTTACAGAATTCTGTAATAGCCAAAGTTGGGGCTTTGTTGCTGTGGGTAGGAGGGGGCGCTATAGTCTATGGGGCTGTATTGTTGGCCTTAGGATTCAGGCCCAGAGATGTATGGATCCAGCCGATATAACCTAGACAATTGCGGCGAACTCCCAGATCCTGGGGTCAAATATGGACAATAAAGTCCAACCCTGTCAGAATGCACGCAGTGATGGGCATGAAAATTTATTAGATGAGTGACAAACCATGGATATTCGTAAAGTTAAAAAGCTAATTGAGTTGCTGGAAGAATCTGGTATAGCTGAAATTGAAATTCGCGAAGGGGAAGAATCGGTGCGCATCAGTCGCCAAATGCCGATGCCCGCTATGCACTCTATGCAACCCATGATGATGCAGCCTATGAATACAGCAGGCCAAGCGCCGGCTGTTGCAAATCTGGTGCTTGAAACCATGAAGACCGAGCCGCCGGTGGTTTTGGGGCATTCCGTGGTCGCTCCGATGGTGGGGACTTTCTATCGCTCTGCCTCCCCTGGGGATAAATCTTTTGTTGAAGTAGGCCAAAAAATAAAAGTAGGCCAAGTGTTGTGCATTATTGAAGCTATGAAGATGTTGAATCAAATAGAAAGCGATGTGGAAGGCGTTGTGAAAGCGGTTATGGTCGAAAATGGTCAACCGGTAGAATATGGCCATATTTTATTCATTATCGAATAAGTGATCAGCATGTTCATTGACACCCCCACCTACTTAAAGTAAGAGATTTGACGGCATGTTAAATAAAGTTGTTATAGCCAATCGCGGCGAAATTGCCCTTAGAATTTTGCGTGCTTGTAAAGAGCTGGGTATCAAAACGGTCGTGGTTCACTCTACGATAGATAGCCATTCCATGCCGGTTAAATTGGCGGATGAATCTGTTTGTATTGGGCCGGCGCCGTCGCCTCTGAGCTATTTGAATATTCCAGCCATTATCAGTGCTGCTGAAATTACCGATGCGGAAGCTATCCATCCTGGTTATGGTTTTTTGGCTGAAAATGCTGATTTTGCTGAAAGAGTTGAACAAAGCGGCTTTGTCTTTATTGGTCCCAAACCTGAGACCATTCGCATTATGGGTGACAAAGTTTCAGCTATTAAAATGATGAAAAAATCTGGAGTCCCTTGTGTGCCAGGCTCAGATGGCGCATTAGGAGAGGATCCTAAAACCAATTTAGCAATTGCCAAAAAAATTGGTTACCCTATTATTATCAAAGCGGCCGGTGGTGGCGGTGGTCGCGGTATGCGGGTGGTGCATTCAGAAGCAGCATTGTTAAATGCCATTTCTTTAACTCGCAGTGAGGCCGGTACCGCTTTTGGTAACAGCGCTGTGTATATGGAAAAATTTTTAGAAAATCCTCGCCATATTGAAATCCAAGTACTGGCCGATGGCGAACAGGCCATCAGTTTGGGCGAACGTGACTGCTCTATGCAAAGGCGTCACCAAAAAGTATTAGAAGAAGCACCCGCACCCGGTATTACCGAAAAACAACGCGAACATATTAGCCAAAGATGTGTTCGCGCTTGCGTTGAGTTGGGCTATCGAGGGGCAGGTACTTTTGAATTCTTATATGAAAATAATGAATTTTATTTTATTGAAATGAATACCCGCGTTCAAGTAGAACATCCTGTTACTGAGATGATCACTGGCATCGATATTGTTAAACAACAATTGCTGATTGCATCGGGCCAGAAGCTTGCCATCAGGCAGCAAGATGTCAAAATTCAAGGCCATGCGATTGAGTGTCGTATCAATGCTGAGGATCCCAAAACTTTTGTCCCCTGCCCTGGAAAAATTAAAGTATTTCATGCGCCTGGTGGCCCTGGGATCAGGATCGATTCTCATATTTATGGCAATTATGAGGTGCCGCCCAATTATGATTCTTTAATTGGGAAACTTATTGCCTATGGGCCTGATCGCAGCACAGCGATAACTCGTATGCGCAATGCACTGGATGAAATCGTGGTTGAAGGCATTAAAACCAATATTGCATTACACCAAGACTTGGTGAGAGATGGTAATTTCCAACATGGCAGTACCAGCATTCATTATCTCGAACATAAGCTGGCTCTTTAAATGCCTTGGCAAGAACTGGTTTTTGAAACCCAAGATACCGATGCCGAGGATTACTCAGAGCGTCTGACTGAAGCAGGCGCTCTGGCGATTACTTTAGCAGACGGCCAGAATCAAGCAATCTATGAGCCCAAGCCTAATGAGACCCCCTTGTGGTCTTTGGTAAGGCTGAGCGCCTTGTTTGAAGTCGATCAAGATCTCACAGATTTACACAATAGCCTTGCAGCAGAATCGTTGATTCATGGCTTAAAATTAAATTATATTGAAGATCAAGATTGGCAGAACATCTGGCTTAAAGATTTCAAGCCACTTCATTTTGGCCGGCTGTGGATTTGTGCTTCACATCAAGAGCCACCAGAACAAAATGCGATTTGTCTTAAAATAGATCCAGGCTTAGCTTTTGGCACCGGTGCTGAAATCACCACCAGTCTTTGCTTGCAGTGGCTGGATCAATCTTTAACGGCTGGCATCAGGCTTTTGGATTATGGCTGCGGCTCAGGCATTTTAGCTTTGGCGGCTTTAAAATTGGGGGCCAGTTTTGCTTGCGCGGTAGATTATGATCCACAAGCTATTATGAGTACTCGCTTAAATGCGGAAAAAAATAATATCAGCAGCCAACAATTGTGGCTAGGTAGCCCAGAGAATTTTAAAATCGAGCATTTTAAACAAAAACCGCTTTTTGATGTGGTCATCGCCAATATCGTGGCAGATACTTTAATTGAACTTTTGCCTATTTTAAACCAAAGTCTGGCTATCAATGGTTATTTGGTGCTTTCTGGCATTCTAGCCTCTCAAGCGCAAAGGGTGATGGATTGCTATGAAACGGTGGCTGACCTGCTGGAGTCTACCAGTCAAGGTGAATGGCTGCGTTTGGTTTACCGACGCAAAGGTTAATCCTTTTAAAAATAGTTTTGATGCTTATAGCCTTTAGCCTTTAGAAAAAACGAGCACATAAAATGTCTCTGCGCTCTCCTTTAAGTTTTCAAAAATTTAGCCTGAATCAATGTCGAAAAAAAAACTGCAATGGAAGCAGTTTGATGGATGAAATGAACAGCTATCAAAGGAGTGAAGCTTACAGATGATTATACTCGAGGTTTTTCAAAGCGGTGGCCTTGCTACTGCGGCCACTGCAGGATCTTCTGGTTCAAAGGTTGGCTTAAAAGAATTGGTAGCGAGCGAAGCTGCTCAACCATCTGTTGGTGAGATTGCTGAGGACGATCCAGATACGGGTGGCCGTTCATTGAATGATGCAATGGCTGAAAAAGCTATACCTCCTATCGATACAAAAAATGTTTTTGGTAAAACTGCATTACAGTGGGCTATTCAACACAATGATGAACCGAGAGTCAAGGCTTTAAAAGAGGCTGGCGCTTCTTTGGAAATCGAGGATGATCAGGGTGATACGGCATTATTTTATGCCGTTGAGTTTCGCCGGCCTAGATCCATAGAATTTTTGCTGGCAGTTGGTGCCAATATTGCTCACCTCAACCATGCGGGTGATAATATTATTTTGCATGCGGCTCGATTTGGCTATAGCGAGATTCTGCTTTTTTTAGTCTCTCGAACTGCCAATCTTAGCCATATCAACAAAAAGCAAGATACGGTATTAATCGTGGCTGCAAAATATGACCAAGTTTCAGTTATAGAATGGCTGAATTTTTTCTTGGAAGAGAAGTTTAGGACGCAGCTTTTGGAGCAAAAAAATTACCATGGCAATACGGCTTTGGTGGAAGCTGGACGATATGCCCGAAATAGCGCATTTAAGAAGTTGATCCAGTATAACGCTAACATGGCTGAATTGTCTGCCGAAAAAGTATTGCCCAAGATCATTCCTTGGGGCTCTGCCACAGAAATCACCAATTGGTTTAAAATCTTTGCCAACACATCGCAGTCCGTTATGAAGAAATTGTTATTAAGCCCAAGTATAAGACACCCTGCTAAAAAACTTTATCAAGAACTGGCTCGGTTTGCTGAAAAAACTTTACTTCATGAGGCCTTGTTTTTAATGGGTTTATCTCGACAAGTATTGGTTTTTAACAAAGTGGCATTATCAGGAGTACGGCGCTTAGCTAGTGGAATTACAGCTACACAATTAGACAATAGTTTATGTGAGATTACTGGTCAAGAGAATACTCCAACTAGAGTTCAGGCAGGAGTGCTGTTCAATTCAAGATCTCAACCACAAGAAACAATCGTCCATTCAAGGCAGCCATCCCTGTCGAAGCTTATCAGGGTGATTAAAAAACTTTCTCAAAAAAAAGTTTCTCCTATCACGACTGACGTCGTGCGTCAGAGATTAGCAAGCAAGCCCACGCTGTTATTTTCTTCGAGCTCAGGTTTGCCTCATAGTCCTTTGCAAGCTTGGCAAAGTGTTGATGGCGGTGTGTCGACTTGTTTAGAAAGTGGCTCCCAAGTAAGCAGCCGCTTAAATCTAACTGATTATAAAGGCTGCTTTTGAAAATGCTAGAACTTGGGCTTTTAAATTAGTTAATAAACTTATAAAAATGTATAAATTTTGTCCAAAATAAACTGAATGTCTCTACCTAAAGCGTTATAATCATTTCCCACAGAGGATTAAATTATGCAAATTGGCCCCTATCATTTAAACAACTGTTTGGTATTGGCCCCTATGGCTGGGGTAACGGACAGACCGTTTCGGCAGCTCTGTAAAAGTTTAGGCGCCGGTATGGCTGTGTCCGAGATGGTGGGTTCTAACTCGTTGTTACGGGGGAGTAAAAAAACTTTACGGCGTGCTAATCACGAAGGTGAAGTGGCGCCTCGCTCAGTGCAGATCGTTGGTACGGATCCTGAAACCATGGCGGAGGCGGCCCGCTTCAATGAGGCAGAGGGTGCTGAGATCATCGATATCAATATGGGTTGTCCAGCCAAAAAAGTTTGTAACGTTTTGTCAGGCTCAGCCTTATTGAAAGACGAGCCTTTGGTGGGCCGAATTTTGGCAGCTGTCGCTCAGGCTGTCTCTATTCCTGTTACATTGAAAATTAGAACTGGTTGGGATTGTCATAACCGCAATGGGGTGCAAGTTGCACGCATTGCACAAGACAGTGGCATACAAGCTTTATCTGTCCATGGCCGTACCCGTGCTTGTTATTTTAAGGGTGATGCGGAATATGACACCATTGCGGCTATTAAGGCGGCTATACAAATTCCGGTGATTGCCAATGGCGATATTTCCACCCCGGAAAAAGCCAAATGGGTGCTTGAAACCACCGGTGCTGATGCGATTATGATTGGCCGCGCGGCTCAAGGTCGGCCGTGGATCTTCCGAGAAATTCATCATTATTTAAAAACGGGTGAATATTTGCCTGAGCCCACACTGATGGAAATTCGCAATATTTTATTGAATCATATTGAAAATTTATATGAATTTTATGGTGATTATACCGGCCCTCTGATTGCGCGCAAGCATGTTTCTTGGTATAGCAAAGGCCAACCCGGTGGCGCTCGTTTTCGGGATCATTTTAATCGCTTAGAGACCATGGATGCTCAAAGAACAGCTGCTACCAGTTTTTTTGATCAACTAATAGACGAAGGTGTGTTATGAGTCTTCCTTTACGCGAAATGGTTAAAACAGCTTTGCATAATTATTTTTCTAAGCTGGATGACGGTAATGCGGCTGAAATTTATAATTTGGTGATTTCGGAAGTAGAAGCCCCCTTGCTTGAAATTGTGATGCAGCAGACCAAGGGGAATCAGAGCCTTGCTGCCAAATGGTTAGGCTTAAGTCGTGGCACTTTGAGAAAGTTACTCTCTAAATATGGCATCATTTAATAAAGAATAGAGGAAGATCCATGACCAACAATACAGACAATAAATATAAGTCCAGCACCCTTTTGTTACACCATTTGCCTATGCTATTGGTGCTTATTGCGGCGGTCATTTATAGGCAAGAAGCTCATAGCCAACCGTTGACAGCCGAGACCGAAGCGACTGTAAAAACAGTGGCTTTTCCCAGCCCCTATCCTCTCATCGTTGAAAAAAATGGCCAATTAAATCCGGCTGTCATAGCAATTGCCCATATAGTCGCTCAGCATACGGCCTCAAGAGCTCTGCCTGCGGATAATGCAAGTTTAGAAACTTGGAACGATTATTTGCAGATACATTTTATTCGCCGCAGCGGTACCGATCATCAGCAAGTGCAAAAGCTGGGTAATGCCGCTTATCATCATTATCTGGTGCCTTATTTTGAAAAATTAGGGCTGATTGAAAGAGTCTGGCCCAGCCAAAAACATTATGATTATGTGATTGTATTTGGCGGCTCTCCTTGGGATACTCAAGCACGTTTTAAATACCTGCAAAAACTGGTTGGGGCGCAAAAAATTTCTTTAGAAAAATCGACAGTCTTTTATATTAATGGCAAAAGAACTTTGCATCCTTCTGAGCGACGCTACCTACTTAAAAATGGTTATCCAGATTGCCAATACCAAAATGAAGCGGTAGAGCGTATTTGGGATCAGGCTTGGAAACCGAAGCTTAAAAAAGATTTGGTTTTTTTAACGATTATACCGCCCAAACATCCAATTCGTGCCAATACCGCAGATACCGTGCGGGCATTTTTGAAAGATATCTACTTTAAAGAAAATAAAACCACCGATAAAACGATTTTATTTATTACCAATGGCCCTTATGGCCCTTACCAGCATGAAACCGTTAGAGCGGTAGCTGCTGAGTTTTCTGCTCCTATCGCTTTTGAAACCGTCAGCTCACATACCCGCAAGATGATGAGTACCGCCTCTTTCCTCGATACCATTGCCAGAAGGGTCTATACCTATTTAGAATTGCGCGATTATCCGCTTAAAAAATCGTTGGATCAGGTTCATCATGCATCATAGATTTGCGCGCTAGAAAATGTTTTTGAAAATTTGATATCAGTGAATTTTAGCCAAAAATTCAGGGAGACAATATGAAACATATTATTTTAAGCCAAGGCTTGCTGCTGGAAGTCGACGATGCCAAAGCTTTTGCTGCACTCATGGACTGTTACTTAAAGATCAACCCTAAAGCTGAAAAATTAGCGCTGGTTCCTAAGCTGAAACAAGCTCTCGGTGAGCTGCAGCCAGTATTTAAAGAGTTTAATCTGGGCATTTTAAACGAAGAAGAGTTTCTGAATAAAATGAAGGGAAAATTTCCGGATCTTGACATTCAACAAATCATCGATAGCTTTAATGCCATGGTCAAGATTTCTGAACAGAATCTTCAGAATATTAAAACTCTAGCAATACAAAGACGACAAAACGGCTATAGCTTTCATCTATACTCTGACAGTAACCCCATACACCAGCGCAACATTCGGGGTATGCTGCGTTCAGAAAATATGGGAGAACTGGACTTAACTGTTGCTTTTAGTTTTCAGTGCAAGCTGGCTAGACTAGGACTTATTGAAAATCTTATCCGTGAAATCCCTCCAGAAGAGCATGCTGAAATAACCCTGGTCTTGGGCCTGCCCCGCAAGAATATGTTGGATTTTCGTAGACAGGCTGTAGAACTAGAAAACCAAATGATTTCCAAACAATTGAGTACTGAGTATCCAAAAGTTAAGATTACATATTGGAATGCAGAAGTTGAACCTAAGCTGGAAGCAGCACTCGGCCTACCAATGACTGCAATGGTAACAACGACAACATCAACCTTAGCGGCAGCGACAGCTGCTTATCGCAGTTCTGCAGCGGCAGCAGCGATAGCCTGTTCCAGCGCTAAAATTCCAGCATCAACACCCGCATTAACCTGGTCCTCGCAATATGTGACAAAGACTAATTTATGGGCTTTGGCAGCAGGAGTCGGCGTGGTGGCAGGTGCTGGTGCCGTTGCTGCTGTTCGTGCTTATAAAAAATATGGTCGCTAGATATACCTGCTCATTTTCTAGCAGCCAGTTCTGTGTTCCCCAGAATTATATCGTTGTCATCTTGAGCGAAAGCCGAGGGATCTCTGAACGCCTGGGATGACAGTTTACCTAAATAACAACGAATGTTATCTAGGCCTTAAAAACCTGGAAATAATTTAGACTTTCATGGAGGAAATATGCCGCATATTATTTTCAGTCAAGATTTACTGCTGGACGTTGATGATACCAGAATTCTTAACGCACTGATGAGCTGTTATCTGGTCAAATACCCTGAAACGGACCCATCAGTTTTGGCCCTCAGGCTTCAGGCTTCTCTAGATGATCTACAATCGGCATTTAGATGCTTTCATCTGGGATTTCTTAGTCAACAAAGTCTTCTGGATGCAATGCAAAACGCAGTTCCGGAGCTTGACATTCAACAAATCATCGGTAGCTTCAATGCGAGGATTGTGGTTTCTGAACAGAGCTTTCAAAAAAAAGCTGCAGAGCTGATACGACAAACAAAACAAAATGGCTATAGATTTCATCTCTATGTTGATAGCAATTCTGTGTATGAGAAGCATATTGAGGAAAAACTATGTCAAAGAAATATTAATACTGAGAGGTTAAAGCCTGTTTACAGCTTTAAAACAGGGCTGCGCAGTGCAGGACTTATTCACAAGATTTTATCTGAAATTCCTCAAGAAGAATTGGCTGATACGACTTTGGTGTTAGGTATTCCGAGCGAAACAAATATATTCCCTCGATTTCAACAGGCTGCAGAACAAGAAATTAAAATCATTATCGAACAAGTGAGTGCTCAATATCCAGCAGTTACGATTAAAGGTTGGGATTCAAAAATCCAATCCAATATGGCATTAGCCTTAGACTTGCCAACAACAGACATAACGCCAGCGGTGGCAGCCGCATCGATAGCTCCATCAATACCCACACTCATCTGGTCTTTTTCGCAGTATGTGACAAAGACTCATTTATTGACTTTAGCAGAAGCCGCAGTTGTTGGTGCCGTCACTGCTTATCGAAGATATGGTCAAAAATAACGCTGCACCCATTTACCTCGGCTACCTCAGCTGTAAGGTATCAGAAATTTTCTCATAAATAGTTGAATATCGGCCATCAAGAGGTTGATTTACAGCAACCTCTTATTTTCGATGAGTAGCCAAAATCCAAATAGCTGCCCCTACTGAAATAGCGCTGTCGGCGAGATTAAACACCGGCCATGCCCAGGCCTGATAATAGACTTGAATAAAATCGATCACATAACCGTGAATGCAGCGATCGATCAGATTGCCCAAGGCTCCTCCCAGAATCAGGCCTAAGGCTAGTTTTTCTAAGGGTTGTTTTTGGCTGTATTTTCTCCAGTAAACAATGAGGCTGGTCGCAATGAGCAGTGAAATTAAAATAAAAAACCAGCGCTGCCAACCCGATTGTTTGGCTAAAAAACTAAAGGCTGCGCCATAGTTATAAACCAAAATGCCATTTAAGCCTGGGAATAGTGCATAGGGCTGGGCCGGCACCATCCAGCTTAAACACAGGTATTTAGAAGCCTGATCCAATAGAGTTACGGCCAACATGAGAACCCAAGGGAAATTTTTATTAAGCATGTAACCGCTCTTCGCCATTGCCGGCAATGTTTTCAATGCAACGACCACAAATATGCGGATAATCGGCATTGGCATTGACGTCTTCTCGCCGATGCCAACAGCGAACGCATTTTTCAGCAGGGGAAGCTGTCACCTTCACCCATAGGCCTTCTAGTTCGGTCGCTTGGGCATCAGCGGGTTTTGCTGCCAGTGGTTTGAGAGTCGCAACGGATGTGATCAATACAAAGCGCAGTTCACTCTTTAAAGGTTGTAACAGTTCAAAAAGTTTTGCTTCGCAGTACAAATCCACATTGGCTTCAAGGCCCGAACCGATGATGTTTTGATTCCGGGCTGCTTCTAATAATTTATTCACCGAAGTTTTAACTAGCAGCACGCTTTGCCAAACCTGATGATTGAGTACATCTGTGTCTTCTAAAGGTGAGAGTTCTGGGTACCATTGGCTTAAAAATACCGATTCAGCAGTGGTTTCGGGTAGATGCTGCCAAATTTCTTCGGCGGTAAAGCTCAATATCGGCGCCAGCCATCGAACCAAGGCTTGGCAAATATGAAACAAGGCGGTTTGTGCCGAGCGGCGCGGTAAACCCAAAGTTTGCCCGGTGTATTGCCGATCTTTAATAATATCTAAGTAAAAACTGCCCAAATCAATGGTGCAGAAATGATGAATTTTTTGGTAAACATGATGGAATTGGTAGCTGGCATAGGCTTGAACAATTTCTTCTTGTAAGCTGTGGGCCCGAGCAATGATCCATCTATCGAGACTTAAAAGTTCTGCTGGGGGTACCAAGTGATCGCTGGGATCAAAACCATTTAAATTCGACAGTAAAAACCGTGCTGTATTGCGAATACGCCGATAAGCTTCGGCCGCTTGTTTTAAAATATCCTGTGAAACATGGATCTCTGCCCGGTAATCCGTGGTGGCGACCCAAAGCCTTAATACATCAGCACCGAGACTATTTATGACTTCATCGGGGGCTACTACATTGCCCAAAGATTTGGACATTTTTCGTCCCTGGGCGTCCACGGTATAACCATGAGTCAGCACTTCTTTAAAAGGCGCTTGGTTGTGCATGGCCACCGAGCTGAGCAACGAAGATTGAAACCAGCCGCGATGTTGGTCGGAGCCTTCCAAATACAAATTGGCTGGAAAGCCCAGTAGAGAACGCTTTTCTAATACACAAGCATGAGAAACACCCGATTCAAACCAAACATCTAAAGTATCAAAGATTTTTTCGTAGTCTTGGGCATCATCAGCCATTAACTCTTCTAAAGTTACCGTTTGCCAAGCTTCAATACCCTGTTGGCTGATCAATACCGCAACTTTTTCCATGATCTCCGCCATACGGGGATGGAGCGCGCCGGTTTCTTTGTGAATGCACAAAGCCAAAGGCACACCCCAAGTTCGTTGTCGGGAGATACACCAATCAGGTCGACCGGTGATCATGTTTTGAATGCGTGCTTCCCCCCAGCTGGGTAACCATTGCACCTGCTCTATGGCTTTTAGTGCCGAATTTCTTAAGCCTTGTTGTTCCATGCTGATAAACCACTGTGGAGTGGCACGAAAAATCACCGGCGATTTATGGCGCCAACAATGGGGGTAACTGTGTTGCAGTCGCGCTTTAAACAGCAGCTGGTGATTGTCTTCTAAGAGCTTTAAAATGTTGGCTTCAGCTTTGCTGACATGCTGCCCGGCCAATAAAGGGGTGCTGCTGATATAACAACCATTGCCGGCGACTGGGTTTTCCATCGGTAATTTATATTGTAACCCTGCAATATAATCTTCTTGGCCGTGTGCCGGTGCTGTATGTACGGCACCCGTGCCGGCTTCAGTGGTCACATGTTCGGCCAAAATAACAGGCACTGAGCGTTCATAAAAAGGATGCTGTAAAGCTAAACCTTCTAAATTTTGCCCCAAAGTGCTAGCTATCACCGAATATTCGGTGATGCCATAACGGCTCATGCAAGCTTGGGTTAAATCTTCCGCTAGAATAATCGTTTCTTGGCCATAGCTGATTAATTGGTAATTAAGTTTTGCACTCAACGCGACGGCTTGATTGGCAGGCAAAGTCCAAGGAGTGGTGGTCCAAATAACTATAGAAGCATCCAGTTCTAAGGGCGAGCAGTTAAACGCCCTGGCTAAAGCTGTTAAATCGTGGATTTTAAATTTAACATCGATGGCTGTCGAGGTTTTATCGGCATATTCAAGCTCAGCTTCTGCCAATGCGGATTGGCAATCCAAACACCAGTGCACCGGCTTGCTGCCTCTTTGAAGGTGGCCATTTTGAGCAATTTTGCTTAAAGCGCGAATAATATCAGCTTCATAGTGATAATCCATGGTTAAATAAGGCTTAAACCAATCGCCCTGTACGCCTAAACGAATAAAAGATTGTCTTTGGGCATCAATTTGTTGTCCGGCATAGGCGCGACAGTGTTCACGAAAATTTTTAAATTCGGTTTCTGTTTTGGGCTTGCCGATTTGTTTTTCAACATTTAACTCAATCGGTAAACCATGACAATCCCAGCCTGGCACATAAGGCGAATGAAAACCCGAAAGCCACTTCGATTTTACAATCATGTCTTTTAATATTTTGTTGAGGGCATGGCCAATATGAATATTGCCATTGGCATAAGGTGGGCCGTCGTGCAAGACAAAGCGCGGATAGTTTTGGCTTTGTTCTTGTACGCGTTCATATAGTTTTATGTCTTGCCAGAATTTTAAAATGCTGGGCTCACGCTGGGCCAAGTTGGCCTTCATCGCAAAGTCAGTATGAGGGAGGTTTAAAGTATCTTTGTAATCGCGTTCGGTGGTCATAGATGCCCCATGTTCTAAACTAAAGTCGCAAAAAGTTCTAAAGCTGCTTTAAGCTGCCAGCCAAAGGCTATTGTAATGCAATCATGGAAGGTTGGCTAACAGCCTTATAAAGTTATTAAACTTAGATTCGGCTGGGGCTTGATGAAGCCTGGCTTTAAGCTTGCACGCAATCCTGGTGACAGGACCAGCCGATGAGATATCGTTTGCCGGTGATCCTCAATCCCTTGCTTGCGCACTCGGCATGACACTGAAATACCAGGGGAGCTTAAGCTGGGCTGGCTGCGGCTTTATGCCAATGTTGCAATATTAAACTTGTTTTAACATGACCCATTAAGCGTAGATGTTTCATTTCATGGCTTTGGCTGTTAAAAAATAGCAGGGTAGGGGGACCCATAATTTGATAATCTTGCATCCATGCTTCGGTAAATGCAGTTAATGTGGTAAGAGACACTTGGGCCACCACGCCTTCTTTTAAAACTGCAATTAAAGCTGGATCTTTTAAGATGGCTTTTTCTAATTCGTGACAAGATGAACACCAGTCAGCGCTCACCCACACCAATAAAGGTTTTTTTAAGCTCTGTGCTGTGGCCAAAGCTTTTTGAAAATCACTATATTGGGTGATATGTTCAACAACTAGACTTTGTACCGCAGGGGCGAGATCTAGGGTATGGGCAACATCACTGGGATAATAAGGCCTTAAAGTCCAAATGGTAAATAAAAACAAGCCTACTGTTAAGAGCGTGATGATACGACGATATTTTTTTTCTAGTTTGTCTCCAAGCTCAGGGAAAGAGCGCCCATACCCAGCGACAAAACCGGTATAAATGGCCCATAAAATCGCCATAAACCACATCGGTGTTACTTTGTATAATAGCCAAATGCCTAAACCGACCAGTAAAAAGCCGCTTAATCTTTGTAAAATTAACATCCAATTTCCAGCTTTGGGTAAATAATCTTTGCCCAATAGGGCCACAATCATTAAAGGAGTGGAAAGCCCCAACCCCATACAAAAAAGCGCTAAAGCGCCTAGCAATTTGTCTTCATTTTCTGCCATAAAACCCAAGGCGCCAGCTAAGGCGGGGGTCATGCAAGGCGAGACGACCAATGCTGCTAAAATCCCAAGAAAGATGGCGGAGAGAGGCGAGGCGGGTTTTAGCTTAGGTGCCGGTAAATCAAAACTGGGATTTAAGCGGGCAAAAGGTCCCAAGCGCAATTGCCAAAAAGCCAATAGAATTAAAATGCCACTTAAGCCCCAGGTTAAGCTATTACCCAGATAGTTGTGCAGGCTATGGCCAAGACTGGCAGCAATAGCACCCGTGATGGCATAACAGAGTGAAAGGCTGCCTATATATAAAATAATTTGTCGTGCAATTTTCAGCGATGATAAAGGCCTGGAACCGAGCAGTACACTCAGCGATATAGGTATGACTGGGAAAATACAGGGTGTTAAGCTCAAAAAGGCGCCTAACAGAAAAAACAGCGGCAGGATCCAAAACGAATGGGTTTCAAAAAGGCGACTAATTGAAATTGAATTTAAAGAAAAAGGGATGCTCGAAAGCCATTTTTTTTGAATGAGGACTTTTTCACTAACAGGAGGATAGCAAAAACCTGATTTGGCACACCCCTGATAACGCACCCAAATGGCGTCTTCTTTAGGCTCTTCGGCTACTGCCAAGCTAAATTGTAGCCTGCCTTCAAATCCGGTAGTTTTGTTATGAGCTTTTGGACTCAGTTTTGGAACTTCAATATGCAGCGCTTTTTGTTCGGCATCCAATACCCGAATGCTTTGAGGGTAGAGTATATAGCCATGCTTGATATCAAAATCGATGGCGACATGGGTGGCATCGTGCCTTTCCGCTGTGACTCGAAAAGCTTGGGTAGCCGGAAGAAAGGTTTCACTGGCTGCAAATGCGGGAAATGCGAATAGACTGGCTAACCCTAGCAATAAACGGGGATAAAAGCGATTAGAAGTCAGCAAGCTCAGCACTGTTGTTATTCCCTTAAAAATAAAATCAAAGAGGGTAAAAACCGTCCTTGACCAGTAACGGTAGCTGATAGCTTGATTTCCTGTCAAACCAAAACTGATATCATCTCCACGGAGCAATGAACCTAGTCTTGGGGCAGACATCTGGGGATGTTTACTGGGCTTGACGCTTGGGCTCAATTCGATATAATGACAGCCTCTATTCGGGCCGTTAGCTCAGCTGGTAGAGCAGCGGACTTTTAATCCGTTGGTCGATGGTTCAAATCCATCACGGCCCACCAACATAATCAACAACTGATGTTACATTGGAATACTGTACATTTTTCCTTGTAACTCTATTGTAACCTCAATCATAGCCTTGGCTTTCCTAAAATTCTTATATACCTCATCTTCTGCTCTTGCCTATATCAGGCATTTCACTGGGCGGCAACTATTTGTTAGTAAACTTAGACTCTGGAATGAAAGCCGATGCTTATATATCGAGCCTTATAGAACCCAGTAGTAGAACCCAGTAGAGCCAAATGAGCCATGTCTCTTGTGAGCAAAATTGATAGGCCGATTTTTGTCTTCTCAGATACCTTTAGAGCCTAGGCTTAATAAAGAATGCATGAAGGAAGCAACCTCATGATATCTACAAAAAGAACTTAAAAGCCCCTCAGCTTATTAATAACTCGTTGAAAAAGCGCTTAAACCAAGGGGGAGTGTGGCAGCTCTGCTAGTGCTGAGCACTCTGCAAATCCAAAGTATGCTAAAGGCATACAAGAAGGCTGGTGTAAGCGCCTTCGTTGTAGCATGGCCGGCAAACCTAGCAGTCACCAGTCCTCCATCGATGAGCAGACACTATAATTTAGCTTTGTAACAGCTAGCTGGGCTATTCTCCAGTTGATCTTGTTTTAGCTCTTGCTCTAAACCAGCTCTTCTGCTCAATATAAGTGGATCAGGGCTCGCTGCTGTGCGCGCCGCGGACAAATCTTTTTGAGGCGAATTCATGGCAGGGCAGAGTAGTAAGGCTTGTCTTACCATGCTTAATATTTCTGCAGCTTCGTGCAATGCAGGATTTTCTTTAAAAGTTGGATGGAATACCATTTCAGATTGTGAAAAATGAATAGCTAGCTTATCTTCTTCGCTTAGCTCTTGTTCCGGGGTGTTATCTGAATCGAATACACTAATTGGCAAAATATGAAAATTTGCTTTTAAGCTATCCGTTTTCATAAGGCCATAAAGATGATAAGCTCCGACAACTGTTAATGCCGAAACCCCTTGCGCTTTTTTCAGCGCTTGTGAGGACATGCCGATATCCCGCTCTTTCATGTGATTGAGATCGCCATCACTGGGTTCTGTCCTAGCCAAACTTTCATTGTCTAAATCAATAGCAAGAATTTGCATATTGGCTTCTGCTGCCAATCGACAAAAATAGGCTCTATTGAAATGCAATTGTTGATAAATGGGGTTTTCTTCAGCTTTCGCAAGACGCTTCAAGCCCGCTTCATCATCCTCAACCAGGTTTATCTGAATATTCAACTCTTGAGCAATTTTGTATAGCAATACAAGAATTAAAAAGTCGTATTTAGAATTGTGGTGTTCTCTCATCAATAACATCAGGGGCTTTTTTAATACAGTAGCGCGCTCAACTTCTGTTGCAACTTTGCGGTATAGATCTTTATAGAGTTCATATATACCACTGAGTGTTAAACTTATATTTTGACCGATTTCCCCCGTTCTGCCAAATGTAACTAGCAAACGCGCAATCTTAACTGAAGCGGCGCTAAGTGCGCCATAGCTAAAGCCTAATACCAGTTCTAATGGGGTTTTGCCATTAGGATCTTTTTGGTTCATCAGGGCTCCAGCTTGTAATAACGCTGAGCAAACAGGGTGATTTTGTTGCTGGCTTGCAATATGTAAAGCAGAGCCAAATGGGCTTAAAATATTAGGCTCTGCTTGGTGAGCAATTAAATATAAAGCAACGTCGTTTCTAGCCAAAGCAGTGGCTAAAATTAATGCAGTTGTTCCATGGACAGCCTTGTTTAAATCTTGCATATCAAAGCCATACTGCTGCATAAATTTGCTCACTTCTTCTAGTGAGGCAGCAACTTCAACATTTTTGAGTTCCGTTCGTTTGGTAAAATTAAGCCACATTACTTCAATTAGGAATTTAACAACTTCTAGATGTCCATTTTTAAATGCCACTGTTATGGCATCCTCTCCCTTTAAATTATGATGGCCTAACGCAATTAAGATTGAACCAGCATCAATATCGCATACCCGTTTTATCAAACCCAATTGTCCATTTTGAGCCAGATATAGAAGAGGATTATTTCCCTCCTTATTGCTTTCATTCCCTTAGAAGATAGCATAACTACAAAGTGAAGGGATAAAGTAGGTTAATTATTTCGATTTCTCCCCTCATTAAATTTAACTTAAGCGCCTCTATGGGGGTGGTCCATAGGTATTCGGTATGCTCTTTGTAATTAATTGTAATAGGATAGTGATCTACCTGGCCTGGTAGCTGCAGAGTAAAGATATACAAAATACAATCTATCGACCCTAGACGGGCATATAAGGTATGCTTTAAGGCATCATCATTGATTTTTAAATGCAGGCCAGTTTCTTCAAAAATTTCACGAATCAGAGCCTGCTTTGGAGTCTCATGAGGTTCAAGTTTGCCCCCAGGTGCAGCCCATGTATTATTTTGTATCTTCTTGTTAGTTCCTTTTAGTAATAAAATTTGATTGCTTACTTCTATAAAACATATTGAGACTTCAGCAATCGGCTGAAAGTCTATCATATCTTCCTTTATATCGCTTAATAGGCTGCCATCCAATAGTTTTAATCTCAAAGTTTAGCTTCCTAAAATTTTCAATTTAGTAAAAAGCTGTTTTCGGTATTTACCTACCACAAAAAGTAGGAGCGCAACTGACATAAGGATAAAGCCATATAATTTATTTGAGGCCATCTCATAGCCACGAAAGCATACAAAATATACCATAACAAAATAAGGGGAAAACAAACGGATACAAGACACAAGAGCTAACGGTTCACAACTTAAGGCTTGAATGTAAAATAAAACACTTCCCAGGACAGCTAGAGCGGCTGTTATGGTTATTTGTAAAATGTGATAAATGGGAGGCATATCAAAAATTAAGCTTCCATCTAAGATAGTTTTGCTTACTAAAATAAAAATTAAAGAAAATGAGTATCCATAAAATATGCCCGGCAGGGTAGGGGTATGTGGATACTTCCTTAAAATAAAACTTCTCAGACTGAAAGATAAACAAAATAAAGCTATGAACCAAAGGCCAATCGGATGATCATGGTTTAATTCAGTCCATGCCAGTGAGAAAGATCCTATAAAACATGTAGCGATGAATAGCCAAAGGATAGGATTATGTCTTTCTCTTAGAAAAAAGAAACTTAGCAGCAAAGAACAAGTCGCTTGATTTCGTCCTAAAAAACTAAAGGTTACTGGATCCAAATAGTTAAGTGCTATATAAAAGGAAAAAGCACCCAGGCCTTGCAAAAAAGCGCCCCCTAATAGAAGGCGTTTTTGCATAGTTTTGATGCCTTTAAGATCCCAAGCTGGGCGATACCAACTTAACAATAAGACAATTGTCAAAGATTCAATAAAACCAATCGTATTAAAGGATACCCCACTTTGCATTAATGGCTTATACACAATTGTAGTAGCAGCACCAAGTAAGGTAGATAGAAATGCTAGAATAATTCCTTTATACCGTACGTTTGTGAATTCAGCCATGATGGCTCCCTCCAAAAATGATCCTGCCCTAAAATCACGGACAGGTTGCTAAGCCACTTGTCGCGCTTCAAAAGCCTCGGGACTTACAAAGTCCAGCTTCGAATGAAGACGCAGCCGATTATAATACACTTCAATATATTCGAACACCTGCGCTTTAGCCTGCGAACGGGTAGCAAAACGCTCACCATGAATCGCCTCAACCTTTAAACGCCCATTCCAGCTTTCCATTGCGGCATTATCAAAACAATCCCCCTTGTTACTCATGCTACAAATTAAACCATATTGAGTTAACCATCCTTGATATTCATAAGAGCCATATTGTGCCCCTCGGTCGGAATGGACGATAACCCCTGCTGGACGCTTACGACGCCACAAAGCCATTTTTAAGGCGTCACACACCAATACCGCCGTCATGCGTTCCGATATGGACCAGCCTACAATCATTCGGGAATATAAGTCTAACACCACTGCCAAATACAACCAGCCCTCATCTGTCGAGATGTAGGTGATGTCAGTCACCCATTTCTCATTCATCCGCTCTGCCTCAAAGTCTTGCTGAAGAAGGTTGGGAGCAATAGGCAAGGTATGGCGGCTATTGGTGGTTGCTTTGAACTTTTTAAGGCCTTTGGCTCTCCACCCTGATTTTTGCATAATTTTAGCTACACGATCTTTGCCGATGATAGGTCCAGACATGTTCAATCGCTTGGTGATGCGTGGAGAACCCACACGCTGCTTTTCGCTATCAAAGATTTCTTTGATAGCCTGTGTAAGCTTGGTATTTTCCTGACTGCGTTTCGATGCTGGTCGTTTAGACCAATTATAATAGCCGCTAGAAGAAACCGAAAGAACTCGACACATCATGCGTATATCAAAGGTTTTTTGTTTTGATTTATCATGGCGTACTTCACTTCGGTTCTTTGGCAAAGTACGCTGCCGCTTTTTTTAGAAAAGCATTTTCCTCGGTCAAACGTGAAACCTCGCGCTTCATTCGCGATAGCTCTGCATCTTGAATTTTTTTCTCTTCAAAGGGACGTCCTATAAATTTCCGTTGTTTCTTCCAAGAGTAGAGCTGGCTTGCTGCTATCCCAAGATCTTTGGCCATACTAGGGATGCCATCTTTTTTGGCCCGCTCAAGGGCTTGTTCTTTAAATTGTGAGCTGTATTTCTTAGGTAAGCTCGTTGTACTTACACCTTCTTTCCTCATAATGCACCTCAGAGATAGAGTTTACTATCTTAGCAAGGTGTCCGAAAGATCGGAGTAGGATCATTGCTGCCTTTAGCCTAGTTTCTGGGATTGTTTAGGCTGGGCTACTGTAACGCATTTTTGTTCCAATTCGGCAGTCAAAGATGATGACGCAGTCTGGCTGAGGCTGCTTTGGCTGCTTAAGTAATAATTCACGGGGCCAGTGCTTAAGGAAGAAGAGCTTAATGGAGTCAAATAAATATCCTGTGTGTCCCGCCATGCAGCGGTTACTTGGGATATTCTATCCCCCCATTCAGAAGAGCTGCTTGATTGATTGGAGGACACACTAGTGCTTGAGAAAGCAGCTTCAGAATTTCTCGTTAAGGAATTCAAAATTTTTCTTCTTTGAAGAGGTAATTGACCCGGACCCGTTGCCCCCTTAAAAAACGGGATTAAGGTTGGAGTATGAACGCTGTTGTTATGCCCCAAGCCCAGCTGGCCGAACCTATTAGCTCCCCAAGCATACACTTGGCTTTGTCCTTCCGCATTTTGAAAGATGGCGGAGGTGCTAGCCTCGCTAGCAACCATGTTGTTTAGCGTCCAATTGGCTAGGGAGTCTGAGAAAGGCAGCAGAGTGGGAGCAGTCACAGCATTGTTATGCCCCAAGCCCAGCTGGCCGAAACTATTAGCTCCCCAAGCATAAACCTGTTTTTGCCCTTTCGCATTTTGAAAGATGGCGAAGGTGCTAGCCCCGCTAGCAACCATGTTGTTTAGCGTCCAATTGGCTAGGGAGTCTGAGAAAGACAGCAGAGTGGGAGCAGTCACAGCATTGTTATGCCCCAAGCCCAGCTGGCTGCACTTATTATATCCCCAAGCATACACTTGGCTTTGCCCTTCGGCATTTTGAAAGATGGCGAAGAAGTGATTCTCTCCGCAAACAATGTTGTTTAGCGTCCAATTGGCTAGGGAGTCTGGGAAAGACAGCAGACTGGGGCGGTTCACATCATAATTGTCATGCCCCAAGCCCAGCCGGCCTAACATATTATCTCCCCAAGCATACACTTGGCTTTGCCCTTCCGCATTTTGAAAGATGGCGAAGAAGTGATTCTCTCCGCAAACAATGTTGTTTAGCGTCCAATTGGCTAGGGAGTCTGGGAAAGGCAGCAGACTGGGGCGGTTCACATCATTGTCATGCCCCAAGCCCAGCTCGCCGGACCTATTAGCTCCCCAAGCATACACTTGGCTTTGCCCTTCAGCATTTTGAAAGATGGCAAAGAAGCTATTCTTTCTGCAAACAATGTTGTTTAGCGTCCAATTGGCTAGGGAGTCTGGGAAAGGCAGCAGAGTGGGAGCAGTCACACGATTGTCATGCCCCAAGCCCAGCTCGCCGGACCTATTAGCTCCCCAAGCATGCACTTGGCTTTGCCCTTCAGCATTTTGAAAGATGGCGAAGAAGTGATTCTCTCCGCAAACAATGTTGTTTAGCGTCCAATTGGCTAGGGAGTCTGGGAAAGGCAGCAGAGTGGGTGCAGTCACACGATTGTTATGCCCCAAGCCCAGTTGGCCGAACCTATTAGCTCCCCAAGCATACACTTGGCTTTGCCCTTGATTTTGAAAGATGGCGAAGGCGCTATCCCTGCTAGCAACAATGTTGTTTAGCGTCCAATTGGCTAGGGAGCCCGGGAAAGGCAGCAGACTGGGGCGGTTCACAGCATTGTTATGCCCCAAGCCCAGCCGGCCTAACTCATTATCTCCCCAAGCATACACTTGGCTTTGTCCTTGAGAGTTTTGAACCAAAAGAAAGTTTTGCTGCTTAGATAATTCTAACTTTAGAAATTTAAGCCCAACTTTTTTTTGACAATCTTTATCAAACAAGCGGTAATGATTTAAAGCTTGGTTAGCGCCTTCATAATAACCCCAAGATACTCTTTTTATTTTTGCAATTTCATCGGGCAATAAAAAGCTTAAATAAAGCCCCACCATGTCGTTATTTAAATCAGCGTGAGTTGCGGTAGCAAAGCCCTGTGCTTCACCCACAGGTTTTGAGCTGATAGAAGAGGATGCTTGATTAAAAGTATCTTTGGGCATAATAATTCTCTACTTAATTTATAACGTTAGTCAGAATTAAATATTTTATTAGTTTAATAACAAATAAGCAAGTATTCGCTGTGAGAAATGATAAGGGTCTCCTTCATTTAGGTTGAACATCACTATTTTGGTTTATTAACAAAGGCTAGAGGGTGTCTTGAAAATAAACTTAAGCATTTATCTATCCTTTTAAGTATTAATTTTGACATTATTGCAAATAAAATTGTTTCGCTTGTTGTTGTCAAATATTCATAATCCTTAGCTGTCCTTCTGTAGCGGCCTAACCAAGCAAAGGTTCTTTCTACTAGCCATTAGGGAGAATGTGAAATTTCTTTCCTGGCTCAAGTCTTTCAGCTTTTAAATATCCAGGCGCCTCATAGGCTTCTTTAGGAAGCGAGAACCATTTTCTAAGACGCTTAACCACCTCCTAATATAGCTATAAAATAACATATTTTAAATTTTCAAGACTCCCTTTAAACGAGATTCAAAGTCTAAATCCGGCAATGGAGTTTCCAGTTGCTGTGCTAGAGCATTAGCCATGCTGTTTAACTTTAGTGCGCGCTGCTTGTCTATGGTTGGTTGAATTAACATATTTTTTACCTCTAAATTATTGGTAGTAATCTTGGTCACAAATATTTTCGTGAGTTATTAATAGCATATCTTTGATTTTACTTTGAACTTGCACCCCCTCAAGGTTGTTTTTTAAAATTGATTCAACTTGTTGATAGCGAGTAGCCCCTACTAATAATGCCTTATAGCAAGCTTTATCTAGACGCATGGCGCCGTAATGTTTGGCTAATCGTAACAACCCAAGACACGCGCGGCATGCCTGCTGCTGGAATGCACGAGAGCTAATCATGTACTGCATGAACTTGCCAGTATTTTCCCCGATCGATGCCGCCCAATTGTGCAGTCGATTAGGGGAGAACTTGGCATATTCTTGATGATTTTTTGGCATATGATCGGGTGCCGTAGCAAAGCTGTACTTTTTATGGCTGCGCACATGAGTTGCGATGCGTTGATTATCGTGAAAACTTTCTATAGACTTATTTGTGGCGCGGACTTCGATCTTTTTGCCAATATATTGATATGGCACGCTATAGTGGCAATCCTCAAAAACAAAATGATAATCAACATTAATTGTAGCTTTATTCCAGGTTGCATATTGATAACGTGCTGGCGGTAAACGTTTTAATATTTCCTTGTCCAGTTGCTCAAATAGTTCCAGCCTTGATGTCTTCATTTTTTGGAATAGTTGACTATTTGCCGCTGACAATCTTTTCTTGATTTCCGCATTTATTTCGTCAAGACTGGTAAAGATCATATTTCGTAGTGGGGCTAGAATTTGACACTCAACAATATACACACCTCCTCCAACTTTTGCTTTATCTTTAGGGGAAGCCGCGCGCGCTGGAACAATTGCAACACCATAATGTTCGCAAAAATGTTGATAGTTTGCATGAATGTCTGGATCATCTGGTGTGCATTGGTTGCGCCAGATTTTAAATTGTCGGGTACTACTATTTCTGGGATACCACCAAAGTATTCAAACATATGAATATGTGGATCCATCCAATCTGGCAATTGCTGCGAAGAGGTTGCTTCTGCAAATAGATATTGCGATGCGCCCAAACAACCAACAAAGGTTTGTGCTGTAAAAATCTCACCGGTTTTACTGTCAATCTAATCTACAGTCATTCCAGCATAATCAACAAATGTTTTCTTTCCGCCTTTATGTTTCTGCCGCATAATAGGGCTGAGAGTTTTTTTATATTGGCTATAATGGTGGCAAAATTGCGAATTACCCAAATCCTTCTGGATATTGCTCGCGATACTCACGCCACAGCAGATGCAGTGTTACGCCTTTTTTACGTAACTCCATATGAATATATTGCCTATCTGGCCCAGCTCTCTTTCTGCTGGCAACGCGCACCGGTAGAAACAACTGATGATATAATTCATGCTCTGTTATACTCGCTGGAAGTGGCTACTTAATATCAGCAGCTTTGGCTCTGGCCAAATAATCAGATACGGTGCTAATGCTAATACCCAAACTCTTGGCAGTAAATATCGCGATAACCAAGTTTTAACTCAAATTGCTGCCCTAAATATCTCACTCATTTTACGCATAGAAAGTCTACCCATACTGCATGCTTCCAATATTATTATTTTGGAAGCATTATAACTTATATTGTTTAAAAATTAGCTAATTGCACATGTACGTGTTCGAGTAAAATGCGAATTAGTGTTCGATTTTCACCGCAATCAGTGTTCGGGCAGTATTGGAATTAGTATTCTGGAGTTATGCGATTTGGAGTTCGACTTGGACCGGAATTAGCGTTCGAATCAGGCCGGAATACTCACTTACAGCAGTACCGCAAAAAAAGTAATAAGGTTCTCGTAGCTGCGGCGGGAGCGGCTATTGCAGCAAGTGTGTGGGCCTATAAAATCACAAGAGGCAAATAACATTGCTGATATTTTGCTTTTTTCGGGGTGCTCATGTGCTTCAAAAAAAGTGTTTGATTAGCGCTTAGACGAAATAACTTATGAGTGTATTGGAGAGACTTCTATGTATGATTTTTTAAGAAGAATTTTTTTAAGTAATAGCCTTAGTAAATGGTTTGTTTCTATAACTATTGAAAAAGCCCTTATTACTTCTTCTACTTTTTGGATAGGTAAGCTTTTAATGTCTTTTGAAAAAGCACGACCTATCCGAAATTATTTAGGGCTATTTGTCGGCTCCTTGTTAGGCAGCCAGTTAGCGAATATTTATTGCAAAATGTTTTTAAAAGATGCCAACGCCGATTCCCTGAAAGCTTTTCATCATGAATTTCAAAACAATCATAGAAACCAAGCTAGAAATTTTAATAACCAGGAGCTAAAAAGCGAGAGGGAGCCTAACATTACGGGAGGCGAAGGTGCAAAATTTATATCTGGATCTATTGAATACATGACAAAAGGGATCACTAATATGGCCGGTGTGACGTTTGGCTTGATTACAGTAGCTTTAGCAGCAAATAATAAAATGGTTTTAGCATCCTTTATGGCTAGCCCTTTACTAGCTTTTGCTGTAATTAAAGCTGCTGAAAAGAAGCTAGAACAGGCCTATTCAGTTTCGCAAAAAGCAAGGAAGCATTTAAGCCATATTTCAGGAATGGTTTGGGATAATGTGACTGTGTCGAATGAATATAATTATCAAATTTACTATAAAGCTTCTGAAGCGGCATTAAAGGCAATTAAGGATACAGCAGCAAATGCTGAACGTATTCTACGATTTTCGACATTTTTTGCGGCACTTCTGGCATACGCGCCTATACTTTTCAGCGTCATTTATTCTATACAGGGCAGTAAATCTAACAATCGAGGAGGGGGGAGGTTATCCACTAAATCCCTTTTAATCGGCTCCACTTTGCAGCAGCAAATTTCTATTTTTCAAAGCTTTTATGAACTATGTGCCAGCATTTCGCAATGGAATATATTTATTAGTAGTGCTGGCTTGATTTATAAATCGATTGCACCATTAGGCCAAGGAGATCTTGCAACAACGCCAGCTACCATATCTTGGGATCTTTTAAGGTTTAAAGGTACCCAATCCTCTTCTTATAATCAACTAGAGCACTTAGGCTCAGAGATAAGGGTTATGGACTATGGCCGCATCACCATCACTGGGGATAATGGAAGCGGAAAGACAACAGTTCTTACTCATTTAAAAGACCAATTTGGTTCACAAGCTTTTTATTTGCCTACTTTTTCAAAACTTGCGTTTGAAAGTACTAAAGGCTCCAAATTATCATCTGGTCAGGAATTTAAGGCCCGTTTGCAAGAAATAATTGACAATGTTAAATGTAAGTTTATTTTCTTAGATGAGTGGGATGCTACTTTATCTATTAGTAACCGAGAAGCTTTAGACGAAGTTATTAACAAATTTGCTGAAGATGCTGTGGTGGTAGAAGTAAGTCATCGACAGCCCAGTCTTTGATAAATATTTTTTGAAGGCTAGGGGTCAATTCAAAGCTTAAAATGGTATGGTCACCTAAATTTTATATAAAAAGTACAGGTGCTTTTAAAGGGAAAGATAGAAGGGCTATTGAAGAGGTGCCAAAGAACTTTGGCTCGCGACTGCGATTTCAAAATTGAATAAGGTTCTAAGAAAACGAAACATTTGATTTGCCTATGCAGGACTAGCGGCACTGAGCTGATCTCAATAAGGGGTCGGCTGATGGCTTGTCTTGCCAATCAGCAAAGGCTTACCATTGCTCGGGAATAATCGCGTAAGGTGCGCTTGAAAGGCGCTTAGACTGAATATAAGCCTGATAAGCATTCCCACAAGGAGGTATTCCTTACTTTCGCGTCTCTTTAGTGTTAAAAGCTAAATATCTAACTGTACATTGAAGCTTCGGCTTGCAGTCATTATAAAAAGTTATCCAGTTTAAGGCTGAGCTGCAGTTTTACTCGCCTGCGGCTCAGAGCTTCTTAAGACTGTATTTTTACAAAATCCTCCATAGCGTCATTCTCGAACTAGAAAACTGCTGAGATTCTTCAACTACCCGTAGAAATTACGGGCATTTCTGATGAATGCTTGCAGTAAACTGAATTCTCCTTGTATTATCCTCAGATTATCTTCCATTCTTTATAGAGTAGTATCATCATGGAAACGATAATCATTAGAGATCTGTTCCCAGCAATTTCGAACGGTCAAGGAATTGAGAAGCATATAGATTATCTGAATCAAGCTATTCTTGTTCAGGATGTACAGGGCTCAACATCAAGCATAGCTGGGTTTATTCAGATCTATAAAGATTGGTTTGAAAAATTTTGTATGGAAAGAATTATCACAGATTATGCGGTTTTGGGATCTGTCATGGTCATTGAATGGGAAGGATGTTTACATATAAAACAAAAAAAACTGAAGACCCAACTGAAGACCCAAGAGATAAATTTTAATGGCATTACAAAATTTCGATATTGCGAGAAAAAGATTAATGAAATCATCACCTATTCCAATTTTAATGAAAGCTTTCATATGATTTGGCAAAGAAGTGTAGTAGAAAAAAATAATAAGGAAAGCATCCCTTCCTGTGCAAATATAGAATATCTATTCGAGAATTTCTCTCAAAGGGAGTTGGATGTGTTGCGGCTATTGGTCAATGGATATTCTTTTAAAGAAGCTGCAGGCCAACTGCAGATTTCTCCGCGCACTGTTGAGACTTACATTAACAATATTTATTTAAAAACAGGAGCAGTGCATAAGTCAGGTTTGTTTAAAAAGCTAAAAGAAAAAGAACTCTGGCAGTATTTGGTTGGGGGGTAAAGTAGGCTTAAGTATCGCAGTGGGTTTAATTATTTTTTAGAATATTTTAAAAATAATTTGATTATCCTTTGCCAATTAATTTTTAAGTTTTTATAAGACTTTAGGTTCTGGGGGTGGGGTTTGATTTCTAGCAAAAAAATAACCGATATATTTGGCGTGTGGATTTTGGATAAAGATCTTGACTGCGGTAAGGGTTTTTGCCATGAAGATATTTATATTCAGAACATTGCGGGGATTTATAAGGGTCGGGATAATTTACAGGATGCGTATAAGAAAATTATAAACACTTTTACTTTTTCCCGAGTGGAATTTCTAGAGGTTGTCAAACAGGGAGAAAAAGGGTATTTAGAGTGGAGTGGCAGCCTGAATCTTGAACAGAAATGGAATGAGTTTGATAAATCTTTAGGACGAACTGTTGAAGCCAAAGGTATTATTCTGGTGGAATTTTCTGAAAGTGGTTTATTGAAAAAATGGTATGCACAAAATACCCTATTGACTGAGATGGCTCGCCTGAATGCTCGACATTGACGTTTTGTTGTATGAAGCAGGTTGCCTGACAGTCTAGTTGTTCTGCTGAGAACAGTTTGGAAAGATCGTCCCATGAAAAGCTGAGCACGGGTTAATTGCTAACTGAATAATTTTGACCATCATCCACAGCCTTGATAAGGTATCAACTAGGGAATCAGAGTATTGGATGGAACAATGAAGAGTCGATCACAGTTATTATTAGGAAGCTTGTGTGTTATTTTAGTGGCTTTTCCTTCACTGGTGTTTTCAAAAGGAGTGCTCGTGTCAGGACAACGGTCTGAGGCAGAGCTTTTAAAAGAAATTCATCATAAAAGGGATGATGAGCTGGCTCTTAAAAAGCTGCTTCCCATTGTGGTCTCTCCTTTTAAACCCAGCGTTCACGAACAAATTCTCTTAACGCAATTGCGCGATGCAAAAACCAATACCCAAGATTTTCGTTTGGCTGCTGATAAAATTGCTGAATTATTGGTAAGCAAAGTTATTGACTGCTTGGCAACACATGAGATTGTGTTAGCAAGTCCGGTTGATAAATTCGAAGGAAAAGTTTTAGCAGATAAGCCAGAACTTTTGTCTATTATGCGTTCTGGTGATGCCTTGTTGCCGGTGTTTATGAAGCATTTTCCTGAGGCTTCTGTGAGTAAAATTTTAGTTCAAAGACATGAAGAAACTGCCAAGCCCCATTTTCAATATATGAAGCTTTCGCCACAGCTTCAAAGTGGCCATACCGTTATTATTACCGAACCTATGATAGCAACGGGTGGCTCTTTGGCTATGGTTATTTCCCGTATTATAGAAAAAGGTGTGAAGCAAGAAAATATTTTAATAGCCTCTATTTGCGTGGCACCGGAGGGGGCGCTCAGTCTGCAGACAAAATTTCCAAAACTGCGCCTTGTGTTGATAGCCCTTGACGAAAAACTCAATGAAAAAAAATATATAGTTCCCGGACTGGGTGATTTTGGGGATCGCTATTTTGGTACGGAAGGCATCTAGGAAAAACCGGCCCAAACCAGGATTTTTTCAAAGTGGTGGGCCCGCTTCAAAATACTTTTTAAAAATTTGGCTTAAAACTTTGTAAAATTATTGAGTGATGTACTCCTCTAAACTGATTAAGGCGATTCTAATATATGTTCAGACATTTACTGTTCATCTTCTGTAGTTTATTTGTGACTCACGGAGTGGCCTCTTCCATTTGTACTCGGCCTTTGACGGTAGGTTATGAAGACTGGCCACCCTACCAATACGAAAAGACTACCCGTCATGGAAAGCTGACAACAGGCCTGGATGTTGAGATGTTAGAGGCCATCATGGGTGAGCTGGGTTGCTCAATAAAATGGGTGCGGATGCCTTGGGTCCAACATTTAAAAGCCTTAAAAAGTGGTGAGGTAGATTTGGCCATGGCGGCATCCTACAGCTTAGAACGCAGCCAATTTGCTTATTACACGGAAGGCTATCGCGACGAAATCATCGCTTTGTTTGTCCAAAGGGACAAACGCGAAGCATATCCCGCAAAAAGCCTTAGAGAATTATTCAGAGGGCCTTTTAAATTTAAATTGGGTATTGAGCAAGGATTTATTTATGGCGGTGAACTTGAATCTTTGCGTACTGATCCAAAATACAAAGATCGTGTTATAACAGCTACTCTTTTACAAGACAATATTAAAGATCTTGCAGAGAAAACTATCGATGGCTTTCTAGGGGATCCAATTGCCGTTTGGTATGCTTTAAGAGATACCTCCTATGAAACGCAGGTAGTCAAACACCCTATGTCTGTCTATAGCAATCAGGTGCATATACTGCTGAGTAAGGCATCCATGAACAGCGATATGGCAGAAAACTTTAATAAAGCTCTTATAAGACTACAAGAAAAGGGTGTGTATCAAACTATTTTAAAAGCTTATGTGCCCCAATAATATTCAAGTTCTACTGCCATAAAGCCGATAAGCTATTAATCCATTTTAATACTTAGAATCTTTATGGCAAATCAATATAAAACTTACAAAGATATACTGAATTTTCAGAAAAAAAACTTGGAACCATCTAAGAGTCCAAGCTTTGTCGATAAACTGATGCTTGGCCTGATGCGCAATTCCTTGGTAGGAAATTTTTTCGTAAAAAATGATTTATTCTTTACTTATTCTTTAAAGTTTCTGCAATTATCTGCAGAATGGGAACTTCTGTTTACCATTATTATTCGCAGGCTGAGTTCCAGTCGTTTTCAAAAAAAACATTCTATGAAGTGGTGGCGATTGATGCGAGTAGCCGTATCGGTATTGCAAAATTGGCAGTTAACCCATATCGCGTCTCCAGAGGATAGTGAAGATAAACTCATCTTGCTTGGCATCTTAGGCCCGCGTCCTTTAAAAGGTTATGATGTGGCTTATGTGTTTTTAAGCTATTCTCTTTGGTATTTTGAAAGAGGAAATATTTTTGCCGCAATTGAATTCATTCAAATTGCTATCCATGCTGATGAAACCTGGGGCTACCCTCACTATCTCCTAGGTTGGTATGGACTGATGAGCAGCGGAGTGGATTCAAGCAAACACTTTTTGAAAGCTGTATCCTTAGATTGGAGTTTTTTGCATCGCATCAAACAAGATGCAAGTTGTCGCAAGTATCCTGCAGTCATTCATAAAGTGCAACAGGGCCTGGTATTGGTTGGAAAGACTGCCATATGAGTAGGTGCTTGCTACTTGAGTTTATCCACCAGGCCCTAGGAGATCTTGCTTTAGCTAAAGGAACTCAGGCACACTTTAATTTCTAAACTTAAGTCTAACCGAGAGGTGCTCGGAAAGTTAAGCTTATGGACTGGTGTATAGGAACTATATAGATAAAAACCGCTCCGTGAAAATCCGGGATCCAATTGCCTTAAGGCCATGAAAGATATCAACAAGGGTAGAGTGATGAAATGCAATTTAAAATGGGCCAGTTTTCTTTTAATGTCGGCATGTTTGATAGCAAGTCCTGCCTGGGCCGTTGATTCACTAGGGGCATTAGCCAGCCACTTATCTCTGGGGGCCGCTCTGGTGACCCGCGTCATGCTGGCTGTCTGTCTCACCGTCGGGGTGACGTTACTGATTATTGGTTATACTCAGTACCGGATGCATATGCTGAATCCTAAAGCAGTTCCATTGGGCATACCGTTTACTTATTGGGTGCTGGGCATCGCTCTTTGTGGGGTACCTTTTTTTGATTATTATCTTGGCGAAACGGGTAGTCCTTTACAATATCAACATGAAAAAACTGATTATTTGCCTAAAGATATTGATGCGCCATTGCATCATTAGAGAGCTGTTTAAAAAGACATAGCCCTATCTTCCTTTTGTAATTCTTTCATTTTATAAAGGCGTTCAGAAATTTTTTCTTTTAATGCAGTATCATTTGTGGTTTTATCTAAGGCAAATTCTAATTGGATAATGGCTTCCTGAAAGTTGTTTTGCAACGCATACCATTCTGCCTGCCATAAGTGGCTTTCTGCTATATGCCCATTCTTGGCATAGGTTTCTGCTCGCAACCTTGGTAAAAAAATATCTTCGTCAAAGGGGGCAAGCTTTTTCAATAGGTTTGCAGCTTCTCGAAATTGGCCTTCTTTAAGCAAAGTTTTTAAATAAGTGCAGACTATTGGATGATTGGTGGGATAGAGCTCATAAAGGTGGGCTAATTCCTTTAAAGCAAGACTTGTCTGTTTGGCTGCATATAATTCTTTTCCGTAAGCAAGGCGCAGCAACCATGAATGTGGCTCAGTTTTAACCAATTGTTGTAATATTTTTAAAGCTTCCTCGTGGCGTCGATGCTTGCTTAAGGCTATGGCATAGCCATACAGCGCTGCTGTTTTATCAGCATATTGTCCTTTTTGAATACGTTCATGTATTTGACCAATCAATTTTAAAGACTTAGGCTCTTGGGTTACTTCAAGATAAGCTTTAATAAGATTAAAATCTAAACTATTGGCACTTTGGCGATAGCTATAATGCTCAGCACGGTGAACAGCGTCAGCAATGCGTGATTCAAATAAGGGATGGGTGAGTAGATAATCGGGAAGTTTATCGTGATACCGGGTTTCATTATTGAGCCTTGAAAATACCGAAGGCAAACCCGAGGGATCAAAATTTGCCTTGGCCAAAAGCTGAATACCAATCCTATCAGCTTCTTGTTCATGTTCTCGAGTAAAATTCAGCATTTGCTGTACATGTCCTGCCATCACAGCTGTGACAGCATGCGCGCCGGCATCAGTACCCGCAAGGGCTCCCAGTGCTAAGGCTCCTAGTACCTGAGCTGCGGTCACTGGCATCAGTTTTTGGTTGGCTGCTATAATGCGGGGAAGGTGACCTTGAGTTAAATGTGCCATTTCATGTGCTACCACTGCAGCCAGCTCACTTTCCGAGGTGGTTGCTGAAATCAAGCCTGTGTGCACGACTATATGGCCACCAAAGAAAGCAAAGGCATTGATCTGAGGATGATTGAGAGCCAATAAACGAAAGGGAAAAGCCGAGGCGGGTGCCTTATTGAGTAATTTTTGGCCAAGCCTGCGTAAATATTCACTGATGATGGGATCTTCTGACCAAGTTGGCTGACTTCTTAAGCGGCGTAATAAGGCACAGCCCAGCTGCTGTTCTTGATGCGTATCGACCACCAAACGCGCATCATTTCCCAGTTCGGGAAGCCTTAATTCTTCAGACCATAGACCGGGACTTAACACCAAACTTGCGCTAAATGTTAATAGACCGAAAAAATTAAGGAATCGAGGCAGCACAGAACATCCTCCTTAGATTAAGGCCTGAAGTGTATCATGAGTTATTAAGCTTTGACGTTATAAGGAAACTTTCAAGATGGTATCAGTCATTCGTCATTGGTTCCAAAGGACTTTTGCTGATCCCGAAGCAGTCCTATTGTGTGTGTTGTTATTTTTAGGTTTCACTTTACTTTTGGTTTTTGGCAGTATGCTTACCCCGGTACTTGCCAGTGTGGTTATTGCCTATTTTTTGGAATGGTGGGTCACCGTTTTGCAGCGCTTTAAACTGCAGCGCTTGCCCGCGGTGCTGGTGGCCTATCTGGGCTTTCTTGGATTTTTCTTAGCAGGCTTCTTATTGCTATTGCCCCGCCTTTGGAAACAGCTCAGTAATCTTTTTGAAGAATTGCCGGCTATGGCGTTAAAAGTTCAAACGGCTATTTCAGCTTTAACCCAACAATTTCCCGGATATTTTTCAGATGAGCAACTAGCATCTTTAATGCGCAGTATTATGGAAGACGCCAGAAGCTTTGGAAAAGTTGCAGTTTCAGTGTCTTTAACCTCTATCCCAGGCCTTATTACTTGGATGGTCTATTTGGTGCTGGTCCCATTGCTGGTATTTTTTATGTTAAAAGATCGCCAAAAAATTACCAGCTGGCTGATCAGTTTTTTGCCTCAGAAACGCAAAATGCTTACCCAAGTCTGGGTGGAAGTCAATGGCCAAATTGCCAACTATGTTCGTGGCAAAGTCACCGAGATTGTGATTTTAGGCCTGGCTACTTATATGGCATTTTTATATTTTGATTTGCGCTATGCAGTGTTGTTGGCATCTCTGGTTGGCCTGTCTGCTTTAATTCCCTATATCGGCTCGGTAGTTGTCACCATTCCTGTAATACTGGTCGCTTACCTGCAGTGGGGCTGGAGCAGTGATTTTCAATATCTTTTAACCGTCTATGCCATTATTCAAATCTTAGATGGCAATCTTTTAGTCCCCTTGCTTTTTTCTGAGGCGGTTAATTTGCACCCTGTCGCTATTATTGTTGCAACCTTGCTGTTCGGCGGTATCTGGGGTTTTTGGGGGATATTTTTTGCTATTCCTTTAGCGACCATTGTAAAAGCGGTGTTGAATGCCTGGCCTCATGCCAGGGTCAAAGATAAACTAAAAAGAATTAAACGCGGATCGGCTCCATAGTGGCGTCTAAATTATGTGATTCGCAATAACTTAAAAATTGTTCTCGCAAAGCTGCAATATGTAAGTGTTCTCCTAAGTGAACCTTTAAAGCAATATTTGCCATACGAGCATGGGTTTGCGTGAGATAGCAATGGGTCGATATTTCCTCGATACTCACTCCTTGGTGAGTCAGAAATTGCGTCAGGGTATATAAAATTCCGGGTTTATCTAGGCTGACAATATCGATGGTATAAGGCATCAGTCGTTCTTGATTTTCTCGTTCGAAGGTGCGTTGTGAAAGGGTACTGATGCCCAGTTGTTCTTCCAAAGTGGGCAGTACAGCCTCCATCTTGGCAATCGCACTCCAAGTGCCCGATAACAAAAGAGTGATAGCTGATTCATTGCCTAAAGTGAGTACCCGGCTATTAAGTATATTACAGCCACATTGGCTGCAACTGCGCATCAATTCATTGACCAAAGTACTGCAGTTTTTGCCTAAAGCAGAGATCACCAAATAATGGGTGCTTGTCTGTGTTTTAACCATATAGAATTCTCTTTAATAATTTGGTTAAAAATATTGCATCATATTACATGATAGTCGCGCAGCCTGGCGCCACATTTATAGCCCAACAAAATGCCAGCAAATCACCAGTCTGAAAGAGTCGATCCGATTGGGAACCGTAGTTTTTAGCTTCTGCCTTTAAAGCTCGGCGAATATTGAGTAACCACCCGTTTTACAGGTGTATGGTTGTCTTCTACTGCGATATAGTCATGTTTTTGCCTACCAAAATATTTAATCGGATTAAAAGCTGCGATGGCTGCTACCAGATCCTTGCAAGCATTCTCAAAATGGACAAATTTATTATAAACACTATCGGCCGCAGTATGTGCTTTATTGCAGGCGCTCTCTAAAGTAGCTTGTGTGTAATGGACGGGGATCATCAGGGTCTGATAAGAACTTTCTGGGATGGCACAGATAGAATCTAAAAGATAGACACAAGCTTGTAAAGCGTGATGGGTAGCCATAGCCAGCTGTTGTTGTGCTACTAAAAAATCTCTTAAACTACCGGTTAAAGCCTGGACCCCTTTTTTAAGATGCATCACGGATTCAACCAAATGTTGGCCAATAATTTTAGGGTTGCGGATCAGCTCATGAGGAATTGAGCGCAATGCTCGGGTCAATTCATTGAGGCTTTTAGCCGCATGAATAACGCAGAGACGTAGTTCAATGATGGCTGCAGCCATGCCAATAAAATGATCCATTTCAGCGGTCATCGCATCGCCCAAAGATAAGCCCATTTGTTTTAAATTGGCTCTAATACCTTTCAGAGCTTTAGGCTGAGAACTTTTTGCCATTTCTAAAATAGCCTGCAAATCTTTGCGTCCTTTCGATGGTAGATTGCTACTTTTGACTTGGATGGCCAGTGCCTGAATAGAATGTTTTAATGGCTGTTCCATGGCTTCCACTTCATGGGTTAATTCTTCAATCCCTGCTTGAATGTTATCATGAGGGGCTGTTGGTTTTTTGAATGCTGGCATACTGGACCTCCATTGCAACTTTATTCAGATTTATTAAAAAACATTTGGCCTTCATCTTAGAAGATATCGGCCGGTTTAGAATTATTTAAAGCGATAAACTGGTTTTATTTCGGGTATCGTACACCGACCTATCCAGATCAGCTTTAAAGCAATCATAGGTTTCTGTTGAAAGACGGTTTGTTTTCTCAAATAGATACTGATTGTCCAGAATGCGATCATCTGTTAAAGCGACTAAACTTGTTTTGACCTGTGCTTTTAAACGTTGGATCTGCTTTAATAAGCGGCTCGGTGCACTATTGTGTTCGCTGCCTATTTGTCGCTCTATGCAGTTTAACACACCCAGTAAAATAAGCCCTTTGGTAAGACGGATCAAAGATTGTTTTTCATGATGGTTGAGTAATTTCTCAGCTTGAGCCTGTAGGCCCAGAGAGTGTTGTTGGACATCTTGTTTACCATGGATCCCAATATTCATTTTTTGAGCAATGCTGAGTAGCATCACCTCTAGTTCTTGTGGAGAAATGGATTGTCCATCTTTGGCTAATTTCTGTCCTTGAAAGGCTGCTGCAACTTCTTCTATAAAAGACATTTGTAGGCTGCGGCGTTGCTTTTTAGTGTGCATCGGGCTATTCAGATTATGATGGACAATTTTGACCCATAAGCTGGTAAAACAACCATAGCGGGCTGCTTTTTTTGGATTATGATAATCGTTTTTGATCCGCAAAGCCTCTGCGAGTCGGTCATTGAGAATATCAGTTTTACGTTGGTTTCTTGTTGCTAGCTCTTGAACTTCATATTCGGCAATTTCTTTGAAGCTTTGGTTGACCTGTTCAACATCGTTTTGCAAACTTTTATAAGACTCATCCAGGTGGTGGTGCTCGGCTGCTTTCATAGCGGTTTTTTCTTGAGCTTGTCTTTTTTCTTGTTCTATTTGGAGTGTCAGCTCTAAAACTTTTTCATTTAAAATTTCTAAGCTTTCACGGCTTTCTTTAAAGTGTTGCTCAACTTCGCTATTGATTTTCTCACCTTCTTTTGCAATGGCAAGCTCTAATGCTGCTATAGAAGCATTTTCAGCACTCTCTACAGCAGCCAGATGAGGTTTGTTAACCGTTTTTGAGCGATGTTTTTTTTTATTTTTTAGAGGCTGTCTGTGCTCAAAAATTTCTTTAATTTCGTTAGTCAAGCCTTGTGTATTAAAGGGCATAGAGCCTCCTTATTATTCATTATTTATATATGGTATTCAAAAAATGGCAGGACAAAACGTAGGGAACGTTGATGGTGCGAGTGAATGCCATTTTCGACGTACTATTCTAGTGCGCCCCCTAGGGTGAGATACCAGGATGTATCGAATCATTATTCGGTGTTGTAAGCAGGTCTTTAATTAATTTTAAAAATGCAATACGAATGACCAGCATACATATAAGAGGCGATAGTTCAGGAAAAGTTCCGTAACATTGATTAATTATCGTCTTCAAATTGTATGCTGACTGTTCCTTGTAGGTGCACAGTTTGACTATGACCCATTTTAAGTTTAATGATCGCATTTTTGGTGGGTGAGCTGGCATGCTTGATAAGGCTGCTGGCTTGTTCAAACTCTTTTCTGCGATGACGCATACGAGGGGGGCGGTTTTGATGAAAGACTTCAAACATGTCATCGATGACTTGGAATTTAGGCAGATCCTGAGCAATTTTTTTATTTTGCAGCCAGGAAAACTCTGAAAAATAGCCGGCATGCTCGGGGGGCATCTGGGATCCTTGAGGAATATAGTCAACATATTTTTTAAAATATTTTTTAAGCTTTTTAAGCCGAGATATCAGCGAGTGAGCTTCTTCTGCGGTTTCGATTGTGGGTTTTTTATGTGGGCGCAGTGATGCTAAAATTTGCTGAATTTTTTGTCGTTTGTACCGGTAGTCGGCAAGGCTATTGTGAATAAAATTATACAGAACAACGGACACGCCATTATTCTGGATCATAAACTCTTCATGCTTGTTGATTTCTGCATCCATATAAGCAAGCAAGTGCTCAAGTTCCTGTTCTTGAGTTATCGGTTCTTCCTTCATTTGTCATCCTAATTTGTTCATTAACTGGCACAAGTTATAAAACAAGTTTAGGAAACTTTTGGTGAATATGCATGCTTGCTGACCTAGTAAGAATAAGTCTTGCGGCAAGAAGGCGACGCCACTAGGATGTGACCATAGGGGGAAAAGATATGTTTCAAGGTAGTATGGTTGCTCTGGTTACTCCTTTTAATGCAGAAGGCAAGTTAGACAGCTCTGCTTTAGAAAATTTATTGCAAAGACAACTGGAAGCGGGTACCGATGCCATCGTTATCAATGGCACAACGGGGGAATCGCCGACTTTATCTTTAGAGGAAACCCTGCAGTTAATTCGTCGAACCGTACAAATCGTTTGTGGACAGGTACCGATTATTGCTGGCACTGGCAGCAACTGCACTGCCACCACCATTGCTTTAAGTCAGAGGGCTTTGGGACTGGGCGTTGATGCCTGCTTGGTAATAGCGCCTTATTATAATAGGCCGACACAAGCGGGTTTAATAGCCCACTATCAGGCTTTGGCAGAGGCGGTTGCAATGCCTTTGATCCTTTATAACCATCCTGGACGTACCGGCTGTGATTTATGGCCAGCTACCGTTGCAAGCTTGGCTAAAATTTCCAATATTATTGGCATTAAAGAAGGTATGGGAGACTTAAACCGTCTCGCAGCTTTGCAAGAGCTCTGTGAGCCTGATTTTTGCTTATTCAGCGGCGAAGATCTCACCGCTGGTGCCTTTATGCTTCAAGGCGGCCATGGGGTTATTTCTGTCACCGCCAATGTAGCTCCTAGGGAGCTGAAAGCACTGGCTGCTGCGGCTTTAAAAGGCCAGAGAGCAGAAGCTTTAGCATGGCAGACACAATTATTACCTCTGAATGAAAGCTTATTCCTAGAAAGCAATCCCATTCCTGTTAAATGGGCATTGAGCAGAATGGGGCTGATTGAAAACCGTCTGCGCCTGCCTTTAACACCTCTTTCCCAAGATAAGCAAAAAACAGTTGAAGACGCCCTGGTTAAAAGCGGTATAATAGCGACCGCCAGGATCTAAAAATGCATGGAGAGGTGCCAGAGTGGCCGAATGGGGCGGTCTCGAAAACCGCTGTACTGGCAACAGTACCGTGGGTTCGAATCCCACCCTCTCCGCCAGGCTTCCTTCTTCGAACTTTGCTAAGGCAGGCTTAGGCATGCTATCTAAATTACATTTGGTTGCTTTAGGTCTCTTAAAAACAAAGCCTGTCTTAGCGAAGCTTCTTTATGAAGCGAAGACGGACTGATAGAATTTACCATTATGAGCTTTTTATTGCTGAGGCACGAGAGGCTTGTCGAAACCTGGCTGTACTTTTTGAAGCAGTGTTTAAATTTATTCATAAACATCTGCCCTGATTTTCGTTGGTTCTTCTAAGATGCTTAATATTTCGGTGGCACAGTACACCTTGTCCCGTTTATTATCATTTGTCTTTTTGATAATGCCTGCGGCTTCAAGTTTCCCGACGCCTCTTTGGGCTGTGCTATAGGCAATACCCAATTCTTCTGCAATTTTATTGATTGTGAAATAAGGATTCACAGCAAGATGCTGCACAATTTCTACGGGAACGGATGAACCACCGCTGGCCACTTGAATTTTCCATTGATTTAATAGTGCATTGATGCGTTCAGCGCGTGACAAAACATCTTCAGATTGGACAGCGACGCCATTTAGAAAATAAATAAGCCACTCGCGCCATGCTCCCTTTGAACTGACGTTATAAAGCTGCTTGTAATATTCATCGCGCGTCGCCTCAAAAAATGCGCTCAAATATAACAAAGGTGAAGGCAGCATTTTCTGTTCAATCAAAAGGAACATAATCAGCAATCGTCCAACACGACCGTTGCCATCTAAGAAAGGATGGATTGCTTCAAACTGATAATGGCAAAGTGCAATATGGATCAGTGGCGGCAATTGCCTATCATGCAAAAAGTTTTCCAATTCCTCCAAACAATCCATCAGATTGTCTGGAGGCGGCGGCACAAACTTTGCTGTATTCAGCGTGCAGCCGGGAGAGCCGATCCAATTTTGGCTGCGCCTAAATTCCCCTGGTGTTGCATGGGATCCTCTCACGCCTTGCATCAAGTGCTCATGAATTTCCTTGATGAGGCGAAGCGATAACGGCAGTTCTTCTAAACGCTTCAGTCCATAATCAAGTGCCTTGATATAATTTTGCACTTCCTGAAGATCATCAGGATTTTGTTTAACATGAGCGCCGGCATTGGCTGCCAAGATTTCACCCAGCGTTGCTAGGGTACCCTCTATTTTACTGGATAACACTGCTTCGCGCGTAATGAATGGTCGCATAAGCAGGTGGGGGCTCGGTAGTTGACTTCCTTCCCGCGCTAATTTGCCAAGCAAAAAATCGGCACGTGATAAGGCATTCACCACCGTATTATCCCATTCAAGTTTAGGCGGCAAGCTATTGGGCACGAAGGCATTGTAGCCTTTAGATAATGTGACGATAAGGCCTGTGGGGGACTGTTGCATATCCATGGTGCGATCCTCACTGATGAGGCCCAAGCATGACTGCTATTATCGAAAATGTCAATATTCGATAATATATTGATTCTTTATCACCATCCCTGATAATAATTTATAGGATTATTATCGAAATATGCTAGAATCGCTGATAGTGAAATTGACCTTCTCTACCCAGTTTGAAGGCTGTTATCGATGGGCGGGGATCCCCTCTCCGCCAGGCTTCGTTCTTTGAACTTGCCCGGCAGGCTTAAGGCATGCTCTCTAAATTACGAAACCTAGACAGGCTAGAGAAGGACTGTGCCATCTGTATTAAAATCAATTCATTTTGAAAAAGCCAGTTCCCAAAAACAAGCACTTATCTTTGAATGGTTAGATACGCCCCATGTTCAAGAATTTTGGGACAACAGCGCCGAACATCGCTAAGATATGAGGGTTTTTATGGCAGGGCGCAAGGGATCTTTAGGCTATTTTGACGACATATTTACCTATGGGTTGGGCAGTATCGATCAAAAACCTATTGTTTTTTTAATGACAGCTCCAGTGCTAGCAGACGATGGCTGCCCTCTATTATTGCAAGAAAATCTTTCAAAAAATGGCCGAACCTACAGCATTTATTTTTGCATTGGGAATGCTAGATCCTTAGGCTGTGGTCTGGCAGCACCTACCTTAGAAGCATTTACCCAGTTTTTTCAAAAAAATATCGATGCACAAGCGGATACATTTTTTATTGATCTGGATGAAGGTAACTCTCGCGCTCAACAGGTATATGAAAAAGCAGGCTTTAAGAGAAATTCTCTCTGGCCCATGCTAAAACCCGGTTATCAAAAAGTTCGGACTCTTCGTATTGGGGATAGTGGCCACTTTGTTCGAAGATACTCAGTACCATATGAGGCGGTTTGTTTTTTAAAGCCCCCCAGGCTTGAGCTGGACAACAATCATAGTCGCTTAAACCTGCAGCAAAAAATATTGGTTCTTGAATAGTTTCCAGTTCTTCTTTTACATCCACACCCGGGATAATGCTAGCAAAAAAATGCTCCAGTACTTCATCTAAAACAATGCCTTGCCATAAAAGCGTGCAATCAAAATCAGCTTGATGCCAATACCGAGGTGAGGCGCCATAGGTGTATTCTCTTAAGAATTTCTGATGAAACTCAAGGCTGGATAAATCTTCTTGAGCAAGGAGCTCACGCCGCTCGGCATCAAGGATCTTGCGTTGAGGATGAGCGTATTGTTGGAAGATTTTATTATTTTGCAAAGCTACCTCTTGATTTGAATTTAGAGGTGTGCCTGCCATGATGAATCCTGCTGCATGATGAGGATATTTTTTGGCAAATTCTAAAGCAACGATGCCAAAAGCTGAAAAGCCAAAGATAAGATAATTCGACAACCCAAGTGTCTCTGCAAGATTTTTAATGTCATCAAGCATGTTGTCTAAAGTGAGAGAGTTTCTGTCTTGCAATGCATATCGTGCATCAAAGTAGAGCTCGGTGGCATAGACTTTGAAATGTTGTTTGAATTTAGCAGAGAGACTGTTCAAAACGAGATTGCCAGTACCCATCACCAAAACAGGAATGCCAGTGCCCTCGATAGTGATGGGATATTTTTTGCCATGAAGGTTGACCAAAATAATTTCTCGGTGAATCAGGCTGGTATTCATGATGGCCCCCTTAAGCTGAAGGCTTTTATTTTGACATAATGCAGTCATTTATGACAGTATATATTTTTGATTAAGGTGCTGCTAATGCTGGTTAATGCAAGCGAAATAGGATTTTTTAAATTACTAGCAGCCAGGCAAGCCGATGCGCCCATTGTAGCCTTGTCTCAAAAATCTATTCAAGAGTTTCGTGCTGGAGTTGAATTTTTTTCTGAATTCACCGGAGTAGCTGCTAATATTCCGGTTCAGGAGGCAAGCATTCTTACCCGTGATGGTGTTCAGCTACCGATTAGAATTTACAATCACCAATTGCCAGAGGAAACCCCGGTGTTATTTTTTTATCCAGGGAATGGTTATGCAGTGGATTTATTTGAAATCAATGCCATCGCGGCTTCAAGGATCGCCCAATATGCTGCAGCAAAGGTTATAGTGGTCAACAGTCGGTTATCGCCGGAATTTTTATTTCCTCTGCCTATTTTAGATGCCTACGATGCCACGCTGTATGTGGTGTTGAATGCGGATTTGTTTCATATTGATCCAGATAAAATTGTTGTGGGTGGGATTTGTTCGGGTGCGCATTGTGCGGCGGTTATCTCTCATATGGCTTGCCGGGAAAAAGATTTTAAGATCCAGCATCAAATATTGTTGAATGGTTATTATGATCTCAGCCATACTTGCCTTGATTATGCAAGTTATGAACAAGAAGACAAAATGTTGACCCGCGAGGTGTTGGCTTATTTGTCTGAAAAGAGCGGTGTCACTGCAGCAAGCGCTCAGACACCGCTGTTATCACCTTATTTTGAAACAGAGCTCACAGGCCTGCCAGTAACAACTATTATTATTGCTGAGTATGATGGGGTAAGAGGCGACTCGGAAGCCTATTATCAAAAACTGCTGGCTGCGAATATTCCCGTAAACAGAATTCTTCTTAAAGGACAAACCCATAATACCTTATTGCTTCGAGCGGCCATGCATCAGGGAGAAGATCCAGCGGCAGCAATTGCTCGTGTGTTGCATGAACATTGCTTTTAAATTGCTACAAGAAAACATAGTTTGTGGCCGCAACTCTCTGGCATAGGCCCTGGCTGGTGGCTTGACATCATAAAATATCTCACATGCAATTTTGCTTAAGGCTGTAAGGGACGCCTAGACTGACAAAAGATGTATTCACCCTGAAGGTTCAGATGACGCTTTGTCTATTTATTAAACCTGATGTTTTTGCCAGAAAGTGAGTTATGGCGCAATAAAACAGGGGTATATGATGAGTGGATCACCTATAAACCTTTACCTTGCTGAATGTAAGGTCCAGGCATCTCAATTATTAAAGTCTTTAACATCAGCTGGTAAAAATATCCAAACAGGTGTATATTGGCGTATTCAAATATTGCCTGAATTTCAAGATAAAACGATAGCACAATCCATCATTGAAGAACTTGTTATTAAGCTTGAAAGTTATATGGAGCAATTGCAGGAAAATCTGCCAAATACTGATTTTTCTAAAGAAGAGAGCATTGAAAATTTAAATGCTTATTTGTCTGATTGCTATATGTTCAAAAGGCTGGTTTAGGCAAGATTCTAGAGGAAATGTTGCTGGCTTTCAAATAGGCCCCTCTATGCGACCGGCGACACTTGGAAAGAAATAAAAGTGGACCTTATCGAAAAATTAGACAGCTAAAAACAGTGAGAAAAATATGTTTTTAATCCTTA
>Ga0302227_10000236_pt1 | contig 57581 bp, 80 predicted proteins | sample II_Palsa_N1_1_FD_193525 | JGI IMG/M metagenome (GOLD analysis project Ga0302227, IMG submission 193525) | Peat permafrost microbial communities from Stordalen Mire near Abisko, Sweden - II_Palsa_N1_1 | ecosystem: Environmental > Terrestrial > Soil > Palsa > Peat permafrost | place: Sweden... | reverse complement strand
ATATTTTTTTTTTTTATTAAAAAAAATTTTTTTTTTTTTTTTTTTTTTTTTGCTTGTTTATTTTAATAAGAAATCTACACACTTGTGCGAAAACCGACCGACGTCGACAGCGCACCTGCGCCCAAAGAGCAAACTCGTCCCGGAGTCCGTGCTGAGCCTTATGCCCAGCAAAACAACGATAATTCTCTATCACCGCCTTCATCCGCATCGCCTACAGTTCAACTGAAGGACACTTCATCTGCTCAGAATCAGAGTCAGGGATCTGGTGATTCTTGCGCATGCTGACCTGTTTATAATTTTCATTTTGCCGGCACCTTTAGAATTTTAATCTGTCTTTCTTTCGTTCTTTTTTTTTTTTTCTCTCTCTTCCAATACGAAGGAAAACGTTTTTGAGTAAATAAGGGATCCTACAATAAGCTTAGTGTACTTCAGTACTCGAGTGATATGCCACCACCACCAACAATGCGGTTGCCTTGGTAGCCAGACGACGACGACGACGCAATGAGTGCAGAGGTTTCATTGGCCGCGACAATGACCTCTGTGTCGCCTGTATTTATATTGTTGCTGCTGTTGACACGGCCTCCGTGTCCTGCAGCATTTATGTTGCTGCTGCTGTTGACACGACTTCCGATCCCTGTGCCATTTGTTGTAGAGTTTTTCTTGATACCCAACTGTATCGAACGAGTTAATATCGCGTAAATTAAATAATAATGAAAAAAGTCAGTACCACTTGAAAGGCAAAATAGGTGAGCACAAAATGGATGCCATAAAATACAACTCCTGCTCCTCCGATCACGCCCATTCCGATCCAAAAAGAGTATGCGTAGTGCTCTGCAGCAGCAAGAAAGGGCCGATTTTAAAGAGATACTTTTTTTTTTTTTTTTTTTTTTTTGGTGGTTGTTATAAAAACCTTGGAACGACTGGATCGTGTTGTCAGTAAACTGGATTGTAAACGATGTGGCGGCAGGGTCCGTAGGATTCGGATCAGACTGGTACAGGACCTTTGGCGCCCAGAGTGATTTTGTGATGGTCCCGCTCGGGTCCAAATAGCGTACGAGCTTGAGTCCGATGTTGGCGTCCCCGTTGTCGTATACCGGCACCCAGTCAAAGTTTGAAGTGGACGTGGTCTGCTCGCTGGACCTATGCGCAGAAAGCCATTCAGCATTAATTATATTGCATACAAAAAAGACGGCAGCAGCTCATTACGAATCGCTCCCGTAAAACTGGACGAGAACATCGTTTCCACTGGTCGTGACCGCCGTGCAATCAATATAGTCGTAGACGGACGCCGACGTTGCACCAAACTGGCTTGGCGTGACTTGGAAGCACTCCTGCAGGGTCGTATTGAGTGACCGCGGCAAAAACAGTGTCTCTGTTGTCTGCTGGCTTGTCATCATCGTCTCGCGCGCAGGGTTGAACTTGTACAGGATGCATGTGAGGTTGGCGATGCCCGAGGGCACGACACTGCCGGGTTTGGGGCACACAACAAACCGAGGAAATTCCATGATTTGCGAGCTGGTGTACACAAGCTCGACGTATGTCGGCTGACGTTGGGACTGGTCCACTGCCACCAGCTGTGAAATCGAAAAGGCAAAGTACAGTACGCTCACGATGACCGCTATGAACGCGCTCACTTGAAGCAGGGCACGTGTTAGAGCGAGCCAGCGTGCTTTTTGTATCCGCGTCTTACCGCGGACATCGCGCTTGGTCGCAAGATCATTGCGCAGACCCATCAGGCTTTTTTTTTTCGCACGACTTCAAAAATCAGAGTGACTGATGATGAATGCAAGAAGTTTTTCTTCGGGCCTTTTTTTATTTTATTCTTATCAGAGCTTCAGCTGTGACATCTAGGTTCGCCACGGATCATCGTCCATGGACCAAGGGTTAGTATCGAGAGCCGCAGCCGGAGTCGCCTTCACGGGGGCGGCAGTGCCGCTCGTGGCTGCGGTTGTCGGGAGAGTGTTGGCCAGCTTGATTGGCTTTGGAGCGCGAGTGCTCACACCCATCATCGAGCCCCAGAGGTTGTCGTCATCGAGCATGCCTGTGGGCACATTAGAAGTTGTAAGATGCTGCTGTGACCGCTAGTTTTATTTTATTTTAGAAAAAAAAAAAATCTATTGTTGAGAGAAAAGAAAGGTTTTACCAGTGCAGGTGAGGTCTGGCTGTTGGACGCAAACGGATTGTCGAGCTCGTACTTGGCTGGAGGAGCAACAGTTGGAACAGGCTTCGGATTAGGCACAGAGGCGGACGACGGCTCAATGGCAACCGAGCCTGGTGCTGGTTGAGGAGGCTTGGTTGGGGTCGCAGTCGCGGCCGAGGTCGGACGTGTCGAAGGGGGCGCGGGCTTTTTGATCACTGGCTTGTCGGGCACAACAGACTCGATTGTTGCTCCCCACGGATTGGGTTCGGACGAGTCGCCCCACGGGTTGTCCAGAACCACCGGCTTTGTCGTCGTCGTCGTCGTCGGCGGCGGCGGCGGTGGCGCAGCCGCAGGAGCAATGTCAACACGTGCTGATGGTACGGCAACGGCAGCGGGGGCAGCCGGCACAGGTGCCGCCACCACAGGTTTCTTGGCAATTTGTGCTGGTGGCTTTGCCGGCGAAGCCACTGGTGCAGCAGCAGGAGCTGCAGCAGGTGATACGACAACCGCCGCAGGCTCTGGCCTCTTGGCGGGCTTCGCAACAGGCTGCACATCGTCCCAGGGGTTTTCGGCAACAATGGCAGCAGCAGGAACAATGTCAGCCTTTGGAATCGGAGACGAGACGTTATCCCACGGGTTGACGTCCTTGACCTTTTCGTGGATCGCAGGCAAGCGCTTTGTCAGCACGGGCTTGGGGCCAGTAGTTTTCCAAGGGTCATCCACTGCAGGGGCGATTGGCTTTGCTGCAATGGGCGGCGGGGCGGCCTTGGGCTGGACGGGTTGCGTGGGCTGCGCGGGCGCTGCGGCGGGTACCGTCGCGGCCGCAGGCGCGGTAGTTGTTTGGGATGAGGCTACAGGTTTCGGCTTGGTTGCAGAAGGCGGCGAGGGCCTGGGTGCCTGTGGAGCTGCTGTCTTTGGCGCAACAGCTGGCACTTGGATCGGGGCGGTTGAACTTGCGGGTTGCTGAGCAGGGGTCGGTTTCACGGGTTTCACTTGTACCGACGGTGGTACGTCAGCAATCGTGGGTTTTGGTGGCTGAGCCGGCGCCGCGGGTTTCGCTGGAGGAGCAGCTGGTGCAGTAGCAACCGGAGGAGCAGCGGAGGGTTTTGGCGGTGCTGGCTTTGGTGCTTGCGCTGGTCGTGCGGTTGAGGGAGTCGGCGTGGCCACAGGTGCTGACGGCATCAAAGGGACGCTCGAGCTTGACTGAAGAGCAGCAGCAGCAGCAGCGGCGCTCCCTGCCTTCAGGGCGACAGACGTCAACGCTGCAGACGCCGCGGATGTCGACGAGGTCACCGGGGCAGTCGTAACAACGGGTGGTGGCGACGATGCAGTCACCGCCGCAATTGACGTGACCGCCGCAGTGCGCACAGGGACGGGGGCTGCTGCTGTGTTTACAGGGGAGACAACAGGCGCTACAACAGGAGCTGGTTGTGGCTGAGGCTTTGGCGGTGCTGCCAGTAAAAACGGGGATTTTTTTTTAAAAAAAGAGGCAAAAAAGAAAAGAAAAAAAACCGATGTGATACCTGGAAGCATGTCACCAAAAATATCATCAAATGCACTGTGAGCTGTGGCCTTCTTGGACGCAGCAGTAGATGTAGTTGGTGGTGTCGCCGGTGAGGGCTGTGCAGGCGAGTCTTTGCGTTGAACCGGCGGCGATGTTTGTACAGGGACTGGGGCTGGAGCTGGAGTTGCTGCCGGCGCCACAGCAGCAGGTGCGGCCACCACAGGCACCGTCGTTTTGGCTGCTGGTGCGGAAAATATATCGTCGTCGTCAAAGAGATCGTTATACTTGTCCTTTTTCTTCCTCGACGCGCCGGTCGTGGTCGTGGTCGTGGTCGTGGTCGTCGTTGGTGCTGATTGAGTGGACGATATGACTGGCGGTGCCGCTGTTGCCGGAGAGGCTGGAGGGAACATTGCCCCGTTGGAGGGCCGTCTCTGCAAGACAACAACAGGTTGGGCATCGTCACTACAACGACAAAAAAAAGCATTAAAACGACTTTTGACGCAACCGAGATTACTTGAAAAGGTCCAGAAAGTCCTGCTTTTTTTTCCTGCCCAACACGACTGCTGGTTTGCTGTCAGACTGGGCGGGCGATTCGAGTGGTGAAGGAGTGACATCCACTGGCGTTTCCGGTTCGTTTGGTTGCGGTTGTGGTTGCACAGGCTGTTCTGGGGCCTTCTTGTTACTTGTTTCCACTTGCAACCCGGGGAGCTTTGCAACTCCAGCGTACTCTGCAAGTTGCTTGGCTACGTCTTCCGTGACGCCTGCCGCGGCTTCTGGTTGATCGTTTTAATGCGGAAAGGACCCCCAAAACCCCACAACGAACCTGTACCCTTTGCGGTTTCGGCTGCAGCGGGTGTCGCGCTTTCAGCAGCAGTAGTCGCAGCTTCCTGCGGTGTGTCCAGAGGATCCTCCTCGTAAAAGTTGGCTGGGAAGTTTGACGGCACCATATCTGGGTACACCTTGTAGGCCGCGTAGCGCTCTTCCAAGGTGATTGTCCTGTTTGGACTGAATCAGTCTCCTTCCATTCGTCTCTCTTTGCAAACACACTGCTTGTCCAGCTCCTTGAGTGTGGGCATGTGCGCAATGACGTGCATGCGATAGCCGGGCACAGATTGCACAATGCAGCCGGTAAAGTCGAGCCGTCGTAAGGTTGGCGCGTCATAGACTCCTAGTTTCTTTGGTTATGCACCAAGCGCGTCAGCGTGACGGGGGGCGGTACCTTCGATATGCGCCAGTGTCTTGAAGCGGTTCCCACTGAGATCGAGCACCCGCAGCTGCTGGCAGTTCTTGAAGCTGCCCAGCTCGTCAATCTGTGGATAGGACGGTGGGCGTCGGTGAGCAAGCGAAAACAAAGCGAGTTCCATTTCTGACCAGTTTTTTCGATAGCGGCAGCTCGCGCACCGTGCGAATGTCCACGGGCTGCACCACAAGAAAGCACGTCAGCGAGGCAGCAGCCCTTGGGTTTTTTGTTGTTTACCTTGCCGAGCTTGGCGTTGATTTTGTCGACTGTTAAACGCATTCAAGCCGGGTTTTTTTCAAAGTTGGCCATCTTTTTTCGATGGGTGTGCCCCGTTTGTTCAGTTGGCTCGCCGAGCGCTATCCGCTGTGCCAGCGCGTGGTGGATGGCTCGGGGGGCGACATCGCGGCGGGCAAGAGCGCGGGATTGTATCCAGAGGTTGGTACGTGTGCCAGAAAAATAAAATCGGGAACCGTCTCTCATTTGCTCGGAGAGAAAAGACAACTTTTACCTCGACATGAACGGCATTATCCACAAGTGCACGCACGGCGACCCCGAGGTGTCGCTGACGGAAGAGGAGATGTTTCAGGCCGTGTTCGCGTACATTGAAAAGCTGTTTTTCCAAGTGCGCCCGCGCGATCTGCTCTATGTCGCAGTGGACGGCGTGGCCCCACGCGCCAAGATGAACCAGCAGCGATCGCGCCGCTTCAAGTCGGCCGTCCAGCTCGAAAAGGATGTCCAGCGCCACAAGGTGATGTCATCCATCGGCGAGGAGCCGCCGCCAAAGCCCGCGTTCGACTCCAACTGTATCACCCCCGGCACCGACTTTATGACCCGACTGTCGTCCAGGCTCATGCTCTTTCTGCAGCACAAGGTCCAGTCGGACCCACTCTGGGAGAAAATCAAGGTGATCTACTCGGGACACGAGGTGCCTGGCGAGGGTGAGCACAAGATCCAGCAGTACGTCCGTGAACTGCTCGCCTCGCGCCCCGCGTCGTCGCAACCAATCCGTCACTGCATGTACGGCCTCGACGCGGATCTCATCGTCCTCGGCCTGGTCTCGCACGAACCCAACTTTTGCCTTATCTTTGAAGACGTCCACTCTGCCCCGGACAAGTACACCGCACGAAAAGAAAAAGAGCATTGATTCATAAAAAAAAAAAAAACTACTTTGCCATAGGCAAACCCACAGCTCCGAGACCGGCGAGAATTTCAGGATGATGTACCTCTCACTGCTACGCGAGTACCTCGACATTGAGTTTTGCGAGCTTGATCGCCAGCGCAACCCCGCCGTACCATTATTTTTCTTTTAATCAAAAGTGGAAAATAATGTTTTTTAATTTATTTTTTTATTTATTTTTTAGAGCAAAATGTCCTTTGACTATGACTTGGACCGAATCATCGACGATGTAGTCGTCCTCTCGTACTTTGTCGGCAATGACTTCCTGCCCAACATTCCCAGCTTGTACATTCCAAACGGTGCTCTGGACGTCATCTTTGGGGCCTACAAGCAAAACATCCATTTGCTCGGTATGCAATTTTTTTTTAATTTAATTTGAAAAAGAAACGTGTAGCTTATTTCTTTCCTTTCAGACGGGTACATCCAGGCGGGCCAGTCTGCAACGTCTGCGGGCACGTTTTCGCTTCCTCGCATCATAGTCATCCTCGAGGCCCTGATCCCTGTCGAGCACGAGCTCTTGTTTATGATGGTGCCCCAAGCCAAGCATCGTCGCAAGGAGGCCAACCCATTGCTCCGCACCTCCAGCTCGGGCAGCGCGGGCTCGGGCAAGTCATCGCCTGCCCTTCAGTTTGCCGACGTCCAGCTTGCCCTGGCCGACTTTGGCGACGTCACGCCCAGCCAGGTGGCCCTGGCGGTGCAGATGGGCAGTTTCAGTGTCGACCTATCTCAAGCGTCGCTTGCCCTGCCTGGCTTGGATGTTGAAGATCGCAAGTTTGTTCTCAAGCTCGCATCCCTAATGCGTCTGCATGGTACACTTATGGGCATCGGTGTGGACATACACGTCGTGCTTACACGCGTTCACGATCCCGAATTGGCCGACGGCGGAGCGTCTGACGACAGCGATAGCGAGGCCAACATCGAAGACGAGAGCATCCTTGAGGCAGACATTGACATCGACGACGCCGCCGAGGTCTCTTCGATCCCCGCGCCTGTCCTCTTGCCTCCCGCCCCAAGTAATGAGTCTCCCCTGCCATTACCAATCGCCTTGGCCAATCTGACCCTTAGCTCTGTTGGAGGTAATCTGCAGTGCTATCGTGCTTTTCTCCCCCCGCTAAAATCGTTTCTAGCATCGTCCTCCATTGAGCCGAAAATCGCACGTCTCAATGCGATCATCGACGCCATCAAGGAAAAAGCTGGCAGTGGCGGCGGCAAAAACAAGAAACCAAAAGAACTGGACAGCCAGTCGGACGACGACGTTCTCATCAATGCGACTATCCGAAACTATTATGTCGACAAGCTGCATTTGCCCGAGAACGACGCAACCGAGTGGATGAAGCAGCGAGACGAGATGTGCCACGAGTTCATCAAGGGTGTCCAGTGGGTCTTGGCCTACTACTACTCTGGAGTTGCCTCCTGGTCGTGGTTTTACCCTTTCCAGTATGCAATTAAAGAAAAAGCAAAATGTCTTTATTATTTTGGGGCGTTGCAGCTACGGTCCGTTCCTTGTCGATATTGTCGACTACTACAAGAACCGTTTCTTCGAACAACAGACGCCCCCACAGACGTTTGCGACCGAGGGGCCGACGTTCTCGTTTTCGTTCAGTCTCGCGCGGCCGTTCCATCCGTTCCACCAACTCATGGCTGTGCTGCCACCTCGCAGCATTCACCTCATCCCAGAGGTGCTTCAACCTCTCATGAGCGAGTCGTCGCCGATCCAAGACTTTTACCCGGTCAAGTTTGCGTCTGACATGAACGGAAAAAAGAAAGACTGGGAGGTACGCTCACTGCGGTGGCGGAATATCTCACCAAAAAATAAAAAAAAACGAAAACAGGCCGTCGCACTGATCCCCTTTATCGATGAAGGGCGACTTTTGCAAGCGATGGCACCCGCTCTAGCAAAACTGTCTGCCTATGAGCAAAAACGCAACACGCTGCGCCAAACGCCGTACATCATCGCCAAAGGGCAGCCAAGGGGAAAGGATCCTTCGACTGTACTCTGTCATGACTACAAGCAGGCGAGTCCCCTGCCAAATATCGAGCAGAGTGCCCTGATCGCAACAAACAATTGGAGTATTTCCCTTCCGGCGGCAGCGGCTGCCTCTGCATCTGCAGTTGCGTCTGCAATGTCTCGAAGCCCTGCTGCAACAATGCCGAGCATCTTTGAAAATGTCAATGTATGTGTGTTCGCAGTTGCTTTTTTGTCACCCTAAATTTTTTTTTTTTTGTCTTGCAATCAGGCGGTCCCCATCAAACCTGCAATGATGTACAAGAACATGATGATTCTTCGCCAAGCCGATAAGCGTGATGCCATTGTGCTCCAGGTATCCAATGACCGGCTCAAGAACGTCCCCACTGTCCAAATTGCGGGCTCCGTTCTCGGCTCAAAGTAATAAATAAATAAATAAAACAAAAAAGTATTTTTTTTTCTAAAGTTTGTTGGTTGCGCGTGCGCAGACTGTACATTGACTGGCCGTATGCCAAGGAGGCTTTTTGTCTGGCCGTCCTGGATGCGACAACCTCGTACGAAATGAATGTGAGTGTTCAAAAGAATCAACTCGAAGTGATCGCCAACGTCCATACGCCTGCTCGTGCGGCCGAGTTCAAGAAACAAGTGACCATGATATCAGGTACGGCTGTTGGAATAAAATTTAACTTGACAATAAATTACCCAAAAAAAAAAAAAAAAAAAAAAGACTCGCTCATTTTCCGCAAGGGCATTCTCTTGGATCAGACAACGGTGCTGCTGCAATGTCTTCCCCTGCTTGGTCTGCAGACTCGAGCCGATGGTTCTACAGTCAAGGCATGCGCAAATGACGAGTCTGTTTTTAAACAATAAAGCAAAAAAAAAACAAAAAAAAAATAGAAATACGCAACAAAGGAAGATGCTGTCTACTGTCCTGCGCAATTGGTCGTCGATCGCGTCGCGATTGAGGATGTTCGCTTTGTTCCGTCGCTCGCACTGCCGTTCCCTGAACGCTACATCTCGCGTTCACAGTGCCTGTACGTGGACCCCGCGATCTACCAATCTGGGGGTCGTATGCAGAGCTACTTTGGCTGCATTGGCACAATCCAGTCGGTCAACCCTGTAACTCAGACGCTTTCGGTCGTCCTCAACGCGACAACCATCATGGACCAGACGTGGACGTTTTCGCAGAACGAAGTCTACAAGCACTACCAGCGCGGCGACTACATCACCCTCAACAATCTTGCGCGAACCCTCAACATCAATCGTCAAGTCCTTTCTGTGGTAATGCACTTGAAAATGATAAACTGTGAGTTCAAAACAAACTGGCAATCATAAAAAGATCACGAGCACCGTCCTGATCGCTCAACCCCAAGGCAACAAGACCAACATTGGTCTCGCGCTCAAGCACTCGAAAAAGGGCTTCAAGGTAAAAACGACAAACATTATTTTGATTCGGAGCAAATAGTTTTTTGAACGAGCAGGTGCTTGGTTATACTGTGTTCCTAGCTCAGGTTGGCTGGATGTTTTCGAGAACCGCGGTGGACCTGATTGTGGCTTACGTGGGTCAATTCCCTGGCCTCATCCGGGCTCTTGGCGACCGTCAGAACAACAACGTATTTGAAAAAAAAATTTTTTTTTTTTAAATAAAAAAGGCTCTTCATTTTTTCTTCTCCCATAGAATGGCGTTTTTACTCAGACCGAGTTGTTTTCCTCGCCTGGCGAACTTTCAGCTGTCATTCTATTCCTGAAAAAGGTGCGGCGACATTCAATTTTGTTTTGCCCTAAGAACTGTTTTTTATTTTATTTTAGCACAAGACACACGAGCTCCGTCATGTCCCTATCCTTTCAGAGGAGTTCACCCTCGCCGACATCCTGAGCATTCGGACCTACCAAACGCGCGCGCACGACAAGCTGAGCCGGATGCGTCCGGTCCACGAGACTTACGAGGGTATTTACCCACACTTTATCCTGCAGAGCCACGAGGCTGCCTCTCGTCTCGACAAGCAGACGTTCATGCTGGGCGATCGAGTGGTCTCCACCGGCGCCTACCTTGTGCCACTGGGTCTCAAGGGTATCGTGATCAAGATCGAAGCAGAGAGCTCATCGTCCACCGCGCCTGCCCAACCCACCATGGACAACCTCCCTCGTGTGGTTTCACGCAAAATCCACGTCGCCCTCGATGCCAACCTTCCGTCTGGTGTTTCCATTGTGGAAGTCCCACCGTTTGCCTTCCTCAATCTGGCCAACACGATTCCTCTTCCAACACTCTCGTACGTGTGCACTCAAGCATTTTATTTTAAAAAAAACTAATAAAAATAGGGTGCGGACTCCGTTGGACATTTTGCAGCAACAGCCTCGTGTGTGCGGTCTCGGGGCTATCGTTGCTGAAAAAAAATAAAAATAAAAAAAAAAGCAATTGATGAGACTGTACAGACATTGTTGCATAACAAGCTAGATCAATTATTGCCTCTCGAAGAGAGCGATTGAGATCGATCGATCCTTCTTGTATTCTGCGGCGAGCACACTCATAAGCTCACCGTTGGCCAAACCCGAGTTATCCCTGCGAACACGGGCCATGTTGTCACGGACGAAAAGCGCGAATCCGTTAGGCTCTGCGGCCTTGCGCGGGGTTCCATCCGCATTACATTTGGCTTCTAGTGCAAGAGCTCCAAAGCACTTGCTGCAACGCGCAGTCTCGACCTATACAGATGAGGAAAGGATTGTAATCAAATGAAAAAATTTTATCTCGATGTACATTGATCGATTTGGAGTGACGGCCGTATTGTTGACCACACTTGGTGCACGAGTACATAAATTTGTACTTGATTTCGTACGAGTGGCAGCGACTGACAATGACATCTGGGTAGACTTTGTGGACTTTGTAAGCCCTATTGTTGTAAAAGAAGACAATACTAAATAAAATAAAAAATTTTTTTTCTTTGTACCAGTTTTTAAACTCTGATCCGTGCGGAGGCGCTTTCTTGAGTTTATCGATTACCCAAACAGCAGCATGACACATTTCATGAGCAAGCGTTTGTCGCAGGCGTGCTGTTTTGTCTGAAATTAAAATATCGATGCAATTAAAAAGGTACGGACCATGGCTGTCGACCACTTTGGTGGACAACTCGATGGAACAGATAAACTTGGTTTCCGAGTGCACATGCTCGGTACGGCATCGCGTCAAGCCGGCCGTCTTGTTCAGGCTGACCGACCACTTGATCTCCATACCCGAGGGCAACTGGTTGCCAAACACCTTTTCGTTGTACTCGGAAAACAGGCGTCGTCCAAGCTGCTCTCGATCGGCCTTAAAGGTCCTGCCGTCGGCACTTTCCAACGTTTTCGCCAGCACTTCCTTGACAGGAGTGTCCTCTTGCTCGTCCTCGTCTTGGTCGTCGTCAGCTGCTTCATCCACGAGCCACTTGCTGCGACGGCGAGGAGGGGTTGTCGGCGGTTCGTTCTCGTCATCTGCCTCTTCTTCGTCGCTTGAAATCGTGTTGATGAGGCCGCGCATCTCATTGGTGCCAGTGTTTGGTGTTGCACGCCTGAAGAGCTCCTCCAGACCGTCGCTGTCGCTGTCCTCCTCGACAAAGCTGTCGTTGTCGTCATTGTCGAACTTGTCGTCGTCGTCGTCGTCGTCGTCGTCGTCGTCGTCCGACTCGCTGCTGCTGGCAATAATCCTTCGGCGCAACGAGCTACTTGTCAACGAGTGTTGTTGTGCCACGTACGCCTCGCCCTCCGAGTCAGAGTCCAGCAGCTTGTTGACCCGACGGCGTCTTGCCGTCGTCGGCATGTCTATCACAAAAACGTCTTACAAACCGCACAAACGTGGTCTCAAACGCACCTGGCGAGGAGTCTACCGTCAGGTCTATGGCATTGGCACTGGCTTGCCCGGGAGTTGCAGGGACCGGTGCAAGCCAACCGTACCGGGTCGCAGCAAGCAGGAAGCGGACGCGGAGAGCGTCCAAGTCTGTAACCGTCGCTGTCATTTTTTTTTTTTTTGAACTCGATCGCCTTTTTTTACAAGTTGACAATTATTCTATCGAGTTCCTTCCCAAACTTGTCGAGCGAGTATAGCTGAACCACACGCTCGTGTCCTTTAGAGCCCATAGTCTAAATAAGTAAACAAAAGAAAATTTTATTTTTGATGTTTTCCGGGAAAGAAAATTTTTCCTTACTTTTGCGTTGAGGTCTCCGTTGAGAATGCGTCCGATCGCTGTGGCAAACGACTCGGGATCGGCTGGGACGAGGAGCCCAGTAGACTCGTGCAGGATGCTCTCGGTGGGTCCACCGCTATTGACGGCGACGACAGGAATGCGCGAGTACATTGCCTCGACGGGAACGATACCAAAGTGCTCGTTTGCGGGTGTGTACACAAGGACACTGGCTTTGGAAAGCAGGAATGAACGCTGTACCTCTGAGAACGACGGGACAAAAAGGACGTTTGCTGTGATGGATGCTTCTGTCGCAGCAGACCCGGGCATCAGGGTCTCGATGGAGAGATCGAGGGATTGTGCCAGGTCTTGCAACTCCTTGAGGTGCTCGACGTTTTCGGGGACACGGTGGTCATATCCACCTGTTACACAGCATGGATTTCATGGTGGGTGGGAGTAAGGAGTGCGTACCAGCAATGATGAGTTGCTGACTCTTCTTTTTGGTCGTGGCGAGCGGGGTAAGTTTTGCAAATGCTTGGATGGCCAACCCAATGTTTTTCTTTCGCTCGAAACGATTGATGGACAGGATGACCGTGATATCCCTGACGAAAAGCAAATGTTAAAGCAATCAGAAAAAGAAAAAAGAAAAAAAACTTACTTTGCGTTGAAGTGAGCACTGAGAGAGTCGTTTGGGGGGAGAGGCAGCTTGCGATCGTATGCGGTAAAGTTAATGCTAGGATAAAGCACCTGCGGTTGCACCTGGATCGATGGGAAAGCTGTTTCCGAAAGTCATCAGGCAATACGGCAAGTCTGTTCGAGTACCTTTCTTGAAGACAGAGCCTGTGAACTTGCTGTTGACAAGGATGAGGTCGCTAGCACCAGTGGTTGCCTCCTCGACCCAGTCGAGTGGCAGACGGTACAGGCTCTTGATCCAGCCGCCCTGCTTGGCCAGTAGCTTGTCAGGAAAGTGACAATAAAAGAGGACCTAGCGAATACGTAAATTAACGGAATAGAACCAACCCCAACAAAAAACCTTGGAGCCACTGAGTCGAAGTATCGGGACAGAGACAGAGAGCTGATCCACAAATAGCACGTCAAACTTGGGATAAAACAGGACGAGAACGATCGACAGGTAGATGTTTCGCACGATGGCGCACAGAAGGTACAATCCACCCAGAATAGTCCTTGGCAGCCAGTTGCCGAGCACGTTCACCTTGAGCGACCCTAGTGCGCACGATCAATCCATTCGATGCGGCTGTTTTTCAGTTGGTCGAATACGTACCATCCCGCGTCTCCGCGAAACAGTGCGCTGGGTCGTGATGCGATGTAAACATGCTGACACTGTGGCCGTGGGCTTGCAGCGCGATCGCAGCGTCCACGACCAACCGCTCCGCGCCACCTGATGACAAGTCATGTGTTGGAGACCAACTAGTTGGCCTGCCGTACCGATGCCGAGGTCGGGGTGCACAAACGCAACTCGCTTCGTAGACATAGAGGCAACACTTACACGTCATCAAAATAAACATGAAAGTAAGCGTCACAACCGACATGGGTGAGGTCGTCACGATCGAGCTCGCAAAGGACGCCGACGTGAGCACGTTCAAAGCAGCCATCGAGGCCGAGGTATACTGCGCGTTTTAGCTTTCCTGTACTGACGCCTTTACAACAATAACAAATAAAGACGCGTTTGCCCGCTGCTCAGCAGTCGCTCTTCTTCAGCGGCCAGGAAATGGCCAATGACGCAGCAAGCCTCCAGAGCGTCGGGGTCCAGGAGTATGACGTTGTGCTTCTGCGCCGCAAGGCAGGCGCTGCTGCTACTGCTGCTGGACAACCGCAAGCTCGTCAACAGCTGCAGCGCAGCCTCGGGTTCCCGCAGGCCCTTGGGACAGGGTACTACGTCAGCCAGTGACTGATTCGCTAAGCATGTCCCTCACCCCCCCCTCCTCAGACTCACGCCCGACTTGCTACGCCAGCTAACGCAAAATCCTGGCATGCTTGAGGAGCTTCAACAGGTAACAGACACACAACAACGAAGACGTTAAATGCATGCGGCAAACAGAGCAACCCTGCCCTCGCTCAGCAAGTGATCGGCCTCCTGCAGCAGCAGATGGCGGGCGCGCCAGTGGCGACGACGATCGAGGACGAGTTTGACATGGAGACCCAGCGGCGCCTCGAGGAGGAGATCAGGACAGAGAACGTGAACCGGCAGCTGTCCAACGCAATGGAGTTTGCACCCGAGGTTTTCGGCCAGGTCTTCATGCTGTACATCAATTGCGAGGTCAATGGCCAAAAGGTCAAGGCATTTGTGGACTCGGGTGCCCAGATGACGATCATGAACCCGGCCTTTGCCGAAAAGTGCGGGTATCCTCTGTTGTCGTTGCTTTTTGTATATGCACTGACTTGTGTTCTTGCGCAGTCTGTCAAACTTTATCGACAAACGCTGGACGGGCACGGCCACGGGTGTGGGTTCCGCCAAGATCCTCGGTCGTGTGCACATGGCCCAACTCAAGATCGAGTCAATGTTCCTGCCCGTGTCCTTTACGATCATTGAGGGGCAGTCGATCGACCTTTTGCTCGGCCTAGACATGCTCAAGCGCCACCAGTGCATCCTCGACTTCCAGGCCAACGTGCTACGAATCGGCACGGTTGCCACCCCGTTCCTTGGTGAGTCAGAACTCCCGGCAAAAGATAAGCTGGTGCCCGAGGAACAGTCCAAAACAGCATCCTTGTCGTCGTCTGCAGCGTCTCCCCAGAAACGGCCCGTGGATGCCGAGCACCCGACTACGGCTCCTCCGGCGGTGCGTTCGACAGCCCCAGCACAGGCGCAATCTCAGCAGCAACCGTCTTTACAGCTGCCCCAACTGCAACTGCCGCCTCAATTCCAATTGCCACAACTCCAGCTCCCCCAGGCTGCTGCCGTCCCTGCTCGTGCGCCAGCCGGCGTGGCGTCAGCTACCCCTGCCCAGCCGTCTGCCTTCCCAGAGGCTATGATCAAGACTCTAATGGACTTGGGTGCAACGCGCGCGCAGGCCATCGGGGCCCTCCAGGCGGCAGGCGGAAACCCGGATCTAGCGGCTAGTCTTCTGTTTTAATCATTTTCCCAAAAAAAAAAAAAAAAAAAAAAGAGGAAAAAAAAGCGTGATTTTTCATTTGTTACAACTACTGAGCAGGGCCACCCATCATGCGCATGAGGTTGCCGATGTTGCCCAGCATGTTGGGCTGTTGAGGCTGCGCGGGGCGGGTTCCAAAGTAGATCTCACCGACTCGATCGAGCATCTGTCCAAACGCAGGGTCCTTCTTGATCGCAGGCTGATAATGGCGTCTCAGGTTCGCAAAGTGCTGTGCCGAGGCCTTTCGTTCTGCAAGAAGCAACAGAAACAAGGCAAAGTTGTACAGCGGGAGCTTGGATGTGACCACCGTTCGAGATCTGCATTTGTTAGAAGACGTTTAAGAAGAACAAAGAGTATTTAAATTCTCTCCTACGTGACCGCCGAGTCGGCCGCACTGCTCGTGGGCACGCTTGACTGAGCGACACGAAGGGTGGGATCCTGATTGTACGTGAGGTTGGTGAAGGCACTGTAGTACGCGTTGGCACTTGCGAGATTTTGCATGTTTAGAAAGCTGTATTTTGTTAATTGGATCGATGGATTCAAAATAGTTTAGACAGAAAGACGCCGTCTTACGCAAGAACCGAACGCAGCAACAGCTCCTCTCGTTCTTGGGGCACCCCGTGGTCAAACATGAGTTTGGCGAGGGTCTCGGCGCTCTCTGGTGTCCCGAGCTGCAAATGTTCGTTCGCGCCAGGGAAGTCGTCCTGCTCCGCCAAGACCTGGCCGATCATGCCGCGCAACTGGGCATCGCCGTGTCGGCTCCCGGTGGTCTTGCTTGCCCATCTAAAGTGGGTGCGACTTGAGGTCACCGACTGAACAAGAGCACTTACTTTAGGGCTGCCTCCAGAAATCGGTCGCGTTGCACGTCCTGTGGCTCATAGTTTTTGAAGATATCGACAATGATCCCTGTATATTGTATTGTAGACCGTTTTGCTTGAGTTTCTAGGGGAGAGAGAGAGAGAGAGAGAGGTTACCGCGTGTCTTGTCGTCCACAGCAAGCGCCTGCGACTTGAACGCGTCGATCAGCAAAAGCGCCATGTCGGTTGCGCTGGGAGCTTGCTTGTGCTTGAGCAGCGCCACGGTGGCCTCGTGCGCGACTCGCAGGGCCTCCTCCGTCTCGCCCTTCTTCAGCAGGCGGTGGAACACAGTCCGGTACAACTGGTTGGCCTCGTAATAGTCGCCGTCAGCTAGCTTCTCCGCGGCTCGTTGTCCTGACATATTTTCAAGGGTCGTGCACTTGCGAAATCAGTTGTGGCCGTGCCTCTTTTTTTGGTGTTGTGTGCAGTGCACCTCCTCTCTGACCTCCCTCTTCTTCTTCTGCCTCCTCGCGACTCTTCTAATGCACCCGTTGACGCGGTAGAGAGGAACCTATTGCGCGGTAGAAAAACCATGATCAAGCCCAAAGTCATCCCCAAGGTCCTCGAGCAGGTGCTGGACCATGACGGCAACGGTGTCCAGCTAGCAATGTACGTGCAGGGCGCCGGTGCTATCTCTCATTGTGTGTGTGTGTGTGTGTTTTCGTGTGCAGGCTGCTCAACAGTGATGGCTCGTTGTTGGCGTTCTCGGGACAGACGGAGAAGGAGGCCAAGGTGTTTGCGGCTATTGCGTCCAACATCTGGCTCACGTACGAGAAGAGCGGCAAGGCCGTGTTTGACAGCGATATTGAGCACATTCTCATACAAAACGAGGTATGGTCGCGCGCGCGCACACACACACACACACCACCACCTGAGAACAATACTAATAATACTCAAATCAACAGAACGGGAAAGTAGCGGTGGCAAAGGTTGCAAGATTGCTCGTCTGCCTCCATGCCTCCAGCACGCTCGAGTTTGGCATGCTAAAGGCCAAGGTACTTTTGTTTTGGATTTCTATTTTAAAACTAAAGCCACACTCTCTCTTTTTTTTGAATAGCTAAACACACTGACTAAATACCTTGACGAGCCTCTAAAGCAGATCCTGTCGTGAATAATTCTGTTGTCTTTATACGTATCATCTTGTCGTTTGAAAGGGCAATCAGCTCGGCAGTCATCGTGAATGAGAAGCTTAGTTTCTTTATTTTACTGGCACATGCAAAAATGAACTCGCAGTGGACGTTTGTGGCTACAACTGAAGCTTTGCAGAAAGAGCCCGTCCTAGCAGTGACAGTAAACGCGCTCGAGGTTTGCACAGACAACGCCACTAAATCTCGCCAACGATAGGTCAATGAACGCAGGATCGTTGTTGTGCAGTTCAAAGGGAACTACCACGCGCTCGACGGGTCCTGCTACCATTCTGGTATTATTTATTATTATTATTATTACGCCGATAGTAGACAGTGTGCTAATCCGATTCACCAGGCGGTCCGCTGGACCTTGGCGAGATCGTCGAGATCGAGGACCTTCCCGTTGGACCGAGAGGGGCAGCAAGAGGGGAGACCTCGCAAGCGTGCATTGTTTGTCCCTGGCACCATTTCACGATCTCTCTACAGACTGGCGAGGGGGTCTACAAGCACATGGATCTACGGCCATCGCCTCGGAAGCCGACACCATCGCTGCCCCAGCCGCCCCAAGCACATCAGCAGAGGCCCAGCGAGGAAGTGTACAAATCCAAAGGCGTGATGCAGAGAGTCCACGAGACCAAGGTCACCTTGGATGGCCAAGTATACGTCAGGCTAGTCCTCGATGGGCCGTCTCTGCCCTGCGACAAGTACTCTCCAAGTAGCGGTAGTACCAAGGCGTCCTTGTAGAGTACGGAACTTTGAAAAAACAAACGAACGAGCGAGCGAGAAATGCTTGAGGACCAGTGGACTGCAGAGGTCAAGCGCCTCAACGCCCTCTGCGACGACACACTCAAGACCATTCGGTACACCGTTTTTGTGTTGCCTGCAGTAGTAGTTTAAGGCAACGCAACCACCCAGGAAATGCGACCGGGCGCGACGAACGGGCCACGACGACAAGGAGTTTGCGTCTGTGATTGAGGCCAACCTGGGCGTACGTACCCACACCGCCACGTACCCCGACTAACCCTCGTGACTGCATTAGAAACTGCACAGCGACGTCACTGTCCTCGAGCAGGAGCTGTCCAAGGCGGAGACAAACAGGAGCTTGCAGTCGGACGAGCTGCGACGACGCGAGACGGCCGTGATTGACCTCATCAGGTACGTGCGCACCAGTACGTATTTATTGTTGTTGACACCACCACAACAACAGCTTCCGGGACAGGCTGGAGACGCTGGCCGCCAACAAGAACCCTCGAAGGACAGAACAGCGCAGTGTGCGGTTTTCAGATACTGTCGTGACGTTCAATGGTGCCGGAAGCAGCAATGCGGCAGCAAAGGTTGACGATGACGACACCGAGGACACCAACGAGCAGCTGCTAGACGTGCAACGCCGCAACATGGACCTACAAGATCGGCATCTGGATGCCCTCTCGGACGTGCTCTCGCGGCAAAAGCGCCTGGCGGGCTCGATCGGCGACGAGCTGGACCTGCAGTCCGATATGCTGGAGGAGCTGGACGAGAATGTACAGCACTCGCATGGCTTGATCAACCGTGCCACCAAGGCCCTTGTGCGCGTGTCCGAAGCCACCAAGAAGGACAGGTTGACTCAGCTGCTGTGCGTCATCATCTGCATCATTATCGTTGTCGTATTTATCGTTTTGCTGGCCAAGTTCCTTTAGCCTCCCGTCTGTGTCTCTCTGTTTTCTCTACGTATCACTTTCTCTAGCTTTGTTTGTTTGTTTCCGGGCCAATAAAGTACGACACTATTTGCCCATGGACGACAGACAAAAGGCGTACTCTAATGACCTCTGTTGGAACCGCGCTGCTGGCGACCCATCGCCGTAGTGCCCTCCAATGTCCTCGATATTGAGCATCGCTGCGACCGGCGAGTTGGCACGGCGTACTTTGGCTAAATATTTCAGGGAATGCCAGAAAGGAACCAAGGGATCGTTGAGCGAGGTTGACAGGAACAAATCTGCATCCGTAAGACGAATTAAATTACAAGACTCCCCCCCCCCCCAAAAAAAAAAAGGCCACCTGGAAAGCCGCTGCGGGGATCCAAGTTATCGTACGGCGAATAGTTGGCCCAGCTTGCCTTGACGCCAGCCTGATCCGGGTAGCCCCACTCATCGTACTCGTGCTGCGTCAGTGGGAGGTCTGGGTTGGTCATTTCAGAGACGATATCCAGGAATGGCGCGTTCAGGACAAGCGCCCGGAAGAGGGACGGGTTCTGATTGGCCACGGCACCTATTTTATTTTGGTGGTTGTTTGGGTAAACAAAATTGATTATTTTTATTTCAAACTGAAAGAACAGACCAAAGAGAAGGCCACCGGCACTGACACCGTTGCCAACAATTTCGCCAGGCTTGCTAATATAGTTGTCGACAAGCCATTCCACAGCCGCGTGCAGATCGCCGATGGATTCGGGTTTGAGCAGTCCACGCCCGGCATTGTGCCAAGCATGTCCAAACTCGCCACCGCCCCGTACATGCACCAGGGCGATCGTCCAACCTGTGCGCAAAAGCAATGGTACCCACTCCTCTCGGAATCGCAAGCTCAGCGGTGTCCCGTACGCACCATAAGCTACAACAAGGGTCGCCTTTGGCCCATCGCCTTGCGTGGCCTTGACAAGCGTAATTGGGATCTCTGGACGTTGGCTCGTCTTGGCGTGGACTCGCTCGACAACACAGCTTGCCTGCAGCTTGCGCAACATATTTGCGCCCTCCTTTGAGTATTCGTGTATGGATGCTCGCAGAGTCGACAGCGACCTGTACATTACTTTTTTTGTTTAGCACTATTTTTTATTTATTTATTTATATAACGTACCGTTGCGGTATCCTGTAGCTAAAGGTTTGTTCGGGCGACAACGGCGAGCTGGTACTAAAGCGAAACGCGGTTGCATTGACGTCTCGATTGATCCCTGGCGTGATTTCACAAACGGGCTCTGGCAAGTGAATCGTGTGTGTCGAAACCGTACACGCAGTAATGTTGTCGTTGCCCTTTGGGAACTCGACCACACGCAGCTCTGGCAGGCCAGCTCTGAAATAATAAATAATAATAAACATTCAGCCCATCACACTTTTCTTCTGGAAATACCTCCGCCCAGACACAACCATAAACTCCCTAAAGAGATGGAGATCTTCGATGATGTGCTTGCTGTCGGTTGGTGAGACGATCGGTGGCTGTTCTTGATTGAATATTAATTCTGTTGCGGCATCAAAAATGAATATTAATAAGATAAAAAGAGTGTGTGCTACCTGGGTCCGACAAAAGGGGAGCCTGCGGGGATGCAGCGATGACATAGCCATCGGGACGGATGACGCCTTGGGACTGATTGGTGATCATAAAGAAAGTGTTGCGGATGCAATCGACGTAGGCTTCCCGTCCCGTCTTGCGAGGAACGAGGATCCGCTTGGTGGCCAGCTGAAAGTCATAGAGATGGACCTCGCTGGACAGCTTTGAGTTGGCATTGATGACGAGGAACTGGTCATCGCGGGTCTTTTGGATATCGATGAAGAACTGCTCGTTGCGCTCGTCGTGTACTAGGACGTCTTGCAAAGGGGACGATGCCACGCGCCGTTGCAGGACCCGGCCGGGCCTGAGCAGGCCTCCATCCGACCCTACCGAGGTGTAGAAGAGGGTTTCGCTGTCCTTTCCCCACAGGACGCTCACAATGTTGCCAACCAAATTCTCCTCGATGGTTTCGCCAGACTCGATGTCGACTACGTGCAGTTGATACCTTTCGTCGCTCGTCGTGTCGATCGACAGCGCGGCCAGTCGTTCATCGGGCGAGATGACCATTGAGCGCACGTTGGCATAGTCGAATCGATGCAGCAGAGCACGCAGGCTGACGATTACCTGGCTCGATCCGCCCGCGACTGGCCGTCTGCACTCGCTCCAATACTCGCCGTCTTTCTCACGGAAGTATTCGTATGCGCCGATGCGCTCCGCCGTCACGGCGCCGTGCTGTTCAGGGGGGATCAAGGCCATCATGTCATGCAGGAGGGGGCTTTGGAGGACCCCGAGCCTTCGCTTCCAGTACAAGTCGGTGTGGGCTCGCTCGTTTGCGACATAGTTGCGCACACGTTCGTCATCAGGATTGCTCATGTACTTGAACGGGTCCTGCGGTGGAACTGTTAGGGCGAAGCGCCAGCTGTAATGTACCCTGTCGAAGACCAGCGACGGCGGTGCATTTGGCGGCCGGCGATGTAAGAGGGATGTCAACCTCGCAAGTCTCGCCAACAGTCAAAAAAAAAAAAAAAAAAAGACTGAAAAAAAAAAAACTGAAATCCGGGCCATTCTTTTTTTCTTCAAACTGAAAAGGTCTCGATAGCCACGGTGACATCGTCGTCATCGACAAGTATCTCGGGCGTGGTGAATTGCACGGTGACGGACCAGGAGCCTGTGGCACTGGACGTGGGCAGGGTGAACTGGAACTGGTTGGCCAGTTGCGTCTGGACAACGCCATCGTGAGTCCACCGGGACGTGTACAGTTCGCCGGGACGGGCGCCGCCGACACGGAACTGGGCAAGCGGGACAAGGTCGAGGGTCACAGTGGTCTGGCCGCTCACGGTGGTGACATCAATGTTGTCGATGAGCGACATTTGGTCGAGGAGATGATACCACATTCCCTCCTGATTTTTAAATTTTATTGTAAAATAAAAGTTAAAGAACGTACGATGCAGGGAGAGCAGAAGTCGACGGAGGACATATTTCTCATGAGACACTTTTCGTTTCCGGGCCTATAACTATGTTTTCCCACATTTCCCCCCGGTTAGTAAGTAAAGGAGTCAGTCAAAAAAAAAAAAAAAAAAAAAGTTACCCAGCGAGACCACCGCTCTGACGCCACGTGGGGAAGGCGCCGACGTATTCGCGGTCATGGTAGACAAAGAGCGACTCATTCTTGAATTCGTGGACAGTGACAGAGCACAGTTGGCGGATCTGGTCCACTTCCGGAGGGAAGCCGGCCTCAAAAACGAGCGTGTGCGAGCCCTGCGCGAATCCGCCCTCATAGTAGTACTCGTAGAAAGTGCGATCGAGTTGGTACTGCGAATTTGGATGCAAGAGAATAAGTAAACACACAAAAGGAAGAAAAATAAAAAAAAAAAATTGGTACAGTCGTGTTCCACGGAAGCCTGTTGCCGTCGAGCGTGATGACGAGCGACTCGTCGGTCTCGCAGCCCGAGACGGTGAAGCGCATCGCCCATCGATCGTACTGGCCATCCGATGTGAAGGGAATGGTGTAGGCTCCCTCGGCGAGGTCGTACCAGGCGTAATCCTGGACGCGGATCTGGGCATCCTCGGCACGAGTTGGGATGCCGGGGTTGGTGAGCCAGTGGCTCCATTTGACATTGAGGGTGGGGGAAGCATTGACACCGCTGTAGACTGATCCGCCGTCATACTCCTCACCGACATCGATCAGGTTGTGGCCAAGCTCGTGGCGGAGCACAATTGTTCCACTTGTTTCCGAGCGGGTCGAGATCGTAAACTCTCCACCGAGACCACCGTAAAACTCGTCGTTGCCGATCAAGCTGGGGAAATCGCAAGCTGACGGACCCGTCGCCGTGCAAGCGTCACGGGCAGCCAGTGGCTTGTCACAGTAAACACCGCGCAGCTCGGTGCCGTCGCGGTAGAGACCTGTTGGTTCATGAATTAAAAAATTTAATTCCTTATTTTTTTTTTTTTCTTTCTTGCGCACCAAAGGCAGTATTCTTTGGTTGGCCACCCACGCCGATGCCAGACTCGACACTCTCGCGGAATACAGCCCAGATGTTGAACAGGGGAAGGTGCGAAAAGAACGTGGTTGAGGCAAACATGTCGTCCGTCAAACGCCGCATATCCTCGATGAAGCGGGTGCGCTCGCCCAACTGGTAGCCGTCGCCCATAAAGACAATGTCGATGCGATTGGCCGGGTCGCCACTCCTGATGATCTCAATCTACAAGTTTGTACATATTAATAAAAGATTGGACAGCCGTCAGCGATACCACTTCGTCAGCATCGTCGGCAACGGGCTTGACGTAGGGCACAATGGTCTTGCAGCCCTCCTTGCGCATGGCGGCCTGCTGGAACTCGCGGCTCTCGGCGCGCTTGCCGTACATGGCGATGATCTCGCCGTCCTGGTGAGGGACCTCGATACCTTCATGCTCGTGGTGTGCACGGGCAGATCTAGGACGCAAAATCAGTGTTGGTCCCCCGCACCTTTCTCCCAGCAGTACCGCACAACATGCAGGCCCGTCTTCTCAGCCTTGCGGCGCAGCTGACCAAAGCCGTCCTCTATCACCGTGCACGTCTGTTCCGCTCTGCGTGAAATAAACGCGAGATAAGACGACAAAAACAAAAACAAAACAAGGTTTTTTTATTCAACTCTGTACTTGAGGAAACGGAAGGCGTAAGTCGGGGTCTTGTTGCGGTTGAGCACCGACGCGCCGTTGGCCAGCGCCGCCAGCACGACGGCAACCAGCAGCACCAACGACGAGCGCTGCATTGTCACGTGGTGTGAAAATAACACTGGCCATTTTAGTGTGTGGGTCTACCTATGACAGCGTTCCTTCCACCCACGCTGCTGGCGCTGTTTGCGCCGCGCCCGCCGCTCATCAAGGTGCCGCAGCTGGACCATGACCCAAAGGCACGGCGTGGGCCAAAAATTACTGGCCTCGCTGGGTACCTCAACGAGTTTGAAGACGCGGCGGCCGCCGAGGCGGCCAAGCGAAAAGAGACTACCTTTGAGACGGTCGAGCAGCGCCGTGCCCGTGTGGCAGCAGAGCGAAAGGTATGTCGACGTGCGTGTGTCGTGTTTACTGACCCTGTATCCTTGTGCTCTTGCTCTCTCTGTCTCTCTCTCTCTCTTTTTTTTAAAAATCCCTGATTTTTCTCGACCTTTTTTTTCCATGTAAAAGGCAAGAGCTGACGCCAAGGTCAAAGCCGAACTGGAAAAGTGGGACCCTGCCAACAACAGCCAGGCGACATCTGACCCTTTTAGGACGATCATCGTCGCGCGGCTGTCGTACGAAATCACGCCGAGCCGTCTCAAGCGCGAGTTTGAGCAGTACGGCCCGATTTCAAACGTGCGCATCGTCAACGACGTCAAGACCAACAAACCGCGAGGCTATGCTTTCATCGAGTTTGAGCGTGAAAAGGACATGAAGAGTAACACCGTGTGCTCGTTCCCCCTTACTAACAACCATGTCGCACAGATGCGTACAAAAACGCCGACGCCAAAAAGATCGAAGGACGACGTGTCGTGGTCGATGTCGAGCGTGGCAGGACCGTCAAAGGTTGGAGGCCAAAGCGATTAGGTGGTGGCTTGGGTGGCACGCGCATTGGCGCTGAAAGGGACAACCAGAAGAGCTCTGGACGCGATCCTCGCACAGAGGAGCACTCGGGAAGGTAAAATGCTTAACCCAAAAGGTGGGGAAAAACTGACTGGACGTTGTAGCAGCGATCGCCGTCGCAGCCGTAGCCGTAGTCGCGACCGTGATCGTGAGCGACGACGAAGCCGCAGCCGTGACCGCAATCATGACCGTGGCAGTGATCGAGACCGTGAACGTGATCGCGACCGTGACCGTGACCGCGACCGTGACCGCGACCGCGACCGAGACCGAGAACGTGGTGGTGACAGGGACCGCCGTGAGCGAAGCAAGTCTCCGCGTCGCCGTGAGCGTTCAAGAGAGCGCCGTCATTGATCCTCGACGTAGCAGCAAAATCTTTAATTTTTCTTCCTTCTTCTTGTTTTTTTCTTTCAACTCGGAGTATTTTTTTTTTTGTTTACACACTATAGAGCTCGTTTAAAAGTTTAAAGAACCTCGTTTAAAAGTTTAAAAATTTTATTTTAATTTTTCAATACGGCGGCGGATGCTGAAGGGGGTCAAGCTGCTGTCACCCATCGCAGGCTCGTTAGAGTACGGTTCGTTTGCGCTGTGGCGATGGTCGTCCCATGCAGGGCGCGCTGCCCATCTCCTGCGCTGGTCGGAAATTGCGCAGGGCCATAGACACGTGCTGAACCGAGGCCTGCCCAAGTGCTTGCCGGTCATCGTGGCCTCTGAAGCCTTGCCAGCCGACGTCTCGCGTGTCATCGAGGCGCCACAGCTGCTCGATCCGCTAGGTTCGATCCCATTTGACGACGGCAAAGCCGACTGCGTCGTCGTGGACCGAGACGGCCAGCGACTCTTCTCGGTACCCCGTGCCGTCGCGACTACACCAAACCAATTCCAAATGATTGCCGCAAGTCTCGCCGACGAGTCCCTGGCTCTGGTTAAAGGACGATCGTTTGTGGACAGTATGGCTGCCCTCACACACAGCTCGTTTCCCTCCTTTGCCTCTCAACTGCTGGCCCACAGTGGTACGGTCTTTTTTTATTATTACAAGAAAAAAAAAACATTTTTTTGAGTACGACTTGGCATAGAGGGATGGTGCGACGTCAAGGATGGCAAGCACATCGTCATAGCCGACACCCCTCACAATCGGGTTCACATTCTCAACATCGCGGACACTCGGCGGCCGTCTGTTCTGGCATCTGTACGGTTTTATCTTAGCAACTTTCTAAGCACTCTTTTGCATAGATTGGATCTGGAAGGCCGGGACTACGAGATGGCGACCCGTACTCTGCGCGCTTTCACATGCCAACCGGCATCACAATGGACACTGCTGATCACTCTGTCCTCGTGTGCGATACACTGGTAACAAGGGAAAAATGTTTTCCTCCTTGTGTTTTGACGACAGCTGCTAGAACCACACGATCCGCAAGATCAAACTCGACACACTGCAAGTGTCCACGGTCGATGATATTCACCAACTAGCCGCGTCGCAACCCGAACAGCACGGCTGGTTTGCGTCGCTCCTCAACCGCTTCAATATTTCCTATGCGTGGGCAAGCTCTAGATGCGAAGCACCGCCTGATCACTTTATCGACCTTTCGTTGGAGCCAAAGGCCTCGCGACCCTTGCTCCCATATCGCGTGAGCCTCTCGCCTTCCCAGGCTCTTGTGATCTCGTCTCTACGCGATCACGAAGCGTCTGATTCCGAGCCTCCACTTGCTCTCGGCCAAATCGAGCCCAACGATCATCTTCTATTCCCCCTTTCCGATGCGGTACCAACTTGGTACTGTAAATTCCTTCTTTGTGCAGTTTATTTACTGTGCTTGTAGGAGGACCGGACACACGTTCCAACATTTTCATGTGTTGCCGACGACCACCCTCGTACCAGACATCCCATCCGCAATCGGGATCACCTTCAACTTGCCAAGGAATACCCGACTTGCAAAGCCCATTGTCGTCCTACAAACACTGTTGGAAGGTTCCGTCGTCGAAGCCGACGCCAGTCGACATTTTTCGGCCCCCCAAGTAAGCCTTCGCCGTTTGCCAAAAAAAAGAGAAAAAAGTTTATCCTATTTCTTTTAGGTGGACAAAAGAAACTGGGACCAAGAGTTTATGGCCGTGAAAGAAATGATCAGTTTAGATGAACAGGCCGCGCTTTTACAACAGCAGAGTGGCGGCACAGATAAAGCGAGCATCGAGGGCGAACTAACTGTTTCAACCGCATTGCAAGGAACGACTGGTACGGCAAAGGTCATCTGGGACGTTGTAATCTGGCTTGCAAGCGAGAACTCGGATGGGATCCACTATACCTTCCTTCGCGTCATACAACCAGTTCGGTTTGCGCACGGATTTCCCAGTTTACATACTGCAAGCATCCAATTGTAAGACATGTCACATTGTTTAGGGGGAAAAAAAAAATTATTAAAATGCAGATGCCACGGAAGGTGACGGGGAGGGAGCGGCTTCCTCTTCTTCGTTCACCATGGAAATGATTGTGCTAGTTGTGCTCATGATCATCGTGACGAGTCCAAATAGGAGCAAAAACCACGCCGACACGTTGCGCACGTTGAATTTTGGCAAGCGCATGACCTACGTGATGGAAAATAAGAAGGGGAATTTTTTTTTTTTTTTTTTTTGTTTGGACCAGGCGTACATAGATGTAGAGGATGGAAGGGAAGAAGTATGATATGGCCACCGCCCAGAGACCACCAAAGAGGCTGTAGACGATGCCGAGGTCGGTCACAAAACATCCGATCGTTTGGAGGATCGCAAAAAGAACAAACGAGACGAGAACAAAATTGCGTGTGGACATGGGCTGAGGAGGAAAAAAAGTTTGATCCTTACTGAAAATCGAGATTATGCCAAATACCTTGTCCTGGCTCTCCAGGTCGAGCACGCGAGCGCACGCCATGCGTACGACCATGAAAGCAAAGGGGAATGTGAGTATCATAGTAATGGCGAGGGCGATGCGAGCAATGTTGATCACCAAGTCGTCGCTAGCAAAATTATTGAGGATGTTTGGCTATTTCAAAAAAAAATTTTATCCGTGAATAAATAAAATAAACTGTTTTTTTTTTTTTTTTAAAAAAAAGCACTGACCTCAGTTTCAGACCCAAATGCGCAATATCCGATTACTGCAAAAACAACGCAAAGAATTGTGGCAAGCCCAACACCGCCACTCGATGCCATGACTGTATGCGAAAAACGAAGCAATAAATTTCTTCCTTTTTTTTTTTTTCAAAAAACGAACAGAAAACATACGCCAGTTTCGGCGGGAGGGCTTGGCCATACTTCGATGAAGGATAAAGCTGGCCTGGCAGCAAACGTACGCAAACGCCATTGTACCGATCGCGGGGAAAAAGTCCTTATTTGCAAATGTGTAATTGATGGGCTCATCGTGTGCATATCGGGGGTCGGTGTAGCCCTGGATGCTGATTGCGATCGTGATGAAAAACACGCACGTGATGGACAGAATGGAAACAAAGCCCAGCCTGCCAACGTCACGGATGAGCGTGAGCGGGAAGATGGCGATGACTCCAATAAGCAGGACCATGATCTGACGGTTGGCGAGGATCGAGTCCTGCCCAACGTAGTATCCTAGGACAGAGGGCACGGTGTCGCCGATGATGACTACGTATGCCCCCAATTTTAGAACCGAACGTAATGTCGTAAACTTTGAATACCAAAGTACGACAAGCAACCACCAGCACTATTGAGCATGAGGGTAAGGTTGGCAACGACGAATCCGATCTTGCCAAAGACGTGGCCAAACACATCGGGGTACTCGTACTTGCGGGTGAGACGACCGACCACGAGCAGAATGTCGAGTGAAAACTCTGTGAGGACACCGACAAACACGAGCAAAATCAACCCCAAGCCAAGTCCCGCCTGGTTGAGCGCCGATGGCAAGCCGATGATGCCAGATCCCACGACGGTGTTGGCCATGTTTGCGATCGTGAGCGGGACTATGTCCATGTTTTTACACAAAGAAAGCAAAGAAAAACAAAACAAAAAAAAAAAAAAAAAGCACGTACTGGTCGCTGTCCCTGGCTCGAAATCAGCCTCCTCGCCATAGTTTTCGTTGGGGACCGCATCCGACGAAAGCAGCCTCGTCTTCTCCGTGATCGGGGTCGTGGGCGACTCGGGATAGTCGGGATTGAGGCTCCCAGACCACGCGTGCGGACCAGGAGAGCTCATTTTTTATCTGTCGTCCCTAGGGTCTATTTCAGAAAATGCAAACCGACCTTGTGGTACTGGTGTTGCTGGCGCTGAGCGTCACCGGCACGGCAGCGCACGCGCCGCGGGCTATCCCCATGACGCGAACCGTTCAAAAGAGGAACGTCGACAAGCGCACAACGCCCGAGCAGCTGTCGGGTAAAAAAAACAAAAAAAAACAACACAGAATCTTCCTCCAAACCACCTACTACCCTGACAAGGCTGCGAGTCGGTGGATTTTTCAGTGCAGATGACCATTGGGCAGGGAAGCGCGACCCAGACGTTCAACATGCTCGTTGATACAGGCTCGTCTACGCTGGCGGTGGCTGGCTCGTCGTGCACGGTGGGGTGTGGCAACGTGTCGCCTCTTTACCAGGAGTCTACCCACGCGGACAACGGTGCGACCAACACCCAGTCTGCCGTGTCGTCGACGTATGGTGGCGGCACGTCGTGGCAGGGATACGTGTGGACAGACACGGTGACCCTGGCTGGCTTTACCGTGAGCGGCATGGCCATTGCGGTACAGACGTCGGCCGACCAATTTTACAGAACTGGGTGCGCCGGTCTTTCCTCATCCCTGTCCAACAACCAGGGAATTTTGGGGTACATTCCACTGGGCCGGAGAATATCTCTTTTAAAGTTTGCTGAAATGAAATTTATCAAAAAATAGCATGGCATACTCTTCGATTACTGTGACGGCTGCCGACGGCACTCCCACAGATGCGTACCCCTCTGAATGGGAGTCAACCTACGGCAGTAGCCTTGTCTTTGCGATGCTCATGTGCAGCACAGAGGGTTACTTGTATATGGACGGCATCCCCACTTCGATCCCCTCGCCAGTGTACGTCCCGATTGTCAGCCAGGTACGACAAATACCCAACTTTAAAAAAACAAATTAAAAACTATTTGCTTTTTTTTTTTTTCCAGAGCTACTACGACATCCACATCCAAGGCTTGGCTCTAACAGACTCGACCGGAAGCACCATCGTTGCTCCCCTTGCCTCGTCGGTGAATGCCTTCAATGCTGGCCCGATGATTGTCGATTCGGGCACAACTCAGTTCACCCTGCCACAGGCCGTGTATGATCTGCTGTCCCAAGCCTTGGCGAACGACAGCGCTTTCACGAGCATCTTTGGTAGCGACTATTTATCGACTGGTAACTGCCAAGAAGTCACTGAAAGCTACAACGTGACCTACCTCAACTCGGTCCTGCCCTGGCTGCGCGTTTACCTGGACGAAAACCAGTCGCTCCTCCTCCCGCCCGTGTCATCGTACCTCATGCTTACTCCCATCAGCTCGGGCGCATTGCTGTGTCCCGGCGTTGGCGTGGTCTCTCACGGTGCCACCATCATGGGCTGGTCCGTCCTCAACAACTATCTCGTCGTGTACGATCGCTCAGACGCACAGTTTTCGGGTGGCGCCATCGGCTGGTCCACTACAACCGAGTGCAACAGCGGCGACCCGATTCTCGCAATGAACGCATTTGCGACGATCCTTGCCTATGATACCGTCCCCCCAGGCGGTGTTATGGAAGGCAGTGGTACGAACAGCGGCAGTGGTACAACAAGTCTGTTTGGTATGCCACTGGTGAACGCGATTGCAATCCTGGTCGGAGGCATCGTTGGTCTCTGCGTGCTCTGTTCCGTCTTCAGTTGGTGTGTCCGATCAAGCAGTAACAAGCGCTCGGTGGTCGTCCGCCAACAGGGCGTCACCGTCGTGTACGCAAATGCTACGCCGAGACAGCAAGTGCCCATGCAACGCATGCCTCAGCAGCAAGCCCCCAGGCCGCAACAGGCTAATAGCCTCTCTCCCCCTCCTCCTTACTCTCCCTATTAGTTCGCTGCCTGAACAAAGGAACAGTACTGTTTTTATTTTTATTTTTTTCCCATCATTCGTTTTTTTTTTCTGCATTTGAGCATGTGGTTAAATCTAAGCAGTTTTAGGAGTGTGATCTAACTGTAGGTTGATTTGTCCAAGTCTTTTGACGACGATATCGGCAACGACGTCTGGGGCGTAGTTGGCGACCATGTCCTTTCGAGCCAACTTGCCTTTCTCTGAAGCGGAAAAAAAAAATTTTTTTTCTTTGCATTTTTCATTCGAGTTTTTACCTTTCGCTTCAGCTGGGTGGCTAAAGACGTGGCGCATCAGACGCTGCAACTCAGGAACGGAGGGGTTTGCCCATTTGTGCTCCCGGAAAGGCCCCTTCTCGATTGTGGAGAATCCATCAAGGGCAAGTGGGTAGCTGCGAATAAATTTTGTTTTTAGTTCAGTGTTGGGATGTCGGCTTGCCTATTTGATTCAGTCATAAATTCTGTGGGGCCTGACCAGTTTGTCGCGATGATCGGCAGTTCCATCGACATGGCCTCGACGTGAGGCCGACCCCAACCCTCTCCTCGGCTGGGAAGGACAAACACATTGGCTGCTGCATACAAATTTGGCAAGAGCTCTGTAGGGATGGGCTCATCCATCACCACCAAGCGAGCGCGTTGTTTCTCCTTTGGAACGATCTCTGTGAGAAGTAAATTTTAAATAAAAAATAAATAAATAAATTTTCTTTTTCAAATGTACCCTGCATGAAGCCCTCGATGCGCGTCTGAATGCTCTCGGTGTTGTGGTATGGGTTTGTCTTGAGGTACAGAATGACGTTGTCTGCGTAGGAGAACTCGGTCAAGTATGCCCTGAGCAGCAGATCCCATCCTTTGCGGTCTTCCCTATGTGTTTTGATTACAATGCAACAATGCAACAATCCAAATCAGAGCAATACTCCAGTAGCGTACCACTTGAAGATGCTAAGGAAGCGAAAGAGCTGCCTGTTGGGATGATCATCATCGTCGCGTTCATCGGCAGGCAGGTCGAGTGCTTTGCCGACCACGCGCGCCGGACTGAAGAATTCCACGTCCACCGGTTCGGGGATGACAAAGAGCTTGCGGCGGTCCACGCCACTGGATGCAAACGTCTCCACATGGAATGCGGTGGGGACCCAGATCTCGTCCATGGCGTTGCAGCGCTGGGCGTGCCCAATCGTCAGCCTGTCGGTCTCAAACATCGTGCGACCTATCTTGTACAGTGTGGCTCCCGATGGTGGGCACAGCGACGTCTGATACAATGCTGGGTGCCACGCCCCAGGCTCAGAATGGCACACGACAATGCTTGGGTTGTGTAAGTATCTCTTTCCGAAGTCAGCCTGCGCACCTACCTCTGACGAGGGTCCGCTGGCCGTTGATAAGCGTCAGCGTATACGGCCTGCACAGATTCGGGTAGGCCACGGACAAACATCGGGTCGATCGAGTCACCATGTTGCGACGTCTTTAAATGCACCCGGTTGTGCAACGCGAGCATGAACGAGAGGGCCTCGCTGCTGTAGCCGCCGCCCGACAGGAACGGCGCAAACCACCACAGCAGGCGCATCTCATCCTTTCGCTGCTGGATCGAAATCGTGTCGTATTCCTGGTAGAGCACGAACGCGATCGCGAGCAGTGACACGACGAGTTTGTCCCACAACAAACAAAAACAAAAAAAAAAAAAAAAAAAACTTTTTATTTTTTATTTTTTATTTTTTCATTGAAGCATTCGACATTGTCAGATGGAAGAGGGCTTGAGAACAAGGGCAGACCGAGAGGGGATGTACACCTGGATGGAGTAACGGCGGCCGTCAAAGCCAGCGTCGGACGTGATGTACTCGGAGGAGGCCAGGACGTGCTCGTCGCCACCAAAGACCTTGCTGTCCGTGTTGAGCACGATCGTGTACTTGCCAGGAATGTTGGTGCCAATGGGGTAGTCTGTGAACGACTTGTTCGGGTGGAGATTGAAGATGAAGAGCAGATTGGCACGCTCGAACGCGACCAGCTTGTCGTCCTCGTGCTTGCGCGACACGTACGCCTGCGGGCTCTTCAGCCAATGATACTGGCTCTCGAGCGCATTCATCGCAGCATCAAAGCGGTTCAAAAACTTGTAGCGCAAGAGATCGTCATCCACGAGGTTGTACTGACGCCGCGCATAGTGGTAGCTGCATACAGGCGTTCTTATTGAAAAACAAAACAAGAAGAGAGATAAATGCTTCAATTCCATACCTCTCTTGGTTGCCTTGGCGCGGGAAATCCAACCATTCCGGGTGGCCAAACTCGTTGCCCATAAAGTTGAGCCAACCTTCGCCTCCGAGTGCATGTGTGATCAGTCTATTCATCCATCTTTGTTATTTTAAATACAGAGTGTGCAAAGTACCGGATCAGCTTATGCAGGGCAAGACCTCGATAGATCGTTGGTGTCATGGCCGAGAGCGTAGACATGTTTGTGTACATTTCTGCGTCCATGAGCCAAAACGCAAGGGTCTTGTCTCCGACCAGGGCTTGGTCGTGGCTTTCGGCGTATGCGATCGTGTTTTCCATGTAGCGTCGGTTGGTCAGCGTGTGTACGATGTGGCCCATGCTCCAGTCTTCATCCTACGACACGAGACGTTTCAAACAAAAAGTAAAACAAAATAAAGCACTCACTTTGAATTCTTTCAGGTACTTGATCCACATGTCTGGGATGGCCATGGCCAGTCGATAGTCAAAGCCGACACCCCCCTCCACCACGAGACGGCACAACGTGGGCATACCAGAGACATCCTCGGCGATGGTGACCATACTAGGGCTGAGGCGGTGGAGGAGCTCGTTGGCTAACATGAGGTACACGACAGCCTCTTGGTCGACGAGCATGCCAAAGTACTCGTTGTAGTCACCACTGAAGCCGTAACCCATGCCATGGTGCGTGTAGAGCATGGAGGTGACGCCGTCAAAGCGGAAGCCATCAAAGCGGTACTCTTCATAGTACCAGCGCAAGTTGGACAAAAGGAATCGCAGCGTTTCCCAGTGGCCATAGTTGAACAGACGGCTGTCCCACAGGTTGTGGAGTCCCTTGGCTCCGCCGTGGAAGTAGCAGTAGTCGGTCCCGTCAAACATGTTGAGGCCATCGAGTACTAGGTCAAAACATAATTATTTTTTTTTTCTCTCGAAAAAACTACGTATACCGTTCTTGGAGGCGTGCGAGTGAACCACGTCCAGGAAGACGGCGATGCCAAGAGCGTGTGCCTCGTCCACGAGTTGTTTCAGTTGCTCGGGGGTACCGAAGCGGCTCGAGACGGCAAAGAAGGACGAGACCTGGTACCCAAAGGAGGCGTAGTAGGCGTGCTCCATGATGGCCATCAGCTGGATTGCGTTGTAGCCTTGCTTGGCGACACAAGGGAGGACTCGCTCGCGGAATTCGTCATAAGAGGCGATCTTTCCTTCGGGCGTGCAGATTCCGACATGGGCCTCGTAGATCTTGAGACCAGTCTTGTCTGAAATGACTGGTCGGGGATGGTGGAAGGTGTACTTTTGTGGCGGGTTCCAGTAGACGGCTATTTTTTTATTATTTTTATTTTTAATTTTTTTTTTTAAAAAAAACTGTTTTTTCTTTGTACCTTCGTAGAGGGGGCCGATGGATCGGTCTTGGACGACGCGGACGGCCCAGGGCGAGATTCGTTCGATGCGTTCGCCTTGCTTGGTCACGATGGCCAGTTTGACCTTGGAGTCGTGCGCGATCGCCGGAGTCGCGCCGTTGTCGCCGTGCGGCAGGAAAATCTCCCAGCATCCAAAGGACTGGGCAACGAGCGGATGGCTTTCGCGGTTCCATGCATCTTTTTCAGAGTCAACATCGATGAACGGTTTTCCACAACACAGTGTCACACGTACTAAAGTCGCCAAAAAGGAAGACCGCTGCGGCGTTGGGAATCCACTCGCGGTACCGGATGCCGGCCGCCTCGTTCTGGAAGCCAAACTTGCGGTAGCCCTTGCTGAACTCGAGCAGTCCTCCTTCGTGCGCTTCCATGTCCGCACAGACCTTTTTGAACGTTGCATATCTTTTTATTTTTATTTTTTGAGAGGGGGGTGAGCAAACGGCTTCTTCTCTACCCCACGTACCTTTGCTTGAGGGCCCCAGTAAACGGTCCCAGCCACGGGTCCAGTGCCACGACGGCCGTTCCATCGGCTTCGGCTTCCGTTGTTGTAGTCATTCCGTCGTTCCACTACTTTGAAAAGTGACAGAACGAACGGGGGTGTACGTCAGTCCGTCAGTCCGTCAGTCCGTCAGTCCAGTCCTCCGCCCTTCATGCATTGGTGCCACTCGTGTCAAGCAAACGTCGACGTGACGGCCGACGAGTCGCCGCGCTGCACCCGGTGCGACAGCGACTTTGTCGAGGAGGTTGAGGCCGACAACGGCGTTGTCTTCCATGAGCACGACGACGAAGTGGACGAGCACGGAGACGACAGTGACTTTGACGACGAGTACGACGACGAAGAAGAGTACGTATTACAATGGTACTACTGGGGGGAGGCTGACGATAGTCGACAGGCCGCCACTAGGTGCCAACCCTGTCAACGACATGATTGTGCAGCTGCTTCAGCTCAACAACCAACGTGTCCAAGCTGCTGCTGCCGCTGCTGCCGCCGGCGCCAATGCCAACAACGCCAATGCCGCCGGCGCCAATGCAGCCAACGCCAATCCCAACGCTCAAATCCCACCACTGTTTCAGGCAATGTTTGGCGCGGGCTTGCCTCAAATGGGCTTGCCGGGGGGCGGCCAAGCGACGATTATCCAAATCGGTGGCAACAACGTCCAGCCAGGAGGACAGCCGCAGCCGCCTGCTCCGATCAACGGGTTTGTTTCCTGTTTTTTTTTCTTTTTTCTTTTCAGTACCTCACATGCCGTGATTCCCTTCTAGACTCTTGCAGCAGTTGTTTGGCGTAAACATGTTTGGCAACCCCGTGACGATGAACATGGTTGGCAACCCTGGTGACTATGTGCACGGCCAGCGAGGTCTCGATGCGATTATTTCGCGGTTGATGGAGCAGGAGGGCAAGTATGTTTTTCTTTTCTTTTATGTCAAAAAATATTAAACAAACCATCGTCTAGCCGAAATGCCCCACCCCCAGCTCCGATTGAAGCCATCGAGGGCATTCTTCACCTGACCATTACCCAAGAGCATCTAGGTATATAAAAATGCAACGCGGCTCGCAAGAAATAAAATTATATTACTACGACACGTAGAAAAAAATGCCGATTGCGCCGTTTGCAAGGATGAATTCAAGCTCGATGAAGGAACCCGGCAGCTGCCCCTGTGCAAGCACATCTTCCACGAGGACTGTATCATGCCCTGGCTTCGCATGCACGGGACATGCCCTGTCTGTCGCAAGGCACTCGTGAGCCCGTCAGAATAGAAAGAAAAAAAAATAGACTCGCAAATGTACAAACGACGACCATAGAGAACAAACGACGACCATAGAGAACAAACAACGATCATAGAGAGGGGAGGCAAAACATTTTCTTACATGAGAGAGTGGCCGGGAAACTTGGAGCGATCATGAGGCGAGTCAAGGTCAAGGAGGGGTCCGTTGGCCACGATGCCGGTCGGATTGATGTGCTTGTGCGAGACCATATAGTGCTTCTTGATGTGCTCAAAGTCGACGGTCGCCTGGATGGCTGGGATTTGGTACAACTCTTTGAGGTAGTTTTGTGTGTTGTGGTAGTCTTGGATGCGCTTGAGGTTGGTTTTAAAATGCTGCATGCCATCATGTTTTAAAACTGAATGTCTGCAAGCAAGAGTTGCTCACCAAGACGTAGCAGGCGTCAAATCGGATCAGCGTAGTAAACAGACGCACATCGGCTTCGGTCAGATGCTCGCCAACCAAGTACCTGAGTTTTTTTTTATTTTTTATTTTTTTTTCCAACAAACCTCGATCAAATGCAGTCACGTACCGTTGCTTTGACAAAATGTCCTCCACCTTGTCGAGCGCCTTGAAGAGGTTGCCAAAGGCCTCATCGTAAGCCTCTTGCGAGCGGGCAAAACCGCAGCGATAGACACCGTTGTTGATGAACGGATACACCCAGCTGTTGATCTCGTCAATCTTCTCGCGCAAGGCGACAGGGTAGAGGTCGAGGTTGGGGTGCTTGGCAAAGGCGTTGAACTCCGAATTGAGCATGCGGATGATCTCTGAACTCTCGTTGTTGACGATCGTGTTGAGCTTTTTGTCAAACAGGACGGGCACGGTGATGTTTCCGGTATACTCGGGATTCACCATCATGTAGACCTAGTATCTCGTTAATTTTTTTTTTTTGCTTTTTTTCATGTGAAAAAAAAAAAAAAGAAGGTCACCTCGCGAAGGAACTCCTTTCCGTTGACGGGATCGGGCGTGCACTTGGGCTTGTCGTTGGTAAACTTCCATCCGGATGACTCGAGCAGCCAGTCGACCACGGTGTAGCCAATCACGTCTTCGAGTCCCTTGAGGGCACGTGTGACGAGCGTGCGATGGGCCCACGGGCACGCCAGGGACACGTAGAGATGGTACCGACCTGCCTCGGGGGCGAAAGGCGACGACCCATCAGCTTTAATAGAGTCCCGAAACTGCGACTCCTTGCGAACGAACGCTCCCTGCGAAGTCACCTGCCATCAACCAAAAGAGAAACTATTGCCCCGCCTCTCCCAGTGTCCTTGCTACCTCTTTGGAGACAGACGTCAGCCAAGAGTTGTTCCCTGCAGACATCACGTCAGCCGTCACTGTTCAAATTGTTCCGGCATCCATTTTCGTGTTGTGTGCACACCGTGCATGCTCGTTGCGTGCCAGCAGTGTTTGCCGCCGCTTTTCTGCGTGCGTTGGTTGGTTCTGTGTGTGCGTGGACGGGTGTGTGTGCGTGTGTATGTGTGCGCGTGCGTATGTGTGGGTGTGTGTGGGCGCGTCTGTTTTAATATTCCTGCGTGCCGTCCAACGAATAAATCTACTGTTGTTTTTTCTGAAGCGCGTGAAGGCGGCCGCTTGGGCCTGCCAGCAGGGCCAAGTGCTTTCTGTTCTCCTGGAGGAAGAGGACGGGAGGACAAGATGAAGAAGAGAAGGAGGGGGAAGAGGAAAAAAATAGAATGAGGACGTTCTCCTCCTTTTCTTGTGCCACTCAGCAAACCCTAACGTGTCAAAACTCGAACCTGCAGAGAAGCGGAGAACACGTCTTTGGCAACTCCCCGCCAAACATCACGACAGCAAAAACGGCCGGATTGGAACGACGAAACACCCTGGGCAGCGGCCTGGGATCGCGGCGGAAAGGCGCACCAATGGCGTTGGCTCTGCAAATCAAACCTGAGGAGACGACCGACTCGCACCAGGTAAAGCCAGGAGTGTTTTCAACTTTATTTAACCCTAACCCTATGCTATGCTACCTCTAGTCCCCGACACATGTTATTGCTGGGTCACCTCGCTCGTTGCCATCGGCGTCTGCAATCAACTCTGCGAGCACGCCGGATACGCCTGCGCAAATTCTACCGTTCCTTTTCCTTGGTGGCGAGCAGCACGCATCGTCATTAAAGTGCCTCGAGGACACTGGCATCACCGGTACCCCCCACATTCCGTTTTCGTTGTTGGTCTTTTGTCTAATGATATAAAAAAAAATTATTTTTATTTTTTCTTTCGTACAACGTAGCAATCTTCAACGTCGCGGCCGAGTGTGAACGAAAGCGGTTTGAGGAGCAATTTGACTACTTTGCCCTCAAAGTGAGCGACAAGGTCGAGGAGGACATTAGACAGTTTTTCGATCCGGCATTTAACTATATCGGTGCGCTTGTTTTTTCTCTCGTGGCTCTTGTGGGCTGTGACTGACTTTTGTTCTCCACACAAACAGAGAAAGTCCGTGCTGCAGGCGGCAGGGTGCTAGTACATTGTTCGGCCGGCAAGTCGCGTTCTCCGACGATTGTGATGGCTTATTTGATCCAACACGAGCAGTACGTTGCGTCGTCGCTGTGTAATATTCACCTCGTGCGTATAGGATGCCGCTGCAGCAAGCATACGAGTACGTCAAGAGCAGGAGACGGATATGTCCCAACCTTGGATTTATGCTCGTTCTGTCCGAGTTTGAGAAAACTGTATTGGAAAACAAGCCGCAGACACGCGTGCGCACCAACAACCCTCTCAACGTCCTTATTGTCGAAGATGAGGACAAGTACATTGAGCCGACTGTTGCTGTGGTACTTTTATAAGCAGCCAAACTTGGTTGTCCCTTTTTTGTGTCTTCTCACAGCATTTAATAGGTAACCAACCTGGGGCATCGCTGCACGGTTGCTCGCACGGGAACGGAGGCTGTGGAGCTGGTTGTGAACAAAAACGCTTACGACGTGATCCTCATGGATCTGAGCATGCCCGAGATGAACGGCTTTGAGGCAACCAAAAAAATCCGACAGCTCGAGCTGGAGGTATCCTTCCTATGCAATCGTCTAGTTTTTAATTAAATAATGAAAAACAGGGGTCGGCTCAAAATGTCTCCATCATCATTGCTCTCAAAGGTGAAGAGGATCTAGCCCTACTAAACGAGGATAACGGAGGGCTTCCGCGCGAGATGGATGGTTTTTTGAACAAGCCTCTGAGTTTTGAGGTACGAAGTCGGTGTCAAAAATTCCTTTCAACAAGAACATTTTTTGTCTTCGTTGACAAACAGGTCTTAGACGCAGCCCTCCGGCAACAGCTTCTTTCAAGAAGGAAGTCGTCCATCTATTTCTAGAACCTCTACTAAAAAAAAAAAAATGAAAACTCACTCTTTGTCCATGCTATTTTTTTTTCTCTTTTCTGTCGGCTTTCTTCTTTCCCAATGAAAACCTGCAACTACGTTAATATTCGATTACCCAACCCTTTTCTTCTTCTCCCTCTTCACTGAGGCCACCTGAAAACTTGGTGCCCTCAAGCACTGATCTTTTCTTTTTCCTCTTTTTTTTTTTTTGTTCCTTCGATTACGTATTTTTTTTTTTTCTCCCAGGATGACTGAATAATACATCAAGCTACGCTCGTCGGACGTTCCAGTACACGGTGACCTTTGCGACCATTGTGTTGCTCTTGTCAAAGATCTTGGCTTCAACCTGTACTCAATGTCCCCAATCAATTGTTTGCACTCTCATTTTTCGCACGCCGTACCTGGAACGTGCCCTCCATTTGTTCGGGCGTGAGTATCGGCTTTGTCACGTCGAGCTCAGCGATGGCAGCAACCGTGCCCTTTGCTTTTGCGTAAAAGTCGGTCTTGAGGCTGGTGACGATACCACGCAGGCCCTGCGTGTTCATGGTATCCATCAGCATTAGTCCCGACACGAGCTCCCCCAGGTTGCCCAGCGCGAGGGCGTGGATGCTGTTGAACGGGTTCTTGAGCCAAAAGGACTCGGTCATCTCGCCGCGGCAGTAGCCCGGTCGCAGCTCGCGGATGCGTGGGTCCGTCGATGCTGCTTTTGCTATGAGTGCCTCTCTCGATACTCATATCAGAGGACACATACCAGAGTACGGTGCCGAATAGCGCACGAGGTAAGAGAACAGGTACGGCCCCAAGCCAAAAGGCGCCTGCTTGATGAGGTTCCAGTACCTGACGACGTTGATCGCGCCCCCGCTCGTCTTCTTCTTGACCACAACCTGTTGCTCACCCTCTGCAGGCTTGGTGCCAGACGAGACGACCGACGCCGTCGCCGCCGCCGACGACGATAGCAAGCGGCGGTACAGAACGGGCTCGGCAAGGAGGGTCGACAGCACGCGTCGTGTGGTCAGCGCCAGCATTTTCACGTTCAGTCAAGAATAAGAAACGTTCGTACACGCAAAAAACGATGACGAGCGCTTTGACCCGAGTGGACGTGGACACGGTCAGCACTCTCGAGGCGCAGTTTGTGAAAGAGGTGGCGCAGTCGTCCACGCACACGCCATCGCCACAGACGCTGTTCAACTATGGATGGGTGCTGAGCAAGAGCCCCGCGACTGCGGACGTGAACAAGGGCATCAAGATGCTGGAGGAGCTGCTCGTGGTCGCGCCCTCGTACCGGCGGGAGGCGCTACACTTCCTGGCCGAGGCGCACTTTACCGTCGGCGACTACCCTCGCGCACGCGAGTATAACGAGGAGCTGCTGGTCATCGAGCCCAAGAACCAGCAGGCGATGGACTTGCGCGTCCTCATCCACGACCGCATCGCCAATGGTACGCGCGATCCCAGACTACGCTTTTTTCTTTTTAAAAAAAAAAACAACTCAAAAATGCGGAGCAGACGGAATGGTCGGGCTAGCCATCGTCGGCGGTGTCGCCGCAGTGGCCACTGCAGCTGTGGGACTTTTGGTTGCGGTTCTCGCGAAGAAGCGATAGACTTGATTTAATTTTTTTGTACATAGGAACATCATCAGGTATCATATTGCTAGCCTTTAGGCGGACGCGTCGAGCAAGAGGCGTTTCCGGTCACTCTCGACACAAATATCCCGTGGAGAGGAGTCGACAGAGAGCGAAACGCCCTCATCTTCCTGCTCGTATCGGTAATAGAGCACGGTGTCGTCAAAGGTCACGACGGATGGGCGCTTTCGTTTGCTTGTAGTAGCTTGTTGTGTCTCCATTTGGTGAGGTGGCAAGGACTGGAAATCCAGAGCCATCTGTTCGTGGATGCTCATCGTGGGCGGTAGCAGTAGTAGCTCCTGCTGCAAACGCTGATGATAGGCAGCCCTCTCCAAATGAAACGCGTCGACGTGCTGCTCAAACAGATCCGGCCTGAGCTGAGCAAGCTCTGCACCGACCGGTCAATACGACAAAACTGACACGAACACGCAGCACATACCTCGATTGGCCAAATAGGCAGTCTGCACAACAAGGCTCACCAGTAGCCTGTCATGCTGCGAGCGGTACATCAGCACCTGCTGGGGCAGGGCGACGAGGATACTGAGCAGCCGTTGCCCGCAGTGGCCGGTTTGCAAAAAAGACGTCGGAAACAGAGACTCGAGAATGGTCTGGACTGGCGCCTCGAGCTGTGACGACCATGTCTGCTCCTAGAAACGCAAAGACATTAGGCCTCCCAATGGCCGAGGAATCGTACCAGGTGCGAGAGGATGGCAGCAATCAGCCCGGTGCTGTGGTGGAAGCCGTTGGTGATGCCAACGGACCGGGCAAAGCACACGTCATCCTCACGCTCGGCCACCACAGAATCCGCGCGGTTCTGCAGGAACCCCCGGCACAACGACATCACGTCCTCCAGCAGCCGCTCGTGCCAGCGGTACTCGCAAATGGTGTGGACGCAACTGAGGCAGAGTACGTTGGTTGACGTCCCACCAAAAAAAAAAAGGCGGCATACCTGTGAATCTCCTCATGCGCAAACGCAAACTGCGCCGGGGCCGTCGGCTGCGTCATTTGGGCCAGCAGGCGGCTCAGCGCCGCCTCAATGGGCGCGTAAACTCGTTCATAGCATGGCGCACGAAAGGTGGCGCTGCCAACCAGCATGCTCGCGGGCATAATAGAAAAACGTACACACCCAGGAGGATTAGTTTAGGGGAGTGTAACCGAGATGCCTGTGATGCAGGCGCAGAGCGTGGAGAACGACAGGCGCGACGGCTGCGGAAACGGCAAAATCGATGGCAGTTGATTCTTGAGAGGACACGGTGAAACGACTTGACGTGGGATCGAAGCCGACGTTGACTGGCCGATGGAGGACGATGTGGCCCTTGCGGTGGTCAACAAGGACAATGTCGCCTTGGGGAGGCTCAAACACAATCAGAGTTGACGGGCCGTGTTCCAGGATCACTTTTGCACACACCAGGAGGAGACTGCCGTCGCCAAAGGGGCTGCAGACTCGTAGGGCATGGAGGAGACTCGGCTGACGGTCGATTGTAATCACAGGCACGATCGCCTGCACAGGGTTTAAAAGAGAATTTTTTTTATTATTAAAAATATTGAAAAATAACTTTGTTATTTTATTTTTTACCGTGTCAACATCGTGCTCATCACGCCAGCCCGCGCTCTCCATGATACCATCTGTCGTGCTCGAAACGAGTTGGAGCATCCCGCTCATAGGCTTGGTGAATGCTCCGAGGACGCCTAGACCAAGACCGCTGACGGCTCCCACGGCGATCGAGTCGCTCTCGATCATCCCGAGCAGGGGCTGCTGCACAATGCCCACAAGGCCACTGACTAAGCTCGATCCGAGCATGTAAGCGCCCTTGGCAAACCCACCCACGACATGTCGCGGTCGCGATTGGCGTTGAGTTTGCTGCCACTCAATGTACGGGGTGTCGAACGAGAGCTGATCGAGGTTTCGCGACAGTGAAGAACTAGGCCGGTATAAAGTTTATTTTTTTAAAAAAAAAAAAAAAAAAGCAAAATTCATTCAGATACCAAAGGCCAGAAACAGAGTTTAGGACTCCGTGCGAGATGTTTTGGACGAGGGAGCCAGTGCCCTGGCCGAGACCAACGACAAACGCGCCTGGACCGAGGGCAGCAGCTGTCGAAGGGAGGGCCACAAAATCTCGGATGCCTTTGGCTGCAAAGCGGAAAAAGTTGGTGGGGTTCCCGACCACCTTGAGCGATCCCAAGAGCGAGGGTGCGCGGAGGATCAGGTCAGCGGCGTACTGGGCCCCAAGCACTTCAAATAATCGGACGGGATCGCCAACGAGAGACTTGTACGTGACCACGGGGAAGTAGGCGGGCATGCGCTCAAACGACAGGAGAACGCGCATGGAGGCGACGAGCGACAGCGTCACTTGGATCGGTCCAATGTCGAGCTCGTCAATCGATATTTTGGTTAATCGTTTTGCTTGTTGCTGCTGCCCGTGCGATTCCCGCGCGAAAGGCACCAAGTGGGGCAAAAACAGGCTCCGCAGACGCGCCTTGAGGTGGAGCATGACCTTGTCCTCAACGCAGACGATAAGGGGCTGACATGCCAAGTGGAACTTGCTGACGTTGACGAAATACAACGCGTTTGCGCTCGAAAACGTGATGCTCGCGGTCGTGACTCGCGGCAGGACCGTGCTGGCAGACGTGAGATCGGTCTGGGCCACAATCGGGAACTCGACGCCGGGAAGATGGTTGTAAACGCGCACAAAATCCAGGGCAAAGGTGGCAGTGTGTTCCATTGCTGCACCACGATGCTGCCATCCGACGACAAGGCCAGACAGCTCGAGGCTCACGAGTGGCACTGGACACGCAAATCCAAACGAGTCGTCCAAGACCACAAGCGAGGCTGCCGTAAAGTTGACCCGTGCAGACTGGAAACGGAACGAAGGGGTCCCTGTCGGCACCAAAACGGGCGACGATTTGGTCGGTGAGGCTGGTGGTGCGACTCCCTCCCCCCCATCGCCGACAGCGTTGACAATCCGCAGAACCTGTGTGCCCGATGACCTCGTCCAATGCGCAAACAAGCTTGCTCCAGGAAATACAAGCGGATGGGCTGTCTCCTCCGTCACTGGTAACGAGATGCATTGTTCTCGCGATGCCATGCTGTATTTCATCAAGTTCAACGAAAAAAATATATAAATAATATTTCCTTACGCTGAAAGGGAAATGAGGAGAAACGGCGTTGCTTCGAGTTCAAAGGCAGCGAAATCAAACGGCACGGACGAGTCTGGCGGAAGTGACACCACGGGGCTGGATGCAGAAGCAGGTGAGGATCCGGCGGGCTTGGTTAGCAGGTAAAGTTGGACAGTGGACGCATTCTTGATGAGCAGCGGTGGATCGAAATGCTCGCGGATATCCACGACGAGGCCGCCTGCGGGTGACGATGCGACCGAGAGCATTGCGAGAATTGCTGCGCCAGAGTTTGCGTCGCGCAAGTGCACGCTCCAAGAAGCGATCTTGTGCAAGCGTATTCGGCGACTGCATACCCACCACTTGCTCGCGATGGGAATGAACCAAATCACCGACTCTTCGCCCAAAGCCTCGGTTGGAATGAGCCGCCCGCCTCTTGCTGCGATCGTGTGTATATGCGACTGTCCCAGCGACCCAGACAAATAGAGAGCAAGCTCGACCGGAAGATGGTTGTGTACGACCAGTGCATCGCAGAGCGCGACACCACCGCTGTCATTCCGGCCCACAATCACGTTCGACATTTGCCTGCTTTCCCCGTCAAAGTACAGCGGTGCCGGCGGCTGCTTGTCCTTGTGGTCGCTGTCGTTGATCGTGAGAAGCTCTGACCACACCACGGATTCTGCGCAATCCAAACAAGGGTAAATAAAAATAATTGCTGTAAAATTCAGTTGTACCCGACGACACAGACACCTGCTTGAAGGACCAGCCCACTTGAAAGGAAATGTTTTCAAGAGAGACCTTGTTTGACCAGCCAAAGGAGCCTTTAGACCACTCAAGGGGGTCAGAGGAAGGCCCCCGCAGCAAGTATGTCGCGACAGACTTGCCCGGTTCCACGCGCACACTTGGTTGAAACATTCTGGTGAAAAAAAAAAAAACCATTATACTAACAAAAAAATCATGCTGATTTGTTACCCATCGGGCTTGAGCAGAAGCGTGCGATCCTCTGTCTGGTTGTGAATTTGCTGCACAGAGCCGATGACAATTTCCCCAAAGCCTTTCAGACTTGGGGTGTTGTTGGAAGACGCCGTCACGATCCATGGGACGTTTGCAGGTTCATCCAAACGGCACAGACGGGTCTCTGTCTCTGCTGAACCAGATGCAAGTGGAGGCACCGGAAACACCACACCCTCGCCTTTCTCCTCCACTTCTGCAGTAGTGTCAAGCCCTCTGAGCAGAGACCTTTATACATTTTTTTACATCAGAAATCGACTTTGGAAACAACAAATACCAGGTCGAGTCCAACGAGCCAGACCAGCAAATGGGGGAAGACAAGGCAAGTCGACGGCCCAACTGCATCGCGCGGATCGAAACAGCTGACCACTGGAGTGGATGCTTTTGACCAGCGGCAATTTCGACAATCTCTGTTGAGCAAGAGCTCTGCAGGAAGACTGTTTCGTTTGTAGTGTTTTCAATTGTGACCAGCGGGTTCAAGGAGACGAGGAGCCGCTGACGAGTGCGCTTGATCTCGACGAGAACATCGTACGATTCGCCAGACTATTGTTACATTACTACTCAGTATTTGTACACAAAAAAGAAAACTACGTTACCACAAAACGCAAGATTTTCTCGGCAGTAGATTGTTTCGGGACATTGAGATCAACGTGCGAGCTCACGACTCCGTGCATCGGAATACCAAGCTGAAGAGACATGCCAGCCAAGGACGAACGACTGCTCACAGGAAGCAGAGGGCAGAACTTGCCACTGGGATCGAGCACGACGGGCTGTGGTTGAAGTGGCTGCTGCTTGCTAATCCTTTGCGCTGGAGGAGACCTGTTTGTAGGGGGGGAAGCGATATTTTTAGTACTTCGCGCGATTCGTACACTGTACCAAGAAATGAGCGCCTCCACGTGGAACAATGTATTGTTGGTGATAACGCAGGGTCCGAGAATGCAAATGTGCCTGCGATCGTCGACGTCCTTGATTTCAACGGTCAAGTCGATTCCGATGAGACTCTTGGCCTGCGGCTGCAGTTGTGGGTGTGCCGAGATAACGACGGACGACAACGTGATAATCTTGGGCTTGTCCACACTGAACGGACTAGACCAGACCTCGTCGTCGGGAGAATGAGCTGCTGCGGCCATCTCGAGTGCAAGATTGGAATCTGCAGACCGCGCCATGGGCCAGGAGTAGACTTTCTGAGACCGAGCATTGATGGTGAACCTAACGTATGTGTTTATTTAATTTATTCTCTCTCAACTGCTTTCATTCATACCTCTCGGTGGTGCCAACTTGTCGAACGACAATGTCATGATCAGTCACGTTCTCCAGCAAGTAAGAGAAGGGAACAGACGAGACCTTTGTTTGGGGACCGCCAAGTAAAGCTTGAGCCAAGGAAGAGAGAACGCCAACGCTGCTGTTCAGCACATGGATCTATCCAAAAAAAAAAAAATTTTTTTTTTTTAAAAAAGAAATATTAAAAATGTTTTTCGTTGCCTTCAAGTACTCGACATTGGCATCGAGAGTCACCCCATCTGTGGTTGCTTTTGCACGAGTTTGCACCAAGTGAACAAAGTGCAAGTCGCGGGGGTCCAGTATTTCCAGGGCAAAGTTGAGCACACTCGTAGCGTGCAAACCACCTTGACCAGCAGCTTGATTGAGCACGAATTGGGTCGTCCATTGGCTCGCCTGTGCGCGCAAGAGTTGGTCCAAGGACGCATTCTTGTTACAAAGTACGACTTCTGCATACGGACTAGAAGAAGAGTTGAGTCGACTTACTATATTGTGAAAAGGGCTTACATGACCAAATCCACTTGCAATCGCGGAATGTACGACGGCTTGTGGACAGATTGCAGATCAAAAGCAGACGTCAAAAATGCAGTGGTGGCCTTTTCAAAGTTGTCCGATAGCTTATCGTCATCGTCGTCGCTGTCGGCGTCATCGATCCAGCGCGCACGCACTTCCCGCGCATTCACCAGTCGCAGCTGCCAAAGCGGTGAAGCATGTTGGCCGCTCCTGAAAGGAATAGGCGATGGGTCGCTAACGTGTAAGAGGTGCACAGCCTGCACATAGTTGAGCTCCTCGTGAACGACCTCTAGCGCGATGACGGCATTTTGGAATGCAGCATCGGAAACTTTCTTGACTGTCAAGTTTGTGATTGCGCGAGCCATCGCGTATCTCCATCGAGCGCAAAACTACGATTATTTTGTTAAAAATAAAAAATAAAAATAAAAAAGAAATAAAGTAAAGGTATACGAACCTGGACAGTGTCGATCGCAAGGTCACCAACGCGCAGACTGGACACGTTTTCAAGCAGCCTCCAGTTAACCGGGTCGAGGTCATCTGTGCTCAGATATTCGTCTGGCACAACAGCAGCAGGACGTTTCCCGGACATGGTTGCCTTCCAATGGTGCACCTCCTTGTAGTCATTCAGGATGGCGTGGAGCTGTACCAGTGGGTCGGGGTACAACTCTACGGAAATCGGCTGATCGACTTGGAGCTGCACAGATAGACTTTGCAGTTGGAACGGCGGGTTTGAAGGATAGATGACAGTTCGCAGCAAAAGGTTGCCGTCAATGCCAATTGGAGGGAGAAGCCAAGTCTGCCCGCGACGCTCTGCCTTGTTGGTAAACATCGAAATAGATAGCTGTGACAATGTCGCCTGTCCATGGTGCTCGAGCTGCGGCCACGTCGTAAACGGATCCAGGGATGCTACTGCTTGGGGAGTGGTCGCCTCAGCCGTTAACGAGGTCGCGATGAGGAGAGAGTCTGCCTCGATGAGCAACTTGACTGGGACAGCATCTGTGTTTGTTTGTTTTTTTTAATCAGAGGATCCGAAACACCTTTTTTTTTTACATATACCTGTTTCTTTCGGAGACGACGACAGCCACAGCTCCAAGTGCGCCAATCGTGCAGTCAACAGAGTTGCCCTTCCCACAGAGAATGTTGGTACGCTCGGCGACGGTGCAGACGGCTTCACAAGCGATTGAACCGCATTGCCGAAATAGTCAGCGCCATGCAAAAGTGTCTGAACTGTGGCCGGTGCCAGTTTCACCGAGATGTTTCGATCCATTTCAACCAAAGCCTGTCGTTGTAATCGTCGATCGGCTGTACGATTGTGCATGAAGCTTTCTGAAAGACATGCCCTATTGGAAAAAAAATTTTTTTTAAAAAATAAAAATAAAAATAAAAAATAAAATACATGTACGGAATTACCGAAAAAACATGTGCGACGGCTGGGTCGCAAGCTTGCTTGAGCTAAGGACTTGGACAAGTTCATTGCTGACGCCAGTGGGATCTTTGAGGGCAAAGGCCACGTTCTCTATCGCGGCCGTGACCTCGTATTCACCCGTCGCAAGGGTCCAATAGGCCAATGAGACTTGTTGAACACTCATCACGACGTCACTTGGTGCCACTTTCCGCGCGTAACCAACGTCCTGATTAAAACGTATGTAAAAAGCTTTTTCCTTCCCCCTCCCCCCTCCCCCCCTGGTTGCTACATACCACGGCGAACGAGGCTTCGACGACATCGATCGCAGACTGTGAGGGTGATGTGAACCAGGACTCTTCTGCCAACAAATTGTGCACGTCGAGCGCGATGGAGAGGCTCTGCATGGACAGTGACCACATAGAACTTGCGCCGCCCTTCCGTCCCACGTTGGGGTGAGAAGACGTAGCAGGTGCGGCACGCTTGGGAACGAGATGGGCCCTGCGGACTTCAGGCAGGAACTTGCTCCACTCGAGCAGAGCGTTGATGTGCCGCAACGTGACGAGAATTTGAATCGGCCGAGTCCACGTCAACTCGACGATCGGGGTGAATACCATGGAGACATTGCGGTACAACGGAGACAAAGACATCAGGGGCATGTCTTTTTGAGAAGCAAACGGATGAATGTTACATGTCAAGTTTTTGAAAAGTGCTTACTCGGAGGAAGAGCGTTGTACGCTTGTGGCGCAAAGGCAATGCGCATGTCGACGGGGTTGACGAGGACGCACGACCTCGAAGGAGGTACGTACGCATTCCAGCCCTGAGCAGGGTTTGGTCCTGTGTCACGAGTGGGCGACATGCTATTCGACAGAGTCTTCTTGAGCTCTTGTCGGGAAAACAACACGGCATACCTCGTCGTTGTCAGGATGACAACCTCGTCCAGGCTGGTCTCGTAGATCATGAGATCGTGCAACAGCATTTCGTATTGGAGCGTTTCATGGGTAGACCACGGGGCGCCGAGAGTCTCGTTCAGGTCCACGTTGAGACGATGTATGACAGGAGAGTCGGCTTCTATTGGTGAGCTGTGTTTCAGCAGTATAAACAATTTTGCAATTAAGCCCGTACCAGTCTTCAGTAGACACGATCCCAGCTGGAAAACAAGTATGGGAGAAAACCCAAGAGGAGTGACTCGTGTCGGAGACGGTGTGCCATACAGGTCGACAATGAGGCGGAGAGAACCGCAGCTGGCATGCACTGTCGGACCAATGAGCATTCTGCCGAGTGCAGACGGTCTTGATGCCGACGTATACTAGAAAGAAAAAATTAGTCTGAAAATAATAAAAGTTTGATGGCCCCATACTGACGAGGACGATGAAGACATGTGTTGCAAAATCGGCTGGACAGCTGTGTCCAACAACATGAGCAGACCAACAAGAATGGGGACGCTCAATAAAACATCGAGGCCTTGAACATTCAAGTTGATCGTCTGGGCGCTCTCGACCATCTCGGACGATCCATTGCTGCATCGCGTTTTTTATTTTTATTTTTTTTTAAAGAAAAAAGTTCAGTTGGGTAAACATGTGGATCGTACAAAGAATGCTCGGACAGTTCGGCAGCGTGCTGCTGGAATGTGACATCTGGAGACGCGGCGCTTGGTTTGCTTGGTCCCAACTTGGATTTCCACACGAGTGACCAAAAGCTGTCATCGTCATTTTGTGAGGTCATGCGCGCGTTGCTGAGGAGGAGACGTCCGTTGAAAACGCCCGGATGCCAGCTGGCCGCGCCTATTGATGCCACCAGGTTTTCGCCCGAGATGGAGGTCACTTTCAGCGCCACGGATGTCTCAGAGTTTGCACGAGCGGCGTTGAGGGAGAGGTTTTGGACGTCCGTGACGACGAGGATCTTTTGGTATAGCCTGAGTGGATGTTCTTCTGCAGAGAAAATAAAACAAATGTGTACCAAGTCAGGACTGCGGGTGACGACGTCGGTCAGGAGGATGCGCACTCCCACCTGAGAAGCCAAAATGTGCAGATCGAATTCGACGTGCTGGAGGGTGTCAGGCTGTTCCTGTGGGGAAATGTCCAAATCGGTGTGCGCGCGACCTCCCGCGACATCTGACAGAGAGGCTGACGTACGTGTGCCAGTGCCGCCTTGTCGTTGCTTAATTTTTCGGGTGTACCTCAGCAAGTTTTGCGTCGACTGGTAGACAGCCTCTGCCTTGACAAAGAGCTGCCACAGCATGCGAACCTAGTTTCTCCCGATCGTATCATTGTTTCCTCGTTCCTTATATCCAGTACCTGGGGATCCGAGATGGTCCAGGCGAGAGGTCGGAGACGGATATTGCAACCGATGAAGGACGACGTCTTGGGCTGCCTCTGGAAGTTGATCTCGCCATCCAGGTCAAAGCTGGTCATGAGCTGCAAAACGTCGCACTTTGCTAGTGGGATTGCCTGCAGCGTGTCCCCAGTGTTGCCAGCAGAAGCGTGCTCGATCAATAGGTACTTGCTGGCCGGAATGTGGACAGAGATGGCCGAATGAAGTGACGATGTGATTGTGCGCACGCATCCTCCGGTCATTTGGAAACGCCAGGTCGACGACGCCAGGTCGGCATTGTCTTCTGCAGTAACAATGGGAAGGCTTTGAGCTGTTCTCCATGACCTCTGTTGTTGATTGGCGAGCTCCTCGTTGGTTAAGACTATGCGTGGCGTGTCGAAATGGAAAAGAGGCACGGCGACGAGCCTTTCCAGTTCCGAGGGCGCCGCTGACAATCGCGCCAAGGAAGAAATCTCGGAGAACGAAAGGATGCTGTTGTCTCGATGGGAACACTGATGCCAATGGTACTGTGGTACAACAATGCTGCTCGACGACATCTCCAACTGAAGCTTTGTCTTCATCCAAGAGCTCAACTATACCAAAAAAAATTTTTTTATTTATTTTATTTTTTTTTTCATGAGAACCAAGTATTTTTTTTAATCGCTTATACCATGTCGGAGCCACTTGTCCACCTTTTGGGAGAAGGGGGCGGTTGATCGCTTTGAGTTGTCCTATAAATAAAATAAAATAAAAAAATAAAATAAAATAAAATAAAATAAAAATAATGTTTTAGTTGTTACACAGAGATCCTGGAAGGCGATATCCGAGGAGCAGCGGGGGTAAATGTCGTGTTGCGGGAATCGTGGGCAGTTTCTGTAGTGCCAGGCTGACAGAAAGACATTTAGCACATGTACCATCAGAAAGCTGGCTTTATCACCTTGGATTCGATCCAGTCAAAGAGGACGGGGTCGAGAACCACCTCCCAAGATGAGATATTGCAGAGCAAGACAGGCGGGAGAACGGTTTTTGTTGCATGACTGAGCGGACGGTCTTTGTCCTTTTGAACAAGCACTTGGAAAGCACATTTTGAAGGAAGTGCAGATGACGGCGGATGAAATTGTGGGGACGAAAGAATTGCCGGTGCACGAACGACGAGCAGTTCATCGTCAGTACACACGCTGCACTTGTATCGAGTCTTGTCAAAGCCATGAAGGGATATATCAAAGGCGCCCAGCTGAGCTGTCGTGCCACGGGTTGTAGCTGTGGAGACAAAACTGCCAGCAAAGTTGCGCGCACTCACCTGCGATAGCAGAGCAATGCATGAATACGACCTAAATCAGCGGAAAACAGAAAGTGTACCTTCAAGTAGACCTGGCGACTTTGGTTTTCGGCGGCACTGCCAGACAAGCTTTCTTTGGTGAGCTTGCGTAGCAGACCGAGGTCTGTATAGGTTTGTGATTTTGGCTCGGTAGGATTTGCAGGTCCGCCTGATTCGGTCGAAACTCCTATTAATCGGTCGGGTGCCCACGTCGAGAGGACGTAGCTAGTAGGTAATGTACAATTTCATTAAAAAAATAAAATAAAATAACAAAAATCAAGTTCAAAATCGCACCTGAATAGTAGCCACTGGGAGCGAGTGAAATTGAAGACCACCTCGGGCATGCGGTAGTCGATGCGCATGAGGGGCAAGCTGTCGTGCCAGACGTCGCCACCGATGCGTCGAGCGAGTGCATCGTGGAGAAGCATGTGGACGTGAAACGTGTCGGTCAGCGGTTGTCGCTTATACGTCTCGCCGGCGAGGCATGACTTCGTGCTCTCCCATGTGCTGAGAGATATTTGCACGTCGAGGATCTGAATGGTCAGGTGGTTGAAGAGCTTGCCAGTCCAGTGTGATGCGACGGTGGTGGCTGTGGCAGGGGCTCCTGACGGCAGAGTCATGTCAACCTCTGCAGTGGCGATCTCGGGTGAGAGAGCGCTCGGTGGGGGCGGGCAGGACACGATCGTCACAGAGCGCACGTCGAGCACGGCCACTGGCATCATAGATTCCGTAAAGTCGGCTGTCAGCGAGCGTGCGGCGGAGGATGTCTGGTCGTACGCCTCGGAAGGAGGGAAAATGACTAGATTTAAAAAAAAGTTTTTACGAAAAATAACAACTGTAAAGGATACTTCGCTGAGCGAAAAGGATAATTGTCGTGGAGATGGCAGGAATGCGGAAGTTGCGCTGAACCAGCAACGAAGCCAGGTTCTTTTCGTCCTATCGAGGAAAAAAAAAAAAAGGGAGTTGACAAAAAAAGAAAGGGCTATTTTATTATATTTACCAAAAGGTCAAGCAACTTGTCGCGTCGACTGTTGAACAGGAGAGATCGGTAAAACATGAAATGCTCGCCGATAAAGTGTTCCAGGAGCTCGAGGACGCCGTACTCGATGTGGGAGGTGAACGTACCGATGCAAATGGTCACGTCCCGCTCAGTGAGGCCATTGATGGGACGAAAGTCGTCAAGCTGCAGCATGGGGTCGCTATCACCAGAGCTGACCGCCGATGTTGACGTTGTGGCATCTGCGGGTGAGTCTTTGTAGTTCTCGACCACGTCTGCTTTTACAGCCAGTTCGCGCTCGTTTGCGGACAGATTCGACAGAAAGTCTGATGGCATTACCAGTTCCTGACCCTCTGACAGATGACGAAAGTAGTCGGCAGCATACACGGTTGGACCAGAAGTTGGTGATCTACGACAGCTCCATTTTGTATTGGCAAAAAAAAAAAATAATTTAAATGCGCAAGTCAGGATTACCGATTGCTGAGGACTGTTCGCCAGGTGGCTGATGACGATCCTGCCCCGTTGGCGAGGAATGACGCGGAAATGCGCTGATGTAGCGCAAGGGATTGAGCCGACAGCTGAAAGTAGCTCAAGGAGATGGACGAGACAAACAATCCCAAGAGCTGTTGTTGGGTTTCTGAGGCAAAGCAAAAGTCAACGAGAGAAACAAGACTTTTTTTGTGGTACGGTACTCGCACGATGCCACACGACAGCGGAAGCATCCTGGATGTCCAGGCGCACTATCGGGAGGGTCAGGACCTTGCGAGCCTTCAAAGACGATTCTGCACTATGACTTAGATATTTATCATTTCCAGTAATAAAACTTGCCAGAGGTCTGTTCATGCACCACCGTTGCCAAAAGAGAAATCTTTTCAACGTGGCAGCCCAGGAGGAAATTTTTCTTTGCCACGGCGGTTACTGCTGGTGGCGGTACAGTAGAGGCGGCCAAAGATGGTTTCGGTTGAGGTGTTTCTTTCCGCTCCAAATCTTGCGCTGCCTCGCTGCCCACAATCATGTTGTACGCCCACGAGAGCCAGCTGTTATCGGTTGAGGTGGTAGAAGCTGGCGTTGCCGATGATACCCCGTCTTTTTCCGCAGGATCGAATGGCGCTGCTTCCGAGCCAGCACGCTTCGCGTTCCGTGCCTCGTGCAGATGCTTTACGATGGTGAAAATCAGGTCGTGCTGTTGGTTGCTGATGACAAGAGGGACGTCTTGGAAAAACACGTTGATCTACACGTGGTTGGCTGGGTCAATATGAACCCAATCAAAAGGACAAAAAACCTGATATTGCGGCTCGCTGTTCTGGGGGACTTCGCCGTACATGCGCAGACGGCCGTTGAACGATAGTCGATAGAGCATTGGGTCGTGATAATAGTCGATCTTGCCATCACTCCCTCGTTTGTCGAGGCACACCGTGAGCTCCGAGCACTCAAACAGTCGGTGGAGGAGCTTGAACTTGCCAAGATAGTCCTGGGCAAACTCGCGCTGCCAGTCGCGATTCGCGGTCGAGAGCGACAGCGACTTGCACGAGATGGACAGCACCGAGTCCTCGTCCACGTACTTGACCACGAGGTTTTGCACGACGATCGAGAGGTTGTTGAGGATCTTGCCCAGCAGCCCTGCGCTCTCGTCGACGGGGGCGGGAGTGGACCCGCCGCTGGATACCTGTGCCGGCGGCGCGGGCGATGACGGGGGCCGTGGCGATGGCTCTGCAGAGGCGGCAACAGCGGCGGCGGCGGCGGCGGCGGCAGCAGCAGCTGATGTGGCTGACCGCGGGCCCACGACAATCTCCAGCGTCGACAGCGTAATCTTGACCGGCTGATTGGTCAGCGCTGTCCATGGCACGTTAAGCCTGAGTTCGTGCACTCGCCCGCTGATGAGTTGGACGGGGAGCGGGAGGTCGCTCTCCACCGCTGCTCATTTTCGAACCGTGAGTATCAATCACAACTGGCGGCGGTCGTTGTTACCCTCTGCACGTAGGTCGACGTTGCGTAGGATGACGTCGCCGCCCCACAGTGACAGCCTCAGATCACCCGGCTGGAAATCACGCAGGTACCGGGTGAGGTAGGACGACAGCAGCGTGTTCAGTATAGTCTCCAGCTTTCTCAGTGGAATAAAAAAACAAAACAAAACATTTTTTTTTTCAAGAGACGTGTTTCTCACTGCTGACTGCCACTGCTGACTGCACAATCCTACTCAAACTAAACCCTGTGTGTGTGTCGAATCAAAGCGAGTAAGGATGATCAATTCTTTTGAGAACCGCTAGGCCGGATCACGGGGGTTGCCCACTCAAAAGTTGTGAAACCAGGTCGTGGTTCCTGATGAGGATGTTTCGTGCGCCATTGTAGCGTCTTCGCTCACGAAGATGTCATCGCATTGCCACCACATTTGAAGCGATAACGTCAGGAGTTGCACTCTGAAAGTTTCCAACACCTAGCCCTACAATCCTGTACAAGAATTTCTTAACCGAATTGGCCCCCTCATCCATTGGCTGCTACATCGAGGAAGCAGAAGAGCACCCAGATAGGGAACCAGCAGCCACAGGTTAAGATGGTCATGAGTGCGTGGAAGCCGTGGTTGATGCCGATGCGAGCCGGCTGCACAACAATAACCTCTGCACCTTCCATGCCAGGGCCTTGCGGTATCTGTGGTAGTTTGCCAGGTGTGAGTTTTCGTCGGCGCACCGGTCATGTACGCACCGTTTGGTAAGTGACGCCATTCGAGTACACTGGAGTTGCGGCGTACAATGGCTGTGAACTCGAAACGTACACTTGCTGTGGTTGCTGCTGTAAACACACAACGAGTTGTCTTTAAACACAGTGAACGGACGCAAGCCTTTGGACGTACTTGGTAGTAGAACGTCTGCTGCGGTGGCGAATACGGCGGAAGCTCGTCGTTGCGTGACATTGTCGCCAGTGGTGTTGGAAAATAACCACACGCCATTTTCCGGATGTGCAGGCTCTAGGATTACATAATTGCGCGCCAAAAAAAAGGCGCGCAAATATTCAAAAAAATCGTTTCTCAATGAACTCATTTTCTTCATTTTACATTTCGCTTCACGCAGCAGCAGTCGCTCCGCGCCGCCTCCCCCTCCCAAACCTCCTCTTCAAAGACACCAGCATGGCACTCGCTATCAAGGAGCTCAACTTTGACGACGCCCCCCTCAAGGTAACAACAACACTACTCTTTTGCTTGCACCGTGTGGTCGCACCACCTTCTCACCTTTTCGCGCGCCTTTTTTCTTTCCCTTTTTGTTTTTTCTTTCACCCCCAGCCCGTCATTGCCTCCAAGGACCACGTCGTCGTCGACAACAAGGACGACGAGCCTCTCCTCAAGCCCAACCCCCGGCGCTTTGTCCTGTTCCCCATCCAGTACCACGAGATTTGGCAGATGTACAAGAAGGCCGAGGCGTCTTTTTGGACTGCCGAGGAGGTCGACCTCTCCAAGGACCAGGTGCCACTACCCCTGTCAACCCTTTTTGCTTTTGCTTACCTTCTTTTCCTTCTTTTCTTTTTCTTGTAGTCTGACTGGGAGCGCATGACCGACGACGAGCGCCACTTCATTTCGCACATCCTCGCCTTCTTCGCCGCCTCGGACGGCATTGTCAACGAGAACCTCGTTATCAACTTCAGCCACGAGGTGCAGGTTCCCGAGGTGATTTATTTTGGTTGCAAAAAAAAAAAAAATAAGTGGCACTCATCGAAATACACAACAATAGGCAAGAGCGTTCTACGGCTTCCAGATTGCCATTGAAAACATCCATGCCGAGATGTACAGTCTACTCATTGATACCTACATCAAGGACAGCAAGCAGCGCGATTACCTCTTCAACGCCATTGACAATGGTGACAGTCGAACAATTCAACTCGGCTAATATTGTTTTTTTTCCCCTCCATCTAGTTCCATGCATCAAGAAGAAGGCTGACTGGGCCCTCCGATGGATCGAGGACGAGCGCTCGTCGTTTGCCGTGCGTCTTGTGGCCTTTGCCGCTGTCGAGGGCATCTTCTTCTCTGGCGCCTTTGCCTCCATCTTCTGGCTCAAGAAGCGTGGCCTCATGCCTGGCCTCACCTTTTCCAACGAGCTCATCTCGCGTGACGAGGGTCTCCACACCGACTTTGCCTGCCTTCTCTTCGCCTACATGAAGAACAAGCCCGACACCGCAACGATCACCGAGATCATCACCCAGGCTGTCTCCATCGAGCAAGAGTTCCTCACCGAGGTAAACATATTTTATTGCCCTGCCTGCCTTCCTCAAGAAACAAATTTTTGTTTTCTTTTCTCCCAGGCCATCCCCGTCAAGCTTATTGGCATGAACGCCGAGCTGATGAAGACCTACATCAAGTTTGTGGCCGATCGTCTCCTCGGGGCCCTCGGATGCCCCAAGTACTACAAGGCCGAGAACCCTTTCGATTTCATGGACCTGATCTCCCTCCAGGGCAAGACCAACTTTTTCGAGCGCCGGGTAGGAGAGTACCAGAAGGCTGGTGTCATGTCGGACAAGGAGTCGAGCCAGTTCACTCTTGAAGCCGATTTTTAAAAGTTTTATATGCTTTTTTTTTTTTTTGTACAGAACTGCTGCGAAATCAAGTCAATGCATTCAGTGCAAAGTCAAGTGAAAAGTGAAAAGTGAAAAGAGTGCACTTTGATTTTTACCAT